>Ga0070740_10004588_pt1 | contig 13458 bp, 17 predicted proteins | sample Coa_R2_FD_67286 | JGI IMG/M metagenome (GOLD analysis project Ga0070740, IMG submission 67286) | Surface soil microbial communities from Centralia Pennsylvania, which are recovering from an underground coalmine fire - Coalmine... | ecosystem: Environmental > Terrestrial > Soil > Unclassified ... | reverse complement strand
TGACCCTGGAAAAAATGCGCAGCAAAAAAAACTTCTGGGTGGACCCTGCCACAGACGCGCCGTGAAATCCAACGCCTGCTGTTCACCTGGACTGGATACTGCGCGTATTGCGGTGCCAAAATTCGGAGAAGCAAGCGATTCTGGAATTCCACGACCGTTATCCGCTGGAAGGTTACCGGCGGCTGACGTTCATGATGCTGGATCAGAACATCGTGGCGGTGAGCCCGGCGAGTGTCTGGCGCGTGCTGCATCGGGCCGGACGGTTGGCGCGCTGGAATCGAAAAACCTCCTCGAAGGGCAAGGGCTTCCAGCCGCCGCTCGCTCCGCACGAGCACTGGCACGTGGATATTTCCTCCGTGAACCTGGCGGGCACGTTTTATTACCTCTGCAGCGTGCTGGATGGCTACAGCCGCTATCTGGTGCACTGGGAGCTGCGGGAACCGATGAAGGAAGTGGACGTGGAAATCATCCTGGAGCGGGCCCGGGAGAAATTTCCTCAGGCGCGGCCGCGCATCATCTCCGACAACGGCCTAAGTTATAAATCAAGAGTTTTTGAAATCTGCGATTATCCACAGTGCTCTCCCTGCTGGCCGTGGGCCAGTGAATTCGATGGATTGGGCCAGGCGGCTTCCACCGTTTGATGGATGAAGCTTTGACCATAGTGACGGAAGGTCCCGCAGGGAGCGGCGGGCCTTCACTGTCCTTAGCAGGTTGCTGAAAAACCCAAAAAAGGACATTGAAAATATATCGCAATGTGATGCGTTTGTCTCCTGAAGATCTCGAGTTTCAGGAGGCTGACGCCATGCGCGGTGACGATGTCCCACAGAAGGCGATGTTTAGCTATCTTTCGCCCGAGCCGCGGGTTCCCCAGGAGCACCCCCTGCGGATCCTGCGCCCGCTCGTCGATCAAGTGCTCAAAAAGCTCTCCCCGCGGTTTGCGAGGATGTCCGCGCGGGTGGGCCGGCCCGCGATCCCGCCCGAGAAGCTGCTGCGCGCCCTCTTGCGGCAAGGGCTCTACACCGTGCGCAGCGAGCGGCGGCTGATGGAGCAGTGGGATTACAACCTCTTGTTTCGATGGTTTGTGGGCTTGAACAGGGACGACGCGGTCTGGGACGCCACGGGGTACTCGAAGAACCGCGAGCGCCTGCTCCGGGGCGACGTGGCCGAGGCCTTCTTCAAGGAAGTCCTGGGAATCGCGAAACAGCACGCTCTGCTGAGCGACGAGCAGTTCACCGTAGACGGGACGCTGATCGAAGCTTGGGCCGGCCAGAAGAGCTTTAAGCAGAAGAAGGGGGGCCAAACGTCCACACCGCCCGACGATCCCGGCAATCCTACGGTCCATTTCCACGGGGAGAAGCGGTCGAACGACACGCATCAATCGACCACCGACCCGGAAGCGCGGCTGTATAAGCAATCGAAGGGCAGTGAGGCGAAGTTGGCTTACTTGGGCCACGTGTTGATGGAGAATCGTAACGGCCTGGTCGTCGAGCCGCGCCTGACGCTGGCCAGCGGCAGGGCGGAGCGAGAGGCCGCGGCGGAGAGGATCCAAGCGCGCTCGGGGCCGGGGCGCATCACGGTCGGAGCCGACAAGAACTACGACACCGACGATTGGGTGAAGCAGGTTCGCGCGTGCGGCGCCACGCCGCACGTGGCGCAGAACAACACGAACCGTTCGAGGGCCCTTGAGGCCCGCACCCCGCACCATGCAGGCTCCGTCCTGAGCCAGAAGAAGCGCAAACGGATCGAGGAAATCTTCGGCTGGATGAAGACGGTCGGCCTGATGCGGAAGGCGAGGCATCGAGGCAGAAAGCGTGGGGCCTGGATGTTTACCTGGACAGTGGCAGCCTACAATCTGGTGAGAATCCGTAACTTGATCGGAGCGACGGCATGAAGTCCAGGGCGAAGGGTGCCTCGAAGCGGGGAAAGAGTAACCCAAGCCACCCGCAAGGGTGGTGGGAGCGCGTCGGCCAAGCCCAGCACAGGCGCGAAACCGCGCTGGCAACGGACCAAATCTTTTGATTACGCCCATTTTTCAGCAACCTGCTAAACGAGAGCGTCGCATGCTTGGGACCTCCAAAACCCGATGTCATCACTGATTTGGCCACGGGGCTTGGGAGCACACTGCAGGGACGGGCTCGTCAAAACACCCGTGAGCCTTCGGCCTTTAGCTTGCCACCGAATGACCTAATCCAGTTTATTCCGTCCTTGTTTCTTTCCCTCTTTTCCAGACCCTGCGTCGGGTACTTCACTTCAAGACTTCTGACCCTGGACATATCAGCAACACTCTAGGTTCGGATAGCCTCCCGTCAACAACACGCGTCTGGCTGCTTTTACAAGCCGTTCCGCATCGCGTATCGTCACCGGATTGGTGGGCCACGACTTTGCCATCACTCGAGCCCTCCCTGCTTGCGCTTCAAACGCAACCTTGTCATCCGATCTTTTCGCGCTTTCGCGATCCCCCGCAGAAACCTGACCTGCGCCGTGTTGCGCTTCACGCCGAGCACCTTGGCAATCTCCCGCCAGGACCAGCCCTCGACTCGAAGGTCCCGTATGAAGCTTGTCTCGGCAGTCATGTGGGCTGAAAGTTCTTTGAGCGCCAATTCGTTTTCAAAAGTCTCGACCCAGTTCGTGCCGATTCGCCGTGTTACAGCCTCCGTGAAAAATAAAGTCCGTCACATTTCTCCTTCTTTTGGGCTTCTCCTAATTGGGGGCAACCGATGGATTGAAGGCGGTCGACACGACGGCGGCCTCCGCCCCCAATAAGACTCCCGCACATGCCGGGGGCGAGTTTCACCACGGTCGAGGTTCTCCCGAAACAGATGGCCTTCAGGCAATTCTGTGAGCTTTTCTATCGCCGCAACCGCTACACCATCAACGACGATTTCACAAAGGCCCTGTACTTCCTCGATGGCAACCTGGCGAACGACATCATCGCAAACTACAAGAAGGACAACACCCTCGAAACCTTCCTCAATAACCCTTCAGCGCCCGAGATTGGCATCGAGGTCGAGCAAGTGGCTCTCGAGCCCATGGACAAGCCGCCCTACAAAGCGAGCGTTGACTTCTACAAAACTGAATATTCGCCCGTGGACCACTCGGTTTTGAAAAAGACCCTTTACACAGCAAGCTTCGTGTTTGTCTTCAGGAACCGAGTCCCGAACCGGTTGATTCCCATTAACCCCCTGGGCCTCACAATCACCGACTTCCGCGCCGACGAAGCTTTCACGCCCGTGCAATCAGCACAGTAAGGAGCTGCATTCGTGCCAATTATCGAACCACCGCCCACGACTCCCATGAAAGAAACGATAGCCATCCGGCTTGAGGTCCGTGTCATGGACGAGCTGCGCCGGTATGCTGCTTACGTTGGCACCAAGAATTTCTCGCACATCATTGCGTGCAGCCTTGAGAGGATTTTCAAAGCCGACGCTAGCTACAAAGCCTGGCTCACGGCGCATCCTGATTTGAGGACTGAATCCAAGCCTCAGCGCAATGGCGCGCCGGCATCGGCACAGAGCACGCCTCGTTCAATCCCGGTGGCATCGGGCCCTTTGCTTCCCGCTGAGCACACTGTTGGTCCCCGCAACTCGGCTGGAGGTGAGCGATGAGGGGTCGTGAGAGCGCTGCTGCGCAGCGGCAGAGGGGCCGCGCGACCGAACCGCGCGGGACACGCCACCCCTGGGAAGGGTGCTGCCGAGTACCCGCAGTACTCGCTGGTACTCATTCAATTGCTACGACTTACGACTCTTCGGTACTGGCCAGTATCCTTCCGATACTGGCTGGTACCTTCACAATTTCAACGACTTAGCGAGTCACAGAAATGTCGAAAAGAGACCAAACATTCACCGATCCAATTGGGCTGAAGGTCACCAGGGAGCAATTCCAAACCCTGAAGGAATTGGCTGCGCGCGATGCTAAACCCCTGGCGGTATGGTGCCGGGACGCGCTCCTGGCCGTGACGACAGCACCCGGCCCATCACCTTTCCAGTTGGCCCTCATGGCCGAACTCACCGCAACCCAGGCCATCGTGATTGACCTGCTTTGTGTGCTGGGGCGCGATGGGAGAATCACGACGCAAAAAGCTCAAGAGATCGTGGATCGGGCGCAGAACGCCAAGTTCAAAGAAGCAACGCAACTCCTGCAGTACGCCTACTCAAGGGCCGCCAGGTTACGCCTCGACGCTGCCGCTTCAGGCGAGCAAACCCGAAAGGAAGAGCATCATGAATGACGACCTTCGAGTCCCCCTTCGATATTCGGGCCAAGACCGGCAATGGCCGCGCTCAAAGCCCGTATTCACGGTTCTGGCCCTCTCGCTCGCCCTGGTTACAGGAGCCGGGGAATTTGCGTTTCAATACAAAACTTCTTGGACGGCCTTACAGCGATATTATCTGTCCACGTATGTTCAGACCGCGCATCTCGTCGAGACCCGCAACCGCTACCCGCGCCCGTCCCGGACCTACCGCATCCTTCGCCATCCGGGCTACGGCGCCATGATCTTTGTCATGCCCGTTACGGCCATCGCCTTGGGCTCAAGGCTTGCCTTAGCCCCGGCGCTTCTTTACTCAGCGCTGATCATTCGCCGGACCATGGAAGAGGATCATTTTCTCAAGAGCAAATTACCCGGCTACGTTAGCTATGCGGGCCGCGTTCGGTACAGATTATTCCCGGGGTCTTTGATGAAGGGAGGATTTGACCATGCCATGTCCCAAATGCCACTCAGGGGATGCCGTCAGGCTTTCGTTAGTTCACGCCGCAGGACTGTCCGATGTCGAGACCCGCTCTCGGGGCCACGGCTGGGGCCTTCAAGACGGCGGGTTACTGTTGGGGTTCGCGAGCTCAAAGGCCAGTGGCACTTCCCAAACTTACCTCTCGAAACTCGCGGCTCCGCCTCGAAAGAAGAGGTGCCGTCACCTGATCCTGGCTTGGTTCATTGGCCTGTTGATGGCCGGACCGTTGATTGACGTGTTCGTTGCCTCCTCAAAGAATCCTGACGCATTGCTGCGGCATGATTTCGAGATGTTCGCATACATCTTTTCCGGCCTGGTCACCTTTATCCTGACCATCCTTTGGGCGCACAATCACGTGGCCTTGCCGCGCCGACGCGAAGTCTGGAATCGGTCCTTCATGTGCCAACATTGCAGAGAGATTTTCCTCTAAACGCAGCCCAGGCAAGAATCAAGGTCTGAGCAGGCCAACTAAGTTCGAGCAAATCACCGAATCTCCTTGCTGAGGGTAAGAACATGCCAACATCTTTCATGACTGAGAACAGTCTCGCTTCGGATAAAAGACTCGGCGAGTTCCGGACTGAGCCCGAAAGGCTTTTGACGGTTCGGGAGGTTGCCGAACTGTTAAGCGTCCCTCGGACCTGGGTTTACGAGCGAACCCGACAGCGAGGCGTCAATCGCCTCCCACACCTCAAGATGGGAAAGTACGTCCGCTTCCGCCTGAGCGATGTCCAAGCCTATTTGGAGACGTTGCGTCATGGCTGAGCGAGCAGTTAAACTAATCGCCGACCGAAGACAAGGCGAGCCAACGAAAGAAAGGAGATTGCTCGTATGGCTCGTCGCAGGTATCAACAAGGCTGTATCTTCAAACGTGGAAAGAACTGGGTGATGAGATTTCGCAAAGACGTGGTGAATCCCGATTCAGGGACGGCACGTGTCCTCCGCTCCGTCGTTCTTGGTGATTTCAGGACAAGGCGTGACGCTCAGCGAGAGGCATCTCGTTACCTTCAGCGGATCAACAGCACTTCGTATCGGCCGAAAGTCAGCATTACGCTCCAGGAGTATTGGGAGCGCTACGTGGAACCCACGATCCTGCCGATGCATAAACATTCAACGCAACACCTCTACCGCATTCTGACCACCCGGCACCTTTTGCCCACCTTCGGAAATTTACCGATCAACGAAGTCAGCCCGTTTCAAGTTCAACAATTCATCCAACAAAAGCACGTTCAAGGTTACTCACACCAAACTCTCGCCCATCTCCGCAACCTCCTGAGCAAATTTTTCAGGATTGCAATCCGATGGGGCTGGATCGACACCAATCCTGCCCACGGAGTTGAGCTGCCACCTATGGAAAGGCGGCGCAAACCTCGTGTGATCACGCTTGACGAGATTCAGCGCCTTCGCGACAACCTAACCGATCCTGGACGAACTATTTTTCTGGTCGCGGCCCTTTGTGGGTTGCGCGTCTGTGAATTGCTTGCCCTCCGCGTGGAAGACGTAGATTTGGAAGCGGCTACTATCTCAGTTCGGCAGAGTATCTACAACAACCACATCAGCACCCCAAAAACGAGGGGAAGCGAGCGACAGATTCCTATTTCCAAGGTTTTCGCGGAAGCGATCGGGGGGTGGCTTCGCGTAAGGCCTGCCAAATCGGAATGGCTTTTTCCAAGCCAGGTGGGGACGCCTTTGAACAATCGAAACGTTCTCTATCGCCATATCTGGCCGGTCTGTGACCGACTAGGTATTGCCCGTTTCCGCTGGCACGCTCTTCGGCACACATTCTCCACCTACCAAGGCAACGAGGGTGTGCCGACACCGGTCCTGCAATCTTTGCTCGGCCACGCGCATGCGAACACAACCATGATGTACACCCACCCCTTGCGCGAGGCTAAGCGGGAGGCGGTGGAGCGATTGGCGGGGGTTTTGTTCCCAATTGTTCCCACTTTTGGGAAGGGAAACAAAACGGGGAGCAAGCTAATCCAATGATAAATCAATGGGATAGATGGTACGCCCGGAGAGATTCGAACTCCCGACCCCTTGCTTCGTAGGCAAGTGCTCTATCCAGCTGAGCTACGGGCGCAGACGGATATGCCTCGCACGGCGTTGGTGCTGCGGCCATGCACATTGTCATTTTGCACTGACGCTCAGGATCTGTCAACGTACCCGTCCTCGAAGGCACCGGCATTTCGAGAAAGCACACGCGGCAACGCGTGTCGGCGATTCAGTCCGGTCGTGATGGCGCACGGACCCCTGATCCGGAAAGCCTTGGGCCCTTTTATGGCATCGAATCCAAGAGGGAGGGTGGAATGACACCGCGGCGGCACGAGAAAGTGCCGCGGCAAAGGGGCAAAGAAGATCGGGGTGTGAGCTGGACCTGACGGCAGAGAAGGGCCGGGATTCCTCGAGGGAGCCCGATGCGGTCGGCACGTCTGAGTAACTAAACGTGTTATAATTTTTTGAGCAGTGCAAAGGAGCTGCATGAAGATGAAGCAAAGCCGACGTGCGGGATGGTTTATCTTCGCAACTCTCGTGGTCTGCGCGGTGCTCGGAGGCTTATACGGCCCGCAGGTTGAGGCTACGACGGCGAACGATAACGATTCATCCTTCCAAGCCAGTTTGCGTGAGTTTACGAACGTCTACGATAAGGTGCAGGAGAACTACGCGAGCCCGGTTGATCCCAACCGCGCCATCTACGGTCCTACAAACAGCAATTTTGTCGGGGCCATTCCGGGAATGCTGCGTACGCTCGATCCGCATTCGAACTTTTTTGATCCGCGCGCTTTTGCGGCTTTGCGGGAAGACCAGGAAGGACGCTACTTCGGCGTGGGAATGAGCATCCAGTCACGCCCGGGCAAGATGGGCAAGCTGGTTACGTTTGTGGTGGCGCCGATTCCCGGCTCGCCGGCATTCAAGGCCGGCCTTCGTCCAGGAGATGTGATTGAATCGGTCAACGGGAAGTCTGCTGTAGGGCTTGATTCTTCGCCAAACGAGCAGACCGACAAAGTCGCCAAGATGCTGAAAGGTCCCCGGGGCACCATCGTGCAGGTAACGGTCAAGCGCGAAGGGGCGGCGAAACCACTCAGTTTCACAATCACGCGCGGCGAGATTACCAATCCCAGCGTGGATGACGTCTTCATGGTCAAGCCGCACATCGGATACATTCATATCAGCCGCTTTAATGAAACCACCAACCAGGAACTGAGCCAGGCTCTAAGACAGCTCGATTCCGAGCACATGGACGGCCTCATTCTCGACCTGCGCAACAATCCCGGCGGCCTGCTCCAGGAGGCCGTCGAAGTATCAGACCACTTCCTGAAGAAGGGGCAACTGATTGTTTACCATTACGGACGCTCTTCGCCCGAAAAGCGCTACTACGCGACGCACGGCGACAAGGGGAACCGATATCCGATCGTCATCCTGATCAACCGAATGACGGCCAGTGCTGCCGAGATCGTGACCGGCGCGCTTCAGGACCATGACCGGGCTCTTGTAATGGGCGAAACCAGTTTCGGAAAGGGCCTCGTGCAGACGGTCTATCCGTTGAGCGACCAGACCGGACTGGCATTGACCACAGCACGTTACTACACCCCGAGCGGCCGCCTGATCCAGAGAAATTATGACACGGTGTCCCTCTACGATTATTACTACCGTCCGGAAGATATGCAGTCGCCTCACACCGACGTCCGGCTCACCGACGGCGGGAGGAAGGTCTATGGTGGCGGCGGGATTACCCCGGACGTCGTAGTACCGCCGGAAAAGCTGAACGATGTCGAGCAAACGCTGGAACAAAATGGGGCTTTCTTCAGCTTCGCGCAAAGCTACCTGGCCAAACATCCGACAGTTCCGGAAGATTTTCAGCCCAGCGACTCTGACATCGCAGAATTCGAACAGTTCCTGACCAATCAGAAAATTCCCGTCACGCCCGAACAGGTCCAGCAGAACCTGGATTATATCAAGCTCCACATTCGCACATACGTGATCGAGGACCTGTACGGCACGAATGTGGCGGACCGGATCCGCGTGGAAAATGATCCGCTCGTTACCGACGCCGTCGATCACATGGCCGAAGCACAGCAACTTCTGGTGAAAGCGCAGAAGTATATGGCGGCACAGGAAAACAAATAGGGGTACAAGGCTGGCTCCTGCCTCCGGGCGGCACCGGCCATTTCCTTGTGGCTTGCCCGGCTGGCAGCGTATGCGCGCGCAGAGAGTCCGCGCTCAGCTTCTGTTCAATGAATTTCTTAGAAATTTAAGGAGTGACCATCCTCCTGTAACCGGCAGCAGGAGGATCTGCATAATGGCGTCGCTCCGCCTTTTTTGACGCTCCCGCTCCTGTTGCGCGCTGGTCTGGTTCTGGAACACGAGCATCATGGCATACTTCACGAAATCCAAGCCGCAGTTGTCGCAATGCCCACCGTGGTTTTGGGTGTGACGGCAGGCCGGGCAGGTGAAGCGCGCCGGAGCATGGCACCGCCCGCAGAAATCATTCGACTCCGGATTTTCGTGTCCGCACTTAGCGCATCGCATGGCGGAAGCCCATCCGCGGCCTTTAATCTCTCTATCGGCGGAATATCTTCGGGACTGGAGGGGCGGACTAAGCGTTCCTGAAACATGAAGAATTCGGGCCGGTCCTCTGATTGGTGGACGCGAAGGGATTCGAACCCTCGACCTCAGCGTTGCGAACGCCGCGCTCTCCCAACTGAGCTACGCGCCCGATGAGTGATGGCATCTTCATCAATATAGCACGGGCGCTTCCGGCATGACAATTTCACGGGGCCACGCAGAGGAGATCGGGTCCATTCGGGCATTCCAGCCCCATGCTACAATTCAGAGAGAATGTCGATTCGCGTGATTGCAGTTGATCTTGACGGGACCCTGCTGAACAGCAAACAGGAAATTTCTCAGGCCAACCGCGAGGCCCTCAGCGACGCAGCAGAGCGTGGCATCCGCATCGCGATCACTACAGGCCGAAGGTTTCATTCCGCGTACCCGCTGGTCAACTCTCTTCCCTTCCCCGTCACGATGATCACCTCGAACGGCGCGATGATTCGCACACTTTCCGGTGAAGTCCTGCACCGCAATTTTCTGCCCAAAAAAACAGCCATTGAAATCCTCGAAGCCGCAGTCGATTACAGGCCTTATGCTGTAGCGATCTTTGATAAGGACGGACGCGGCCAGGTGATGATGCAACACGACGCTTCGTTCGAAGGCCCGCTGAAGTGGTACCTGAAGACTGCCCGCGAATATCTGCTTCAGGTCAGCGATCTCCCCGCAGCCCTGCCATGCGACCCCATTCAGCTGATGTTCGGAGGGTCGCCCGGTTTTCTCGAACCGATTGAGCACCTGCTGCGCGCTTCTGACGCCGGCCGACGCGTTCATCTGACGTGGACCAAGTACTTCGAGCGGGACGTTTCGCTGCTTGACGTGATGAACGTGGGATGCTCAAAGGCCAGCGGGCTCCGATGGTTGCTGGGACAAATGGGATACGACGGGAGCGAAGTGATGGCCATTGGGGACAACTACAACGACATCGAGATGCTTCGAATGGCCGGCCTGCCCGTGCTAATGGGCAATTGCAGCCCGGGCCTCGCCGACGACGGATGGCACATCACCCTTTCGAACGACGAGGACGGCGTCGCCGCAGCGATTAAAGCCTTCATCCTGAAATAAACGACTTACAGAAAATTACTGCTGCTGATTGATGATTTGAGTCCCCGGCGGGGGCGTCAGTTGAAACATCGAGGCTGCCAGTGCGGGATTACGCGCAATGTTGCTGAAGCTGAACTTCATCACGCTGTCATCACTATATACAATGATAAGCTGGCGGATATCCATCTGGGGATCGAATTCCATCACAACGTGTTTATATCCCACCTTGTCGCCGTTTTTCGGATAAGCGATGATCACGCGGTCATCGGGCGGATGTGCGAACTCGTTGTTCGCGTCCTCAAATTTGTAGAAAATCTTCCGCAGGTCCAGGCGCGAGAGCAGCAGCCGGAACGGTACGCGATAATCTTCGCTTTCCTTCACCGTGGAACGATTGAGTTGGTTCTGCTCCGGCAGATAGAGCAGAACTTCCTTGCTGTTCGAAAGGAAAACTTTTTTCTCCGGTTCGCGGTAGTCCCAACGCATCCTGCCCCCGCGCGCAAAGACAACCGTGCCGGACTCGACCCGGTTGCCGCCGGCAGAGTCATACGTCTGTTTGAAGTCCGCGCGAATTGCCTGCACTCCCCGATAGCTCTGCTGGACCTTCGTAATGAATTGGTCAAGTGGGATGCCGGCCGTGGAGGCAGGCCCGGCCCCAACGACCGGCACCGCTATCATCAGTGCGAACCAGACCGCACACCCAGCGCCTGTCCAACCAGGGCCGATCCGAGTTTTATTGCTTCGCGACATTGCTTGCCTGTGCGTCTCGCCCCTTTAAGGTTTCGACGGCGTTTTTCGCTTCCTGGTTGTTCGGATCCGTTTCGAGACCCCGTGAGTATTCTTCGAGTGCCACTTCCCTGCGGCCGGTTTCTTCTGCGATGCGGGCCAGGCCGAAGTGAGCGTGGCTGTCAAAAGGATTGATTTCTACCGCTTGCATGTATGCCCGCTCCGCCCCACGCACGTTGTGCTGCTGCATGCGAACGTCACCTAATCCATCATAACCCTTAAAGTTGGGCGACGCGCGGACAGAGAGGGAAAACTGTTCCGCCGCTTCAGAAATGCGCCCTTCCATAAGATATAATTTGCCGAGCTTGTTGTGGCACGCCGGCACAAGCGGCGACAACTCCACGGCCGCGCGCAACTGCCATTCCGCCTGATCGTATCGCCCGAGATCGAGTTCCATGCTTCCAAGATTGAGGTGTGGATCGGTGTAATCCGGCTTGCGCAGCATGGCATCCCTGAAATATCGCTCCGCCTGCTGGTACTGCTTCCTCTTGGCATAGACCAGCCCAAGATTGGTGAGGGCAATCGGCGAGTCAGGGTTCAGCTCGAGCGCGATTCGCCACTGCTTTTCGGCCTCGTCAATCCTGCCGTGGTTCCACGCCACTACGCCCAGGTTCTCACGGATGCTCGTGGCCCGCGGCGAGACCTTCAGAGTCTGGGTGTAAAGCGTCTCATCGCTGCGCCAGTCGCGGTTACGCGTGACCGTCCGCGCCACAAGCACCAAGGCGACCACGAGCGAGGCTGCCGAAACGCTGTGTCGCCAAACAGGCCGACGTCCTGCAACCGACCTCCAAAGTCTTGCGCCCCCCCAGCCCACCACCCAGCAAAAACCCACGGAAGGCAGATAAAGATAGCGCTCCGCAAAAACGTTTCCGGCAAGATACCGGATGTTCAGTACGGGCGCGAGGGTCACAAAAAACCAGATGAATCCAAAGGACGCCATCCGGTTACGTCGCGCGACATGGACGAATAGCACCGCGCAAGCGGCCAGAACAGCAAGACCAGCAAGCACGTGCAGGCCCATGAGCGATGTTTCCTTGTGGAAGACGTAATAAGCGCAAAGCTGGACGGGCCAGAGGATTTTTTCAATATACTGTCCCACAAGCGCAAGCGCCGAAAATACTGTTGCATCCCATCCGATGTTCGATAATTGCACCTGTGGAGCAAACGCTCCGAGATGGGCAATCCGGAAGAGTACGTACGCAAAGTCCATCAGCCAGAACTCGTAATATCGCCGAGCCTTTTGCCCGAACTTTGTTTCCGCCCGGTCACTCCGGTAGAAATGTTCGTAAACTGTGGCGAGCAGAGGAAACGTCAGCGACTGCTCCTTGGAAAAGATCGTCAGGGCAAAACTCACGACCGCCGCCAGCTTCAACCAGGGCGACACTCCTCCACGCGGACGAGCCATCTTGAGAAACAGCCAAAAGGTGAGCAGATAGAAGAAAGTGACCTCAAGGTCCGTCACCGCCGCCACCCATGCCACCGCCTCAGTGTGGATCGGATGAATGGCGAAGAGGCACGCCGCGATAAAGGCTAATGGGCGATCCTGTAAGAGCCGCTGCGCCACAACAAACACCAGCAGGACGACGCCCACGTGCAGGCAGACGTTCACGAGATGAAATCCATAGGCGAGCGGGCCAAACAGGTGGTAGCACACGGCATAACCGAGGGTCATCATGGGGCGGTAATAGTTCGAAACGCCCTGCATCCCAACAAACGACCATACTGTTGTGCCGAAAATCTGCGGCAGGAAGTGGAAATTCTTCAGATACGGATTGTCGAGGACCTGGCGGTTGTCGTCATAGACAAATCCGTTCAGAAGGGTGTTGATGTAAGGGAGCGCAGCGCACAGAATGAGTACGGCGACAAGGCAGGCGTCATATTGGCCTGCCACATGGGAACCGCCGCCCCACGCGTCCGCTGAAGGAAGGGCCGGTTGCGTGCGCGTGCGAGATAACTTCATTTCCCTTTCGATCGGACCCGGGACAGGTTCAGAGCAATACGACTCCAGAGCATCCGCAGTTATTAGGGCCGTCGCAAAAAACGGGGGAACCTTTCGGTTCCCCCGGGGAGTCGCCGGCGTTCGACGGTGCAAATGCAGGCGACCAGGTCAGCCAGCGAGCGGGGAGTCCGCCGAACTGGCCTGCGTGTTGTTCGAGTTCTGGCGAATGACACCGGACTGGTCCGTGTAGTAGGAGTTTGTTCCTGTGGTTCCGCGGGTCACCGGATCGGCCCAGAACTGGTACGTATCGATGCGGCCGCCCACGACCGGCCCTGGTGAGTAGGTGAAGCTGTAGCCGCTTTT
>Ga0070740_10004585_pt1 | contig 13468 bp, 9 predicted proteins | sample Coa_R2_FD_67286 | JGI IMG/M metagenome (GOLD analysis project Ga0070740, IMG submission 67286) | Surface soil microbial communities from Centralia Pennsylvania, which are recovering from an underground coalmine fire - Coalmine... | ecosystem: Environmental > Terrestrial > Soil > Unclassified ... | reverse complement strand
TCCTGAATCAAGTCCAGGAATTGCAGGCCGCGGTTCGTGTACTTCTTCGCTATCGAGACGACGAGGCGCAGGTTGGCTTCGATGAGTTCGCGCTTGGCCTGCGCGGTCTCAAGCTCTCCGGTGACTACGGCCTGAAGCGAGCGCTTGATCTCGACGGGCGCGACGTTGTGCTCGGCCTCGACCTGTTGGAGTCGGCGGCGCGCGTTCGAGATGTGGCGCTTGAACTCCTTCTCCTCGTCGGGACGGATGCGCTTGCGACCGAGCTTCTCCGTGTAGCTCGCGATCTCGTTCTCGGCGATGCGAATCTCTTTGGCGACCTTGCGGATGGCGCTGATGAGGCGCTGGCGCGCATGCTCCGTCAGGTTGAGCTGCTTCATCTCCTGCGCGATCTCAAGGCGCATCCGCGCGACCTTGCGCCTCAGCCGCAGGAGCTTCTTCGACTTCTTGCCGCGCAGGAGTTTCTGCTCGGCGCGCAGCTTCTCCCACTCCTTCAAACCCGTCTTGAAAATCTTTTCGATGTTCTGGATGCCTTCGAGCGTCCAGCGCAGGTACTCGTCGGCCTTGTCCTCCTGCCCCGTCAGTTCCGCCTGCTCGGAGAAGGTGACGTAGTCGCGTATGTTGAGCCGACCGGCTGCCAGTTCTTCGCCGACCTTGCACAACTCCTTGACGGCGATGGGCGAGCGCGAGATGACCTTCTGCGTTTTGATCTGCCCGCGCTCGATGCGCTTGGCGATTGAGACTTCGCCCTCGCGCGTCAGCAGCGGCACGATGCCCATCTCGCGCAGGTAGAGCCGGACGGGGTCGTTCGTCTTGTCGAGCGCGCCCGCCGAGAGGTCGAGTTCGAGGTCTTCGTCGAAGCCGTCCTCCGTCTCGTCGGCGGCGACCGACGTGGCCGTGACTTCGATCAGGCGCTCGTCGGAATCGGTGACGGTGATGTTCGAGCCTTCGAGCTTTTGCAGAACGTCCTCGATGTCGTCGGGCGAGACGATGTTGTCGGGCAGCTCGCGGTTGAGGTCGTCGAAGGTGAGGAACTTCTTGTCGCCGCCGAGTTCGAGCAGGCGCTGCATCACGTCGTCCTGGTCTTTCTCTTCCATCGCCATCGTTCAACCTGAGCCTCGTCGAGTAAAAGGGAAATGAGTCTTACCGAAGAATGCCCGCGGCGGCCTTCAACGTGTCGAGGGGCCGCCGGGCGAGACTCCGCGCGATTGTGGCAGGAGCGCGGTGCGCCGTCTTTTGAGTTCCAGATCTTGAGCGCCGAGCCGGTCGCGCGCGTCCGTGTCGCCCGCGCGGTCGGCGCGCGCGAGTTCCACCGCCACGTCCTTGATGCGCCGATCAATCTTCATCAGTCTGAGCGTCGTCAGGCAGCTATCCGCCTCGGCCAGGAATTGATCCGTCGCCTCGCCCTCGGCGCGCTCCGGCTCGTGCATCAGGACGAGCGGCACGACATCGGCGGCGACCGCGTCGCCCTCGGTCAGAGCGCCGAGCGTCGAGAAGTCAACCGGCTGCCCCCGCGCGTCCAACTCCTTCAACGCGCGGAAGACCGACGCGGTCGGCAAGTCCTCGAAGTCTTCCTCCGAGACGCGCGGGAGAAACTGGCGGCGTAGTTCCTCGTCGTGGACGAGCAGTTCGAGGAGCCTCTGCTCGGCGACCGTCGGCGCTTGCGTCTCGGCGCGGACGATCCTTTTCTTCACGTCGGCGGCGTCCGCCGCCTGCTCCCCTTTGCGCGCGCCGACCGACTTCCAGAGTTCCTGCCTCAGCCCCGCCTCTTCGACGCGCAGCGCGTCCAAAGCCATGTCAAAGTATTCGCGCCGCTGGATGGCGTTTCGCGTCGCGGCGACGACGGGCAGAACCTCTTCGACGGCCTCGGCCTTCTGCGCCGGAACTTTCAAGTCGCGTCCCGCGAGCGCGTGTTCAAGCACGAATTGCATGTGCGGGACGGCCTGACCGCGCCGCCTGTTGTACTCCTCGACGCCTTGCGCGCGCACGAACTCGTCCGGGTCAGAGCCGTCGGGCAGGACTAAAACTTTGACCTCGAAATCTTCCGGCAGAAGAACCTCTATGGCGCGCTTCGCCGCGTTTATCCCGGCGCGGTCACCATCATAATTGACGACCACTTTGCGCGCAAACCTTCTTAACAAACGCGCCTGCTCGCCCGTCAAAGCGGTTCCCAGACTCGCGACCGCGTTGCGGACGCCGTGCTGAAACGGGATGATTAAATCGAGATAGCCTTCGACCAGAATCGCAAACTTCTTCCGTCTGATCTCCTCGCGCGAGGCGCTCAGCCCGAACAGGTGACGCCCCTTCGTGTACGCGGCGGTCTCCGGCGAGTTCAGATACTTCGGCTCGTCGCCCGCCCGCATCGCGCGAGCGCCGAAAGCCACGGGTCGCCCTTGCGCGTCGAGCACGGGGAAGATGAGACGACCGCGAAACCTGTCGTAGTATCCGCCCTGCTCTTTCTTGACGACGAGTCCGCTCCGCTCGATCTGCCCGATGCTCGCACCCTTCGATTTCAGATAGCCGCCGAGCGCGTCCCAACTGTTCGGCGCGTAGCCGAGCCGGAAGAGTTTGCGCGTCTCGTCATTGATGCCGCGCCCCTCGACGTATTCGCGCGCGTCGCGCGACTCAGCGCCGCCTTCCGCCAGGTGGCGCTCCCAGAAGTCGAGCGCCCACGCGTTGAGCTGGATGACCTCGTCCGATTCCTTACGCTTCGCCTCGGCCTTCCTGTCGTCAACCATCTCCGGCAGCGGCACGCCCGCCTTCTCCGCCACAACGCGCACCGCTTCTGGGAACGACAGCCCCTCCAACTCCATCACGAAGTTGAAAACGCTCCCGCCCTTCCCGCAGCCGAAGCAATAAAAAATATTCTTCGACGGGTTGACCGAGAACGAAGGCGTCTTCTCCTGGTGGAACGGGCAGCAGGCCATCCAGTTCGCGCCCTTCTTCTTCAGGCTGACGTAGTCGCCCACGACGCGCACGATGTCCGCCTGCCGCCGGAGGTCGTCAATGAATGTCTGCGGGTAGCGCACGGCTTTAAGACTGCGGTCGCTTCAGATGATTGAGAAGATCAGCCGGGGTGAAAATCGGAAGCGCGGCGTTCCTGTAATCGCCGACGTTGCGCGTGACAATCGCTTCGAGCCGGATGGCCGCGGCGCTGGCGTGCTGCACAGCGTCTTCATAATCGGCGATGGGCGAGGCTAGCGCGATGTTGAGGACGTTTTGATCTACGGGGCAGACGCGCACCGCGTCTAGCAGATCGCGGATGGCCTGCTTCGTCGCGACATCGCCCCTGGCCTTCCGCCCGATGTAGAAAACGTTGACCGGAGTGATTACGGAAACGTAACCTTCGTGCGCGCCCGCCGCAATCAACTCGAACAAAGCGCGGGCGTCCCCGACGAACGGCTCGCGTTCCAACACGAAGTCGAGCACAACGTCCGTGTCGAGCAGGAAGCGCATCACGAGTATTTCTCAATCAGGTAGTCGGTGATGATCTCCCTGACCTCTTCGTCGGTTGGGGCCGGGCCGTCGAACTTGAGCGCGCCGCGCAGCCGCCGCACGGCCCCAAGCCTGCGCTCGCGCTCGTCGGCTGCGTCGGGCGCGGGAACGTGGGACGCCCCGCTGTCAGCCTCGAACTCTTCGCGCAGGCTGCGCGAGATGGCTTCGAGCAGAGCGATGCGCTCCGCGACGGAAAGCCGCATGATCTCTTCTATGAACTCCTGTCGCGTCATCTCTGCCTCCGGCGTGCGATTCTAACGCAATCCTTGCTTGAGATGTGATTGGCTGCGTGACTTACAAGCTTTCGGCGAACCGCCTCACCCACTCGCGCTGTTCTTCCGTGTCTGGGACAGAACAGCCCCTCGCATTTTCAATCTTTTCAAACACTTCATCAACGGAAACTCCGCCCAAAACCAAAACGCAGGCCGCGACAAGCGCAGACCTCCCGACGCCCTGACGACAATGTATTACTACGCTCATTCCATCTTGAAGAAGCTTCACCAGCTTTCGGGCAAAGGCCAGCGCGTCTTGTTTCGAGAGCGGAACGCTCCTATCCCGGATGGGAAAGGAAAGATAAGCGATGCCGTTCGCCTCGCACAACGATTTCTCCTCGGCAATGTCAAGCTCCGTGATTTCGTCTTGCTCAAGCAACGAAACGACAGCGCCCACGCCCCACATTTTCAAAGAGTGAATTTCGTCTTCGAGCCAGTCGCCGCCGCGCGGTCGCGGCATGATGCCGAGTCGCCCGGATTCAATGCCATCAATCCAATGGACTGTTACCCGCATGGCTAAAGCAGACTCTATACAACTACTGCTTCAACTCGACGACGGTCGCGCCCGCGCCGCCCTGATTTTCGGGGGCGAGGTCGAAGCGCGCAACGTGCGGGTGCGTGCGGAGCAGGTCGGCGACGGCGCGGCGGAGCGCGCCCGTGCCGTGGCCGTGGATGATGCGGACGTGCGTGTGGCCGTTCAGATACGCTTCGTCGAGGAAGCGGTCAACCTCGTCGCGCGCCTCGTCCGTCGTCCTGCCGATGAGGTTGAGTTCGGCGTCCGCGCCCTCGCGCGAGTGTTTTAGTTTTACTTCCGTCCCGCTCTGCTGCATTCGCCGGAGGCGGCCCGCGAGCGTGTCTTCCTCGCGCTCCTTCTTCGGCGCGGGCGCGAGCAGTTCAAGGTTCGAGAGCTTCTCGCGGAAGCGAAGACTTCCGGCGCGCACCTCCGCCTCGCCGCCGCTGACGCGCTCGACCGTGCCCTTCATGCCGAGCGTTCGCAGGCGCACTTCGTCGCCGACCGCGATCTCGCGCTGCTCGACCGGCGCATCGGTTGATGAAGGCGAGACGGTCGCGGCTTCGTCTTCGCGCGCGTGCCGGACGACGCGGACTCCGCCCTGCTCGCCAGCGCCGCGCGCGCTGTCTGACGTTCTCGCGACGGCAGCGCGCGCCTGCGTGCGAACCTTCTGCGCCTCGCGTCGGAGTTCGGCGGCGCGGCGCTCGGCCTCGCGCTCGACGCGCAGACGCTGCGCGCGGTCTTCGATCTTCGAGTAGAGTTCGCGCGCCGCGCGCTCGAAGTCGGCGACGGCGCGTTCGAGCGTCTTCGCGAACTCTGCCTGACGCTCGCGCTCGCGCCGCTCCGCCGCGGCGTCGAGCGACGCGTACTTGTCGGCGACCGCTCGCCGTTCTTCTTCGAGCGCGCGTCGCAACGCTTCGGCCTCTTCCGACTCGCGCTGGATGCGGCGGAGGTATCGGTCGGCGGCGAGCGACTGTTCGCCGACGCGCGAGCGCGCCGACTCGATGACCGCGTCGGGCAGTCGGAAGCGGCGCGCGATCTCGATTCCGGCGGACGAGCCGGCGACGCCGACGAGCAGGCGGTAGGTCGGCTGCAACGTGCGCTCGTCGAACTCGACGCTCGCGTTCGCGACGCCCTCTTCGTTCGCGGCGTACATCTTCAAACCGCTGTAGTGCGTCGTCGCGATGACGTGCGCGCCGCACGCGCGTCGGAAGTGGTCAACGACGGCGACGCCGAGCGCGGAGCCTTCCTCCGGGTCTGTGCCCGTGCCGACTTCGTCGAGCAGGACGAGCGCGGGACTCTCGCAGAGGTCAATCATGCGCCGGATGTTCGCGACGTGCGACGTGAAGGTCGAGAGGTTCGCGGCGAGCGACTGGCGGTCGCCGATGTCTGCGAGCACCGACGCGTAGAGCGGCACGCGCGCCTCGCGCGCCGGGACGTGCAGGCCGGAGAGCGCCATCAAAGAAAGAAGCCCGGCGGTCTTCAGCACGACCGTTTTGCCGCCCGCGTTCGCGCCGGAGATGACCATCACGGGGCGCTCGGCGTCGAGGCGCAAGGAGACGGGCACGACCTCTAAATTCTGCTCGCGCAGATTCTCTTCGAGCAGGGGGTGTCGCGCCTCGACGAGTTCGAGCGCGTTCGCCTCGTCAATCGAGGGTTCGACCGCGCGCAGACGCGCGGCGAGCGCCGCCTTCGCGTTCACGAAGTCGAGTTCGGCGACCGCCGCCGCCGCAAGCTCGATTGCGGGAAGCTCCGCGCGCAACTCTTCCGAGAGCGTGAAGAGGATGCGCGCGACCTCGCGCTCTTCGGTCTCGCGGAGCGCTTGCAGTTCGTTGTTGGCCTCGATGGTTTCGAGCGGCTCGACGAAGACGGTCGCGCCCGAAGACGAAGAGCCGTGCGCGACTCCGCGCACGCGCCCGCGGTGGTCGCTGCGGACGGGGATGACGAAGCGGTCGTTGCGGACGGTGACGAGTTCGTCCTGAATCGCCTCCTCGGAGCGGCGCATCAACGCTTCGAGCGAGCGCGTGATCGTCGAGCGCAGGCGAACGATGTCTGCGCGCACGCGCGCGAGTTCGGGACTCGCGCGGTCGTCGAGTTCGCCGCTGGGAAGAATCTTCGACGTGACGCGCGCCGAAAGTCCGGGCAGCGCGCGCGGCAGCTCCGCGACCGTCTCCCAAAGGAGCGGCGCGGCCTCGCGCTCGGCCTGCACGGAGGCGCGCGCGTCCGCCGCCTGCTCGCAGAGCCGCCCGATTTCCAGAAGCGTCAGGGGTTCGAGGAGCGTCCCCTCGATGCGAAGGCGCGCGAGCGCCTCCGCCGGGTCGGACAGCTCGCCGAACGACCAGCGCACGCCGCGCGCGCGTAGCTCGGCACACTCCGAGATCACGCGGAGCGCACGGCGCACCTCCTCGCGCGAGTGAAGCGGCGCGAGCGCGTCCGCACGCGCGCGTCCCATCGGCGTCTGCGCGTGACGGCGCACGAGCGCGCGCAGGTCTTCGTACTCAAGTGTGGCGAACGCCTGCTCGTTCATAAGTGAGGAGTAGATAGTAAATGCTCGGCGCGGCGAAGACAAAGGCGAATGCTCCGCGCGGGGAAGACGAAGCGACTTGAACGGAAAACAAAGCTTCAATCCTTCAAAGCTTCAATCCTTGCGCGCTTTGTCCGAAACCAGCCACGGCGGTTTCGCGGCTAAGATTTTTTCAAAGACGGGGCAGTCGTGGTTGTGTGCGCCCGGCAGGTAACCGGTGCTCATCAGAAATTCGTTGACGATCTCGCCGCCGGTGAAGACGAAAGTTTTTTTGAAGAGCCTGACCCAGTCCTCTTTGCTCAGCGGGTGGTGGCGGTCGAGCCAGCCGGCGAATGAGCCGAACTCCGGGCGCAGCGCGGCGATGCGGCGCGCGTTCTCGACGGCGGCGTTGACCTTCAGACGGTTGCGGATGATCGAAGCGTCGGCGAGGAGTCGTTGCCTGTCCGCCTCGCCGTAAGAGGCGACCGTGTCAACGTCGAACGCGTCGAAAGCGCGACGGAAGCCTTCGCGCTTTCGCAGGATGGTCGCCCACGAAAGCCCGGCCTGATTTATCTCAAGCACCAGGCGCTCGAAGAGCGCCGCGTCGTCGGCGAGCGGGAAGCCGTACTCGTCGTCGTGGTAAGGCTTGTGCAGCGCGTCGTTCGCGGCGAATGTGCAGTAAGCTGTCACAGTTTGTACGTGCCTGAGGGTCTTTCGGTCTTCTTTGAATCCGAGAGCGGTCAGGTTCTAGCACGCCGCGAAGATTTAAGACAAGGCGCGCGGCTGCTACACTGTCTTCAAACCGAAAAGATGCGGGGCGCGTAAATTCGCGCGAGGTTCTGGCGAACGCGCCGGCGCGCGCCCGCAGTCGAAAGAAGGGAAGAGAACGATGGACGAATTCGACCGCTACCGCGCGGAGATGAACGAACGTTTGCTCGGCAGCAGCCACCTCGGCATCAAACGATTCTTCGCGCTCGACACGCAGGCTTATGAACAGGGCGCGCTCGACAAGAAGACGAAGGAGTTGATAGGACTCGCGGCCTCGACCGTCCTGCGCTGCGACGACTGCATCACGTACCACATCAAGCAGTGCGTCGAAGTGGGCGTCACGCGCGAGGAATTCCTCGACGCCTTCAACGTCGCGCTCGTCGTGGGCGGCTCGATCACGATCCCGCACCTGCGGCGCGCAATCGAGCGGCTGGACGGGCTGCTCGGCGAAAAATCCGGCGCGGAATAAAAACCGAGGCCGGAGGGTTTTAGTTAAGATCATGTCGTCAGTTGATGAATCGCCGCCAACTTAAGCGAAAAGGATTTTGAGTGAATGTTGAGAAGAATGCTTTACGCGCTCTGCATCGCCGCGACGGTCGCGGGCGTTCGGGCTTCGGCGCAGGTTCCGACGGCGGCGAGGGGCGCTCGCGCGATGCCTTTTAGACAGGACGTGCGCGTGCGCGCGCCGGAGCTTGAGGGCGGGCGCGGGTGGCTGAACACGGACAAGCCGCTCTCGATTGCCGCCTTGCGCGGCAAGGTCGTGCTGCTCGACTTCTGGACTTACGGGTGCGTCAACTGCATGCACATCATCCCAGACCTCAAGCGGCTCGAAGCCAAGTACGCGAACCAGCTCGTCGTCATCGGCGTCCACTCCGCGAAGTTCGAGAACGAGAAGGACACCGAGAACATTCGCCACATCATCCTCCGCTACGGACTCGAACACCCGGTCGTCAACGACGCCGATTTTAAAATCTGGCAGGCTTACGCCGTGGACGCGTGGCCGACGCTCGTCTTGATTGACACGGACGGCTACGTCGTCGGCCAAGCCGCGGGCGAGGGCCATTACGAAGCTCTCGACCGCGCGATAGGAAAGCTCGTTGACGACGCGCGCAAGCGAGGCGCGCTCAACGAGCAGCCTCTGAAACTCGCACTCGAACGTGCGAAGGTCGGCGACCTGCCGCTCGCCTTCCCCGGAAAAGTCCTCGCCGACGAGAAGAATGATCGCCTCTTCATCTCGGACTCGAACCACAACCGCATCGTCGTCACGCGTCTCGACGGCACGCTCGTCGAGACAATCGGCGCGGGCGAGCACGGCGCGAAGGACGGCGCGTTCGACGCCGCGACTTTCAACCGACCGCAGGGCCTCGCGCTCGACGGCGACACGCTCTACGTCGCCGACACCGAGAACCATCTCATCCGCCGCATTGACTTGAAGGCGCGAAGCGTTCAAACGATTGCGGGCACGGGCGCTCAGTTGCTCGACCTCGGCGTGCGCGGCGGCGCGGCGCGCTCGACGCCTCTGAGTTCGCCCTGGGACTTGCAGCTCGTCGGGCGCGCTCTCTACATCGCGATGGCCGGGCCGCACCAGATTTGGAAGCTCGACCTGGACACGCAGCAGTTGTCGGTCTTCGCCGGCACGGGCCGCGAGGCGCGCGGCGACGGCTCGCGCGCGGAGGCCGCGTTCGCGCAGCCTTCGGGACTCGCGACCGACGGGCACGTGCTTTACGTCGCCGACGCCGAGTCGAACACCATCCGCGCCGTCTCGCTCGGCGACGCGGCGGGCGCAGACTCGAAGACCGGCGGCGCGCAATCGAAGCCGGAGAAAATTAAATCTAACGCTGATGAGGCCGGGGCGAGCGCCGGCGAGGTGAAGATGCAGGCGGCTTCGCTCGCGTCAACGGCGGACGAGGTTCAGACGCTCGTGGGCGGCGACCTCTTCGAGTTCGGCGACCGCGACGGCGCGAGCGACGACGTGCGGCTGCAACACCCGCTCGGACTCGCGCTCGCCGGCGGCCAACTCTTCATCACGGACACCTACAACCACAAGATCAAAGTGCTCGACCCGCGCGCGCGCACCGTCAAGACTTTCGCGGGCACGGGCAAGCCCGGACAGGCGGACGGCGCGCAGCCCTCTTTCTACGAGCCGGGCGGCCTCTCGGTCGCGCGCGGGCGTCTTTACATCGCCGACACGAATAACCACGCAGTCCGCGTCGTTGACCTCGCGACGAAGCAGACGACGACGCTCGTCATCCGCGGACTCGAATCTCCGAATGCCGGCTCGGCTGTCGCGCCGTCTGAAGAAGCCGGGCCGAATGCCGAAGAGAAGAAGCTCGCGCCGCAGCAACTCGCGGCGGCGGGCGACGCGTCACTCGTCGTTGATGTCGCGCTGCCCGCGGGCTATCACCTCAACCCTGCCGCGCCGAACAACTTTCTAATCTCGCCCGGTGAGAAAGGCATTCTCGCTCCCGGCGAACCTTCCGCCGACGGTAGGGCGATGATGGTCAGAGGCGTAGTCCCGCGACTGCCGTTACGCCTGCGCCTGCGCCCGCTCGCGACGGGCGTCGCGGACTTGAGCGTGCGTCTCACGCTCTACTACTGCCGCGAAGACAACACGGGCACGTGCCGCATCAAGACGCTCAAGTGGGACGTGCCGGTCGAAATCACGAACGCGGCGGGCGCGGCGCACGAGATCAAGTTGCAGGGGAAGGTCGAGTAGCGGCAGAGAGGACTGTGGGCGCGGAGTCGGCGTTAAATTCGCACGCCGACTCCGCGCCGGTGACGTGTGATGAGAATTCTTTGAATTGCCTCCAGCTTTAGCCGGAGGATTAATGCGGCAAAAAAGATTCCGGCTTTAGCCGAATAGTTTGGCTAAAGCCGGAATCTTTTTTGCCGTCAGTCTTGTCCGCTAGCTTCAGCTAGCGGCAACTGATTAGGCCGAAGACGAGCGCCGCTAGTTGTGCGAGAAGTCGCCGCTCTCGTCCAAGACTTCGGGCCAGAGGGCGCGGCTTCGCTCGACCTCGCGTTCGAGCTGCGCCTTCGTCTGCTGAAGCTCCGCGGCGAGCGCGAGGTTGACGCGTTCGAGGTCGGCCATGTGCTTCTTCATCTGGCGACCGCGCGCTTCCAAGAACATCGCGTAGTAGAAAAGGACGGCTGCGACTGCGGCCAGAGTCAAGGCGAGAACGAGCGCTGCGTAAAACTCCACGGCTTTTGTCCCTGCTTGTTATTTTTAATGAATTTCTACCGCTTCCCGACAAAGAAGTCAAAAGTAAAAAGGCAAAAGGCAAAAGAAGGAAGGACAGCCGCCTCGTCTTTCGCCGTCGCGAACGGCGAGAGCGACGCTGGCCGCAGCCCTCATCTTTTGCCTTTTTACTTTTGCCTTACTGTCACTCGCCGCTCTGTTGCAGCAGCTTCGCGACGAGTCCAGTCCATCCGGTCTGGTGCGACGCGCCGAGGCCCGCGCCGTCGTCGCCGTTGAAGTATTCGTAGAAGAGCAGGTGGTCGCGCCAGTGCGGGTCGGTCTGAAACTTCTCGACGCCGCCGAAGACGGGTCGGCGCCCTCCGGCGTCGCGCAGGAAGAGGCGGGAGAGCCGGCGCGAGAGTTCCACGGCGACCTCCCACAGACTCATCATGCGGCCAGAGCCGACGGGACATTCGACGCGGAACTCGTCGCCGAAGTAGTAGTGAAATTTTTGGAGCGACTCGATGAGGAGGTAGTTCGCGGGGAACCAGACGGGGCCGCGCCAGTTGGAGTTGCCGCCGAACATCCCCGTCGTTGACTCCGCCGGCTCGTAGTCAACGCGGCTCTCTTCGCCGCCCAGGCTCATCACGCAGGGGTGTTCGAGGTGGTAGCGCGAGAGAGCGCGCACGCCGTGCGGCGAGAGGAACTCGCGCTCGTCGAGCATGAACCGAAGCACGCGCGCGAGCTTCTTCCGGTCGGCAATCGCGAGCAGCCGTCGCTCGCCGACGCCGAGCCGGCGCATCGAGGCGACGTTGCGCGTCAGGTCTGGGCGGTTCTCGATGAACCACTCCATGCGCTTCTTGAATCCGGGCAGGCGGTTGACGACGTAGTCGTCGAGCGTCTCGACGGCGAAGAGCGGGATCAGCCCGACCATCGAGCGAACCTTCACGGGGAAGTGCTCGCCGTTCTGCGCGTGGAGCACGTCGTAGTAGAAGCCGTCTTCGTCGTCCCAGAGCGAGTAGTTGTCCGCGCCGACGTTGTTCATCGCGTCGGCGATGTAGATGAAGTGCTCCCAGAACTTCGACGCCACGTCCTCGTAGGTCGGGTCTTCGCGCGCCAGCTCCATCGCGATGGCGAGCAGGTTCAGGGTGTACATCGCCATCCAGCTCGTGCCGTCGGACTGTTCCAGCGTGACGCCGCCCGGCAGCGGCTTGCTCCGGTCGAAGACGCCGATGTTGTCGAGTCCGAGGAAGCCGCCCTCGAAAATGTTGTTGCCCTCGGCGTCCTTGCGGTTGACCCACCAGGTGAAGTTGAGCATCAGCTTGTGGAAGACGCGTTCGAGGAAGTCGCGGTCGCCCACGCCGCCGCGCCGCTTCTTCTCGATCCGGTAGATGCGAAGCGCCGCCCACGCGTGGACGGGCGGGTTCACGTCCGAGAAATTCCACTCGTAGGCCGGCAACTGCCCGTTCGGGTGCATGTACCACTCGCGCAGAAGCAGTATCAACTGCTCCTTCGCGAAGTCGGAGTCAACGATGGAGAGCGCGACGCAGTGAAACGCCAAGTCCCAGGAGGCGTACCAGGGGTACTCCCACTTGTCCGGCATCGAGATCACGTCCGAGTTGTAGAGGTGTTTCCAATCGCTGTTGCGACCGTGCTTTCGCTCCTGCGGCGGGGGCGGCATCGCGGGGTCGCCGTCGAGCCACTCCTTGACGACGTAGTTGTAGAACTGCTTCGACCACAGCAGCCCGGCGAGCGACTGTCGCATGACGTTCCGCGCGTCATCGCTCAGGTGCGAAGGGACGACGCCCGCGTAGAACTCGTCGGCCTCGCGGCGGCGCGCCGCGAACGTGTGCTCGAACTCTTCGCCGAAAGTCTCGTCAACGCTCGACGGCGGCTCCTCCGTGAAGCGCAGGCGCACCGACGCCTCGCCGCCCGCCGGGATAGTCAGGACGTAATGTGCGGCGGCCTTCGTCCCCGTCCGCGCCGGGTTGACGGCGTCGCGCGCGCCGCTCACGACGTGGTCGTTGATGCCGTCCTTGACGAAGCCCTTGTTCGGCGAGCCGTAGAGCCTCTGCGTGTTGGTGTCGTTCTCGGTGAAGAGTAGCTCCGGCGCGCCCTCGCAGTAGAGGTATCGCTCGCCGTAGTAGTCGTGCCGCGCCTCGACGACCGACGCGCACGCGGGCGAGGCGTCCGCCCCGCTCCCTTTCGCCTTCAGCTCCTCGAAGTACCGCAGCCGCGGTCGCTTCGCCTCGCCGTCCCAACTCCAGACGTTGCGAAACCAGAGCGTCGGCAGCAGGTGAACAGTCGCCTCTTCGGGGCCGCGGTTCGCGACCGTGACGCGCGCGAGCAGGTCTTCGGGCGAAGCCTTCGCGTACTCGACCGTTACGTCGAAGTAGCGGTCTCCGTCGAAGACTCCCGCGTCCATCAGCTCGAACTCCGGGTCGAGCTTGCCGCGCCGTCTGTTCTCTTCGAGCAACCGGGCGTAAGGGAACTCCGATTGCGGGTACTTGTACAGGTATTTCATGTACGAGTGGGTCGGCGTCGAGTCGAGGTAGAAGTAATACTCCTTCACGTCCTCGCCGTGGTTACCCTCCTTGCCCGTGAGTCCGAACAGCCTCTCTTTGAGAATCGGGTCGCGACCGTTCCACAGAGCGACGGCGAGGCAGACGGCCTGGTGGCGGTCGCAGATTCCGGCGATGCCGTCCTCGTTCCAGCGGTAGGCTTTCGAGCGGGCGTGGTCGTGC
>Ga0070740_10004583_pt1 | contig 13470 bp, 11 predicted proteins | sample Coa_R2_FD_67286 | JGI IMG/M metagenome (GOLD analysis project Ga0070740, IMG submission 67286) | Surface soil microbial communities from Centralia Pennsylvania, which are recovering from an underground coalmine fire - Coalmine... | ecosystem: Environmental > Terrestrial > Soil > Unclassified ... | reverse complement strand
CCCCTGCCGGCCGGGCGGACGGGCTTCCCTTCGGCTTGGTCGGCGGTCAGCGTTACCGATCTGCCGGGGCTGCGAGGAATCTGGCCGGAACTGCCAGCGCCAGGAGGCGCGCCCATTCCCCGGTTCCCGTTTCATTTCTGTTTGCTTTTTGCGCTCCGCATGATGCACACTGGCTGGCCGGCGGCGGGCAAGCTTATGTGTTCAGCGCTTGCCATCGTCGAAGGGCTGTGCATTCACCGACATGAAATCCCCGCTGGTCAGTCTGCTGCTTCCAGTCTATAACGCCACAAAGTACGGCGAAGATTATCTGCCCACGATGCTCGAATCCATCGTCGCCCAGACTTTCAGCGATTTCGAGATCCTGATTGGGGATGATGGCTCCACGGATCACACGGTGGAACAGGTCAAACCCTTTCTCCGCGACCCGCGTTTCAAGTTGTTTGCCTGGAAACCCAACCGGGGCCTCCACCAAAGCATCGTGTCGCTGATGGAACAGGCGCGCGGCCAGTTTTGGTGCTCACCGGGTGCGGATGATATTTTGGAACCGCGTCTGCTGGAAAAACGGGTTGCCCGGCTCAGCGCCCATCCCCACGCCGTATTGATTCATGGAGCAGCCAAATGGATTGATGGAGAGGGCCAACCGTATCGGAGCGAGATTATCGAACACGCGCTGCCGGAAGTGGGCCGGCGCCTGCCGGAAACCCTGCCGGCGGAACGGATGCTTTCCATTCTGCTCCAGCACAACATCATCAATCAACCTTCGGCCCTGGTGCGAATGGAGCCATCGCGGCGGGTTTTGCCGTATTTCCAGCCCTGCTGGGTCCATACGCCGGATTGGGCGCTTTGGATTTTGCTGGCGGCGACCGCCGGCGATTTTCTCTGGGACCCCGAACCGCTCATTCGTTATCGAATGCACGGGCAATCCCTCAGCGGCTCGCCGCGGTACCAGATTTCCCGGCGTGTGGAGCGCAAACTGGCGCCTTTTTATGCCCTGTATGCCGCCAGCCGTTTTTCGTCCTTGGCCAAAAAGATGTGGCAGGAAGAGCGCGTCCGCCTCTATCGCTGGTGGCTAACCACGGCGGTGGCCTTGAAACGCCGCGGCCAATTGAAGGAAAGCGATCTGAAACTGGCTAAAGAAGCCTTGTTGGGCCAGCCCGTCGAATCCGTATCGCTCGGCGCCGAATTGTTGCGTCACGGCCTCCCGGTGGCGATTCAGTATGCGCAGGAACGCCGGGCGCGAGCCCAACAGTATCTGCCCGTGGCGGGGTTCCCGTTAATCCAAGAACCGCTGTTTCAGCGGGCAGGGCGATGAAAACCCATTCTCCGGCTGCTGGCGTCGGGCGATCAAACTGACGAGTTGGTTTCCAGATGAACCCCTTGCGTGTCGCGCAGATTACCTCGGATGGCCGCCTGATCATTGGCCAACCGCATTCCGAGATTCCCTCGTTTGGTCAGGCGCCGGAAGCGCTGCTTCAGGGATTTGCGGAATTGCCGGAGGTGGAAGTCCACGTGCTTTCGTGCGTGCAGCAGCCGCTGCGTTCGCGGGAGAAACTGGCGCCGAATATCCGGTTTCACAGTTTGCATGTGCCCAAAATCGGCTGGCTGCGCACCGGCTATCAAGGTTGCATTCGCGCGGTGCGGAAAAAATTGCGCGAGATCAAACCGGACATCGTTCATGGCCAGGGCACCGAACGCGATTGCGCCCTCAGCGCCGTCTTTTCCGGCTTCCCCAACGTCGTTACCATTCACGGTAACATGCGGCTGGTGGCGCGGGTGAATCGCGCCCGGCCTTTCTCCTTTCTGTGGCTGGCGGCGCGGCTGGAAGGCTTTGTGCTGCCGCGCACTGACGGCGTGGTGTGCATCACCCATTACACGCGTCAGGCGGTGAACCCTCTGGCCCGGAAAACCTGGGTGGTGCCCAATGCCGTGGACGCCAGCTTCTTTGAAATCCCTCGCCAGCCGTCGTCGCCACCGGTGATTGTCTGCGTGGGTGCCGTGTGTCTCCACAAAAATCAGATTGCCTTGATCCGCGCCCTGGATCCGCTGGCTGCCCGAAAAAAATTCAAGGTGGTTTTTCTGGGCAGCGCCCCCCGCGACGAGGCCTATGGCCGCCAATTTTTTGAATTGCTGGCGGTGCGACCCTGGTGCGAACACGCCGGATTTGTCGGGCGCGAGGAATTGAAATCGCGTTTAAGCCGCGCGACGCTGTTGGCACTGCCGTCGTTGGAGGATAATTGCCCGATGGTGGTGCTGGAAGCGGCAGCGGCCGGCGTGCCGGTCGTGGCCGCGCGCGTCGGCGGAGTGCCGGATTTGATTGCCGACGGCCAAACCGGTTTGCTATGCGACCCGCAGGATGCGGCAAGCATGAGAAATGCGGTGGAGAAAATCTTGACGCAACCGGAATGGGCAAACGCGTTGGCGGCGGAAGCCAAAAAACAGGCGCGCGAACGGTTTCATCCGCGCGTCATCGCCCAGCGGCATTTGGAGATTTACCGGGAGGTGCTCAACACCCCTTCGTAGATCGTCTTCAGCTTCCGGGCCACTTCATCCCAGCTCGCCGGTTTGGGGGGCTCCGGGAGCGTCGGGGCGGTGTCGTAAAATTTTTTCAAAAATGTCGCCGTCCGCTCCGGCGTGGTGAGGGGACAATAGCTGGCGTGTTTGCCGAACGTGCTGCGTGCCCAGGGCAAATCGCTCAACAGCAGCGGACAGCCACCGGCAGCGGCTTCCAGTGCGGACAGGCTTTGCGTCTCCCAGCGGCTCAACAGCACAAAGCCGCGCGCTTCGCGATAGATTTTCGCCAGTTGCGCGCGGTCGCTGATGGCGCCTTCGTAACGGATCAAACGCGCGTTCTGTCTGGCCAGCGCGAAAAATTTTTGCGCATACGGATCGGATTCCGCATAGGCTCGCCCAATAACCCACAAGGGCGTTTGCGCCAGAATGGCCGCTTGCGCCAACTCCAGAATCCGTTTCACTTCCGTCAGGGTGACGGTGGAAACGAGCCAGGGGCCGCGTGCGGTTGGCGACTGGTTAAAAAAAATTTCCTCAACTCCGTTGGGCACCACGTGAATCCGCTCGCGGGGCGCGCTGAAAAGATAATTCATCAAATGCGCTTCCCAGGTGGTCAGGGCAATGCAGGCGTCCGCCCGGCGATAGGCGTCCCAGGCCAATCGCGTGGTAAAGATGCGCGGCAGGAGACTTCGAAAAAACCGGATGGCCGCCCTTTGCAGCATCAGCGCGCCGCGCGAACGCGAGCCGACGGCCGACAGCAATTCCGCCATCACCACTTTGCATCCTTTGCCGTGGGCGAAGGCAATGTAATCCGCCGTGGGCCGGCCGAAAAAATGAATAATCTCTCCGCGTTGGGCGGCATCCCACCAGCGGACAAAATCGGTTTCCACACCGGCTCTTTCCAGCGCCGCCTTGGTTTGTTCGAGCTGATGTTGAAGCCCGCCGTGCGCCAGCGAAAAAGGCAGATGATGGTCGAACAAGACTTTCATTTTGTGCCGAAACCCCGACGGCGGCGCCGTATTGAAGAAAATTGGCAACGGCCCGTCAATGTCATTTGCGGTGCCGTTCCGGGCCGGATGCATCCACACATTGTCCTTGCAATCGTGAGGCGGTGACAGGTTGACCGGCAAGTGAGAGTTTTTTTGCCAGACCAAATTCCCGATGGCGCGAGAAAGAAAATCTGCGGCGTCGCGCAGCGCCGCTCCGGCGGAATCTCCGCTGCTTGATCTCCGCCGGTTGCTGCCCTCTAACCCGGACTCGGCGGCCGATTCAGGGAGCAGGCGGCGACCATACAATCCTATGATTTACACAACGGTGGCAGGGGACTAAAAGCTCAGGGAGTGAAAATAGTCAAACCCACCAAAGCTTGGTTTAACCGGCGCCGGACGGCAGGGGGTGCCGCAATCAACCCGCCGGCAGAGGCGGCAATCGTTTCTGCATCGCCGCGGTTTAGTGGATTCACGCTGATTGAATTGCTGGTGGTGATTGCCATCATTGCCATTCTGGCGGCGCTGCTGTTGCCGGCTCTGGCTGGCGCCAAGGAAAAGGCAAAAGAGGCCCGGTGTATTTCCAATCTCAAGCAAATGACGCTGGCCTGGCTCATGTATCCTGAAGACAACGCAGACCGGCTCACGCCCAATCACGACGGCCACACGACCGATCCGCGGGTCAATTGGATCGCCGGCTGGTTGAATTTCACACCCGACAATCCCGACAACATCAACACCAACTATCTGCGAAACGGTCTGTTGGCGCCGTATTGTAGCCGGCAAGTGGCGATCTACAAATGCCCGTCGGATCATTATCCGTGCCTGGAAGGCGGAAAAAGTTTTGATCGCGTGCGCAGTTATTCCATGAACGGTTTTTTGGAGGGCGGCGCTTATATCGGGCCAGGCGGCGGCGGCGATGCGTATCCGGTCGGTCAATCCCATTGGTATAACAAAAATCATCCGCCCATTTTGCGCGCCTACAACCGGGCTTCAGACCTCACCTGGCCGCATCCCACGGATTTATTCGTGTTTGCCGAGGAGCATCCGGACAGCATCAATGACGGCTGGATGAACGTGCGGGCCAACGTGGGTGTTTACTGGGAAGATTTGCCCGGCAGTTTCCACGGCAAGTTGACGGTGTTTTCCTTCGCCGACGGCCACGCAGAAGGCCATAAATGGATCGCACCCGCCTTCACCTGCCGGCCGGTCACCATGCCGCCCAATCCCATCAACACCTGGACGCCCGGTCCCAATTTGACCGACATCGGCTGGGCCAATGTGCACGCCACCGCCCGATGGAACAACAATGGTTGGGGCGACAATACGGTGCCGTGAGTCGGAAGCGTTCCGCAGGACACACCTGCCGGCGTTCGCAAAACGTCAGCACGGTGAAGCCCATCGTTCCCCCGTGAAGCTGCGGTTACATCCGCGCATTGTCCTTGCAGTCGTGAGCCGGTGACAGGTTGACCGGCAAGGAGAGGTTTTTTGCCAGACCAAATTCCCGGCGGCGCGAGAAAGAAAATCTGCGGCCTCGCGCAGCGCCGCCCATCGAAAAGAAGGCGCCACTCTGCCAAAAAGAGCGGCATCGGGATGTTGAAGACGGAAGCGCCTGTCGAAAAAGGTTTTGTCGCTCTGGGTGGAAGAGGTGCAGTGCATTTCTGGCCGCCGGAAACGAGGCCGAAAGGCGTCAGCCGAAGCTCCGGCATCCGGCCACGGGTTGGGCGCACACCATATAATCCTATGATTTGCCAGATAGCGACATCGGGTTTACAGTTGAATTGTGAAAAAGATCAAACCCATCAATATCAGTTTAAGCCGGCGCCGGACGGCTGGGGGTGCCGGCAAACGGGTTGGAAAAGCAGCCGCCGTTTCTGCACCGTCGCGGTGCGGTGGATTCACGCTGATTGAATTGCTGGTGGTGATTGCCATTATTGCCATTCTGGCGGCGCTGCTGTTGCCGGTGCTCGGCGCGGCCAAGCAGCGGGCACTCAACATCGCGGCAATGAATAATCTCAAGCAGATTGATCTGGCGTGGTATATGTATCCGAGCGACAACCAGGACCTCCTTCCGCCCAATCCGGATTACAACGCCTATCCGCGCTGGGTGGCGGGCGATATGAGTGCTATCGGGATCGACCTCAACGGCATTCCGGATCCGGTGAACGCTCAGCTTTTGATTGACCCCCAATACTCCGTGCTGGGGAAATATTTGAAAGACCCCAAAGTCTTCAAAGACCCCGGTGATTTGAGCACGTGGACTTACAACGGTACGGAAACGCCGCGCGTGCGCAGTTTTTCGGAGAACCAAGCTATCGGTCCGCTCGAAAACGGTCAGAGACACTCCAATTGGGGTGGAGGTGACCACTATTTGGGCCATTGGTTGCTTGGACCAAGCGGTGGAGATCCCAGCAGCAAGTGGCGAACTTATATCAAGATGGGAGATATCACCGCGCCATCACCGTCAGATTTGTGGGTGTTTTTAGACGAACATCCCAATAGTATCAACGACGCTGGCTTTGCCGTGGAAATGCCCCAAGGCGTGGGAAATACCGTTTTTATTGACCTGCCGGCTAAATACCATAACAACGCCTGCGCCTTTCTATTTGCCGATGGCCATGCCGAAATTCACAAATGGTTGCAACCGGGAGTTATTCCTCCAGTGACTTGGGCCGCTGATCATGCGCCAAACATTGGAAGTCTGGTGCATGCAGTCCCGAATGACCCTGACGTGTTGTGGTTGGCGCATCACACCACCGCGCCGGCATCGGGTGCCAGCGTGTACTATCCTTAATGATTTTCAAAGGTTTCTGGCTTTCCACGGCGTGCGGCTTTGTTTCTTAATTTTGGCAGCGGTCAGCTTGGCAATTTGGCCGCTGTCTGCTGGCGCGGCATGGTCTTACCAGGGTTATGCGCGTTGGCAAAAGGACATCGCGGCTTTTGAACGCGCCGACCGTCTCCATCCGCCGCCGCCAGACGGCATTTTGTTCACCGGCTCATCGGTGATTCGCAAGTGGGCGACGCTGGCGCAGGATATCGGGGTGACGAATCCGCCGCCCATCAATCGCGGGTTTGGGGGCTGTTACATTGCCGACTGCACGCACTACGCCGACCGCATTATTTTTCCCTATCGGCCGCGGATGATTTTCTTGCGCGCCGGGGATAACGAGCTTTGGGCCGGGGAACCGGTGGAGGAGGTTTTTGCGGACTTCACGCAATTTGTGGCGGTGGTTCATGCCCGGCTGCCGGAAACGGAGATTGTCTATATCACTTCCAATCCCAGCCCGGCGCGATGGAAACAGCACGAACGGGAGAAACGTTTGGGTGATCGGATCGCCGCCTGGTGTCGGGAAACGCCGGGTGTGAAGTGCGTGGACACGTACGACCTGGTGTTGGGCGCGGACGGCAAACCGCGCCGGGAATTATTCGTGAGTGACGGATTGCATTTGAATGCCGCCGGTTACCGATTGCTGGCCGCGCGCCTGCGGCCTTATTTGCCGAACTAGCCGGCGCGCCGGTTCACTCAAAAAGCATCTCGTAGCTGTAAACGTTTCCGGTCAGGGTGCTGCGGATTTTGCAGTTGGATTTGGCAATGACGGCCTGCATGGGTTTGTTGTCGGTGAGCACTTCGGCGGTGAAGCCGCGGATGCCGTTGCGGCGGGCGACTCGAATGAGATGCTTCAACAGAAATGTGCCGATGCCGTGATTTTGCCAGGGGTCGCTCACCACAAAGGCCACTTCCGCCAGATTCGTTTTGGGGTCCAGGTAGTAGCTGCCGACGGCGATGATTGCCTCGCCGTAGGCTTCAGGCAGCGTGCCGACGATGGTCACGTCGTGGCGGTGATCCACATAGACGAAATCCTCAATCTGCTGTCGTGAGACGTGCTTTTGATGGCTCATGAACCGGTAGTAGATCGTCGCCTCGGACAACTTGTAAAACAGGTCGCGCATGCGCGGTTCGTCGGTGGGATGAATGGGACGGAAATTGATTTGGGTGCCGTCGTGGAGCAGAAAGGTGGTGCGCAGCTCCTTGGGGCCAACGAGGATTTTGCCTTCCTTGTCGGCCATTTCGGCGGAGAGATATTTGGCGGCGATGGCTTCGCGCAGCAAACGGGCGCGGAATTTCGGGTGGGCGATGCTGATCAGCGCCAGCGCCCGTTCCTGGATGCTTTTGCCGTGGAGATAGGCCACGCCGTATTCGGTCACCACGTATTGCACGCTGGCGCGGGTGAGAACCACGCCGGCGCCGGGGCTGAGCCGGGTGACAATGCGGGAAACACTGTCGTTCCGGGCCGTGGAGGGCAATGCGATGATGGCTTTGCCGCCGCGGGACTGGGCGGCACCGCGGCTGAAATCCACCTGCCCGCCCACACCGGAAAAAAAGTTGGAGCCGATGGAATCGGCGCAAACCTGGCCGGTCAGATCAATCTCCAGCGCCGTGTTGAGGGCAACCATTTTGAATTGACGGCGGATGAGGGCCGGGTCGTTGACGTACTCGGTCGGGTGAAAGGCGAACAACGGATTTTGGTTCACATACTCGTAAATTTTTCGGGTGCCCAGGCAGAAGCTGGCGACGATTTTGCCCGCATCCACCGTCTTGCGGCGGCCGGTGATGGCACCGCATTCAATCAGTTCGATGATGCTGTCGGTCACCATTTCGGTGTGCACGCCGAGGTCCTTCTTGCCTTTCAAAAAGGGGCACACGGCCTGGGGGATGCGGCCGATGCCAAATTCAATCGTCGAGCCGTCTTCAATCAGTGCGGCGACGTGTTCGGCAATCTGACGGGTGGTCTCGTTCACTTCCGGCGTCGGTACTTCGATGAGCGGCGCCTGGGAAGGCACCAGCACGTCAATCTCATGGACGTGAAGAAAACAGTTTCCCTGCGTGCGCGGCATGTTGGGGTTGACCTGGGCGATGACCAGGGCGGCGTTTTCGGCGGCGCTTTTGACAATATCCACCGACACCCCCAGGCTGCACAGGCCGGAGGAATCCGGCGGCGTAACCTGGATCAACGCCACATCCAGCGGCAACCGCCCGCTGTCGAACAAAAGCGGCAGGTCGGACAAATGGATTGGCGTGTAATCGCCCAGACCTTCCTGGATGAGGCCGCGGACGTTTTCGGCGATGAAAAAGCTGTTGACGCGGAAGAATTGCGCCAGCTCGCGGTGCGCATAGGGCGCCTCGCCAAAGGTGAGCAGGTGGACGATTTCGGTGTCCGGCAGTTCGCGGGCGCGCCGGCTCAATGCCTGGACCAGTTCCAGCGGTTCGCCGGCGCCGGTGCCGATGAAAATGCGCTGACCGGGGCGGATTTTCTTCACCGCGTCGGCGGCGGAAAGAATCTGCGACCGGTAAGTTTCCTGCCAATTCGGGTCGTAGGAAAGGGATGTGCTCATAAATCAAAACGCAGAATGGCGCCCGGTGCCATCAAAATTTCCCGTCGCCGATGAATCGTTCTTTCATTCCGCATTTTTCGTGGTGCTCGCCAGCGTCATCCGCGCATCGGCCACGTAGGCCTCCATGCCCACCGGGCCGACGATGAACGGGTTGATGTCCAGTTCCCGGATTTGCGGATAATCGGTGGCGAGCTGGCTGATGCGTTGCAGCGCGCTGGCGAGGGCGTCCAGGTCAACTGGCGCCTGGCCGCGGGCGCCTTGCAAGAGCGCGTAGGAGCGCGTGCCTTTCAACATCTGCATGGCCTCTTCGGCGGTGATGGGCGCCAGATGAAAGGTCACGTCCTTCATCACCTCCACAAAAATTCCGCCCAGGCCGAACATCAGCATGGGGCCGAATTGCGGGTCACGCGTCATGCCCAGAATCACCTCCCGTCCGCGCTGGCCCATTTTTTCAACGAAGCCGCCGCGGATGTGGGCGTGGGGCGCGCGGCGCTGGATGCGCAGCATCATCAGGTCAAACGCATCGCGCACCTGCTCGGCATTGGCCAGGTTGGTCCGTACGCCGCCGAAATCGGATTTGTGGATGATGTCCGGGGAGGAAATCTTCAGCACCACCGGGTAGCCGATGCGCTCGGCAATTTCCACGGCTTCCTCGCTGGTGCGGGCCAGTTGGCCGGGCAACACGTTGAAATCGTAAGCGCGGAGAATTTCCTTGGCCTCCACCTCGCCCATGGGTCCGACGCCGCTGCGCAAATGGGCCTGGAGTATGCGGTCCACGCGGCGATGGTTAACGGGGAAGCGCATGACGATGCGGGCGGGGCGGCGGCGCCACGCCGCGTAATCGCACATGGCCCGCAGAGCCTTCACCGCGCGGTCCGGCGAGGGATAATTGGGAATGCCCACGGCCATCAGCTTCTCCTTGGCGGCGGCGACTTCCGAACCGCCCATGAACACGGCTAACACCGGTTTTTGGCCCCGGTGAGCGGCGCCGAGCTTTTCCGCCAGTTCCAGCGGGCGGGTCATGTTCTGGGGCGTGACGACCACGATGAGGCCGTCAATATTTTCATCCTCCTGCAGCACTTCAAACGCCTGCACGTAACGATCCGGCTCGGCATCGCCAATGACATCCACCGGATTGCCGAAGGCGGCCGAGGCCGGCAAAAACGTGCGCAGCCGGGCCTCGCTTTCGGGGGTCGGCGGGATGATTTTCAGACCCAGGGTTTCGGCGGCGTCTGCAGCCATGATGCCCGGGCCGCCGGCGTTGGTGATGATGCCGAGGCGTTCGCCGGCCGGCAGCGGCTGCATGGCAAAGGCGGCGGCGTAATCAAAGAGCGCCTCGAAATTTTCCGCGCGAATCACGCCGGCGCGCTTGAACGCCGCGCCGTAGGCAATGTCCGCGCCGGCCAGGCTGCCGGTGTGGGACGATGCCGCCCTGGCGCCGGCCTGGGTGATGCCCACCTTCAAAATCACCACCGGTTTGACGTTGGCGGCCTGTTCGGCCACGCGCAAAAATTTGTCTCCCTCCTGAATGCTTTCCAGATAGCCGGCAATCACCCGCGTGGCCGGGTCCTCGGCCAGCGCCTGAATGAAATCCACTTCGTTGAGATCGGCCTTGTTGCCGAAGCTAATGACTTTGCCCAGACCCAGTCGCTGTTCCGCCGCCCAATCCAGAATCGCCACACACAACGCGCCGGACTGGGAGAGGACGGAAATTTTTCCGGGCGGCGGCACCGAGGGCGCGAAGGTGGCGTTCATCGCGTGGTCGGTGTTGAGGACGCCCAGACAGTTCGGTCCGACCATTCGCACGCCGGCGGCGCGGCAGATTTTGACCAGTTCCGCCTCGGCCGCCGCGCCCGCCGCGCCGGTTTCTTTGAAGCCGGCGGTGATGACGATGACGGCGCCGGCGCCGGCACGGATACAATCCCCCAGCGCGTCTTTCACCAGGGGAGCGGCCACAACGATGATGCCCAGGTCAATCTGCCCCAAATACTCGCTGAGCGATCGGTAGCATTTCAGGCCGAGGATTTCTGTGGCGCCGGGGTTGACGGGCACGATCGCGCCCTGGAACCCGCCATTGACCAGGTTGGCCAGGAGCGCGTGCCCCACCTTGCCCGGGCTTCGCGAGGCGCCGATGACCGCTACGGTTTTGGGATATAAAAGCGACTCCAGCATCATGCTTCGTTGTTGAATAAAACTAACGCTTCTCGAACGAAATACTTGCCATAAGTTGTTAAAGGCTTTGCGTTTTTTGTAAAGGCTATTGGTGCCGCGGCAACGGGCTTCGTTGGCGACGGCGAAGAGGGTAGCCGGCAATTTCCCGGATTTCCAGGCCGGATGTGACCGGGGAATACGTCGCGGCGGGTTGCTAAAAATCTCGCGGGACGCGCGGTCGTCCAAACCCAGGCACGAGGACAACGTCCGACGGGGGACGGACATAAGACTTGAGACCCGGAAGCGTTTCTGCCACGCTGCGCTTATGGCAAAACCCGCTCTGGGACGCGGCTTGAGCGCTTTGCTCGGCGGCCGTCCCGTCCTTACGGCACCTCCGGCGGCGGCCGCGCCCGGTGGCCGTGCCGCTCCATCCGCCGAAGGGTCGCCGGCTGCCGAGACGGGTGAAACCGTCCGGCGCGTGCCGCTGGATCGCATCCGCCCTTGTCCGCTCCAGCCGCGCAAGGATTTTTCCGAGGAAGCCCTGCGTGAGTTGGCCGATTCCATCCGCCAGCAAGGCATTGTTCAGCCGCTGATCGTGCGCGAGCGCGGCGGTTTTTTTGAGTTGATTGCCGGCGAACGCCGTTGGCGCGCCGCTCAGTTGCTTTCGTTGTTGGAAGTGCCGGTCATCGTTCGCGAGGCCGATGACCGTGCGGTTCTGGAACTGGCGCTCATCGAAAATCTCCAGCGCGAAAATCTGAATCCCATTGAGGAAGCCCAGGGCTTCGCGCAACTGGCGGAGCAATTTCAACTGACTCAGGAGGAAATTTCCGCCAGGGTCGGCAAAAGCCGTGCGGCGGTGGCCAATGCGCTGCGGTTGCTGAAGCTGCCGCCGAGCGTCCAGAATTTTCTCCGCGACGGGCGTCTTTCGGCCGGCCATGCCAAGGCCATCCTGGCCCTGGCCGACGCGGCGCAACAGCAGCTTGTTGCCGAACGGATTGTCAAGGAAGGTTTGAACGTGCGGCAAACGGAGGGTTTGGTCGCCAAATTCTCCCGGCGCCGCGCCGGAAAAATCCCGGCGCCGGAAACCGCCGCTCCCCTCGGCGACCCTCACGTGGCCGATCTGGAGGCCCGGCTGCGCGAGGTGTTGGCCACCCGCGTCAAATTGAACTACGCCCACGGCAAGGGCACGGTGGAGATTTCATTCTTCAGTGACGAAGAATTACAGCGCATTTTGCAATTGCTGGGTGTAAATTGCGGCTAACGACCGCGGCCGCCGCACAAAAGATTGGCGGTGAAATCCGGCATGTGCGGGACGCATTTGATCGCTTAAAATTCAGGAAATGATTCTGGAAGTTCGAAAATATGGCGACCCTGTTCTGCGGAAAAAGGGCGCGCCGGTTGAAAAAATCACGGCGGAAATTCGGCAGTTCATTGCCGATTTGATCGAGACCATGCACGCCAACCACGGGGTCGGACTGGCGGCGCAACAGGTCGGACGCGCCCTGCAAGTGACGGTGCTGGACGTGCGCGAGGTCAAGGACCGTCCCTCCACTCTCGAACGGGACGGCCAGCCGGCCGACGTGGACCAATTCATGCCGCTGGTGCTCATCAACCCCCAAATTCAACCCCACGGTCAGACCGTCGCCGCCGCCGAAGGCTGTTTGAGCTTTCCCGAAATTTACGGAGAAATCCCCCGACCTGAATTTGTGGAGGTGACGGCGTTGAACGAAACCGGCCGGACGATTGAGTTTCGCGCCGGCGGTCTGCTTGCGCGCGCCATTCAGCATGAGGTGGATCACCTCAACGGCATTTTGTTCATTGACCGGATGTCGGCGGAGAGAAAGCGCGAGCTGCAATCCGAACTGGACACCCTGCAGGCGCAGACCAAGGCGGCCTTGCGAAAAAAGTAGGCAGAGACAATTCCCGGTCAACCCTTACGGCTGGTCCACAATTCGCAACTCGTATTCCGGCGAATAAGCGCTGCCAGGCCTGGGTCCGCTGCCGATGGCGTTGTAGAGATAATCAAATTTGAAACGGAGCCGCGCCGTGTGAGCGTCCGGCGGAACGGGCACGTAGCCTTCCCAGCGATGGGGCACCTGGGGTTCGGGGCGGAGCGGATACGGCGTGCCGTTGACCAGCGCATAGGCCTTGATGCTGTCCCAGCGCAACGCCTGCAGTTGCGAATCGAAAGCCACTTCCACGTGATAAAGGTTGTTGGCATTGCGCGGCTGGATCAGCGGCGTGAGCCGGGTGAACTGCGTGGTGGCGCAACCCGTCAGCCACAACACCGGCACCAGCAGCAGAAACGATTTTAACAGTTTCATACTGGCGCAGCCTGACACAACCGCCGCGGGCTTGTAAAGAGATTTCGCGCCGGTCCCGGCGGGCGGACGTCGGCTAACGGGAAGGCCCAAAATGTTCCACGGAAGCC
>Ga0070740_10004582_pt1 | contig 13472 bp, 24 predicted proteins | sample Coa_R2_FD_67286 | JGI IMG/M metagenome (GOLD analysis project Ga0070740, IMG submission 67286) | Surface soil microbial communities from Centralia Pennsylvania, which are recovering from an underground coalmine fire - Coalmine... | ecosystem: Environmental > Terrestrial > Soil > Unclassified ... | reverse complement strand
TGGCATCAAATGCTTCAGCAATACACGTCATCCAGGATGGCAGCAGCACATACTGATCTGTCTGTGTATCATAGACAAACCATGCCGTGGACCCGGCCTCAACCATCAGCCGCCCGCGTGCCATCTCCAGCCGGTCACACAGATAATGGGCAATGATGCAGTGGAAAGGGTTTCGGCAAAGGCCCACTTCTTTTTCGTCCCGGCTGTCCAGCCAGGACCGAAAATCATCTACCGTTAACTGTTGAATTGCTGTTTGCATGTGTGCTTCCTTTCGCTTGCTTTATTTTCCCACGAATCGATGCCGCCGCCCAACCTCACCTTGCCATGCCATGCCATGCCGTGCCATGCCGTACCGTACCTCCCCGCGCCCAACCTAGCCATGCCTAGCCCTGCCTAGCCATGCCGTGCCATGCCGCGCCAACCATGCCTTGCCGTGCCGTGCCCAGCCGCGCCATGCCTAGCCCCGCCCGGCCAAGCCTCGCCTAGCCTCACCATGCCTTGCCGTGCCTTGCCCCACCTGGCCTAGCCTTGCCACACCAAGCCGAACCATGCCTGGCCTCACCAACCATGCCACGCCCCGCCTTGCCTCACCCAGCCTCACCCTACCTTGCCGTGCCATGCCCCCCCGCACCATGCCTTGCCTAGCCCCGCCTTGCCTTGCCCTACCGAGCCGCGCCAAACCTCACCAACCACGCCGTGCCTTGCCGTGCCATGCCACGCCCCACCCAACCGCGCCTTGCCTTGCCTCACCAACCGCGCCTTGCCGTCCCCCGCTTAGCACAACTCCCACCTGACCACCATAAAGCGGCCATATGGCCCCTTGCGGGCCGGGCGAAAATCCCCTACCCCCTCGTAGTTGCCCGCGTCATCTACCACCATCCGCACTAGCCCCAGGTCCACCAACTGTGCATCCACGCGCAGGGTAAGTTCCAGCCGCCAGTGATCGAACATGGGCCGATGGCGCAGCACCCGGCCCCGCGTCGCCGGGATCACGACCGGGCGCGTGTCGACGTGCCAGTCGCCCGCGAGCGGCAGGGCAAATGGCTCAATATAGAGCGCCGCTGCCAGGTCCCCCGACGCCCCCTTCCGCCCGATTTTGTGCCGTGATCCGGCGGCAATGATGGATTGCCGCAGATTTTCCGCTGGCAAATAGCAGCCAATCTCATCATTCCAATAGAGCCGCTCCTTCGCGTCGTCCTCGGGGGTTAGCCGCTCTTTGCGGCTATGCACCCCGCTGGATGCCTCCAACTGCGCGTCTTCGTGAAAGCGGTTCACGAGCAGCGGCGTCAGGCCCTCCAGGGCCACGTTGATTGACTTTATCGAGGTTCTTGCCTGTACTACACTGATTCCGCTCTGGTTCATACTCTGCTCCTCTCTCAAAATGTCTCAAAATGGGTCTATCCCCAGCGCCAGACAGGCATTTAACACCGTGTCAAAGTCTGCACGGGTAGTCACGGCTTTTGCCTGGGCAAGCAACTGTTCGCGCGTGCCGGGGGGATAGTGCCAGCACGGCGCTTCCAGCCAGTAGATCAGATACATCGTGAGCAATTCCATTTGCTCAGTGGTGAGAGCCGCGGGGCGCTGGAAAAACGTTTGTACCGCATCGGGCAGGATGCCGCTCAGGTCATTGGCCCAATAGAGCGGTCCCCCCGCCGGGTAAATAGGGGGCATCTGGTATTTCGTCATCACTTCTTCTCCCAGGTCAGCAGCGTTTCAAACGTACTCTGCTGATTGCTCATATCGCGGCGTTCAAGTACAATCCGTTGCCATCCTGGCCTCTGCTTCAAGCTCTGTGCGACGCGCTCGGCAATATGCCGGTTGTAGTGGAAGTGCCGCGCCGTTTCACGGGCGGTATGCACCGTGATACGATACTCATACGCTGTCATCATGATGTTCCCCCAGAACTGCGGCCAGCCGCACGGGGTCTACCCGGATCAACGCCAACCGCCGCAGTCCCTCAATGGAGATGGACAATTGCCGCATCAACTCTTCTTGCGTGATGCCGTGTTCCTGGCAGTAGCGCGCCAGGACCACGGCCAGGATTGGCATCCTGCGTTCATCGAGCAGCAGCGCGGCGCCGCGCGCTGCGGCTTGCAAATCAAAGGTTTCTCCCATGGAGCGCCGCCTCTTGCCGGACAAGGGCGCTTGTCTGGTTGGGGGTCAACCCACGCAGCACCCGGAGTCCGGCGTAGAAAAAATCATCGCCAAACAGCGCGCGCGCCTCATCAAACACGATCACGCGCGCCTCATCCGCATCGCGCGCGCGCACCAGCCAGGTATCGATATGCTTGCCGTTGACGGTCCGGCGGTTGGCACGCACAACATAAATCGTATCATGATTTGACATCTGATCGTGCTGCTGCTCGTGGACAGCGTGGGGCTTGCGGGTCATACAACCTCCTGATACTTAAACAGACCAATGCCCTTCCCCATGGGAAGCGCGCCGTCTGGCAGGCGCTCTGGGTAGTACAGCGCATCGACGCTTATCCGCGACGGTGCGTACCCGGTGCGTGCATAAACCTGCCAAGCCTGCCGGAATAAAATTGCTTTGGCATGCGCTACCAACCCGAAGAACCAGTCGGGCCGGTAGAGATACCCGGAGCCAGGCCGTTCTATGGAGTGCGCCAGCATGCCAAACGTGACCGTATACATCGTCTTGACGGCTTTTAATGCCTCTGGCGTCTGTGCCTGCTCCCGGAGCGCCTTCACGCGCTCATAGAACGGTCTGAGAATTTGATGGCTTTCCGGCCAGATATACGCTTCACTGATGTCGAGCGTATAACCAAGATCGATCAGCGCCAGCACAAGGGGCGTGTATTGCCACGGGGTATCGTCCGCTGGGCAGGGCAGCGGGGGCAGCGTCGCCGGGGGCTGCATGCTGGCAATATGCCACAGCCCCGCCTTGCGCGGGTCGAACAGCGGGCGCTGCACCAATTCAGGCGCACCAACACCCAGGACCACTGAGGATGCCGCGCCTACATACATCGCGTTCTTGTCGTACTGATGCCGGGCCGGGCGGCCATCGCGCCAGGCAAAATCAAGCGCCCGGAAGTCCCGGCCAGCAAAGATCGAAAAATCGAAGTTGCGCGGCTGCTGGCGCCACGCGGGCCGTACCACGGCTTTTAACAGGGTCATTCCGTCGCGCCCCGGATGGGCGCTACTGCTGCTGGTGGTGCTGGTGGTGCTGTTTGTCATACTGATCTCCTTCTTTGTCCGTCTTAGCCGCGATGGGCTTCGCCTGTGATTTCTGCGTCGCTCGCAATGGCGATGGCATCGACGGCGATGCCATAGGCGCGCATTACAACCATGCCGATTTCTTGCCGCTGGTTCTCCCCAAACGCGCGAATACGCGCGATTTTGGAAAGGTCATTGAGGTTCAATGACGTGTGAATGCTGCGTTCGCGCGTGTCCTCCGATACCGTAATTTCTCCATCAACGTCGATTTCAAAGCCCGCATAGTTCGCCTGGTCCAGCGCGATTTCCCAGGCCCCCTCCTCCCGGCGCAGCAGCGCAGCAATTTTGTCCAGCGTGCTGGCGCGCGGCTGTCGACCCCGCCGCCAGCGCTCAACGTTCCGCATGGCAGCCTTATACGCGCGGCTTTTCGTGTCTGTTGTGCCAGAGAGCGCCTCCGCAAATGCGCGGTTGGTAGGATAGAACTCAAATGCTACGTCGAGGGCGTTGTCGCGGGTTATCAGATCATCCAGCTCTTCAAAAATCGCCCACTGATCGAATGCCTGCTGCTCCATGTCTAACCATCTTTCTCTTGCTGCACTGATGGACCCAACAGAGCGTAATAGCGTTGACGACATCGCTCACACAGTGGCAGGCGCGGCATGGCTTGCCCAAAGACCCGCGCGCCGCAGGCCCGACAGGGCCAGCTTGGGGGCATAAACGTATCAAGTCGTTGTTGCATCTCCTGCTGGCGCGCATGCCGTCGCAGCCAGCAATACAGGTGAACAATAAACGCCAGCCAGATAAGACTAAGTATAAGCGCCAGCATGGTTTTCCCCCTTCCCAAACAATTGCTGCAACTCCTGGAGTTGCGCTTTAAGACGACGATAATAGTTGCCGCGAACAGCCGGGTTTTTGGCACGCTCTAAGCGACGAACGCGCTCGATCAGGTCATGATAGCTCTGCATCTCCTGACCTGTGGGCTGCGTTGAGGGAGCGGGCGCGGGAGTCATCTCTGCTGGCGTCCTGGATGGTACTGTCGCCTGCTCCGGCCTTTCGTCCCCCATGTCCGCCAGCGCTGCTGATTTTTGTTTGGGCAGCCAGGACTGCGCTTCACGGCGCCGCGCGCGCGCGCGCTGCTGATCGATCCGGCGCCAGTATGCCTCATTGGCTTGAATGAGCGCAATCAGGCGCGCCTGCTCCTGGCGCCGCCGCGCATCCTCAGCCGCGCGTTTCTCGATCAAATCGAGGAAAAGCGCGATATGCCGCTGGGGCCGCGCGCGCGTGGCCGCATCCGCGCACAGCGCAATGACCGTCTCAATCTCTCGATCTGACCATGCCGCGCGCGCGCGCGCGGCGTCTAACCGTTTAAGCGATTGCATCGGCGCGCCGTCGACTTCACCCCAACCCGCGAAAACGCGCTCCAACAGCGGCCAGAGCGGATGCGGAGTTTGGCGGGGTTGCGTCTGGGGATGCGCCGCCAAAAAGCGCTCATTGACCAGGCGATAGAGCCGCCGCAGGTCATACCAAACTTTTTTGGCGCGATAGACGAGCGAGAGGTATGCTGGCCGCAGGCAGCGCTGCTGGTGATACTGCGGTTGCAGCAGCGCGCGCAGCACGCGGCGCACATACGCGCGGCTGTAGCCTGCCACGCGCGCCAGCGCCGTAAGCGAGGGAATGACAAAATGATACTGCGGTTGTTCTTGAAAATGCCGGATAGCGTGAATAATAGCCAGTTCTGCCCGGCTTAGACCCAGGGCGGGCGCATATTCGCGTAGCGCGTTCCAATCTTGAAGAAACCCGGCCTCGTGAAAAGCGGTATCAGCCATAAGTCACCTTGCAAAACACATCAGGATATGTTATGATGAGGTTGGCATTAGCCGCTCGTAAGTTGCGGTTTGCGGGCCTGGGTGTTCCTATCGCATCCACGCCCCACCCTTCTCCCAGCCCTTCTCGTGTTAATTACGAGCGGGGTACCGACTCAAAGGCCGGACTCCGGCCTTTGAGTCGCATTATATTGCCCCCCTCCAAAAACGTCAACTGTTCTTGTACCAATCATCCATCCTGGCATTCGTCAGGCCGTTCGATTCACATTGCGATTGATGGCCCGCCATATACTGTGCCGCAAACGCGATGATCTCTGCCGGGCTCGCAAAATGATGAATACGATCATCTGGCCCCAGGACGTGGTAGAAAAGGCCCTCCCGGCCCTCAACTGGCATAGGCTCCATGGGGTAGCAGTTTACCCCTGGCGCCAGCAGCCCCGCCGTCCGCAGGGCATCCAGGGCGAACAGCACGGAGAGCGGATACCGCTGGCGCTCATAAACGGTGACGTTCAAGGGGGGAAGGCCAGAGCCGCAACTTATCAACAGCAGGATAACGTTGGACGTATTGCGTTGGAGCGCCGCGGTCAGCCGCTTTTGCTCATCCCGCAAGTGTTGCAGGGCCGCCAGCAGTTCACCCCCGCGCCATTGGCGATATGCCTCTGCCTGTTGGTGCAGCAGATGCTCATACTCAGCCCGTATTCCCTCTGCCTGCTGTTCCAGCAGGGTCAGTTGGTCCTGACACCACTGCACCAGCATATCGCGCCCCTCTTCTGCGTGGTCCGGGCAATGGGCCGCGCAATAGCAGGTGTTTTCGAGGAGATGCGTTGCGGGCATGCTGCAATGGTTGTTGCCCGCGCAGGGCTGCGCCTGTTCCATCGGAATGATAGTATGCGTCATGATGTTCTCTCTTTCTTGCTCACATAGGGGATGCCCAGCGCCGCCGCGCGGCGCCGTAGATAGTAGTTCTCACGCCGGTCCTTGCGCCGCTGGCTCGGGTCCTGGATTGCCGCGATGATTTGCGCCGTTGTGCGCCGGACGAAAGGGCGCGCGCCTGGGCGCGATGTCCTCCGGGTTGGCTGCTATGATCTGAACGTCGTCAGCCTGTCTCTGTAGCGCTGCCACCTGCTGCTGAAGCTCTCGCACCAGCTTCAGCACGTCATCGTTGAGCGCGGCTGATGGCTGCTGCTGCATGGTGGTCATGAACTGCTGCTGCGCGCGTTGATGCAAAAGCTGCCGCTCTTGCCACTCAAGCTGCTTGCTTATGCTGGGCCTGCTGCCAGAGAGCAACCACGCGCTCGCATACAGCGTGGCATGATAAATGCAACCACGCGCTACCACCAAAAACGTATTGCCCCCCATTGCCCCAATGACCACGCCCAATACCGGCAACTGAGTGAGGATGTCGGTATTGGGATTGTTTAAAAACTTCTCCAGGAATACAATCTGCGTAATCACGCTGACAAACCCGAACGCCAGCGATGCCAACAGCAACCTCGTAGCCTGCTCATCATCACCCGCGCGCGACGCCAACCGCTTTTTGAAGACCAGCGCGCATTCCACCAGTGAGACCAAAAAGCCGCCGCCATAGCCGATAACGCTCGTCAGCGTAAGCTGTGTCTGAAAATCAGACATGAAATAGCCGATTGACGCGCCAATGAGCAGTGTGGTACAAAGAGGTCCTGCGTTGTGCATGGCGCGAATGAGCCAGCGCTCAAAGCGTTCGCCTGACTCTGGCGTCTGCTCCTGGTCCCAGGGTGTTGGGACCGGGCGCGGCTGGTGCGCGCGCTGCACCGAACGAGGAGATGGCAGCGGCGGTTGCTGCTGCTGCTCCTCGTCCTCTTCTTTTGCTTCTTCTTCCTCTTCTTCTTCTTCTTCTTCTTCTTCTTCTGTCTGCCAGAAACGGAAGCGCATGGTGTTCGCTGCTCCTTTCGATACTCTCGATACATAGAACGAAGAGATACGACTATCATGACAGATTTTGTGATCTTTTGCAAGGTCTCTGGACATCTTTTGCTGCGAGAAGGTATAATCGTGGTAGAAACAAAAGAAAGAGAAGAAAGGAAAAGCATATGGTGTCTACGCTGTTTGAACTGCGCTACCAGCGCACTATCACGTGTGGTGAAGAAGTGACGATAGGAGCCGTCAGCGCGTCAACGGGCATCAGTCCCTTGCGCCTGCGACAAATTGAGTCAGGCAAGCCGCAAACTCTGCTGCCACAAGAACTGCGGAAATTAGCCAGCTTCTTTGAAGTGTCTCTGGATGAAATGATGCAGAGCTTAGAAGAGTCTCAACGCCGCCCGCGCCGTCTACGGTCCAATGGCCGCCGCAAATCACGCACCTAAGCAGCCCCAGCCCCCCCTGGTTGGGGCTGCTTTTTGGGTCCGATACTTGACAAACAACAAAGACCTTGCTATCTGTCAAGAAACGTGCTAGGATAGAGAGAGAGTACGCCAACGCTTACAGCGCGATAGCAGAGAGAGGCCCTATGGCGCACAATTCTGCAATCTATCAACCTGCCAAATCTCCACAACCGGATGACGTGCAAATCAAGTTTCAAAGTTTGTGTGACCGGCTAGACGCCATGCTTTCCTACCTCGAAACGATTGCGCTGCATACGCTCAAGGACAGTCCACAAGACTATGACCGTCAAATCAGCGATGCTGCCCCGGTGAGCGCTGCCCTATTCGGCAAGCGCCATCTGTTTGTCTTTACCCCGGTGGCCCTCACCATTACAGCCCAACCCCAGGGTGTTATCTGGCAGCTTACCGCCAATAGCTGGACCAATGTAAGCGTGCCCGAGGGGGCCATTTTTATGACCAGCGGCCAGGCATCGCCAGTGACGCTGCATTTTCGCGCGACAAATGAAGTAACTCCATGAGAGACACAAGCTATGGCACAACTGAAGAACGAACTGCTGGAGCTAGAGCCGGAGCCGGAGCCGGAGCCGGAGCCGGAGCAGGAGCCGGAGCAGAAGCCGGAGCAGAAGCCGGAGCAGGAGCAGGAGCAGGAGCCGGAGCAGGAGATGTTCAGTCGATCAAAGAACAGCTTCGCGCCAAAATCCGCGCCCGGCAGCAGCAACTTGAATCTGAATCTGCTCAATCTGGTGACGAAACGGCTGGACATGCAGGCGAACCTCTTTCAGGAAGTAATGGGCTTGCAGGAAAAGATGTATCAGAACCACCAGGAGGACCACAACCGCTTCCATCGACTGGCAACGGAACTGGCCGCACTCTCGGAGATGTTTCAGGAAATCTTAGCGGACTGGAATCAGAAGTTGATGCAGCACGACGATCAGATCGCCGCGCTGATTCGCTTGCATCGGGAGCGGTCCATGTAAACGCTGACCAGCGCGTGCGGGACATCCTAGAGCGTCTTTCCGCTGCTGGTTGGACCCTGAACCGCATCAAGACAGCCAGCGGCATCGATGCAGGAACTCTCTCTAAAATCAAGCGGGGTGAGCGATCCGGGGCCATCTATCTGTCAAAGCTCGAGTCATTAGTTGAGCAAGAGAGCCAGGCACATTTTGGCAAGCCGCGCGGCTTGCAAGCGGATGAGAGTGAGATGCTCCCGGAGCGGGAGCAACCGATCCCGTTTCCGAAACCCCTGGTGCAAGAGAAACCGGCGCCTGACCATCCGGCCAGGCCCAGCCTGCTCCCGTGGATACAATGGGCCAAACCCCTTACCGCACAAGAAGCCTCTCATTTGACGGACCCTGTAGAAGCCGCGCTCCGGGATTATTTTCTCTATCTCGATCAAGCCCTGTGGAAGATCAGCGGGGATACCGCTCATCAACCCATCTGGTCTGATATGACCGACAAGGAACTCCAGGTGCTATGCCGCGTCTGGCTGCGTCTGGCGCAGCGTTCGCAAGTAGCAGCAACAGCTATTCATTCGCTGCTGTCCGGGCGCGATTATCTGGCGGTAACAATGATTTTGCTGCCGCGTGGGGCCGAGACGGCTCACCTGCTGCGCCCCGCCCTGCGGGGCAAGCAAGCAAGGAGAACATCATGATTATTCGCTGGCAAGGTCAGGAGTATTGCATCAGCGAGCAGGCAAAACAGGCCATACGGCAACAACTGCTGCATCTGGTGGAAGAGGAATACAACAAGCTCGATATGCCGCTGCAACTGGCGCTGATGGCTGTTGCGCGCACGCTGCTGCACAAAGAGGAAAAGCGCGTGGGCCTGGCCGCGCGGCCAACGCCGGGGGCTGATCCGGTCTTGTATCTGGCAGACATGCAGGTAGGGGCCGTGCTGGGTCTGAGCGACTTGCTCACTGTGGAATTGGCGGCTGACGATGCTTGCAATCTCACCATCACCAACATTCAAGCGACAAATACGGGTCAGGCTCGGGGACAACTGGCTTATCCTGGGGATGCGGGGGACGGGCAAGACCACGTTTGCGAAGGCACTCACCAGACGCTTGCTGGAACTGTATCCTAGCGCGCATCTCTACGTGCTGGACATCAAGCGCCGCGATTTTGCGACGTGGCCCGGCGTACTGAGCCAGGATGAAGCGCCGCCGCCGCTCCACGGCGCCCAGCGCGTGCAGGTCTGGCAACCTATCGTTGAAAAAGAGGCGCAAATTGAAAAATGGCTGCATCACATAGAGCATGACCCGCCCGCCCTGCTCTATGTGGATGAGCTAGCCGCGTTGATCTATGGCCGGGACCGCTTCTCAGAAGCCTACCGCCGCTTGCAAAAGCTCGGACGCGGCTTACCAGTTGGGACGATCTCGCTGACGCAGGAATTGGCGGGCATCCCGCGTCAAGCTATCGGGCAGGCAACCCATGTTATACGGTTTCGGCTGTTGAATGCGTATGAGCAGCGGCTTGGAGATCGCCTGACACGCCGGATTGAGCAGGGAGAACCCGCGCACCGGCACGGCTTCTTCTATGCCTCAGAGGAAAACGGCCTGCCAGGGTTCTACTATCGGGATAAAGATGAGTTTTTTTAACACATGCCGGGAGGAGCTATGAAGCGCTTTTTTCAAGAGTTCGGGGTGACGATGATTTGGGTGTTTCTCGTCCTCATCGTCGGGTTTGCTATTCTGCACTTCGTCGCTAACAAGTTCAGTGGCAATTTGCTAGGCCGGACTGCTGAAAGTATCGGCCATGCCGCCGCCGGGGGAGATCAATTCTGATGGCTGCAACGATGATAAAAAGCACGACGGTCAGCCCGCAACAATACGCCGGTATGACACCTGCCCAGCAGCAGGCATATCTTCGCACGCTGCCTGCTGACCAGCAGCAGGCGCTTGTACAGGCTGCGACAAGCCTCACTACCAACGCCAACCGGCAATTCATGCAAAAGAGCATCCGCAAGCTAGCGCCCTGTCCGAATGCGTCGGGCGCGGGCTACAGTCAGACGTATGCGCCGGGCGCAACGCTGGTCTGGGACCTGCCAGTCATTGCGGGCGGCGTCGCTGCCGAACTGCTCATTGTCTACAATGTGCTGGTGAACCCGGCCACTGGTACGGGCGCTGCGTATGCGGCCAACGCATCAGCGCCGTACTCCCTCTTCCAAGAAGTGGATGTGACGTACAATGGCACGCAGGTGCGGACCCTGGCCTACTTCTTGAAGCTGATGTCGATGCTGCGCGGCTTCCAGCGGTCCGGTCCTGGTCTGGTGATTGCCGGACAGTCCCTCACCAACGTGCAGAACTACACCAACACCGGGGCGCCGCTGACGGTAGGGTCGAATAATACCTGGGCCGGAGTTCTGCGTATCCCGCTCAATGCCATTGCAAAAGACGATTTTCGCGGGGTCTTGCCCATCAATGCCCAAGGCACCAAGCCGCAACTCAAGGTGCAGTGTGCCCAACAACTGCTGGGGCCTGACCCGCTGCTCTGCCCCATTGCCACCACGGGCGGGTCAGGCGCCGCGATCACCATCGCGGCTGGCAGCACAGTAAAAGCCTACGTCGAGTACCTCGACGGCACAACGTATGACAGCCTGCAAAATCTGGGGTTGAACCTGACTGGTCAGCCTACCGTGCAGTATGCCTGGGATCAGTCGCTCAATCCCCTGAGCGCCAACCTCATCCAGCGTCAGCGCATTGTAAGCCTCAAGCGGCATGCGTATGTCGTCTCGATCATCATTGATGGTCAGCAGTCAACCAAGTTTGCTACAATCCCGAACATCCTGGGGTTGCAGCTTGCGATGGATGACAGCGGCCAGAATGCGTTTAAGGCCGTGGGCCTGCAAACCAATACCGATGTGCAACTGTACTTTGAGCAGCTTCGCCAACTGTTGGGTCAAGACCTGGATGAAGGGGTCATTCTGTGGGTTGGCGGTCCCCTGGACGGCGTGCAGAACCCCAGCAGCCATCTCGGACCGAAATTGCTGGATATGACGCCGGGCCACTGGACAGCGGCCACCCATGCGTACCAGGTAAGCGCCGTAGGCGGGGTGACTGGTATCACGCCGCGCGTTGAAACGTTTGTGGTCTACATCAATGACGGTGGGTTTGCATCCACCTGAGTAAGACGCGGCCAGGATATGCCTGGCCGCTCAATGCGATATGGCAGAGATTACCTTAAAACGGTTACTGATGGGGATTGCGGGCGCTATCCTCATCATTGCGGGAATACGGGGCAAGCTCGGCGCCGCCATTGGCGCGCTCGTTGTGCCCTCAGCCATGGCGACGGAGTGAGTGATCGATGGCAGCGCCAGCCGCACAACACAATCGCGCAGTGGTCCGCGCGTTTGCGCGCGGCGCCCCGACGCGCGTTCTCTCCAACCAGCAGCTTGGGGGAGCGCCGCTGACGCAGGTACTCCAGCCCGCGCCAGCTACGCAGGTCTTGCCCGAGTCAGCAAAAGTGCGTGAAGGTGAAGCGGCATATGAGCGCTTGAAAGAGATAGAGGCAGAACAGCAGAACAAGGCACAAGAAGAAAAGCCGCCGGTTCACGCGGCAAAAGGAGGCGCCGCAGTGGTGCGGCTGCGTCGGGTGCGTCTGGGGGGGATACCGGACCCAGGCAGCATCTTTATGCCGTTGTCGATCATCCTGCTGTTTCTGATGTTCTTCAAGCCGGTCACGGTGCATGTGACGCAGACCAATGCGCCGGGCACGTTTACCCGCGCGCAAGTTCTGTGGAACGTGCTGACGGGACCCTGGCATCTCCCGGCCTACGAGAGCCAATCTGAGGGGCCGGTGCAGTTGCCAGTGAACTTTGGGGGCAATCCCTACGGGGGCAGCGGGGGCAGTGGAAGTGTGAAGTCGCAGTAGTGAGGAGACCATGAGTCAGATTACGGCCTGGTTCTTATTTATCATTGTTCTCATCATGCTGGCGCGCATAGAGCTTATCCGCCGCGTCATGGTGTACGCGCTCTGGCTGGCCGTTGCCCTGCTGCTGGTAGTCAATTATCAGCAAATCGTGAACTTGTTTCAACCCATCACTCAAGGAAAGACATAACATGGCAAACCGCATCTTGCACGATACCTTTTTGCTGGCGCTCATCCTTATCCTTGTCGCTTACTGGGCCGGGACGGTGAACCTGCTCAAAGTGGGCATCGCGGGCGCCAATACGCTTGGATTGACCTTTACCGGACGCAATCAGAGCGGCCAGTTTGCGGGGTACCCGGCGGGCACTCCCACTTCATAGGCAGGAGCAGACAATGGCAAAAGCAGTGCCGATGGAATACTTCATACCTGGCTATCCTATTCATCTGCCGCTGCATGTACGGACGGCGCCGCCGCATACATTCTGGCCGGGGCATGTGGTAGGCAAAGCTGCTGGCAAGTACAGCACCTATGCAACGCGCAAGGCGCCCATTGGGTCCTTTGATAGCAGCCGATGGGAAACGTATCCGCAGACCTGGCAAGACCTGTGTGAACCATCGCTTGGAGCATACCTGGGCGTGGATAACAGCGGGACCGTCAGTGGGGTGAATGAATGAAAGTTACAGACACGCTGAAGAAGCTGGTAAGTACGCCAGAACGGCGCATCGCACTGATTGCTATCGGTATTATCCTGGCGCTCTACCTGCGGGCAAAGTTCTTTAGCACGTCTGGCGTTCCCAGCGCGCCCACGCCGCCGTCGCTGCCAACGACAGGCAGCGATGGAACGATCACGTTGCAGCCTGGCCCTACCGGAACGGACGATGGCACATATGTAGGACAGCCGCCGATCAGTACGCCGCCTACCAGTACGCCGCCTACCAGTACGCCAACGTTTCCTACCCAACCTATCATGGGGGCGCCGCGCTTCATTAAGGTAGGCCAGGATGTTCCCGCCAATACCACCATTGCTCAAATCGCCAGCCAATTCAATCTGAGCTTGCCGCAGATATATGCGCTCAATCCCTGGATGGGGCATTATCCCGGCAACTACGTAGCTGGTGGAGATTACAACCCCAACCTGCCCGGCAACGTTGCTGGCTTGCAAGTACGGGTTGCGTAGGAGGCACATATGACGGCTGAAGAACTCTATCAACTCTATGGCAAAACGGTGCTGATGGCAGGCAATGAATGC
>Ga0070740_10004581_pt1 | contig 13479 bp, 10 predicted proteins | sample Coa_R2_FD_67286 | JGI IMG/M metagenome (GOLD analysis project Ga0070740, IMG submission 67286) | Surface soil microbial communities from Centralia Pennsylvania, which are recovering from an underground coalmine fire - Coalmine... | ecosystem: Environmental > Terrestrial > Soil > Unclassified ... | reverse complement strand
GGGGGAGGCCTTTGAACATGGGCCGCTCGGATTCGCCGCCGCGAGCGCTGGTGTGGCACTCCAGGCAGTTCCGGGTGTCGAGGCGGCGGAACCGCTCCGCGGTTTCGGTGTTGCGGCCTCCGAGCAAGTCGACGGTCCAGACCAGCGCGGGGCAGCCCGCAGCCTCCACGCGGCGAACCATCTTCTCGGTGGCGTCCCATGTGTTGGGCATGTAGAGCTGATACCAGGGCGCGTGCCCCAACGCCCGGGCGACTTCTTCCACCGGGCTCGACGTGACGGTGGAAAGAATCTGGACGGTTTTCTTGGCCTTGGCCGCGCGCGCTACGGCGACCTCGCCTTCGGGATGAAACATCTTCTGCCCGCCGACCGGACAAATGAAGATCGGGAAATCCCATGTGGCGCCGAAGACCTCGGTGGTCAGATCGATTTTGGAAACATCCACCAGACGTCGCGGCCGGAGCTGAATGCGCTTGAAGGCGGCCAGGTTGGTTTTCAGCGTGAGGTCGTCATCCACGCCCGACGCCATGTAACCCCAGTGCGCGGGCGGAAGGGCGCGATGCGCGGCTTCCTCGAAATCCATCACTTCCAGCGCGTCTCTTGCCGAGGAGAGGGCCGGCGCGCTGGTTTGCGCGCGCGCCAGCAGCGGGCTGGCGGCCAAATACCGGAGAAAACGGCGGCGGCTTGCGAGCATCGCGGGTCATTTTATCATCCGCCGCCCAGAAGCGCCGCGCCGGGCGAAGCCGCGCCGCCGGGGCGGGCGTATCTGCGCCGATGCGCCGCAGGACAAGGAAGGCGCGCTCCCGGCGCCGTCCAACTCAGTTGACGTTCATCACCGGATTCACGGTTCCTGGAGGACTCACGCCCGGGGCGTTCGATGCCTGCCCGTCAATCGTGATGATCACCGGGTAGGCCCCTTTGGCTAACTGTGGCACGATGAAGTTCGCCTGGTAGAGCCCGATCGATCCGGCGGTCAAGCCGATGTAGACCACGTGGGCCTGAACGCCGCCTACGGTGATCGAATAATTCCCGGTGACGGGCGAGAATCCGCTGGGCGCGGGCGCTCCCGAGACCAGCTTGCCGGCGGCCTGCACTGGTCCGCCGCCCGTGAAATACACCACCACCTCGTCCCCTACTTTGGCGGGCGTGGCTCCGGTATTCACGGTGATGTTATCCGAGTTCACCACCACGGCCCGGTCGTTGCCGAAAACGTCGATGCCCGGCGTTCCGGTCGCCGGCACATATACGGCGGCGGCGTTACTGGTGTTGTTGCCGTTCTTCACGATCACCGTGGCCACGCTGCCGCCAGGGATGTCCCAGGGCATCTGCGCGTCGATCTGGCCGGTATTGACGTAATACAGCGGCGCGGGCTCCCCGTTCACCGTCACGGTCGTGTTGAGCAGTGTGGTGGGAAACGGAACGATGGCGGCGCCAGCCTCCCGAGCCGCCAAATTCTGGCCGAACAGTACGAAGGCGCTACCCGCCGGCGTGGAATTGACCGCATAGCTGAAAACATTTGCGACCGATTGCGTTGGATTCGTGAATGCCGAATGGCCCGTGCCGGTGCGCACAAAGCCGGAATTGGCTTCCAGAATATCCAGCGTCTGGCCGTAGCCCCCAACCAGGTTCATGGTCCAGGTGTTCGATTTCCCGTTGGAATCGGTGAGCGTCGCGGCCGCTTGGCAGCCCGCCGTGACGGTGTAGGTCCCGGTCGCGGTCACCTGCGCGGGCGTTGCGCCGTTGCCGAAAATCGTGTAGCTGGCGGTGACCTTGCCCTGCCCGTCGGATTGGAGGATTCCCGCTTCATCGCCGCCGCCATTGATGGTTGTGCCGGACTCGGTGAAACCGGTGGTCTGGTAGGTATATTCGCCGGAAAGACTGGAGGCCGCGCACGCAACCGGCGCAAAGTTGGAGGCGCCTCCGGCATAGGACGCGTTCGAGTCCTGGCCCGCGACACTGAGCTGCCGGCCGCCACCGGAAACCACCATCGCCAAATTGATCGGTGCGCCCGTAGTGATTTGTAGCGTGCCGCTACAGTTCGGCGAGACAGTATAGGTTCCGGAGGAAGTAAACGTCCCGGAGCCCATGTTGGAGTTGCTGGTCCCGGAAATGGAGACGCCGTTCACCCCGTCGAAGGTCAGGATGCCGTTGTTTTGCAGCGAACCGGACAGCGTGTTGTTCGAAATGGCCCGCCCCCCGTAGGTAAAGTAATACTTCCCGTTCAGCATGGACGCGGTGCAGTTGCCGCCGCCAATCGCGTTGCCCACAGGCGGCGGCGCCGTCGGCGGAGAGCCGGCCGAGGCGGGTTGCCCATAGGCGGCCCGCGCCGCTCCGTTCATCACGTACGCTCCGTTGCGGGCGAACGATATATCCAGGCCCGAGCTGAACGCGGACGTTGCATTGGTCACGCTGAAATTCATCGCTACCGGACGGCTGTTGGCATCGGCCAGCGTGATCGAGCCTGAGCAGGCCGAGACCGAATAAGACCCGGTGTAGGTGAACTGGCTGTTCTGCGTGACGGAATCGTAGGCGAAACCGTTCACCGTAACCGTGCCCTGCCCGTCGAATTGAATCAACCCGACCGCCGTGGCGGGCGCCCTCACCTGCCCATTGCTCAGAAAGAACCCGCTGGCGTTGAGCGCGTAGACTCCGGCAAGAGCCGCCGTGGAGCACGCGGCCGGCTGGTTATCTCCGCTTCCCGAGTAAGCATAGGTCCCGTCGCTACCGCTCAACAAAAAATTGCTGCCGCCGCTGAATACCAGCAGCGCGAAGGTCGCGCTTCCGCCGCTGGTGATCGACACCGTGCCGCCGCAGTTGGCCTGCATGGTGTACGTACCGGACCAAGTCTGCGCAGACGCGACCGATTGGAGGGTGTCCGCAAACAGATTCATCGTGACCTTGCTTTGCCCATCGAAGGTTGCGGTTCCGACTGCCTGGAGCACGGAGCCGAACACGGCCGACGAGCTGAACTGCCGGCCGTTGATCGATACGGCGTAGGTTCCGTTGACGGTGGACGTACTACAGGTCCCTCCGCCGATTTGCGTGGTTTGCGCGAACGTAGCCCCCGCGAGAAGGCAGAAGGAGGAACAGAGCACAACACTGGCTCGCAGCTTCATTTTAAAATCCTCCGGCGAAAATCAGGATCTTTTTCCCAACCCTGGGAGTCGGCGAAAGTTGTGGGAAATTTTACGATTTCAGTTCGCCTTCCGCGTTCTGGCGGGCGGCTTTGGCGCTCCACGCCCGGCTCAGCGTCGAAACCAGCCACCAAACCCCCGCAATTGCCACGATGGCGGTCAGCCAGCGCAGCGCCGAGGCCAGCACCACCAGATTCATCTCCGGCCAAGGGAACCGGAGAAGTTTCTCGCCCCGGTCCGTCATCCAGTGCCAGCCGGTGTGCGCGACCAGCGCTGAGAGGATGATCGTTCCCATTCGCTCGGCAACCGCGTATTTAAACAGCAGATCGAGCGCCGGGATCATCAACAAAAGCACCATCAGTTGCCCCAGTTCCACGCCGACGTTAAACGATAGGAGTGACGTCAACAGGTGGGACCCGGCAAATTGAAGGGTTTCGCGCAGCGCAAAGGAGAAGCCGAACCCGTGGACCAGGCCGAACCCGAACGCGATCACCCATCGCCGATGAACATTACTGGTTCCAGCGATGTTTTCGAGGGCCATGTACACGATCGAAGCCGCGATCAGCGTCTCGATCAAAGGCGGAAACCACAGCGCGTCCGGGGCCAGATCGTACGCCGAGGCAATGAGAGTGATCGAGTGCGCCAGCGTGAACGCCGTGACGATGGGGATCAAGGCTCGAAACTTCCGAAACGGGATCACTAGCGCGAATAAAAAGAGAAGATGATCCGTCCCGCTGAGGATGTGCCGGAACCCGCCCTCTACGAACCGCGCGGCCGCCTGATACCAATGCGGGTCCAGCCGGACCATGCCGGGGTCGCCGTTGAATTCGAACGCCCGTACGGCACCGTTGGGCGGCAGAAAGCGCAGCACGGTCACGACGCGCACCCCCAGCGTATCGAGCGCCGGATGGATCGAAAAATCCGACCGGTCCGAACGGATCGGATATTCGAACAGCACGTCCAGCAGAGTCTGATTCCACACCACCGTGGTCGCGTTGGTCAGCCTGGGCCCGGTCACGTGCGCGAGCGCCTGCTCGTAGGAGGAGAAGGATTTATCGGATTCCAGCGAGACCCGGGTCTCCACCACGGCCGGCTTGGGGAGGCGCTCGTCATTTTCTTCAAGCTGGATGAAGTTAGCGATCCAGAGGATCGCGGCATCCCGGAGCCTGGGATCGGCGCGGTCGAAATCGAGATAGCCCGGCCCGCGCTGTGGAAACTCGACATCGCGCATGGCCTTCAGCGGAACGCGCACCAGCAGGCGCGCGCGATTGCCTTCCGGCTTGAAGAAAGCCTGGACGGTGATGTCGTTGGGGATATCGTGTGCATATAGCCCGGCGGCCATCATCACCAGGGCGATTCCAACGCGCATCAGAAGGTATCATACCGCCCGCCAGGACGCTAGACTTGAAGGCGGAATGCGCGGCGATCTTTCGCACGGGCTCCCTTGGCTCTACGCCTACGGGAATCAGATCCGGCGGGCCGATTCCGACACCCCGATGTTTCTCACCGGCGTGAATCGATCAGGCCTGGAGTATTCGGCTCCGCGAGCGGTGGGTTATTTGCAGTCGGCGGCGCTGAGCCGCCGGGAGATCGAAGAGATCACCGCCGGCTGGAGCTGCAACGTGATCCGCCTGCCGTTCAATCAGGATTGGGTGCTGCGAGGCCGCGACGGGCATCCGGCTGAGGCGTATTGCGACGCGCTGGACCAGGTGATCGACTGGGCGGCGTCGCTGGGGGCCTACACCGTGCTGGATCTGCACTGGCTGAGCGTCGATTGCGTCTACGGCCACTTGAACGACGGCTCGGAGAACTATGTGCCGCCGCTGCCGAATCCCGAGTCCATCGAGGCCTGGAGCCTTCTGGCGCAGCGCTATCGACATGAGCCCGCCGTGCTCTTCGACTTGTTGAACGAGCCTCACGACCGGCTGCCGGATGATCCGAATCCGCTGTGGTGCGTCGCCGGGGACGGGAGCATCGTGGAACGCGATGAGGATCGCGTGGGCTGGGACCGGTGGACTCCGTGGGCCGAAAAACTCATCGACACGATTCATTCGATCCACCCCGCCGCGCCGGTGCTGGTTTCCGGAGTGAACTGGGGTTACGATCTGCGCGGAGTGCGCATTCGCGGCCCGAACGTGATCTATGCCGCGCACGTCTATCCGGATCGCCCGCGCTGGGAGTGGCGCGATCGATTCGGGTTCGCGGGCCTCGAATCGCCTCTGTTCATCGCCGAGTGGGGCGGAGGCGACGGCGACGTCGAGTGGGGCGCCCGGCTCCTGCGATTCATGCAAGGGCGGACCTGCGGCTGGACTGCCTGGGGATGGTTCGACCGGCCCCGGCTGGTGGAGAACGCCCGCGCCGGCGTATACCGGCCCACCAAGTTCGGGGAACTGGTGAAAGGCGCCATGAAGGCCGTCTTCGCCGTTTAGACCGGTTGCGCAAATGCCAGCCCGTACCCGTTCGGGTCCACTACCTCAAACTCGTTTTGGCCGTACGGTTGGCGGGCCGGCGGGCGCGTGATGTTCACGCCGGCCTGTTTGGAAACTTGCTGGAATAGCGACCCGGCATCGTCGGCTTCGATGAACACGCTCCAGACTTCGCGCTCGCGGGCGCCAGGATCGTCCGGCGGACGTAACCGGGATGCACTTGGAAAAAGATCTCGATGTCATCCCGGGAAAGGATGCAGAAGCCCGGCGGGAAGTAATCGGCCTCAAAGCCGAGGCCGCGATACCAGGACATGGTGGTTGCAATGTCGCCGGCGAGGAAGACCGGCGTGGTTTTGCGCAGCCGCGCCCGATCCTTCCCTGTGGAAGGCTGCATACCGGCTACATGATATACCCGGAGCACCGCACGCCGCGATCTGGCACGCGGGCCGCACGTCTGCACCGAACCGCAATGGTGAGCCAGCGGGCTACCCACCGCAGCGGCCGCGGTTCGGTGACATAACTGAGCGCCCGGGCGGCCTCGGTTGACTTAAGCTGCACGAGCCGTTAAACAGGATGGAGGAGGTCCACATGGCGGATCGGTGGGCAACAGCGGCGGCGCTGGGAATTCTCAGCGCGGCGATGGCGGGTGCGCAGTCGAAGGCCTGGACGCCTCCGCGAACCGCAGACGGCCAGCCCGATCTTCAGGGGATCTGGACCACGGCGACTCTGACGCCGCTGGAGCGGCCCGCCGAGCTCGGCTCCAAGCAGTTCTTCACGCCTAAGGAAGCCGCCGAGTACGAGGCCCAGCTCAAGAAAACCAACAACCGCGACCGGCGCGACGGCGGCGCCGACGTGGACGTCAGCCGGGCCTACAATGAGTTCTGGTACAGCCGTGGCGACCACATCGTGCAGACCCTACGCACGTCGCTGATCGTGGATCCGCCGGACGGGAAAATCCCCGCGCTGACTCCCGCGGCTCAAACGCGCCAGGACAAGCGCGCCGCCATGCTGCGCGAGCATTCCTATGACGGCCCCGAGTACCGCAACCTGGCCGAACGCTGCCTGCTGTGGGCCACCGCCGGTCCGCCCATGCTCCCCGGCGCGTACAACAACAACTACCAGATTTTCCAGACGCCGGACTACGTCATGATCCTGGTGGAGATGATCCATGACGTGCGCATCATTCCCCTCGACGGCCGGCCGCATCTGCCTTCCAGGGTGCGCGAATGGCTCGGCGATTCGCGCGGACATTGGGAAGGTAACACGCTGGTCGTGGACACTACTAACTTCACCGATAAAACGAATTTTCGCGGCGCGGATGAGAACCTGCACCTGACCGAGCGCTTCACCCGCACCGGCCCCGGCACGGTGATGTACGAATTCACGGTGGACGATCCCTCGGCGTTTACCCGGCCGTGGAGGGCCGAGATTCCGATGAACAAGGCCGAGGGGCCCATCCTCGAGTATGCCTGTCACGAGGGCAACTACGGGATGACAGGGATTCTTTCGGGGGCGAGAGCGCAGGAAAAAGCGAAATCGCAATAGCTTATTCCGGCGCGGCGTCCTCCATCGCTTCCAGAGCCTCGGCTTCGGCCTCGGCGGCGTAGCGCTTCAACACGCGAATCGAGACTCCCGCACTGAATCCCGCAGTACGTAGCCTGCGATATGCCGAGGCGAGCTGCTTCTGGTCCGCGAGCAATTCGCCCAAATCTTTTCCGCGGTACTTCCGCTTCAGGAAATTTTCGACCAGCGCGGTTTCATCGGCCGAGGCGTACGCCGCCTCGACGGCTTGCTTGGCCACCGCCGGGGCCACGCGGCGAGCCATCAGGTCGCGCATCACCCGCGCTTTTCCGAGGCCCTGATTTTCGCGCCGCCAATTCGCGAAGGAATCGGCGAATTTGCGGTCGTTCAAAAGCCCGGCTTCCTTCAGGCGGGCGATCACTTCCTCCACGTCCTCCGGGCGCGCGGCGCGGCGTTTCAGGCGCGTGCGCAGCTCATTTAACGATTGGGCTCGCGCCGCCAGCGCCTGCGCGGCGTAATTCATCAGGCCTTCCCGGTCCAGGAGCTTCATGTCAGGTAACCTCATATTATTCGCCCGGCGAGCCCGCGGATTCACCGGCGCGCGGCTTTGGTTTTCCGCCTGCGTACACGTGCTATTCTCAAATCAGTTCTGGTAGAGGAGCGAGGGCCATCAGTACCCTGGCGCGGATTTCCCGCGGGCGGGAGCGCCGGGCGAAAGGGGCAACCTCGCCGAAACCGTAGCGCCGGGCTCGCGCGGTGTTGCGGTTGGTGGGCAAGGCTAACACCTGCTCACTGTCATCCGGCTCGCCGGATGGAGCGCTATCGGGAAGCCTCGCGGTTCCTTCCTGGCCGTCTTTCCGGCGGCGCTCCCCAACTGTATCGCTTATGAACGTCTTCGAGCTCACCCGCGCGCTGGTGGACATCGACTCGGTCACGCCGAACGAAGAACAGGCCGGCTTGTTTCTGTTCGATGCGCTGTCGAAGCTCGCCGCGCGCACCGGCGGGCGCGTGGAGCGCATGGAGGTCGAGCCGCGCCGCTTCAACGTGCTGGCCACCTGGGATCAGCCGGTGGTGACGCTTTCCACCCACATGGACACCGTGCCGCCGTTTTTCCCCTCGCGCGACGACGGCGAGTGGATCTGGGGCCGCGGTGCGTGCGACACCAAGGGCATCATCGCGTGCATGATTCAGGCCGCGGAGGATCTGCTGGCCGAAGGGCGCCGCGGGATCGCGCTGCTGTTCGTGGTCGGCGAGGAGCGCAACAGCGCGGGCGCGCTGCACGCGGCCAAACACGGGCGCGGCAGCCGCTACCTCATTAACGGCGAGCCCACCGAGAACAAGCTGGCCCTGGGCTCGAAGGGCGCGCTGCGCTTCGAGATTCGCGCGCGCGGCAAGATGGCCCACTCGGCCTATCCCGAACTGGGCGAATCGGCCATCGAAAAATTGCTGGACGCGCTGGAGCGCGTTCGCCGGATGCCGCTGGCCGAAGACGCGCTGCTCGGCCGGAGCACGCTGAATATCGGGCTGATTCAGGGCGGGCGCGCACCCAACGTAATTCCGGATCAGGCCTCGGCGGAAATTTTCGTGCGGCTGGTCGATTCCGGCGAGGCCACGCGCGCGGCAGTGGCTCGCGCGGTGGACGGACTCGCGGAGGCGAAAGAGATTCTGTGCATCCCCGCGGTGCGGCTGGGCATGGAGGAACTGGGTTTGCTAGACGGCTTCGAAACCTCAGTGGTTGCCTACACTACCGATATCCCGGCGTTCGCCGGCGCCTGGGGCCGGCCGTTTCTGCTGGGGCCGGGTACGATTCACCTGGCGCACACTTCCGAAGAACGCATCCGCAAGGCGGAGCTTCCGGCGGCCGTGGAACTTTACAAACAATTAGTGAGGAAACTGTTTCAACTATGAACGAACGGATCCCTGTGGGTGTTTTGGGCGCCACCGGCATGGTGGGCCAGGAATTCGTGAACTTTTTGCGCGGCCATCCGTGGTTCGACCTGGCTTGGCTGGGCGCGAGCGACCGTAGCGCAGGCAAGCCCTATCGCGAAGCGACGGCCTGGCGGCTCGGCGGCGAGACGCCGGCCTACGTGCGCGACCTCGTGGTGTCGGAATGCAAGCCCGCCGGGGGCGTGCCCAAACTGGTTTTCTCAGCGATGGACGCCTCGGTGGCCACCGAAATCGAGCGCGCCTTCGCCGCCGCCGGCCACACCGTGGTGTCCAATTCGCGCAATCATCGCATGGACGCCGACGTGCCGCTGCTGGTGCCGGAGATTAACGCGGATCATCTGAAGATTCTGCCCGCCCAGAAGCTCCATCGCGGATGGTCCGGGCAGATCGTGACCAACCCGAACTGTTCGACGATCGTGCTGGTGATGGCTCTGGCAGCGCTGAAGCCCTTCGGCATCCGGCGCGTGATGGTGACGACGATGCAGGCGATTTCCGGCGCGGGCTACCCGGGCGTCGCGTCCATGGACATCAACGCCAACGTGATTCCCTTCATCAGCGGCGAAGAAGAAAAGATGCAGCAGGAGACGCAAAAGATCCTGGGCGATTTCACGGGCTCGTCGCTGGAGCCACTGGCCGCGAAGGTCAGCGCGAGCTGCCACCGGGTACCCGTGGTGGATGGGCATACGATCGCGGTCTCGGTGGAATTTGAGAAGAAGCCCTCGGAGCATGACATTCTGGCGGCGTGGCGGGGATGGCGTGGCGTGCCGCAGCAGAAGGGTCTTCCCAGCGCTCCGCCGTGTCCGGTCATTTATATGCACGAGAAGGACCGGCCGCAGCCGCGCCGCGACGTGGAGCGGGAAAACGGCATGGCGGTGTTTACCGGACGCCTGCGCCAATGCCCGGTGCTCGACTACAAGTTCATTGCGCTGGGGCATAACACGGTGCGCGGCGCGGCAGGGGCGGCGGTGCTCAATGCCGAACTGATGAAAGCGGAAGGTTACCTGGACTGACATGATCGTGATGAAATTCGGCGGGACCTCCGTCGAATCCGCCGAGGCGATCGAAAGAGTCGCCGGAATTGTTCGCGCACGGCTGGGCCGGCGGCCGGTTGTGGTGGTGTCCGCCATGGGGAAGACCACCAACAAGCTGCTCGCGCTGGCCAATCTCGCGCTCGCCGGCGAGCTCGCCTCCGCGCTGGAGGCGCTCGACCAACTGCGCGCCTTTCATGTGGAAAATTCCGGCGGAGCCGATATCGCTTCCCTGTTCGACCAGTTGTCCGGATTGGTCAAGGGGCTGGCGGTGCTCGGCGAGATGACTCCTCGCGCCACGGACGCCGTCTCCGCCTTCGGCGAGCGGCTCTCCAGCCTGATCGTGACCGCGCACTTCCGGAAGCTTGGCATTAACGCGGCGCATGTGGATGCGCGCAGCCTGATCGTGACCGACCGGCGGCACACCCAGGCCGCACCGCTGTTTGCGGAAACCAACCGGCGGTTGTCAGAATGCGTGCCGGCGCTCGCGGAGAAACACGTCCCGGTGATGGGCGGCTTTATCGGCTCCACCGAGGACGGCATCACCACCACCCTGGGCCGCGGCGGTTCCGATTACACCGCCTCCATCGTCGGCGCGGGTATCGGCGCCGAGGAAATCCAGATCTGGACCGACGTGGACGGCATGCTCACCGCCGACCCGGCCATTCTCCCCGGCGGCCACCGCGTGCGAGTGTGCTCCTTCGCCGAAGCGGCCGAGCTGGCCTATTTCGGCGCGAAGGTGCTGCATCCGGCCACCGTGCTTCCGGCCATCGAAAAGAATATCCCGGTGCGCATCCTGAACTCGCGCCGCCCGGAAGTCGAAGGCACGCGGATCGTTTCCGACCCGCCGCCCTCGTCGAGCCCCATCCGCTCCATCGCCTGCAAGCGCAATATCACGCTGGTCAATATCGTCAGCTCGCGCATGCTGATGGCTCATGGGTTCCTGCGCCGCATCTTCGAAGTATTCGACCGCTTCCAAACCTCGGTGGACATGCTCGCCACCTCCGAGGTCAGCGTGTCGCTCACCATTGACAATACGCGTGCTCTGGAGGCCATTCGCGCCGAACTCGAGACCTTCGCCGAGGTCAGCATCGAGCAAGATCAGGCCATCGTCTGCCTGGTGGGCGAAAACATCCGCCGCTGCCCGGACGTGCCCGGCCGCGTGTTCGCCGCGCTGAGCGGCATCCGTACGCGCATGGTCTCGCAGGGCGCGTCGCAGTTGAACCTGAGCCTGGTGGTTTGCGCGGCGGACCTGCGGCCCGCGGTAGAATCTCTCCACCGGGAATTCTTCCGATCTCCCGATCCCCAGGATTTTGCGTGAAACTCGCGATCGTCGGTTACGGCAAGATGGGCAAGCTCATCGACCAGCTTGCCCCAGAGTACGGCTTCGAAGTGCAGGCGCGGATCGATCTTGCCGACGACCCGGCCCAAGCCCGCGGAGCCGATGTGGCGATCGAGTTCACCACGCCCGAAGCCGCCCTGCGAAACATCGAAACGCTCGCCGCGCTGAAGGTTCCCATGGTTGTGGGCACCACCGGCTGGACGGGGCAATTGGACCGCGCGCGCGCGGCGGTGGAGAAACATAACGGCGCACTGGTCTGGAGCCCGAATTTTTCGATCGGCGTGAATGTTTTCTTCCGCGTGGTGCGCGAAGCCGCGCGCCTGATGGCCTGCGAGCCGCAATACGGAGCCTGGGCCTGGGAGATTCATCACCACACCAAGAAAGATGCCCCGTCGGGAACGCTGCTTAAGCTGGTGGAAGAGATGCGCAGCGCCGGCTACACCCACGCCATCGACACCGCGGCGAACCGGGCGGGCGCGCACCCCGGCGCGCATGAGGTCGGCTTCGATTCGGCCGCCGACACCCTCACTTTGCGCCACACGGCCCGGAGCCGCGAAGGTTTCGCCCGGGGCGCTCTCAAAGCCGCGCAGTGGCTGCCGGGCCAGCACGGCGTGTATCGCTTCGATGAGATTCTATTCGAGAGGTAAAGCACCATGTTTACAGGATGCGGGACCGCGTTAGTCACTCCCTTCAAGCCGGACCAATCCCTGGACGAAAGCGCGCTGCGGCGACTGGTCCGGCGGCAGATCGATCAGGGCATCAATTTCCTGGTACCCTGCGGCACCACGGGCGAGAGCCCCACCCTCACGCGCGAAGAGCATCTGCGCGTCATCGAAATCACCGTCGAGGAAGCCCAGGGCAAGGTCCGGGTCGTGGGCGGCGCGGGCGGCTACAACACCGCCGAGGTGATCGATCTCGCCAAAGAACTGGAGCGCTTGCACGTCGACGGCATCCTGTCTGTCACGCCTTACTACAACAAGCCCACGCAGGAAGGTCTGTACCGGCACTACAAGGCCATCGCGGACGCGGTGCCGCTGCCCATCGTGGTGTACAACATCCAGGGCCGCACGGCCTGCAATATTGAGCCCGCGACCATGAAGCGGATCGCGGAAATCGACAATATTGCCGGGATTAAGGAAGCATCGGGCAACATCGGGCAGATGGCGCAGATGGTGCACCAGCTTCCCGAGCGCATCGACATTCTGTGCGGCGACGACCCAATCACCATTCCTTTGATCGCACTGGGAGGCCGGGGCGTGGTGAGCGTGGCCTCCAACGAGATTCCCGCGGAGATGACGCGGCTCACGCAGGCCGCCCTGGCCGGCGATTTCGCGCAGGCTCGGGCTCTCCAGCGCCAGTGGCTGCCGCTGATGGAAGTGAATTTCATCGAAACCAATCCGGTTCCGGTGAAGCAGGCGATGGCCCTGATGGGCCTGATCGAGCCCGTCTGGAGGCTGCCCCTGTGCCCGCCGTCGGAGGCGAATCGGGCCAAGATCGAGGCGGTCCTGAGGTCGTGTGGACTGCTCAGCACGACCCGGAGTACGCATGCAGACTGAAATCGAAAAGTTATTCGACGAGAAACCCGCAACCTATACAGAAGAGCATTTCCGGTTATTCGCGCGATTCAAGCAGGCGCTGAATGAAGGCGCGGTGCGCTCGGCCGGGCCCGACTCGTCCACGCGCACCGGCTGGCGCGTGAACACGTGGGTCAAGAAAGGCATCCTGCTAGGGCTGCGCATGGGCCAGATCGTGGACATGTCGCCGGACCCGGTACGGTTCCCTCTGTTCGACAAGGCGACCTTTCCGGTGAAGCGCTTGACGCCCGCGGATGGAGTCCGGCTGGTGCCGGGCGGCTCCGCGGTCCGCGATGGCTGTTACATCGGCCGCGGCGTGATCTGCATGCCCCCGATGTATATCAACGCGGGCGCGTGGGTCGGCGAGGGTACGGTGATCGATTCGCATGCGCTGGTGGGAAGCTGCGCCCAGGTGGGGCGGAATTGCCACATTTCGGCGGCGGCGCAGCTCGGCGGCGTGCTGGAGCCGGTGGGCGCGATGCCGGTCATTGTCGAAGACGAAGCCGTGGT
>Ga0070740_10004579_pt1 | contig 13479 bp, 13 predicted proteins | sample Coa_R2_FD_67286 | JGI IMG/M metagenome (GOLD analysis project Ga0070740, IMG submission 67286) | Surface soil microbial communities from Centralia Pennsylvania, which are recovering from an underground coalmine fire - Coalmine... | ecosystem: Environmental > Terrestrial > Soil > Unclassified ... | reverse complement strand
ACATATGGTCTATGATAACGATTAAGCTTAGCAAGAATTGGCCATTGCCATAACAACTTTTCATCAGCCATAGCTTGCGTCATAATAACGTTTGCATTCATAATTCCATTACCTGCTGCAAAAACAATGAGGATTGAACAGAGAGGTATAAGCATCATTAATGCAGGCTTAATAAACGGAATTGGTAAGTGCAGATAATTAGCAAATGCAGACACAGTATCATGTGCAAGGTTTTGAGCACCCATTAAGTTAAGTACCCCAAAATGGAATAACATATACAATGCAGCAGTCGCCAAAAACCCAAAGAGAGCAGCGCGTGGCGCATTCTTTTCACTATTTTCAATGAGATGAGTAATACTGCAACAATATTCAAAACCAAAGAATCCGAATATGGCGAAGGTTAATGAACTTGGTAAAGCAATAAATTCATCACTGGTTATCGTAAAGTTTGAATTGAAAATAAAGGGCAATAATGCAATCAAAATAACCATCGGTAAGATTTTAACGATGGTTAATGAATTCATAATGCCACTAAATATCTTGAAGCTGATTAAATTGAGCCCAATAAATACAGCTAATGCAACAATATTAAAGAGCAACTCATTTTGGAAGAACCAATGTTCTCCAAGATTTTTTAAGAAGAACAACCTCAGAACCATAACTTCGGCAGCTACAGCAAAGGTATAACCGGCTACGTATAATAAACCACTAAAAAAACCTGCGGTTAGATTAATACCTTCTTTAGCATACGCGTAAAACCCGCCACACCCCGGGAACATACGACTTAACTGCGCAGTGCAAAGCACCATTGGAAGGAAAATAAGTGCAACTAACGGCCATGCTAAAAAGCTCGCGTTGCCTGAAATGGCTGCAATAAAACCAGGACCGGCAAGAATACCAGACCCGATCATGATATTCATATTCATCAATATTGCTGTCAGAAGAGATATTTTGTGCTCTTTCATAACAACTTTCGTAAAAAAAGTAAAAAGATTAATAAGATTAATAAAACCTTATCAATGTACCTCAATTGCAGAAAAGATCAATTATAAAACCAGCTTTGAAAGCTATTTCAGAAATTTTCGCGTATCAATTCTTTCTGCTGAACTTCAAGTCCATAAGAAAGATCAATGGGCATACCACAGGGCACGATATGCAATTGTTTATGTTGCAATGCTTGTTGATTTTGATGCCACCAGTGTTTGAGCAAATTAATAGGCAGCTCAAATGAATCTATACCAAAAGCAAAAGTACCCCAGTGCATAGGCACAAACTGTTTTGCATTCAAATCCATAAAAGCTCTTACCGCTTCTTCAGGACCTATGTGAGATTGTTTAAGCCATTGGCGGGGTTCGCATGGCGCAATAGGCATTAGGGCAATATCAATATCGAAACCCTCTTGCCCAATAATAGAAAAATGATTGGAATAAGCAGTATCACCCGCAAAATAGATCGTGATTCCTTCCCCTTGTATTAACCAGCTACCCCATAAGGATTTATTTTTATCGAATATCCCCCGTTGCGACCAATGGACCGCAGGCAAAAAAGTAAACAAAAGAGTAGAATTAACATTTTTGGACCACGTTGCATACCCTTGCTGCTCCCACCAGGTGTACTCATTAACGCTGCTATTGCTAAATCCATGTCGAATGAACCAGGCTTTGTCTCCTTGAGGAACTAATACTTTAAGTTCGGGGAATTTTGCTTTGAGTCCAATAAGGGTCGCCTTATCCATATGATCTCGGTGATTATGGGATATTAATACCACATCAATTTGGGGCAAATAATCGAGGTTGATCCCGGGGCTCATAAGTCGAGGATAGAGCCAGGTGAGATCCCCAAAAATCGGGTCAGTCAATATATTCTTACCTGCTATATTAATCAAAAAGGATGAGTGTCCAATCCAGGTTATGGAGTCAGAAGGAGTGCTAACTGAACGGTGACTGTCCCATGACGCATCGGCCTTAGGCATGCGCCTTTTGCCCGATAGCATAGAATAAAGAAAGGTAGGTAAGGTTTTTAGAAGAAATCCCTCAGGATTTTCATTGACATGGTTATAGTAACGACCATTTCTTTTATAGGGATAAATACGTTGGATAGGACTATTTTTCATCAGAAACTCCTTAAAAAATTTATCCCCCATCCAGACAGAACGTCACGGATAGGGGAAATGGAGGTTATCCTATTAAGTATTCAGTAATAAGAATAGCCAAAGGATGGTTAAAAATCAAATTTTTCTTTCTTAATATTATAAAGAGCTTTTTTTATCTTCACTCAGTTGCCTAAACAGTTTTTCATAGGCAGAAACCATCTGCTGCAAGGTAAAATGTTGCTGTATGGTTTGCTGGCCGGCATTACCCATTGCTTGTGCAGATGCAGGATCATTAAGAATGGTCATAATACCATTAGCCAGGCCCCTCATATTACCAGCCGGAACAATAAGACCATTACGACCTGATTGAATAACGGGATGGCTTTTATCCGCATTGGTCACAATACAAGGTAACCCAAAGCTGAGCGCTTCCAGCAAGGCTATTGAAATTCCTTCTTTATCCGATGATTGAACAAAACAATCAAACAAGGGGTAATAACCATATGCTTGCTGTTCAACGACAAAGACTACACTTTGCTCAATACCCAAAGCTATGGCCTTATTTTTAAGAATAGACTCTTGAGGTCCGGATCCTACGATCATAAGTCGGGCTAACGGCATAACGGTATTTACGAGTGCAAAGCTCTCTAATAATAGCTCATACCGTTTAACCGAAACAAGCCTACCAACAGTACCAATAATGAGATGATCTTCAGTAAACCCAAACTCATACCGGTTCGTTTGATATTGAACTTCTTTGATCCGCAACTGGGTTCTATCAACTCCATTAGGAATAACCTCGATCTTCTTGACTGGCAATACTCCATCTCGATCTTTAATCGATTGAACAATACCAGAAGAAATGGCAACTAGTCGATCTGCAAAAAGCAGGGTAGCCCGATCAAGCCAATTACGTAATAAACCATCTTGATCAACATTATTGTGAAATACATTTACACAAGCGATACCTAAAAGTCTACCAATAATACGTCCACAAATATTGGCAGCCCAAAGCAAGGCGTGAATACAATCGGGGTTCAATTGCTTAAGGATCCTATACAAACGAATAAAAAAAATAGGATCATATCTAAAGAAAAGACCCTGCACCTGAATGGTGGGAATCTGTAACGCATGTAATCGCTCAAGATTCGGGCCTTCATGAAAATAGATCACCGTGTGGCGAAATTTATCTTGGGGCAAATGAGTAATTAAATCACAGAGAACAGCCTCCGCACCGCCCATTTTCAAACTTGAGGTGAGGTGAACAACTGCTATCTGTTTCTTCATTTTTTTATTCAGTGCGGTGATTGAGCTCAAGACGCAATTTCTTTTTATCTATTTTACCGGTCGCTGTCGCTGGCAATGGATTAGTTGAGCAAATAAATTCGCGAGGAACTTTATAGTTAGCTAAATTTTTAACGCATAATTCATGCAAAGCTTTCTTAATATCAGGCTCATCTTTGCGCAATTGCACAAATGCAATAGGTATCTCACCCGTTTGAACGTCTGGTTTGCCCACAACAGCTGCTTGTAATACATTAGGATAGGTCATAATAACATTTTCAATTTCAGGCGGATAAATGATAAAACCTTTATGTTTAATAATATCTTTCATCCGACCGGTAATTATGATTCTGCCTTTAGCATCTTGATACGCTAAATCACCAGTATTGAGCCAACCATCTTTAATCACCGCAGCAGTCATTTCTGGGGCATTATAATAACCACGCATAATATTTGGTCCTTTAAGCCACAATTGACCTATTGTATTTGGAGGTAATTCTTGGCCGTTCTCATCACGAAATGATGCCTCAATAGCAATAAGTGGTTTGCCAACATTAGTCGTAATTACCGTTTCTTCTGTAATGTCACCGCTTACAAAAGGTGAAGTTTCAGTTAATCCGTAACCGCTGCAAATTTTTCTGCGGTAGATAAGTTCAAATGCTGAGCGAATTTTATCAGGTAACACATCACCACCAGAAAGGAAAAGTCTTACTGATTCAAGTGGCGCTGTTTTGAGCAAGGCAAGCAAACCATATAATGCAGGAACACCAACAAAAATGGTCGGTTTTTGCTCTAATCCGGCTAATATGTGATGACGATCAATTTTGCGTACTAAAATAACGGTGCTACCGATAAATAATGGTGCCCAAATATAGGTATTTTGAGCAAAGGCATGAAATAATGGCAATACTGCAAATATTCTATCTTGAGAAAGCAACTCAAAGCGCGCAACACCTTGAATAACATTCATCAAAATATTATATGAACTAAGCATCACCCCTTTTGGCATACCAGTTGTTCCAGAAGTATAGAGCAATGCCGCAGTTTCATGCTCATCCAAATGAACGGTAGAAAATGATGGCATCATAGCATCATCGGGAATTTGATGCACATCTTTCTCAGTCATAATGGGCGGCAAAGCGACGCCCGTTCTTTCCAATAAGGGTAAAAACTCAGAACCTGCTACAATCGCCGCCGGTTGCGAATCTTTAATGATGTGTGCTAATTCTGGTTCACGTAAAAAAGTGTTAAGTGGTGCTATCACAGCCCCAATCTGTAAAATACCAAAATAAGCTATATAATATTCTGGTGTATTTTCTTTGAGCAGCAATACCCTATCACGTGGTTTAACCTTATGTTCAATGAGCATCTTACTGAAAACAACTGACTTGGTGTACAAATAACGATAAGTATAACTTTTGCCCTCAAAGATTAATGCTGGGTGTTCTGGCAAACGTTCCGCCGCTTTCTTGAGCAAATCACCAACATACATCATAGTACCAGTACTGGTAATTGAAGCATGTAATTGATTAAAGCGCTCTTGTTCTAATTTAGGTATTTTCACGGCATTCACTTTCCACTACTACATGAATTCGGATTACTCAAGACAAATATTGGGTATCATATATACTTGTACCATAATTAATAAGTTTGGAATACCCCCCTGGAGATACCCATGAAAGCGCTCAAGCGCGGTATGCTGATTTCTATTGAAGGTATAGATGGCTCAGGTAAAAGCACCTTGATTCAACAACTTACGCAAAAGCTAGTAGATGAACACTTTCCACTAGTCGTAACAAAAGAACCAGGCGGCACCCTGCTGGGTAAACAGCTACGCACCTTATTACAAGAGCGTACGTTTACTATCGTTCCGAAAGCAGAATATTTGTTGTTTGCTGCCGATCGTGCACAACATTTTGAAGAGTTAATTATCCCCAGTCTGAAAGCCAATAAGCTCATTATTTCAGACCGTATGGCTGATTCTTCATTGGTATATCAAGGATTTGGAAGAGGATTGGACCTTGGGATGATGCAAACTATTAATCAGTGGGCAATGGACGGTTTTAAACCAGATCTTACTCTTTATGTGCAAATTTCTGTAGAAACTGCACTAGAGCGACTCAAGCAACGTAAACAGTTATCAGTTTTTGATAAAGAAAAAGAAACTTTTTTTGCAAAACTGGTAGAAGGATTTGAAACCATTTTCAGAAATCGTCCGGACGTGATATATTTAGATGGTCAACAAACTCCTGCAAACATCACACAACAAGCGTATGCCGCAATACTTACTCGTATGACCACTAACAACCTGTTATGAATACTCAGATACCCATTAACTCTATTCCGCCAGCACAATTATGGATCGGCAATCATGATGATCTAATCAGCAAGACAATAAGCTGGCTACAAGCAGTGCTGTGTCAGCACAATGGCTGCACAATCTGTCCTACCTGTTACTCTATCCGCCAGCAGCAACATCATGCTGTTGTTTGGCTATATCCTGAAAAACAATACACATTAGAACAGATACATATTATTCCGCAAACCATTGTGTATGCGCTTGAAGAACATCAAAAACATTTTTTTATTATTCAAAAAGCTGATGCTCTTACTCCTGCTTGCTCAAATAGCTTGTTAAAATCGATTGAAGAACCCCCGCATGGTTATCACTTTATTTTGTTAACTGATAGACCTCAGGAATTATTAACTACCATCAGATCTCGCTGTGTAGAGTATGCTGAACAAGGCCAACAATCAGTGATCATACATCGAGCTTTATTTGCATTATTTACGAGCGCCACAACAACCAATCCGCTTGTATTTTTAAAAGAATTAGAGAGCGCAAAAATTAATGAGCGAGAGAGTGTTGAACTGCTTGATCAATTATTAATACATTGGATCGAATTAAGTAAAAAAGCACTCACTAGCAATGATAAAAAACATTATACCAGAGCACAACAGATCATTAATTGCATAAAAGAAGCATTGCGAATGCCACCCATGCCGGGCAGCAGTAACTTGCTCTGGAAAGATCTTTATCTAAAAATAAACACATTAGCGTAACGGATATACAATCAAATCTTTATATATTGGCCCTTCTTGAAATAATTGTGACTGCTTTAGGGCAAACTGTTGAATAGTAAATGAAAGCGGTTCAACGGATAACTTATTAATAGCATCTAATAATACACGAGCATTATACGTTTTTTTAACTCGGGCCAGCGTCAGGTGTGCAATGAATGTGCGCTCTTCAGGTTCAAATAGCGGCTTTAATGCAGCATTAATGTTACCGACTAGCGTTGCCAAGCCATTACAGATCAGATGCAAATAAATAATCTTTATATGAGATCCTGAATGGAATGAATCAACAGCACCTAATCGAGCAACCATTGGTGCAGAATGAACGTTCTGCAATGCTGCATCGATATCCGAAAATTGTGCTATATCAACATCACCCAGAAACTGTAACGTTATGTGCATCCCATCATGTTTCGTGTAATTACCTTCAAACAACTGAAGTTTTTTTAACTCCTGCTGAATAAGATCAGCCTGTTCAATTACTTCTCGTGGCATATCGATTGCAATAAATAACCGCATAGTTTGAGCATTTTTTTCTTCCATTATATGATCTCCTTTAAAACTCTTGCTTTTATTCTTTTTGATATCTTATATCTACTCAGAATTTAATCATTAAACAAAAAAAGGGATCATATGAAAATTATTTATGCTCTTTGTTTGATAATTAGTTCAACCACATTACATGGCGCTCAGTTGCGCACCATCGGATCGAAAAGTGCCCATTCATTGATAAAGCAGTGCTTAAGCAGACGTAATAGTCATACATTGCAAGCTCAGCAACAATTAATTTCTCTACTTAAATCAAAAGAACAATTACCATCAACTGCCTATGATCCAATCGTTACCGCTTTAGAACAACAAGACAATTTTCCACAATTGCAGGAATTTTCTCGATCTATAACATTTGGCTTAAAGCATCTGTATAATACTCCTGGCTTTATTCCTACATTGCGCACTGCTTTGTGTAATTTAGATAATCCAGATTCGGCTAAAGGCTATTTTCATGAGATAGATTCTGCAGTCAGGCTCTCGCAAGAATCAGAAGATGAAGAATTACTGGAATTAAATACCATAAAGAAATTAGGACAAAAAAAAGGAAAACAATTTGATATTATTACTTCAAATCGTTGGATTGAATGCAAGGATCTTAATTGGGCAATTGTGCGAGGTACAAAACAGCGTCGAGTACAGCGCCAATTACTCCATCAAAAGAAATTAGTTGATGAACATAATCGCTTGCACAACCAATCAGTTCAGTTTGAAGTTCATTCGAGACAACCACTGACTGCAGCTTGGGAACAATGGACACAAGATCATGAGATTGTGGTGCGGTAATTTATCCGCCTTTTATAACAGCCACGGGCACTAATCGTGCAATTTTGCGTGCAAGCCCCGCACCATGCACTACATCTACTACTGAATCTACATCTTTGTAGGCAATGGGTGCTTCTTCCGCCAGCCCAGCATCTGAATCGCAACGCACGATAATGCCGTGACTTTCTAATTCTTTGCGCAATTGCGATCCGCGAATAGTATGTTTTGCTTTCATACGAGACATGCGTCTGCCTGCACCATGGCAAGAACTACCAAAGGCAATATCCATGCCTTCAGCCGTTCCTGCAAGCACATACGAAGCTGTTCCCATCGTACCAGGAATTAACACCGGTTGTCCTACCGATTGATAGCGTAATGGTGTTTGTGGAGTATGCGGGCCAAATGCTCGCGTTGCTCCTTTACGGTGCATGATAACTTCGATCATCTTGCCATCGATCATATGCCGTTCTTTTTTTCCAATATTATGCGATACATCATATACCAATGATAACCATGCATCTTTGCCAACTACCTCGTGAAAGGCTTCACGCACCCAGTGTGCAATCAAATGGCGATTTGCCCATGCAAAATTTGAAGCGGCAATCATCGCGGCGAAATAATCTTGCGCTGGCTTTGAAGTAAATGGTGCGCAGACTAATTCCCGATCAGGCAGCACATAACCCCATTGCGGCAAATAATCCATTAGGGTACGAACATAATCAGTGCAGGTCTGATGCCCAAGACCGCGTGAGCCACAATGAATCATTACGGTGATTGCACCTTGCGTTAGACCAAATGCTTGAGCCGTTTTCTCATCATAAATCTCTTCAACTTTTTGTACTTCCAAAAAGTGATTGCCAGAACCAAGAGTACCCAACTGATCTGCACCTCTTTTTTTTGCATGTTCTGAAACAAGATCCGGATCTGCCCCAGCCATGGTGCCATGTTCTTCACAAAATTCTAAATCTTGTGGTGTTCCGTAGCCAATATCAATCATATGTTTGGCACCATCGCCCAATACTTTATCCAATTCACCTAATGTTAACTTTAATTTGCCGCCACGCCCAACACCAGAAGGAACTGCATGAAATAATGCAGTAGCTAATGTTGCCATATAGGGTTGCAGTTGTTCATGATTCATGTTTGCAACTAATAGGCGCACACCGCAATTAATATCGTAACCGATACCGCCGGGTGAAATTACACCACCGTGTTCAATAGCCATTGCTGCAACCCCGCCTATGGGAAATCCATATCCTTGATGAATATCAGGCATTGCAAAAGCATATTTTTGTATACCCGGCAATGTGGCTACATTCACTAACTGATCTAGTGAACGATCTTCAATAATATCCTCAATCATTGACTCTTTCATGAACACTCGTGCTGGCACGAGCATATCTGAACGATATTTCTTTGGGATCTCGTAGGTATATTCATCGATTTTTATTAGATCGTCTCTGGTAATTTTAGCCATTGTTATCCTTGCAATATTCAAATATCAAACACTATATCGGTTTGCCATACACCATTTTTTTGTTCAATATGCAGATCATGATAAGTAACTGCTTTAATTTCAACATCAAAGCCGTTGATCTTAACTCCCCTCACCGTAGCTTTAACAAATCGATCGGTAAATTCTGCAATCATTGCATCTAGGTATGCTTCGTTATTTACATCGGATACATACAATATTTGTGATAAAAAATTAACCAGAAGAGCTTCAGGATCTGGTCCCGTTGCTTTGATTTCATGTTGCACTGGCAATTGGGAACATACTAAACGATCATCTTTCACCTGGCAGCCTTCAGATTTAGGACTAATACTCTGAAACATGCCAATTACCGCATTGCGAAACAAAGCTTCCAATGTTTGGCCATACACACGAATTTTTAAATCGGCGGTATGAGAAACTAATTCAAAATCTTTCATACTTCTACTCGCTATAGTTAATTAACCCTACTACGTCTGCATCAAAATAACTTCGCAGTAACATTAGACTACGAAGGGTTACTTTCCTCAATAGATTTAAATGGTACATTTGCTAGCACAGTAAAATTAAGCAGATTATAATGAGAAAGAGTAAAAAGCAGCAAGAATATTCACAGATAACTATCAATTTAGGTGCATTATCACCATGGCAAAACAAATAAAAAATTTTTTACCAACACTCATTAAAGCCGATGATTCTTGGCAAATACAACTATTGAGTAATTGGGAAAAAATTATTGGCAACCTTAAAACACGCATTACTTTAGAAAAGATTGCCGCGGATACCTTATTTATCGGGGTATTTGATGCATGCTGGATGCAGGAATTATACTTACTTTCACCTATTCTGCTGAATACAATTAATCAAAACCTAGACCAACCTCGGATAAAACATTTACGCTTTAAAAGAGCTGTTGCAAAAAAGCAAAAACAAAGAGCACCAGATGAACAACCAAAACAAGTTGTTTCATTGCCATCATTAACCACCAAAGAGAAAACTGCTCTTGCAACAATAAAAGATCCACAGCTGCGAGAAGCCTTGCATCAGTTTTTGATTCGATGTCATAAGGAGAAAGTATGAAAAAAATAATCACTGTTTTTGCACTACTCACCTGCATTCCATCGTTTGGCAATTATGCAAACAATCTTTATAGCTATTTCTGGGCCAATTATGAACAATTCTCTGGAAACTACCCGGGAGCTCAAAAATGGTATCAGCAAATTGTAAAAGAACATCCTTCTTTATATGTCTATAAGGGTTATATCCCTTTTTTATTTGAAACCAATAATTTTGACATTATTGCACGCCTGGCACCAACTATAGATACTGCATTTGAGCATGACCCAGAAATTCAACAACTTATTGCCCAATCGATGCAAAAACTAGGCAGGAATAAGGAAGCCGATGAACGGTTTATTAAATTAAATAACGAATTTAAAAGTAATCAGATTATTGCCTTCCAAACAGCCAATATCTATTTATCACGCAAAGAACCAGAAAATGCTTTAACCACGATTGATAATTTATTAAACAGCTCTCCTAAAAAGGCAAATAATTTCATTTTCCATTTTTTAAAAGCGCAAATTTACACTCAGATGAATAATAAAGAAAAAGCACTCGAAAGTGTAAAGGCATCATTGGCAATGCATCCGCATTTTGATAAAGGCTGGTTATTGTTAGCTTTATTAGAAGAACAAGCAGGTAGATTGCAAGAAGCAATTAAAGGGTATACGGCATTCTTAGAAAAAACTGATGGCACCCATCAAGATATAGAGCAACATCTTCTACAATTAGTATACAAACAAAAGGTAGCACAAGAAAAAACAAAAGTGGTGATGGCTGGTAAACCTTGTGTGGCGCAAGCACTGTATCTCTTTGAAAATAAACAATATCCAGGAGCACTCAATCAAGTTGATGCCTGTTTAAAACAAAAACCACAAGATCCTGAAAGCAGATTGCTCAAAATTCAGATTTTATCGGCAATGAATAATCATTCGCAAGCTGCTGATCAATTAAAAACTTGGATGTTAGAAAATCCCAATAACGAAACATGGTTTGCTACATTACATTTATTATGCAAAGGCGGATTGCAATCACAAAAAGCGATTGCAGTTCTTGAAGATGTTGCCCATGCGCAGCCTAAAAATATCTTACCCCTTCTTTATCTTGCTGATTTAAACACTCGTTTAAATCATGCAGATACAGCACTGCTTTATCATAACAAAGCACTCGCACTGACTAATGATGCACGGCTCAAAACAAAAATATATTTTCATATGGCACTCCTTTACCATGACCAACACCAAATTGAATTGATGGAACAGGCATTGCAAGACGGTTATGCTTTAGGAGCCAATTTCCCACCATTACTTAATTTGCTGGCATACCATTATGCATCGCATAACAATAAATTGGATGTAGCGCAACAATTGATTACGATCGCTTTACAAAAAAGCAAGAATAACCCACACTTTTTAGATACCCAGGCACTTATTTATTATAAGCAAGAGAATTATGAGAAGGCGCTCCAATTGCTCACTACTATTGCACAGCAGGAGCCGCATGATAGCGCAATTTTACAAACACTGGGCAAAACTTATCACAAGTTAGGTGAAACAAGCAAAGCAGTTGATACTATCAAGCAAGCACTGCAGCTAGCAACCAATGAACATCAAAAAACTGAATGCAATAACTTACTCAAAGAAATGGAACTGCATCAATGAACAATAATCTTTGTTTTGTAGCGGGTAGATCGGGTGGTCATATTGTTCCTGCGCTCACTCTGGCACAACAGCATAAAAAAGATAATCCGGACGCGCGTATTATCTTTTTTTCAACGCACACTGCTCTTGATATTTCATTAATTCAAAACCGTTCATTCATTGATAAACATCTGCCACTCAAATTGGATAATGTTCCCTATGCACGGATTTATCGGTATCCCAGCTTTATTTGGCATTTTATCTATTCAATCTTTGTTAGTGTTAATGCATTGCGCCAAATCAGACCCACACAGGTAATTAGTATGGGTGGTTATATTTCTATTCCCGTATGTATTGCAGCAAAACTATTGCGCATACCTATCACTATTTATGAGCTGAATGCAATTCCGGGCAAAGCAGCAAAAGTAACTGCATATGTAGCCAAAACTGTTGCGGTATGTTTTGAACAAGCTGCGCACCGTTTGCCTGCAAACAAATGTGAAATAAAACCATATCCGGTGAGATTCACTGAATCGGATAAAACGTTAACACAAGCAAAAGCTTTGGAACTTATTCATTTTTGCAATGAACGCACCACACTTTTTATTTTGGGCGGATCACAAGGATCAGTATTTATCAATGAGTTGATCAAAGAAATAATTGAAAAACATCCAGAATTACATGCAACATTGCAAATTATTCATCAGACTGGTGCATATGATAAACATAATTGGCATGCATTTTATACGAGATACAAAATTCCAGCGATTATTTTTGCCTATCATGATCAGGTTGAGCACTATTATGCAGCAGCAGATTTAATCATTTGCCGTTCTGGTGCGGGAACGCTGTGGGAAATCGCATTCTTCAATAAGAAAGCAATTACCATTCCAATTGTTACAAAAACTACTGATCATCAAGTTGATAATGCACAAGCAATTGTAGCATTACATCCACAGCTTTTTACCATGCTGATGCAAGATAAAATGCAGAACATAGAATATGTAGCAACAGCATTATCTGCTATAACTCAAAGTAAACAGATTACTGCATCAGAAAAAAGTATGTAGCTACTTCAAGGAAGCATTAAATTTGCATCTCCACCATAGCAAGACACGTAATATAAAAAATTAGTCGATAGTCTCCTCAATAAATTTTTAAAAACCCCATTTCCCGCAATGATAGGAAATTCTTTTTGGCATAATGCGTGTGCAAATTGCCTCGTGACAGCGCCATCTTCTCTTCCTGATGCGAAGCCCATATATATGGCCACATTATGAAAATTACCCTCAACCATGTAATCTGCAGTTATTTCCGGTTGAGCACCAAATACTGTTGCACAAGAAAATAATAGAAAGATTGCAAGAATATTCATTTTTAGCTCCTAAGAATATTTTGCAACCAACTATATCAATGTCAGAAAAAATAATTCAATCAAAACATCTAGATAAAAACCGCAATCATCTCTTTATCTGAACTGTGCGTTTGTCTGCCCGTTTTTTTATTAATCAAACATT
>Ga0070740_10004578_pt1 | contig 13482 bp, 12 predicted proteins | sample Coa_R2_FD_67286 | JGI IMG/M metagenome (GOLD analysis project Ga0070740, IMG submission 67286) | Surface soil microbial communities from Centralia Pennsylvania, which are recovering from an underground coalmine fire - Coalmine... | ecosystem: Environmental > Terrestrial > Soil > Unclassified ... | reverse complement strand
TCTGCTTCAACGCCCCGATCATCTCCACTTCGCTGTACTTTCGCTTCGCCATGCTTCCCCCTTCCGCCCGACAATGCGAAAATCATATATGCTCGTGCGTGGATCCGGGGGAGCAGGTCATGATAACGTGGGGAGTCGAACGGCGAAGACAGATCAGCTTGCTGGGGTGACGTCGAACTACACGTATGACGCCATCTATCAGTTGGCGCAGGTCGTACAGGGGGAGAACACGACAGAGAGCTACAGCTATGACGCCGTGGGGAACCGCCTGAGTTCGCTTGGTGTGTCTCCCTATACCTACAACGTCTCGAACCAGCTTACTTCGACGCCGAACGCCACGTTCACGTACGACGCGAACGGCAACGCCATCAGCAAAACCGACTCCACCGGCACGACAAATTACACGTGGGACTTCGAGAATCGCCTAACCTCAGTGACTTTGCCGGGCAGCGGTGGAACCGTCAGCTACAAATACGATCCTTTCGGCAGAAGAATCTACAAATCGTCCTCGGGCGGCACCAGCGTCTACGCCTACGATGGGATAAATCTTGTTGAAGAAACGAATGCCAGCGGCTCCGTCGTGGCTCGCTATGCACAAGGGACCAGTTTCGACGAACTACTCGCCGTGCTGCGCAGTGGTGCGACGAGCTACTATGAAAGGGACGGTCTCGGTTCGGTTACTTCGCTGACCGACGGTACCGGAGCGCTGGCCCAAACTTACACGTTCGACTCGTTCGGGAATACCACAAACTCCAGCGGCTCGCTGACGAATCCGTTCCAGTACACGAGCCGCGAGTTCGACAGCGAAACGACGTTGTACTTCATGCGGGCGCGGTATTTCGATCCGAAGACCGGTCGATTCCTGTCTGAAGACCCGTTGGGGTTTTCGGTGGGAGATAATTTCTACGCCTACAGCTTGAACAGTCCGGTCAACTTCGTCGATCCAGCGGGGCTTAGCCCATTCGATCTTTACAATCTCTATGAGAAAGCGCGTAAGAAATGGAAGAAGGCAGACTGTGCTATCAGCGCCGCTTTCTGCAAACTTGGCGAGGATGTCAGCGCTCTCAACTCCATGTCCAACGATGCAATTACCAACACAGCGGAGGCTCAACAAAGCCAGGGTAAGGACGCCGGCGATTTGGGAATGCAAAGAATACAGCTGTGCCTTGCAGCCGACCAGAACTGCAAGAACGCTTTGGAAAAGTGCATCAAACTGGCTCTCACAAATCCGTTTCCTCCGCCGTCGTGGCTGACCGATCTGATGAATTACTTCTCGAAGAATCCATCGACTCCAGCTCCTCCCATAAAACGGGAGTAGTTTTGATCGTCTCGTTGGGACGCCAGGAGGCCCCATGAAACTGTTCCTCGTAGTTAGCCTGGGCATAGCCGCGAGTTTTGGCCTGACAGTGCTTGCTGAATTTCTTTGGCTCAAATCTGCGAATGGTATCTGGCACGTTCACCCTGAGTTCTTCTGCATCCCGGTGATAGTGGGAGCAGGCGTCGGCCTCGCCGTTAGCAGGAAAGCGGTGCTCGCCGCTGCTTTGAGTCTCGCCCCGTGGAGCGTGACGATGATCGTAGGAGCAAATGCGGGACACTCAACCATCTCTCGCTGGGTTATCACGATAGCCCTCGTTTCGGCGTACTTCGCGTTGGGGATCGGCGCTGCAGCTCTCGTGGGGCGTGTAATGACTCGTTTTGTGGCGAAGGGCGGCCAGTCTCCATCTCGGGAGCACGCTTAACTCGTGGCCTCAATCTTCCTTTGGGCGGCATACATCCTGTGTTTCCTGGGCGGGTTGTGGATCGTTGTCTTAGCCTGGCAGGAGGGCATTCTCTGGGGGATAGGCTGTCTGCTTTTTCCAGTGCTTCAGCTCCTCTACGTGGCTCTAAACTGGAAGAAAACCAAATCGGCGTTCTTTCTCCTGCTGGCCGGGTTCGCGACCTTTTTCGTCTCTAGTGCCCTCGGAAGATGAACCCGTCGAGAGTCTGAGAACCGCTGGATCTCCGGTTACCGTGGCGCGCCGGAGAGCGGTGGAAGAGCCATGCCTACGGCATGGGGAGGGGTATGACACGTCACCCCGTATCGGGTGCTGTGCGGTAACGCGAAGTTCGCGTGCGCGAACTTGTTGAAAGCAGAGCCGCTAAGGGAAAATCTCTTCGATCCGGGTGCCGCCCGGCAACGGGAAGTTACCGCAGGCGAACTTGTTGATTTTTAAGGCTGTCCTGTTAGGCTTTAAGTGTCGTTACTCCTTCTGAACGAGCCAGCTTGCCCCAAATCATCAGCATCGTCGTGTCGATCCTGGCGTTGGCCATCTCCGTGGCCACGGCGTGGCTGACGTTGTTCCGGCGCGGAACGGTGCGGATGACGCGGCCCAATGGCGTCACGACGAACTACACCTACGACAATTTGTCCAGGTTGTTGAGCGTGCTGCACCAACTGTCCGGGAGTACTATCGACGGGGCTACGTACACGGTCGATACTGCAGGGAACCGGGCTTCGAAGACGGACAAGCAGACGAACGTGACGACGAACTACGGGTACGACAACATCTACCAACTCCTCAGTGCCACGCAAGGCGCAACGACCACCGAGAGCTATACCTATGACCCGGTCGGAAACCGCCTCAGCGATCTGACCACTTCCGGCTGGAGCAACAACACTTCCAACGAACTCACTTCGCGGCCCGGCGTGAGCTACACGTTCGACGCGAACGGCAACACACTTACAAAGACCGATTCCACCGGCACGACGACCTACTCCTGGGACTTTGAAAACAGGCTCAGTTCGGTTACGTTGCCGGGTTCGGGGGGAACGGTCGCCTTCCAATGCGACCCGTGGGGCCGCCGAATCGAAAAAATCTCGCCAAGCGCCACGAGCATCTTCGCCTACGATCTGAATAGTCTAACGGAAACGGTAAACGCGACCGGCGGTGTAGTAGCCCGCTACTCGCAGGGAACAGACATCGATGAGTCTCTGGCGGAACTACAAAGTGGTACGACGAGCTATTACCATGCAGACGGACTGGGCTCCATCACATCCCTCAGCAACGCAGCAGGAGCATTAGCACAAACCTACACTTACGATTCGTTCGGAAATCAGACAGCGTCCAGCGGCTCCCTGACGAATCCGTTCCGGTTCACTGGCCGCGAGTTCGACGCGGAAACCAGTCTGTATTTCTACAGGTCTAGATATTACGATGCGACCCTTGGACGCTTCATTTCCGAAGATGTGGAGCGCTTCAATGCTGGGCCTAATTTCTACAATTACGTACTCGGTTCTCCACTTAATTGGGTGGATCCGCTTGGGCTGGATATCACGGTAAAGCTATATCCGGCCACGAATCCATACGGCCATATTGGAATCGGTGTGAACACGTTGCAAACCGAAGGATTCTACCCTGACGTCGACTTGCCGGCTTACCCAGGGCACATACTGCCGGACAACAAATACCCCGCCATAAAGTGCATGATCATACATACCACTCCCCAACAAGACCAGAAGATACAGGATTTCATCAATTCTAGAAAGAAAACACCCGGCTGGTGGCGCTTTCCAGGGAACGACTGCTCAAACTTCGTGCACGACGCGCTGAAGGCAGGAGGCATCAACGTTGGCGACTCGTCTCTGCCGCCAAAGGTGTGGAGCAACTTGACGCAGTTACCGCACGAATCCTGCTACAACGTGACGCCGCTCCTCTAGAGGGGGACGCTATGACTCTCTCGCTGTCAAAAATAACTTGGAGTTTTCTGACGGTCGGACTTCTCGCACCGTGCCTGCTCCAAGCTGTTTTCTATTTCAAGATACTGCCAATTGAACGAATGCCGGACTGGCTCTTCATCGCCCTCTGGCCCGCCTTTGGCTTCTATATGGCGTCCGACACAGGCGGCGGTCCCGATTTTGGCAGAGCTATTCTTGGTTTTCTAATGTCAGTGGTTGCGAACGGGCTCGTGTATCTGCTATTGGGTGGCTTGGTGTCGTTCTCTTATCGTCGTTTTTTCCAGCCGCGAACTAGCACCAGCGGATGATGAAAGTGGGCGCGGAGGGCTGCGGCAGGTCTGAGCCACGCACTAGCCAGCGGTGCTCGCCCGGATGAACTCAAAAGAACTTGGCCTGAATATTCCTGATCTCCGGCACAGGGCGGAATCCGGCAGCGCAGTTGCACAGACCATCCTAGGAATCTGCTACCTGGAAGGTGTGGAAGTGGAGGTCAATCACCAGGAGGCGTTTCGTCTCTTGACTGCCGCCGCCAACCAGGGTGCCCCGCGCGCGATGGCAAATCTCGCCCACATGTACGCCGAGGGGCTGGGGACCACGAAGAACTTGCAAGAGGCCCTCCCGCTTTACGAGCAGGCAGCGGAGGCGGGCGAGTTCCTGGCCCAGATCGAACTGGCGCGCATGTATGCACGGGGAGTGGGCGTCCCAGCAGACCCGGAGGTGGCCCGGAAGTGGTACGCGGCAGCAGCGGCGCAGGAAGCCAGTGTGGGCGACTGTGAGGAGTTGCGAGAAGCGAAGGCGTACAGCCGGAAGCCTTCCTGAGAGCCTCACCAAGCCGGTTACTGTGCAGCGCCGCAGAGCGCCAGGAAGAGCGGTGCCTACGGCACCGGGAGGGGGTATGACACGTCACCCCGTAACGGGCGCTGCAGAGCGCCGTCCGGCGCTTTCGGTTAACTTCCTCGCGTCGCGCAGCTTACGAAATCTGCGGCGCTCTGGAGCGCTCCAGGGCGCTGTGCGTTAACTTGTTGATTTTCCTGCCCTCGTAGCAAACTATCTACCTGTCCCCGGAGGCCCTTCCGATGCCTGCCGACCAACCACGCACGCGAACCGTAGGCTGCAAGATGACCGACAGTGAAGCTGAGAGACTGACTGCCGTTGCCGAGCAGGACGGCATGACGCTGGGCGAGTGGGTGCGCGAGGTGTTGCTGGAGCGCGCGGACGGACGCAAGCCGAGGCGGCTGACGTTGCGCACGGGCACGGTTCATGTAGAAGTGCCGCGAGCACGGCTGGTGGAGCACCATGGCGGCGAGCGGGAATGGCACAGCCAGCTCGTGCCGCGCTACCGGCGGAGCAGCGCGGAAGTCGAGCAGAGCGTGCTGGGGGTGTACCTGGCGGGGTCGAACACCAGGCGGATTCGCGGGGCGCTGGAGCCGCTGCTGAGCGGGGCGGCGCTGAGTAAGAGCGCGGTGTCGCGTCTGGTGCTGCGGCTGGAAGAAACTTATCGCACCTGGCAGCGGCGGGATCTGGCCGAAGAGAAGATCGTGTATTTGTACCTAGATGCGATTTACCCGAAGGTGCGCAGCGGTGGGAAAGTGGTGTCGCTGCCCGTGTTGGTGGCGCTCGGCGTGAAGGACACGGGCGAGAAGATGTTGCTGAGCCTGATGACCGCCGGAGCGGAGTCGGCCGACGGCTGGCAGACGTTACTCGATGACTTGGCAGCGCGGAAGATGGGCCGGCCGCGGCTGGTGATCAGCGATGGCAACCCCGGGCTGGCTGCGGCGCTGGACCGCCTGTGGCCTGGGGTGCCACACCAGCGCTGCACGGTGCACAAGCTGCGCAACCTGATCGCCAAAGCGCCGAAACACGCGCAGGAAGCGGTGCGGGAAGACTATCACCGCATCGTGTACGCCGAGACGATGGAGACGGCGCAGAAAGCACGCGAAGCATTTCTGGGGAAGTGGAAGAAGCAGTGTCCGGGCGTGGCGGCTTCTCTAGAGGAAGCAGGGGAAACCCTGCTGATGTTCTACCAGTTCCCGGCGAGCCAGTGGCTGTCGCTGCGCACGACCAATGCGATCGAGCGCATGCAACTGGAATTCCGCCGCCGAGTGAAAACCCAGGCGGCGCTGCCCAACGAAGGGGCCGTGCTGCGCGTGTTTTTCGGGTTGTGGATCAGCGGCCAGATGAAGCTGCGCCGCATCAAAGGCTACCGCGACATCGGAGGCAAAGAAAAAGCTGCTCCTTAAAAAAGAATTTCATGACTTCTCAGAACAAATGCGCTATTCACTTTTCTACAGGATCAGGGACAGAACCTCTAACCGATCCGAAAAACCCAAAGATCGACCCAATATTTAAACTGACTAAAGACCAGGTTAAAGCGCTATTCCGAAAATGCCAAGATTTGTCAGGCGGAGGAGGGGGGAGTACAGGCACGGGACCGACTGCGTGGCTCACATTCTACACCGCGTGCGGCGAAGGGGGATGCTCTATTGTCATCACCGGCGTATACATATTTTGGCCGCCACCCCCTGTCAACAAGCCGAGGTTGTGAAGTGTCTCTCGGTTGGGATGGATAGCTGTGGCCAATGGATCGGCACGAAAAAGCTGAAAGAGAGGCACGCAGTCGATATCCAGAGGAAAAGCTATGCTGTCGAATCTCACCAAATATTTACCTCCCCGGAGCACGTGGGCCTGGGCTTGCGTTTGGAGTACGGCATTTGCGGTCATACTGGTACGCGTTCTCCATTCTGAAAGATGCTTTCGAACATTACACGGAAGCGCCTACATATGGTGCACGAGCTTATTCCTCTGGTTTCTACTCTGCTTGTTCTTTCTCCTTCCCAACCGTGGCCGTTTGATCTTGGCCGTGTGCCTCGCGCTATTCCTGCTCGGCCTTCCACATGTGGACACGTTCCAACCGGCAGCGACGGAGACTAGTGCCGTCGTCGAATTAAGAAGCCTAACAGACGCAGTACAGAAGGTTGGAGCGGAAAATCCCCGGCAGGGCTATCCGAACGCGTTACCGAAATTGCCGTCAAAGTACGTACTTCGCTTTTACGAACTGAAATACAAGCCCTTGAAAACCAACTCCGCTGGTCCGGTTGATGAATTTCTAATTGAAGCCATTCCGCTGCGGCCGGAGTGCGGATGCCTTCGAAGCTTCACTGCTGCTGAGGATGGGCAAATTTATTCCACTCGCGAGTACCGTGCAGCAACGAAGGTGGACGCTCGCATTGACTGAAGGTTTTTCGCGTTTGACAGAATGAATGACTTACGAAGTCTCAGGGTTGCTTGTTGTCCGATCCGTTACACGATCCCGGCCGCCCCATGGGTCGGGAGGCAGTAGAGTGCTGAATCCAAGTTCGAAAATCGTCTGCTAGGGCCGACCATGATCGCATGGTCCCGGGTGTTCTGGACGAAAACCCGCCGTCTTCTTTTGCCAGGCCCTCCAAAACGGTAAGAAGATGAAGTGGCATGAGGTGTGGTCGGATAACACAGCAGCCTCCTTCACACAGACTGGCGACATGGGTGAATTGGGCGGCCCGCTGAAACGCGCGGTCACCATTCACGGGACCAAGGTCGCTGACGGCGGCTCGCAGCCCCCCAAGTGACACGTCGTCATGCAATTCTCCAACCCGGATTAACGGCAGATTGCATCCAACCTGGCGAACTGTTCAGCGGAGCCGTCGCTCTCCCGCAGGTTTCGTGCCCGTAGCATTTGCTCCAAAAGCGTTCCGTTCCAGTTGGAAGTCAAAGCCGGGTCCTCGGAGTAGGCGGGGTCGCTTTCCGCTTCCGGCAGGGTAATGAGCTTGAAGCCGCGCTGCCGGAGCAATTCGAGAAGCCGCGGAAGCATGACCGTCTCAAACGCGCCGACATGCAAGAGCATGACGTGTTTGATGTCCCGATGGAAAAGTTCCTCGGAAATCTTCGGACCGGAGGCCAGCGAATCGACTGCGCCATCCAGGTAACTTTGCTTCAGCCATTCGATCGCATGCGCGTCGTTCCGGGCAACGCAGCGCGCGTAGGGCTCGTTGTAAGCGTAGTCGCCGAAGCTCAAGGTGACCTCGGCCACTTTGTATCCACGTTGCTTGAGGAAAGTCTCGATACCGCGATGCTTCTCCGGGGTGTCTCCTTCGTTAAGATAGGGAAAGCGCAGCCAGCGCCAGTCGCGCGCGCCCATCCATTTTTGGAGCGCGGGCTCCCCGGCGACCAGGTCCTCTTCGAAGGCATCCAGCGAGTTGGCATTCAGATCCATATGGGAGAGGGTATGGTTGCCCAGCGGAAATCCGGCCTCGCGCCAGAGATCCAAAACGCGCGCGTCCTCCGGGTGCGCTTCCAGCCACTTTGCGTTGACAAAACCATAGATCGGAGGCGCGTGTGCCGCCTGAAGCGAATGGATGATGCTGCCAATGATGCCCACGCGCGTAAGGCCTGGGACGAGCGGCCCGTGCTCGGGCAAGTCGTCAAAGGTCAAGGCGACTTCCGGCTGTGCGCCCGATTTCACAGCCCCGGAATCAGCAGGTGAGGCGAAGGGTGGCGTTTTCAGATAACGGCTCGCAAAGTTCAGGAATGCGGGCCAGTTTGGACCGGTCGTGTGGCCTCCGCTGTGCTCGCGAAATGCGATGTCGCCATCGAGCAGAGCCGATTCCATGGGAGGCATTTCTGTTGCGCCAAGATCCTTTCTGCCCAAAAGGATGTACACCGGCCCCGCGCCGACGGCGGCGAGGAACATTCCCTTCGCATCCACCCAGCCGCCTTCCACTTTGGGCGACCCAGTGCTGATGAACACCGGCCGCGGAGCGCAAAGGGCGATGAGTTCATGAGCATCGACGGGCAAGTCGTCCGGAGTGAGCGGGCCCGCGTACTTCAGAAAATTTCCCGCCATCCAGTGATACTCGGCGGTGGAAGCAAGGTTTTCCACCTGCTCGCCGAACCTGCGCCTCAAGAGTTTTGCGCCGCCTTCTCCCGAGGAACCGATGAATCCGATGGCGAAACGAGGATCATAGGCCATGGCGACCAAGGCCGCTTTGCCGTAACGCGAAAGTCCTTCAATAGCCACTTGTGTGATGTCCACGGATTTTTCTGTCTCGAAGTAGTCGAGCGCGCGGCTCGCTCCCCACGCCCAGGCGCGGAGCGCGCCCCAATCGTCCAGTTTGCGCGGCTGCCCTTTGTTCACGAGCCCGATGATGCCCTGAGTCAAGCCTTCGCCGTTGTCCGCCTGCACGCTGGTTGGAATCAGGATGGCGTAGCCCCAACCCTTGGCGAGCACTTGCTGTTGCCACGATGGTCCCGTGCCGGCAAAGGCCGCCCATTGCGCGTCGGTGAAGCGTTTGCGAATTGCCGCCAGGGCTTCGGGGCTGAGGCCGAACTCCATGATAACGGGCACGGGCCCCGCGGCCTTGGCGGGAACGGTAAGAGACAGTTGAATGTTCACGGTAATCAGTGGGTAGCTGGAATTGTCCAAACGCCCAACGAGCTTCTTCGTGACCACGGGGATTCCGGCGACTTCTTCCCTCGCTACGCTGGCGACCTCCCAGTGGACAGCGGGGGTATTCGCGGGTACGCGCCCGAAAATCTCGTGGTCGAAGTCTTCGACGATTTCCGGCCTCCGCCGCGCCCACCAGCCCTCGGCCGAAGTAACCTTTTCACCGTTCTTGAGCCGCAGGGGATCCGGCAGGCGATACGGAGGAACTTTTGCTTCGTCAAAGTTGGCGGCATTTGGCGCATTCGGATTTCCATCGGGACCGCGTCTGAGCGCGGCGATGTGCAGCAAATCCAGCAGCCGCTGATGGTCCTGCTCCGCGGTCAAATGCACAGGCGGAGCAAAACGAGGCTCGCTTGAAGACACCTGTCCCCGTACACCGGAGGGCAAAAGCAACATGGACGCCAGCAAGGCCGGCCAGCTTTGTCGAGAGAGCTTTCGGAGCCGCAAGATCAACCTCCCCGTTTCCATTCGAGAAATAAGCAAAAAAGAATCACACTCCAGTCAAAAGATCGAACGCGAGACCTGCGACAACCACCGACTGCCCGCGCCGATCTGAATTTCGCGACGCTACTCCTTGTGGATTTTTCCGTCCGCGGTCAGGCGTTCCAGCCAGCGGTGTGCCGTCTGTGCACCCGGGTCTCCAGGATGATTCTTGAGGAAACTGCGGAGCGTCTGGGCCGAATCCTCGTATCTCCCCATTGCGGTGAGAGCCTGAGCGAGTAGCAGTTCCGTCGCCGGCGCCGCGCCCTGCGATTCGGTCACCGCCTCCTGTGACTCCTTGAGAGCGCCCTCATACTGACCTCGATAGTAGTAGGCCCGGGCGAGCGCGAAGTGCGTCTCCCATCCTCCAGGATCGATCTCAAGGGAGCGTTGCAGCGGAGAGATCGCTTGTTCGAACTTGCCGTCGTTTACGTAAGCCATTCCAAGTGCCGAAAGAGCGCGCGCATGTCTTGGGTCAATCTGCGTGGCCTTTTGCAGGACGCTCTGCGCTTCTCCCCATTGCCGACGTTTCAGAAGAATCACGCCTTGTACATACAGAACATCGGGATGGCTCCGAGCCAGCTTAAGCGCTTCTGCGATACTTTTTTCAGCCGCGTCGAGCTTGTTTTCGTTGAGTGCCTGCAGGGCTTTATCGAAAGCTCCCTTCGCTTTGGGAGCAAGCACGGGGCGCGCGGAAGCTCCAAGGGCCTCAGCAGGAGAATCACGCTGGAGGATGATCTCCTCTTCAGCTTCGACAGCAACCGGTATGGAGATTTCCTTTTGCGTGGAACGATAGCCAACAGCATCGGCCGTGACCGTGTAGTCACCGAGGCGATTCAGGAGGAACACCACGCGGCCCTTGTTCGTAGCCATTTGACCTGCGAGCGCGCCTTGATAGTAAAGCTTCACGGTGACCAACGGCCCAATCAACTGGCTGGAACCCTCCTTGATAGTGATCGAGACTTCGGCGCGGTTGCCGCGGATGGCCCCCAAGTCGGCGGACTGATCCTGCGCGAATACGGCCGAGGCAGAGACGAGAGGAAGTGTAAGGATAAGCGATGGGAGGATAGGCGAGGCTCTTAGGATCCGCATGCAAGCACCTCAAAGAGGACAAATTGAGAGTGGGCCGCGCTTCATGGCTGTTTTTCAAGGGACGCGGCGTGAGAAGACATCTTGTCGGCGATGCTTGCTTCGGCCCTTTGCTGGAGTTGCTGGACTTTCGCAAGTTCACGTTTCGCATTCTCGGTGTCGCCCAGGATCTGATACAGCCGGCCCAAGCGATAGTGGACGTCGGGCTGCTGGGGATCGAGTGTCTCGGCTCGCCTCAGGGCCGTAAGAGCGTCCTGATACTGCTTCTGCTGCGTCAGGATGGCGCCGATATCCACGTATGCGACGCGGAGGTCGTCCCGCAATCGGGTTGCTTTTTGTAACAGGGGAAGAGCCGTCTCCGGGCTTCCTTGATGCATCTCGGTATCCCCGAGATAGGCCAGAGCCTGCGCATTTTCCGGGTCGAGCGACAGTTCGGCTTCAAACGCCTGAGCGGCTTCGTCGTACCGCCTCAGCTTCCAGAACAAATAGCCGAGGCCGAAATGCAAATCCGGCGCTTTGGGGTCGGCCTTGACGGCCAACTGGAACTCTTGAATGGCTTCGGGAGTCTTGCCGAGACCGTCGAGAGCTTCCCCCAGAAGCATATGAGCCGCGGCGGAGTCCGGCGTGCGCTTGAGGATCCAAGAAAACTCATTTAGCGCGCAATGGTACTGCTTTGCCGAGAGGCAGCTTTGCGCGAGCACGTTGTGCAGCTCGGCGTTGGATGGATCGGCAGCCAGGGCGATGGCGAGATGCTTTGCCGCTTCCGAAAATCTTCCGGTGCCGTAGCAGCTAAGCCCCAGGAGCGTGCGCGCCTGCGTGCTTTTTGGATCAGTTGCAAGCGCCGCGCGCAGAGGCGGGATGGCGGCCGGGAGATTGTTGGATTTGAATTCGGCAAGGCCAAGATTCAATTGAATCCCGGGGAGCTTCGGACTTAGCGCCAGCGCTTTACGATAAGCCTCCGCGGCTTCCTGGTAATGCTGCAGCCTAGAAAGATCGACCCCCAAGCTGGCCCAGGCCGCTGCATCCTTGGGATTACCTTTGACGACGTTGCGCCAGACCTGTGCGGCTTCGGCAAGTTTGCCGCTGTGTTCGAGTTCTTGCGCGTCGCGGGGGGAATTCTGGGCGCATACGGCAGATGCAAGGAACAGCGAAATAGCGGCAAACTGGAGGTGCCTGGAGATCATGGCGAGTCAGAACGCAGGGTAACGCACTTCTGCGAAAAATACCTCTGGAGTCCGGATCCGTATGCCCCTTGTTGCAGGTTTCCCGGAAGCCACGAAAAGGAGGGGAGTCTCATTAATGGACCGGAACGTTTTCCACTTGCGACAAAGCGTCAATAAGAGAGGGTGCCCCGCTCGCAGGGGTGTTTGCGAGCGGGGCGGGGTGTACGCTTCTCTCCTAGGAAACTCTAGAAGTAGATTTTTGCGCCAAGCTGTAAGGTTCTGCCGGCATAAGCCGAGGTGAAGCGGCCGAAGCGGCTGTCCCCGAGTCCGGTGTCAACGTTTTGGAACTGTGTATGGTTCCAAGTGTTGAAAGACTCAAAGCGCAACTCCAGGCGGCTGCCGCGGGATTCACTAAGGCTGAAGTCCTTGAACAGGGACATATCCCAGTTGTCGCGGCCCGGCCCACGCAGCGCGTTGTGGCCGAGATTGCCCCAGGTTCCGGTTGCGGGGCCCGCGAATGCTGTCGGATCGAAGTATTGAATCTGCTGATTGCCAGTAGTAAGAACGGTGTTCGGATAGGAGATCTTGCCGACCAAATCCGGCCGGCTGCTTGCTCCGCTTCCGAGGAAGTTCTCGACGCCGGTGCCCGCCGTTAGATTAATCGGCAGACCGGACTCGATAGTAACGATCCCCGACACCTGCCAGCCACCAAGTGTTGAGTTCACAAGCCGGCTCGATGTGTGGCGGAAGAACGGAATATCGTAGATAAAGTTGGAGACGAAAATATGGGTCCGGTCGAGATTGCCGGGTCCCCGGTCAAAACTCCAGCCCGCATATGGGTTGGAGACGTTGGCCAGATCCATACCGCTGCCACCTGTCGAAGGGTCAATCGTACGGGAATAGGTATAAAGAACGCGCAGTTGCAGGTCCTTCACTTGCGAATTCAAATCAACCTGCAGGGAGTTGTAATTTGAGCTGGCTTCGTTCCGGGCCATATTGATTTGCGTGAAGCCCCGGAAGGGCAGGCCCGGGGCGATCTGGTAAGGAGTCCCAATCAAGCCCGGAAGAGCACTCTGTGGCGGAAGGTTGATATTGTTGTAATAGTTTTGGTGCCTGTTGGTATTGCCCACATAGGCGACAGACAAGACGGTTCTCGGGCTCAGCGAGTGTTGCACGCCAAGGCTGTACTGGTAGCTGGCTGGCAGCTTGTAGTTGGCTCGATCAAGGCCGGTAATGCTGGCCGCGTTAATCGGCTTTGTGGCAGCCGTGTTCGTCGCGATCAGCAAGCTAGGGTTCGTAAACGTCGTGTTATTGAGCGTAACGTTCAAACTAAACGGAATGTTGGGGCCGGCGTTGTACATGTCGTTGCCCTGGATTCGCTCGTACATGATGCCGAAGCCGCCACGAACAACGGTCTTGCCTTGCCCAGTCACGTCGTAAGCGAAACCCAGACGAGGACCGAAGGCCGCCCAGTGGTTATCCACCAGGCCCTTGGGGATGCCGTTCTGACCGGGGATGCCGATGCCATTCAGATAGAGCGGAACGCCGGAAAGGAT
>Ga0070740_10004574_pt1 | contig 13490 bp, 14 predicted proteins | sample Coa_R2_FD_67286 | JGI IMG/M metagenome (GOLD analysis project Ga0070740, IMG submission 67286) | Surface soil microbial communities from Centralia Pennsylvania, which are recovering from an underground coalmine fire - Coalmine... | ecosystem: Environmental > Terrestrial > Soil > Unclassified ... | reverse complement strand
ATCACTCTGGAGGTTCAGGCCAAGGACGGCCGGACGGAGAAGTGGCAAATCGGCGGTCCCGCCATCGTCCGGATGGAGGCCAATGGCTGGACTAAGATGACGGTGAAGCCCGGCGATGTCATCACAGGCATCGGTTATCAGTTCGCTGACGGCCAAAGGATCATCAAGCTCGAGCGCGTCGTGCTGGCCGACGGCAAGGAACTTCGCGTTTACGGCCGGTAGACTACGCAATTTTGCTGCGGCGGCGCGTTAGCGTGGCGCGCGGTTTCACGCAACCCGGATCGGCGAAAACACGCACCTGACGGGAGCCGCGTCCGCAGCGTCTCTGGTCTGAGTTCGCGTACCGGCTCAAAATGCTCATGACCATCTGGCAGACGCCCTGCCCTTGCGCCTGATTCCTGGCCGGGCCGTGGCCCTTCATATGCGTGTTGTTAAGCGATATGAAGGTCGCTGCGTGCGAGTCGATCCGCCCATCCGGCAGGGTGGAGGCCGTCCGCGGCAGTGTCGTGGACGTGAGCTTCCCGGAGCGCCTTCCGTCGATCTTCCATGTGTTGCGGGCGGGCGAGCAAGGGGAAGTCGTTCTGGAAGTAGTCGCTCATCTCAATCCCCACACAGTGCGGGGAGTCGCCCTGACACCGACGCGAGATCTTCAGCGAGGCTCGCCCGTCCATGACACCCGGGAACCGCTGAAGGTGCCGGTGGGGGAGCGTGTGCTCGGCCGCGTCTTCGATGTCTTCGGAAGGACCATCGATGGCAAGGAGCCGGTCGAAGGCGGCGAGTGGCGGTCGATTCACGCGGCTCCTGTGCCTTTGATGCGCCGTCCGAGCGCGGCCGAAGTGTTCGTTACCGGCATCAAGTCGATCGACGTACTGGCGCCGCTGGAGCGCGGCGGCAAGAGCGGCCTGTTCGGGGCGCCGGTGTCGGCAAGACCGTCCTGACCACAACGTGATCGGCCACCATAGCGGCGTCAGCGTGTTCTGCGGCATCGGGGAGCGGTGCGGCGAAGGCGAGGAACTGTACCGCGAAATCCGGGCCGCGGGCGTTCTCGACAAATCCGTTCTGCTGTTCGGCCAAATGAATGAGCCGCCCGGCTCGCGGTTCCGCGTCGGACATTCGGCGCTTACCATGGCCGAATATTTCCGCGACGACGCCCGCCAGGATGTGCTGCTGCTCATTGACAACATTTTCCGGTTCATCCAGGCGGGCTCGGAAGTCTCGGGCCTGATGGGCCAGCTTCCCTCCAGACTCGGTTATCAGCCGACGCTGGCGACCGAACTCGCAAACCTCGAGAAGCGCATATGCAACACGCCTTCAGGGGCGATCACATCCGTGCAGGCTGTGTATGTGCCCGCGGACGATTTCGCCGACCCCTCCGCGGTCCACACGTTCAGTCATCTCTCCGCTTCCATCGTGCTCTCGCGCAAGCGCGCCAGCGAAGGGCTGTATCCCGCCATCAATCCGTTGAAATCCGGATCGAAGATGCTGAATCCCCAGGTGGTGGGCGAACGGCACTACTGCATCGCGCAGGAGATCCGCAAAACATTAGCGGGATACGAGGAATTGAAGGACCGCTCGATCCGGCGCGCCCGCTGCACGGTTCTGCGATCCTCCTGCGAGAGTTCCTCCAGGCCGAGCATGGCGATAATGTTCCTGACCCAGCCGTTCGCCGTCACCGAACAGTTCACCGGACTTGATGACGAGTTCGCGAAGTATCCCGGATCGTTTCCAGAAAGGCATCCTGCCCGCCGTGGACGTGGGCCGGTCCGTATCGCGCGTCGGCGGCAAAGCGCAATTGCCGGCCTATCGGGCCGTGGCCGCAGATTTACGCCTGTTCTATTCGCAGTTCGAGGAGTTGGAAGTGTTTTCGCGCTTCGGTTCGCGCCTGGACGAGCATACCCGCAAGACGCTGGCTCGCGGGCGCGCCGTCCGCGAAGCTTTGAAGCAGCCGCAATTCCAGCCCCTGCCCGCGCCGGCACAGATTGCGATCCTGGCCGCCGTGACCGCAGGGCTGTTCGACGATGTTCCCTCGGACGATGTGGCGCATGCCTCCGCGCTCCTCGCCGGCGGAATCGCCTCGGAACTGCCGGAGGTCTGCGCGGCGATTGAAAAAGGGGAGGATCTGAGCGCCGCGGACCGCGCGGCGATTGAGAATCTGGCCCGCCGTGTAATGCCATGGACACAGCCGAGTCCTTAAAGCGAACCATTGCGCTCACGCAAGAGCTTGAGTCTGTGGTGAAGACCATGAAGGCTCTCGCCGGTGTAAACATCCGGCAGTGCGAGAACGCTTCGCAGGCAGTCGAGATGGGATTTAAGATCGCCCTGCGCGACCTGCCGCCGCAAGCGCTTCCTCTGCGGCGCGCTCCGGGAACGAAACTGGGCGCGGTGGTTTTCGGATCGATCAGGGGATGTGCGGACAGCTAAATGATCAGGTCGTGGCTCATGCGGTGACCGCTTTGGCGCGCCTGGCTCGAAGACGTCCGGACCAGGTGATTCTGGCGGCCGGAGCGAGGGCGGCCGCTCAGCTCGAAGCGCGGGGCCGCCCCGTGGAACGGACGGTGCAGGTGCCCAGTTCGGTTGCCGGCATCGCCGCCGCCGTCGGCGAAGCGCTGCACACCATCGAGAACTGGCACATCGCGCGCGGAGTGGAGATGGTGGCCATCTTTAACGGCCGGCCGGTTTCCGGCGCCTGGTATCGAGTGCATGGGACCCGCCTGCTTCCCGTCGATTCCGAATGGATCCACGGCCTCAAGGCGAAACGCTGGCCGTCAAAGCTGATTCCTACCTTCACGATGGATCCGCGGGCCCTGTTCCGGTCCTTGGTGCGCGAGTACTTGTTTGTTTCCCTGTACCGGGCTTTCGCGGAATCGTTAGCCGCGGAGAACGCCAGCCGCCTCGCCTCCATGCAGGTGGCCGAGCGCAATATTGAGGACCGGCTGCGCGCCTTAACCGCCGAATCGAGACAGTTCCGCCAGACCGCCATCACTTCAGAGTTGCTCGATATCATCGCGTCTTTCGAATCCTTGAATGGAAGCCGGGCGGGTGTCTGAACCGGGGCGGGGGCTTGTCACTTGTTCACCACATGCGCGGCGTCTTTTTCGTTTTCCGCGCAAAACGATTCCAGCAGATCGGAATCCGGAAGCAGCCGCTGCTTCAGCGTGATGGTGAAGGGACGGGTATAGGTTTTGGAATCGTCCACGGTTAGCTGCACTTCCAGATGCCCGAAGTCGGCGCGATGAAAGCGCTCCGTTAGGTGTAATGCCTCGCTGTGCCCGTGGGCCCGGGCGTCCAGCCATCCTCGATCGTTAAAGCCGATCGTATCCACGACGAAGGTATCGCCATCCCACCGGCCGACCGAGTAGCCCAGCCAGGAAGGCTGTGGGTCCCGAGGTAATGGACGCCCGTCTGTATAAATCTGGCGATAGGTGGTGTCCCGCTCGTACAGCATAAACGTGATCCCTGGCGTCTGAACGATCTTATAGGGAGCCGGCGCCATCTCCACCATCGGCATGCCTTCGGGCAAGCAATGCGAGACAGGAGACAACTTGGTGAAATTCCGTGCGCGCTCGCGGAATTCCTGTGCAGCGGCGGGCCGAAACGGGACTTCTTCGTCTTTCAAATCCGAAAAAATATTCACGAAATACTGCGAAAGCGGTTCTTCGCCGGCGCCATTGGTAGCGTCGGGAATCATGCGCTTCAGCACATCCGGCGGCGCGCTTTGCGTCTGCCAGAGTCCGGAGAGGTCCGGTTTGCCGTTTGCGGCGCGAGGCGTGCGCGCCGAAAGATTCGGTTTGCCGTCAGGAGTGCGCGGAATACCGGGGGTCGGATAATTCAGCCACTGCGCCTGGCAAAGCACCGTTGCCGCTACCGCCAGCCATATTTTGCGATGACGCATGCTCCCCGCTCCTGATCGGTCCGCGATCTTCCCGGAGCTCGGCACTCAGGATACAGCCATCCCCGATAATCGAGGGGAGGGTGTTTCGTGGCCGGTCCTCGCCATCCAGTCTACACTCGGCTGTTCGGTTGGTGGTATTTGTCGCTGGGTCTGGCCTTTGCGGCCCTCGCCTGGCGCAACATCCTGTACGGCGCTCCGTATTGGGGGATCGTGCAGCGGTTCCTTATCGCCGCCGGATTTCTGGCGCTGGGCATCGTAACTTTACGCCCGGCCGGCCGCCCGCCGCGCGACTGACCTCAAGTCTTCGGGATGGGGAACAGGAATTTCGTGCCGCTGGGCGCGACATCCCAGAACAGCACCCCGGCGGGCAGTTGGAACAGCGCTTTGGGAGGTTCTGTCTTGAATCCACTACGGCTATCGACTCCCACCGCCATCGCCATGCCGTCCCCTGTCATGTAGAAAATTTCCTTGCCGTCGCCGCGCCAGAGAGGAGTTCTGCCGCCGTCCCGTGTGATCACCACCGGCTTGCCGATCGTCCCCGTGGCCGGGTCGAATGGCCGGACCGAGACTTCGCTCCTTCCCGATTCGTTCGAGGTGTAGGCGATCCATTTCCCATCCGGCGAGAACCGCGCTGTGATGCTGTTGAACTGGGTATCCACGACCGGCACTGGATGCCGGTCCGCAGGGCCCGCCGCCGCCAGCAGCCGCACATGCGTCGGCTGCCCCAGGCTGTAATACAGCAAGTATTTTCCATCCGGCGACCAGCTTGTGGGACCTTTGTTCTCACTCGATTGATAGAGAAGTTTCTCTTCCCCCGCGCCGTTCGAAGGCTTCTCGTAGAGGTCATAGACACCGCTACGGTTCGACGTAAACACGATTCGGCTGCCGTCGGGCGACCAGGTCGGGAACGCTTCCCAGCCCGGATTCGAAGTGAATCGCGTGGCCGCGCCCGAGGAAAGATCGAAGAGCCACAGGTCGCGATTCTGCGTCTGCGGATCATTCCGCTCAAACGCGATGCGCTGGCCGTCGGGAGAAATGCTGAGCGTGCGGTAAAAGCCGGGATCGCCCGCCGTCCCCACCGCTTTGCCCTGCCGGTCGACCCAGGTGAGCCGTCCTACGACGCCGCCCTTCGGCGCGGGCCGGCCGGTCTTTGTGGCGGGTTCTTGAGCCAGCAAGGCGAAGAGCATCATGCCCAGCGCGGCGAATTTCGTGCCGATCACTGCTTTCCGCATCAAGCGCAGTCTAGCCTTGAGCCTGCGGCTGTGTCAAACCGGGCTCCCGCCCGTTCGGCCAGGCCGCCGCCGCCCGTTTTACCGGTGTGCCGGCGGCCTCCGGGCGCGCATCCTGAAAGCATGACGGACTCACTCCTTTCCTTTTCCGAGCAACTGGCGGCGACGGTGGACCACGCAGGGCAATCCGTGGTAGCGGTGCACGCCCGGCCGCGATTCGATTCAAGCGGCGTCCTCTGGAGCCCGGAGATCGTGGTAACCGCGGATCATACGGTACGCCGCGAAGACGACCTTCGCGTGACCGCAGCCAAGGGAACGAGCTTCGCGGCGGAACTGCTGGGACGCGATCCAGGCACGGATCTGGCGGCGCTCCGGGTGAACGGGCTCGACGGGCCGGTGGCTGCGAGGGCCGCGAAGAGCCCCGTGCGGCCGGGACAAGTGGCGCTGGCGGTGGGGCGATCGAAGGACAGCGCGATCGCCGCCTTCGGCGTTATCAGCAGCTTATCGGGGCCTTCGCAAACCTGGCGAGGCGGCAGGCTCGACCAGGTAGTGCGCCTCGATCTGGAACTGCATCCCGGCGGCTCCGGGGGCGCGGTGGTGAATGCGGCGGGCGAGATGATTGGCGTTGCGACATCGGCGCTCTCGCGCTTTTCCGTGTTCGCGATTCCGCTGGCAACCGTGGATCGTGTGGTGTCCAGCCTGGTGGCGCACGGGCGCATCCGGCGCGGCTATCTGGGCGTCGGTCTACAACCGATCGCCCTTCCGGAGCATCTCAGAAATAAGTTGAATCTTCCGGCCTCGAGCGGGCTGATCGCGGTAAGCGTGGACCCGGACGCGCCCGCGGGAAAGGCTGGGGTGCTCATCGGCGACATTTTGGTGGAACTGGGCGGCCGGGCGATCCAGAAGCCGGAGAACGTGCAGGAGGCGCTCGATTCGGATTCGATCGGCAAAGCAATTCCCACGCGCTTGGTGCGCGGAGGTGCGATCGTTGCCCTCGATATTACCGTAGCCGAGCGTCCGCGGAGGGGATGATGGAGGCACAGGGATTGGGGGAGGCCGCCGAGAGGCTGCGGCGAGCCACGGTGCGCGTGCTGGATGGCATGCCCGAGACGCGCGGCAGCGGCTCGGGCGTGATCTGGACCAGCGACGGAACCGTGGTGACGAATGCCCATGTGGCTCGCGGCGAGGCGGCTCGCGTGGAACTGTGGGATGGTTCGGGAATGCGCGCTGAAGTGGTGTCGCGCGATGAGCGCCGCGACCTGGCTCGGCTCAAGATCCCCGCTACGCGCCTGCCCGCGGCGGAGTGGCGCGACTCGGGCTCGCTGCGTGCGGGCGAGGTGCTGATCGCAGTGGGCAATCCGTTGGGATTCGTCGGCGCGCTGGCCACGGGTGTCGCGCACGCGTCAGGGCCGGTGCGAGGGCTGGGGCGGCGTTCGTGGGTGCAGGCGGCGATCCGGCTCGCGCCCGGAAATTCAGGAGGCCCGCTGGCGGACGCGGCCGGACGGGTAGTGGGAATCAACACGATGGCGGCCGGAAGACTGGCGCTGGCGATTCCGAGCGAAACGGTGGCGCGGTTCGTGGAGCACGGCGCGCCCCCCGCGCTTGGTGTCACGCTTCAGCCGGTGCCGCAGGGCCTGCTGGTTCTCCAGGTCTCGCGGGGAAGTCCGGCCGAGCGGGCTTCCCTGCTGCCGGGCGATCTCCTGGTCGGCTTCGATTCTCCGGACGATCTCCGCGCCGCCATCGACAGCGGCGGTCCGATCCACCTCAAGTTCCGGCGCGGGGATCGCAGGGCGATACGGGAGGTCGCGGTTGATCCGCGTGTACATTGACACGCGATCGGCGGTGACGCGCGCGGGACTCGAAGCCGTGCTGGGCGAGCATGGTGACATCGAGGTCGCGCCTTCCCCGGCCGAGGCCGACGTCCTGTTACGCGAAGACCTGGAGCGATCGGAAGGCGTTCCGGCGATTCTTCTGACCGATGAGGTGCCTCTCCAAGACGCCTTGCGCGCCGGCGCGCGAGCCGTGCTCCCGCGCAATGCGGCGCCCCTTCAGATCGTGGCGGCCATTCACGCCGTGGCGGCAGGTCTCATCGCGGTTCCTGCCGAAGAAGCCGCGGCCCTGGCGACTCCCGCGGGCGATCCCCCCGAGCCGCTGACGCCGCGGGAAATGGATGTGCTCGAAATGCTGGCCGAGGGGGTGAGCAATAAGATCATCGCGCACCGGCTCTCGATTTCCGAGCACACCGCGAAATTCCACGTGAACTCGATTCTGGCGAAGCTGCGGGCGGGCACGCGGACCGAGGCGGTCATGCGGGGCCTGCGGCTGGGCTTGGTTAAACTGTGACCCAGCCGGTCTTGCCGGCGGCGATGCCCGTCACGCCCGCCGGTCTTTCGCTGCCATCAGCTCTTCGATGTTGACGAGCTCGGTCGGGTAGCTGCCCGTGTAGCAGGCGTAGCAATAATCGTGGCGCTCGTCGGCCACCGCTTCGCGCAGCGCGCCCAGCGAGAGATAGGCGAGCGAGTCGGCCTCCACAAAGCGCCGGATCTCCTCGATGGAGTGGTTCGCCGCGATCAGTTCCGCCGGGCTCGGCGTATCGACGCCATAGAAGCATGGCGAAATGGTCGGCGGGCAGGAAATGCGCAGATGCACTTCGCGCGCGCCCGCTCCGCGCACCATGCGCACGATCTTGCGGGACGTGGTCCCCCGGACGATGGAATCGTCCACCAGCACCACTCGTTTCCCTTCCAGCAGATGGCGCACCGGATTGAGCTTCAGCTTCACACCGAAGTCACGAATCGCCTGCGAAGGTTCGATAAACGTGCGGCCGACGTAATGGTTGCGGATCAATGCCTGCCGGAACGGAATCCCGGCCTCGGCGGAGAAGCCCAGAGCCGCGGCGACGCCCGAGTCGGGCACCGGCACCACCACATCCGCCTCCACATTGGATTCGCGCGCCAGCAAGCGCCCGAGCATCTCGCGCGATTGCGCCACCGGGCGTCCGAAGACGATGGAATCGGGGCGCGAGAAGTAGACATGCTCAAAGACGCAATGCGCGTGCTCGCGCACGGGAGCATAGCGCTCGCGGGTCATGCCCTCGGGCCCCACCACCACCATCTCTCCCGGCTCGACGTCGCCCAGATACACGGCGCCGATCAGGTCGAAGGCGCACGTTTCCGATGCAAACACATAGCAAATGCGCCGGCCCGAAAGCTCCATCTGCCCGAATGCCAGCGGCCGGAATCCCTGCGGATCGCGCGCGATCAGGATGCGGTCTTCGGCGAGAAACACCAGCGAGAACGCGCCTTCGAGTTGCAGCAGCGCCTCGCGCAACGCGCCCGCCAGAGTGCGCTCGCGCGAGCGAGCCACCAGGTGCAGAATGACCTCGGTATCGCTCGAGCCCTGGAAGATCGAGCCTTCGTTTTCCAGTTCGCGGCGCAGTTCGGCGGCGTTGGTGATGTTGCCGTTGTGCGCCACCGCGATGCGGCCCTTGTTGCAGGCCACCGAAAAGGGCTGCGCGTTGAGCAGCACGGTGTCGCCTGCGGTGGAATAGCGGGTGTGGCCGATCGCGCTCTGGCCTGGCAGGCCGCCCAAGACTTCGGGCGTGAACAGATCGGCGACGCGGCCCATGCCTTTATACGTATGGATCCGGCGGCCGTCGCTCGAGGAGATGCCGGCGCTCTCCTGGCCGCGATGCTGCAAGGCGTAGAGGCCCAGGTAGGCGATATTGGAGGCCTCGGGATGGCCGTAGACCGCGATGACCCCGCATTCCTCGTGAAGTTTGTCAAACATGGTTTGTCAAAGCTGGGACCGGGCTCAGAAGATTCTCCAGGGCGTTTTCCCACACCTCGCGGAGCCGATCTACGGGGGAGTCCACCAACGCATCCCGATGGTGGTCAATTCGTAACCGCGTTTTCATTGTAACGCCGAGCGGCAGGCAATCGATGCCGTGATCGCAGGCGATTTTTTCCACCGCCGCCGGCTGCGCGGTGGAGACCAGAACGCGCGAGGGGCCTTCGTGGAACAATGCGAGCTCGGGACGCAGCCCCCCGGGGAGAGAGACGTGGGCGCCCATGCCGCCGGAACAGGACTCGGCCAGCGCCACGGCCAGGCCGCCCTCGCCTACATCGTGCGAAGATTCCGCCAGCCCCGCGTTGACCACTTCGCGGATGGCCGCCTGGACCCGCTTCTCATAATCCATATCGAGGGCGGGCGGCAGGCCCCACATCTTCTTCAAGACCACTTTGGCGTATTGTGTTCCGCCGAAATGAACGGGGCCGGCCGAGCCGAGCCCGCCCAGCAGCAGCACGGCGCGCCCTTCTTCCTTGAAGGGAATCGTCACCGGCGGGGCGGTTTTCATCAATCCGACGATGCCGAGCACGGGCGTCGGCCAGATGGCTTCGCCCAGGGTTTCATTGTAAAGGCTGACATTGCCGCCCGTGATCGGAGTTTCGAAGAACTTGCAGGCTTCGGCCATGCCCTCGATGGCTTCGACGAGCTGGGCCATGATTTCGGGGCGCTCGGGGTTGCCGAAGTTGAGATTGTTCGTGGCCGCTACGGGGGTCGCGCCCACGGCGGAAAGATTCCGGCAGCCTTCGGCCACCAGGAGCTTGGCGCCCTCGCGCGGGTCCAGGGCGCAATAGCGCCCGTTGCCGTCGAGCGACATGGCGATGCTGGTCCCGGTTTCTTTGATCCGGATAACGGCGGCGTCGCCGCCGGGGCCGGCGACGGTGTTGGTGCGGACGGTGTAATCGTACTGCTGCCAGATCCAGCGCTTGGAGCACAGGTCGCCGGAGCCGAGCAACGCCAGCAGGTCGGCGTTCAGGTCGCGCGAAGCAGGAATTTCGGGAACCTCCATCGGCGCGGGACGATACGGCTTGGCGTTGTGGGGCCGGTCGTAGACGGGCGCTTCGTCGGCCAGTTCTCGATTCGGAATCTCGGCGACTACCACGCCGTGATTTTTCACGCGCAGCATTCCGTCTCCCGTGACCCGGCCGATGGTCACGGCATCCAGGCCCCATTTGCGAAAGACGGAGAACACCTCCTCTTCGCGCCCGGACTCGGCCACCAGAAGCATGCGCTCCTGCGATTCCGAGAGCATGATCTCGTACGGCGTCATGCCGGTTTCGCGCTGCGGCACGAGCGCCAGTTCGATCTCGATGCCGGTGCCCGCGCGGCTGCCCATCTCACAGGTCGAGCAAGTGAGGCCCGCGGCGCCCATGTCCTGAATCCCCACGATCGCGCCCGTGTGCATGGCTTCCAGGCAGGCCTCCAGCAGGAGCTTCTCCATGAACGGATCGCCGACCTGCACGTTGGGGCGCTTTTGCTTGGATTCCTCGCTGAACTCGGCCGAAGCCATCGACGCGCCGTGGATGCCGTCGCGTCCGGTCTTGGCGCCGACGTAGATCACAGGATTGCCGATGCCGGAGGCGCGGCCGAAAAAGATTTCATCCTTGCGGAAGACGCCCAGCGCGAAGACGTTGACCAGCGGGTTGCCGTTGTAGCAGGGCTCGAAGACGCACTCGCCGCCGACGGTCGGCACTCCGAAGCAGTTGCCGTAGTGGGCGATGCCGCTGACGACGCCTTCGAGGATGCGGCGGTTGCGATCGCCATGGCGCGGGTCGTCCAGAGGCCCAAAGCGCAGGGCGTCGAGCACGGCGATGGGCCGCGCGCCCATGGTGAAAATATCGCGCAGGATGCCGCCCACGCCGGTGGCCGCGCCCTGAAAGGGCTCGATGAAGCTGGGGTGGTTGTGCGATTCGATCTTGAAGGCGATTGCGTAGGTTTTTCCATCCGCGCCGGCCCCAATCTCGATGATGCCCGCGTTCTCGCCGGGGCCCACCAGAACCCGATCGCTCCGGGTGGGAAGCTTCTTCAGGTGCAGGCGGGAGCTCTTGTAGGAGCAGTGCTCGCTCCACATGACCGTGAAGATGCCTTCTTCGGTCTGGGTGGGTTCGCGGTGCAGGAGGGAGCGGACTTTTTCGAGTTCTTCGGGCGTCAAAGCGCTCATGCGGCCACGGCCACCAGGGAGCGGACCATGGATTCGAGAATGACGCGCCCGTCAACCGATCCAAGCAGAGCGTCGGCGGCGCGCTCGGGATGCGGCATCATGCCCATGACGTTGCGCTTCTCGCTGAGAACTCCGGCGATGTTCCGCAAAGAACCGTTGGGATTATCGACGTAGCGCAGGGCGATGCGATCCTCGGCTTCCAGGGCGTCGAGCAGCCGGTCATCGCCGAAGTAACAGCCCTCGCCGTGGGCCACCGGCATCCGCAGCAGTTGCCCAGGCCGGGCCGCGGAAGTAAACGGCGAATTCGCCGTCTCGACGCGCAGGGTCACGTCGCGGCAGACAAATTTCAGGTCCCGGTTGCGCAGCAGCGCGCCCGGAAGCAGGCCGCTTTCGGCCAAAATCTGGAATCCGTTGCAGATGCCCAGCACGAGGCCGCCGTCCGAGGCGAATTTGCGGACCGCCGACATCACCGGCGAAAACTTCGCGATCGCGCCGCAGCGGAGGTAATCGCCGTAGGAGAAGCCGCCGGGCAGAATGACGGCATCCACGTTGCCGAGCGAACTGGAATCGTGCCAGATAAACTCCGCCTGCTGGCCGAGGTTGTGGGAGAAGGCATACCACGCATCGTGGTCGCAATTGCTGCCCGGAAAGACGACGACACCGATTCGCATGGCAGGGAAACTTCAGTTTAGCAGAAGATGCTTGCAGCTATACTGGCGAAATATCGACCTACTGAGGAGCACACTTGTCCCTGGAAGACGATCTGTTCGAGCAGCGCCGCGCCCGCATCCGCGAAATCGAAGCGCTGGGTTTCCGCGCCTACGGCCAGCGGTTCGATTTTACTCACACCATCCCGTGGATCTGGGAAAATTTCGGCGCCCACAAGGCCGAGGATCTCGAACGGGAACAGCCGCGCGTTCGCATCGCCGGCCGTATCCAAACCATCCGCCGGATGGGCAAAGCCGGATTCCTGCATCTGCTCGAAACCGGCGAGCGCCTCCAGGTCTACGTGCGCAAGGACGCGGTCCCGGAGCGGGATTACAGGCTATACGAAATCCTGGACATCGGCGACATTATCGGCGTGGAGGGCTATCTTTTCCGCACCCGGACAGGCGAGCTCAGCGTGCATGCCGGGAGCCTCACGTTTCTTTCGAAGATCCTGCTCTCGCTGCCCGAAAAATGGCACGGCCTGGGAGACGTGGAGCTGCGCTACCGGCAGCGCTATCTGGATCTGATCGCGAATCCGGAATCGCAGAGGATTTTCCGCGCGCGGGCGCGGACGATCGGCTCGCTGCGGCGGCAACTGGAGGAGCGCGGCTTCGTGGAGGTGGAAACGCCCATGATGCAACCGCTCTATGGCGGGGCGGCGGCACGCCCGTTCATCACGCACCACAACACGCTGGACATGGATCTGTACCTGCGGATCGCGCCGGAGTTGTACCTGAAGCGACTGATCGTGGGCGGGATGGAGCGGGTCTACGAAATCAACCGCAATTTCCGCAATGAGGGGATCTCGGTACGGCACAACCCCGAGTTCACCATGCTCGAGTTCTACCAGGCCTACACGGATTATAGGGGCCTGATGGACTTTACGGTAGAGCTGCTGAAGCAGACTGCGCTGGATGTCACCGGGTCGGCCGTAGTGAGCTATCAGGGACACCAGGTCGATTTCAACAATGTCCGCCGGCTAAGCATGCGGGAGGCGGTGGGCGACCCCTCCCTGAAGGGGCACGCGCTGATGGAGGCGTTCGAGGCGAACGTCGAGCCGAACCTGATCCAGCCGACCATCATTTACGACTACCCGGTGGAAGTCTCGCCGCTTTCCAAAACCAAGCCCGACGAGCCAGATTTCGTGGAGCGGTTCGAGATCTACGCCGGCGGAATCGAGCTGGGCAACGCCTACACCGAGTTGAACGATCCGCAGGAGCAATACCGGCGCTTTGAAATGCAGCGCGCCAGGGCCGCCGCGGGCGACGAAGAAGCTCATCGCATGGACGAAGACTATTTGCGTGCAATGAGTTACGGGATGCCGCCGACCGGCGGCGAAGGCATCGGGATCGACCGGCTGGTGATGCTGTTGACCGATTCGAAGTCCATCCGGGACGTCATCTTGTTCCCCCTGCTCCGGCCGGAAGGCGAGATCGGCATCGCCGAAAGACTGAAGCGGGGTTAGCCGGGCGGCCGGGGCCGGGCAGACCCGGTTGCATCCCTTGCCCGGGTTTTCGCATCATAGTAAACGGAGTTTACAATACAAACTTATGGCCGGTGAGAAAACCCTGACCTTTACTGATTCCGCGTTCGACCAGGACGTGTTGAATTCCGAGATTCCCGTTCTGGTGGACTTTTGGGCGCCCTGGTGCGG
>Ga0070740_10004572_pt1 | contig 13491 bp, 9 predicted proteins | sample Coa_R2_FD_67286 | JGI IMG/M metagenome (GOLD analysis project Ga0070740, IMG submission 67286) | Surface soil microbial communities from Centralia Pennsylvania, which are recovering from an underground coalmine fire - Coalmine... | ecosystem: Environmental > Terrestrial > Soil > Unclassified ... | reverse complement strand
GCCTTGATGCCGAGCTTGTCCATCTGCTGGCGGATACGCACGCCGATCGGCGTCAGCCCGCCGAAATAGATGACGTCGGGGTTGAGCGCCTTGATCTTGGTGAGCTCGGCGGTGAAGTCCTGTTGATCGGCGGTCACGCCGAAGGTGCCGACGATCTTGGCCTTGCCGATGCGCGCGAGCGCCTTGCTGAAATACTCATTGTGGCCCTTGCCGTAGTCGGTGGTATCGTGAATGACGGCAACGGTCTTGAACCCCAGCTTGGAGATCAGTTCCGCGTTGACGTCGTTCTGGTTGATCATCGTGCCGTTGACGCGGTGGATCTCAGGATACTTGTTGCGGTAGGTGATATCCGGCAGCACGGCGCCCCACACGATCACCGGGAAACCGAATTTGTGGTAGGTGTCGACCGCAGCGATGGCCGCCGCCGAGCAGTAATGCGTCGCGCCGGCGATGATTTCCCTGTCGGCCGCCATTTTGGTCGCGACCTGCACGGCGACGTTCGGCTTGCACTCGTCGTCGTATACCACCATCTCATATTCGTATTTCGCCTTCGGATCGGCGTTGCGCAGCCTGACGGCGAGGTCGGCGGAGTTGCGGCCGCCGATGCCGTTGGCCGAGACGCCGCCGGTGAGCGGGCCGATGAAACCGACCTTGACCTTTTCCTTCGCGCCGGCAGCGTCCATCGCGTATGCGAGCGCCAATGCCGCCAAACCGGCGGCGGCGATTTTCCCAGTCCTCGTCATCGTCGCTGCTCCTCCTCCTGTGGATCGTTCCCTGCTCCGGCGGTAATCCGGACCGCGGCCCCCGCAGGCATGTTCGCCCATGCCCCGCATCGGGGCAAGACGAAGAGGCGGGCGGAATGCGGCCGAGCGCGCGGCGGTCCGCGCGCCGCCTCACATCGCCTTGACGATGCCTTCGGCCATCTTCTTGGCGTCGCCGAGCAGCATCATCGTGTTGTCGCGGTAGAACAGCGGATTGTCGATGCCGGCATAGCCCGACGCGAGCGACCGCTTCACGAACATCACCGTACCCGCCTTCCACACCTGCAGGACCGGCATGCCGTAGATCGGCGACTTGGGATCCTCCTCCGCTGCCGGGTTGGTGACATCGTTGGCGCCGATCACGAAGGCGACGTCGGCCTGGGCGAATTCGGAATTGATGTCCTCGAGCTCGAAGACCTCGTCATAGGGGACATTGGCTTCGGCCAGCAACACGTTCATGTGGCCCGGCATGCGGCCGGCGACCGGATGAATGGCGTATTTCACCTCGACGCCGCCCGCCTTCAGCTTGTCGGCCATCTCGCGCAGCGCATGCTGCGCCTGCGCGACCGCCATGCCGTAGCCCGGAACGATGATGACCTTGGACGAATTCTTCAGCACGTAGGCGGCGTCCTCCGCCGAGCCGAGCTTGACCGGCTTCTGCTCGCCGCCGCCGGCAGGCCCCGCCACCTCGCCGCCGAAGCCGCCGAGGATGACCGACAGGAACGAGCGGTTCATGCCCCTGCACATGATGTAGGACAGGATTGCGCCCGATGACCCGACCAGGGCGCCGGTGATGATCAGGGCCGTGTTGCCGAGCGTGAAACCGATGCCGGCGGCGGCCCATCCGGAGTAGGAGTTGAGCATCGAGATCACGACCGGCATGTCGGCGCCGCCGATCGGGATGATGATGAGCACGCCGAGCACGAGCGAAAGACCGACGATGAGCCAGAAGTCGCGCGCGGACTGCGAGACGAAAAAGGCGCAGATGAAGAAGATGAGCGCCAGCGCCAGCGCGGCGTTGACGACGTGGCGCCCCGGCAGGATGATCGGCTTGCCGCTCATGCGTGCCGAAAGCTTCAGAAAGGCGATGACCGAACCGGTGAAGGTGATCGCGCCGATGGCGGCGCCGAGCGCCATCTCGATGCGGCTCTGCGGATGAATATGGCCTTCGCTGCCGATGCCGAAGGCGGCCGGCGCGTAGAGCGCGCCCGCCGCGACCAGCACCGCGGCCATGCCGACGAGCGAGTGGAAGGCGGCGACGAGCTCGGGCATCGCCGTCATCGGCACGCGCCGCGCCACCACCGCGCCGATGCCGCCGCCTACCGCGATGCCGCCCACCACCAGGCCCCAGGCAAGGGAATCGGCTGGCGGATGCGCGCCGAGCGTGGTCGCGACGGCGATGGCCATGCCGATCATGCCGAACAGATTGCCGCGCCGGCTCGATTCCGGACTGGACAGCCCGCGCAACGCCAGGATGAAGAGGACGCCGGCGACGAGATAGAGCAGCGCGACGAGGTTCGGGCTCATTTCTTCTTCTTCTGATACATGCCGAGCATGCGCTGGGTGACCAGGAAGCCGCCGAAGATGTTGATCGAGGCGAAGGCAAGCGCGAAGAAGCCGAGCACGCGCGCCCATAGCGGGCCGCTGTCGTCGGCGGCAAGCCCGACGCCGACCGCAAGCAGCGCGCCGACCACGATGACCGAGGATATGGCGTTCGTTTCCGACATCAGCGGCGTGTGCAGCGCCGGCGTGACCGACCAGACGACGTAGTAGCCGACGAATACCGCCAGCACGAAGATCGACAGGCGGAAGACGAATGGATCAACCGCCGCGGCGATGTCAGACATGCGGGTCTCCTGACGTTTCATCCTCGGCGCGCCCGGCACGCTCCGCAAGCGCGCTGCGGATGAGCGGGGCGGCCGGCTGGGCAGGGCGGGCGGGGATCGAACGAGACCGGCCCCGGCCCGGCGCAGCGTTCGCGCGGCCTGCCGCCCTCCCCGTTCCGGGAAGGAAAAGCGAAAAACCATGCGATGCCCCGGGCGCCATCACGTCGTCGCCTTGAAATTCGGGTGCACCACCGCCCCGTCGCGGGTGAGCAGCGTCGCCTTCACGATTTCGTCGTCCCAGTTGACGGCAAGCTTCCTTTCCTTCCGGTCGACCAGGATTTCGACGAAGTTGAGCAGATTGCGGGCATAGAGCGCGGACGCCGTGGCCGCGATCCGCCCCGGCACGTTGAGGTAGCCGACGATCTTGACCTCGCCCACGCGCGCGACCTCGCCGGGCCTGACGCCCTCGACATTGCCGCCGCGCTCGACCGCAAGGTCGACGATCACCGAGCCCGGGCGCATCGAGGCCGCCATCGCCTTCGACACCAGTCGCGGCGCGGGCCTGCCCGGGATCAGCGCGGTCGTGATGACGATGTCCTGCTTCTTGATGTGTTCGGCAACGAGCGCGGCCTGCTTTGCCTGGTACTCCTTCGACATTTCCTTGGCATAGCCGCCGGCCGTCTCGGCCTGCCTGAACTCCTCGTCCTCGACCGCGATGAACTTGGCGCCGAGGCTTTCCACCTGTTCCTTGGCGGCGGGGCGCACGTCGGTCGCCGTGACGACCGCGCCGAGGCGGCGCGCGGTGGCGATCGCCTGCAGGCCGGCCACGCCCGCGCCCATGACGAACACCTTGGCCGCCGGGACGGTGCCGGCGGCGGTCATCATCATGGGTAGCGCGCGGCCGTACTCTTCCGCCGCATCGATCACCGCGCGGTAGCCGGCGAGGTTGGCTTGGCTCGACAGCACGTCCATCGACTGCGCGCGGGTGATGCGCGGCATCAATTCCATGGCGAAACCGACCAGGCCGGCGCGGGCCATCGCCGCGAGCGCCGTTTCGTTGCCGTAGGGATCCATCATCGCGATGACCAGCGCGCCCTTGCGATAGCCGGTCATCTCGTCTTCCGTCGGCCGGCGCACCTTGAGCACGATGTCGGCATCGCGCCCGACCTCGGTGCCGACTTCCGCGCCTGCGGCCTCGAATTCCGCGTCGGCTATGCCCGAGGCGAGACCGGCGCCGCGCTGAACCGCGACGGATGCGCCGAGCGACTTCAGCTTCTTGACGGTCTCGGGCGTTGCGGCGACGCGCGGTTCGTTGGCATCCACTTCACGGGCCACCGCTATCCGCATCCGCGTCTCCCGTCCGACCTGCGCCGGCGATCAACTCACGACAGGCCGGTGAACGCAAAAATGAGGAAGCAGAGCACGAAGGCGACATAGCTCGAGCCGCGCGAGCCGCCGATGAAGCCGGGGATGGCGCCCATGATCGCGATGACGAAAACGAGCAGCGCCAGCACCCAATGCCCCATGATTCCGCCCACCGCCAGGCCGAACAGGATGTTCACGACATGCACGATGCCGACAAAAACGAAATGGACGAAGCGCCGGTAACTCTCCTCGTGCGCCGGATAATCGTTGCCGGTCGCGGTGGCAAAGTTGACGGTGCCGTGATCAGCCATGAGGGGTCACTCCGAGGATCGCAAGAGGCGGGCCGTGGCACAGGGGTTAGCGCAATTGCCGCGCAAGGGCAACGGCGCCCGCGCCTCGGCGCCCCGCGGCGGTCCCGCCCGTGCCGCCGCCGTCGCGCGGTCTGCGCATCCCGGGCGAGAACCGATCACGGGGCGGGTTGCGCGGCGGCGGCAAGCCCCGCCGCCGCGAGTGCCTCGCGCTGGCGGCGCGCCACCTCGGCGACGGAAAAATCCTCGATCGCGGCGTTGAACAGCCGGTGGAAATTCAGCTCGGCCGCAAGGTGGAGAAACACGGCGCCGAGCCCGATGGCGGCGCGGTCCATGAACACGAACTCGCGCGGCACCGTCACCGGCCCCCTGGTCTTGAGCGCCTGGTGCACGCGAAAAGCCTCCTTGCGGCCGTAGTCGGACGGCCGGACGCCGTCGGCGATGGTGCGCACGCGGTCGTCGAGCAGCGGGCCGTAAATGAAGCGCGCCCAGATGTTGAGCGTCTCGATCAATTCGCGGTTGAGACGCCTGAAGCCCCAGGTCTCATAGGCGTGCACGACGAGATCATCGTCGCCGCGCAGCAAGCCATGATAGAGGTCGACCACGCCGCCGGCGAAACGCGGCGGGAAAATGCGGATGCAGCCGTAGTCGAGCAAGTTGATGCCGGCGGGCTCGCCCTTGCCGTCCGTGAAGACGCTGTAATTGCCGAGATGCGGATCGCCGTGGATGACCGCATAGCGCGAAAACGGCCTCCACCAGGCGGTGAACATCGCCGTCGCCAGGCGGTTGCGCAGCGCAAGCGGATCGTCGCGGTGCGCGAGCAGCCTCGAACCCTCGAGCCAGTCGAGCGTCAACAGGCGGCGGGTGGAAAGATCCGGCCAGACCCTCGGCACGCGGATCATGGGTTCATCCGCGAGCATCGTCCGGTAGAGCGCCACGTGCCTGGCTTCGCGTTCGTAATCGAGTTCCTCGCGCAGGCGCGCGGCGATCTCGACCGCGATTTCGGAGGTGTCGATGGCGGGATCGAAGCGCCGGCGGAGGGCGAACAGGAGCTGGAGCTGGTTGAGATCGGCTTCGACCGCCGACTGCATGTCGGGATATTGCAGCTTGCAGGCGAGCAGCGCACCGGAAAGGCTGCGCGCACGGTGCACCTGGCCGAGCGAGGCGGCCGCCGCCGGCTCATGGTCGAATTCCGCAAATCTGCTGCGCCAGTCCGGTCCGAGCTCGGCCTGCATGCGGCGTTTCACGAAGGCCCAGCCCATGGGCGGCGCCTGGCTCTGCAGCTTGATGAGCTCGTTGGCGTATTCGGGCGGCAGCGCGTCGGGAATGGTGGCGAGGAGTTGCGCCGCCTTCATGATCGGGCCCTTGAGCCCGCCGAGCGCGGCGGCAAGCGCCAGCGCATGGTCCGCGCGCGTTTCCCGCACGCCGACGAGGCGCCGGCCGGCCATGCGCGCCGCGATCCCGCCGAAGCTCGTGCCGACCCGCGCATAGCGACGCGCGCGGGCGGAAAAGCGGTTTTTCTCCGGATCGGTGGGGGACATGGCCGCAGACGGATTCCTTATTGCCGAAATAGGCCAAAAAAACGAGATGGCGATTGAACGAGCGTGGATCCTCGCGGCCTCATGGCGCGGAACCCGCGATTGCCACGCAGGTCGACACGCGCATCGTCCCGCGTCGCGGGATCGATGCCGGCCGCCCCGATGCCCCGGACGGCCGCCCATGGCGCGGGCACAATGGTCCCGCCGCAAACCGGCGCGGCGAGGCGACCGCAATCGGCGATCCGGCCTGCGCGACGCCGTGCGTCCGCGCGGCAGAAGGTCGGTGCCCGTGGCCGCGCCCGGCGGCGGGACCTCGTAACGAGGCACGCCGGATCGAGAGGTTCCGGTCGAACATCGGGCGGATCGACGGCCAGGCCCGCTAGCCCAGCGCCTCCAATTCCCCGATCATATTCGCGATCACGCCGAGCCCGTCCTTCCAGAACTTGGGGTCGCGCGCGTCGAGCCCGAACGGCGCGAGCAGTTCGGCATGGGAGCGGGTGCCGCCCGCGGCGAGCATCTCGAGATAGCGCTCGGCGAAGCCCGCGGCCGATTTCTCGTAGACGGCGTAGAGCGAGTTCACCAGACAGTCGCCGAAGGCGTAGGCATAGACATAGAACGGCGAATGCACGAAATGCGGGATATAGCACCAGAACGTCTCATAGCCCTCCCTGAGGTCGATCGCGGGGCCGAGGCTTTCCTTCTGCGTTTCCATCCACAGTTCACAGATCCGTTCCGCGGTGAGCTCGCCGGCGCGGCGCTCGGTATGCACCTTGCGCTCGAATAGATAGAACGCGATCTGCCGCACCACGGTGTTGATCATATCTTCCACCTTGGCCGCGAGCATGGCCTTGCGCTGTTTTCTATCCGTCGTCCGCGCGAGCAACTTGCGGAACGTCAGCATCTCGCCGAACACGCTCGCGGTCTCCGCGAGCGTCAACGGCGTCGGCGCCATCAAGGCGCCGTTGCGCGCGGCCAGCACCTGATGCACGCCGTGGCCGAGCTCGTGCGCGAGCGTCATCACGTCGCGCGGCTTGCCCTGGTAGTTGACCAGGACATAGGGGTGGACGGAGGGCACGGTGGGATGGGAGAAGGCGCCCGGCTGCTTGCCGGGACGCACCGGCGCATCGATCCAGCGCTCGGCGAAAAACCGGTCTGCGACCTCGGCCATTTTCGGCGAGAAATCGCCATAGGCCTCGAGCACCGTGGCGCGCGCATCGGCCCAGCGGATCGTGCGCTGCGCAACCTTCGGCAGCGGCGCATTACGGTCCCAATGCGGCAGCGTCTTCCTGCCGAACCATTTCGCCTTCAAGGCATAATACCGGTGGGACAGGTCCGGATAGGCCGCGCGCACGGCATCGACGAGCGCCTCGACTACTTCGCGTTCGATCCGGTTCGACAGGTGACGGGAATCGGCGACGTCCTTGAAACCGCGCCAGCGGTCGGAAATCTCCTTGTCCTTGGCGAGCGTGTTGGTGATGAGCGCGAAGGTGCGCAGATTGGCCTTGAAAGTCCTCGCCAGGGCCTCCGCCGCCATGCGGCGCTTCCTGCCGTCGGGGTCCTGCAGCAGGTTGAGCGTCGGCTCGATCGCGAGCGATCGGTCGCCCACCTTGAAGCGCAACGCCGCGATGGTCTCGTCGAACTGCCGATTCCAGGCCGCGTAGCTCGTGACCGACTTCTCGTGAAAGAGCTGCTCGATGCGATCCTCGAGCTGGTAGGGCTTCTCCTTGCGCACGTCCTCAAGCCAGGGACGGTAATGGCCCAGGGCGGGGTCGCGCAGGGCGGCCTCGAGCACGGCGTCGTCGATGCGATTGAGCTCGAGCGTGAAGAACAGGAGATGGACCGTCGCCGCCGTGACGCGTTCCTGCACGTCGCCGTAGAACTTGGCACGTGTCGGATCGGTCGTATCGCCCGCATAGACGAGCGACGCGTATGACATCAGCCGGCCGACGAGTTCCTCGAGCGCTTCGTAGCGCTTCACCGCGGCGGCGAGCGCCTGCCCCGCTCCGGGCGCCGCCGCCATGTCGGCGAGCTTGCCCTTGAAGTCAGCGGCGAAGTCCAGGCATTGCGCCTCTGCCTGCTCGAGATCGCGCTTGAACTCGGGGCTGTCGATGCCCGGATAGAGGTCGTCAAGGTTCCATTGCGGCAGCGCGCCGAGCTTGGCCGCACGCTTCTGACGCTTTCGATTGGCGCGGGAAACCATCGGGAAAAACCTGCGGAGGGAGGCGAATACCGCGCTATTTAGGGCCTTCCGACCGCACTTGCGATGCCGGCGCGGCGATTTTTCCACCGCCTCCGCGCGGGGCCCGCGATTTAACATGCCGTTAAGCGAAGCGCACGAGAGTGCCCCAATTCGGCACAGCGTCGCGTGGAGATTTTCGCATGTCCGAAACCGTGCTCATCGTCGACGACGATCCCGTGCAGCGCCGGCTGCTCGAGGCCATGGTGACGCGCTTCGGCTATCGCGCCCTCACCGCCGAGGGAGGCGACGCGGCGCTCAAGTTGCTCGACACGCCCGCGGAGCGCATCGACGCCCTCGTCCTCGATCTCGTCATGCCCGATCTTGACGGACTCGGTTTGCTCGCGCGGCTGCGGCAGGCGGGGTGCGACGTGCCCGTGATCGTCGAGACCGCGCACGGCGGCATCGACAATGTCGTTTCGGCGATGCGCGCAGGCGCAGCCGACTTCGTCGTCAAACCGGTCAGCCCGGAGCGCCTGCAGGTCTCGCTGCGCAACGCGCTTGCCGCGCGCGCGCTCGCCGGCGAAGTGCAGAGGCTCAAGCGCCGGCGCGACGGCACCCTCACCTTTGCCGACATCATCACCCGTTCGCCCGCCATGCAGGGGGTGATCAGGGCGGCGGAAAAGGCGGCGGCCTCCGCGATTCCGGTGCTGGTCGAAGGAGAATCCGGCGTCGGCAAGGAATTGATCGCGCGCGTGATCCACGGCAGCGGGCCGCGCCGCGCCAGGCCCTTCGTGGCCGTCAATTGCGGCGCGCTGCCGGAAACGCTCGTCGAATCGATCCTGTTCGGTCACGAGAAAGGGGCCTTCACCGGTGCAACCGACCGGCACACCGGCAAATTCGCCGAGGCCGACGGCGGCACGTTGTTCCTTGACGAGGTCGGAGAGTTGCCGCCGGCGGCACAGGTCAAGCTGCTGCGCGCGCTGCAGGAGGGCGAGGTCGAGCCCGTGGGCTCGCGCAGATCGATCAAGGTCGACGTGCGCATCGTCTCGGCGACCAATCGCGACCTGATTGCCGACGTGAAAAGCGGCCGTTTCCGCGAGGATCTCTTCTACCGCCTGCACGTCTTTCCGATTTCCGTGCCGCCGCTGCGCCGCCGGCCGGAGGACATCCCCGAGCTCGCGCGGCACTTTCTTGCGCGCATCGCGGCGGAGGAGCGCAAACGCGTCCGCAGCATCAATGCCGAGGCACTGGCCCTCTTGTGCGCCTATCGCTGGCCGGGCAATGTGCGTCAGCTCGAGAACGCGATCTTCCGCGCGGTCGTCCTCGCCGAGGGCGAGGAGATCGGCCTGCGCGAATTCCCGCAGATCGCGGCGCAGGTCGACCCCCAGGCCTCACCGCTTGCACCGCTGATCGAATCCTCCCCTGCGATCGCGACCGCATGGCCCGAGCCGTCACCGGCGCCGCTTGCGCCTTCGACGCTCTCCCTTGTCGACCCGCAGGGAGAAGCGCGTCCGCTCGAGGACATCGAGCGCGACGTCATCCGTTTCGCGATCGCGCACTACCGCGGACAAATGTCGGAGGTCGCGCGGCGGCTCAGGATCGGCCGCTCGACGCTCTACCGCAAGCTCGACGCGCTCGGCCTGCGCGGCGACTACGCCGCGATCGGCGAGGAGCCCGCCTCGACCCGATAGCGGCCGCACGGCCCGCCGGCAGACGGCGGACCGCTCCGCAGGTTCCGCCGCACGATCCACGGCTCGGCCATTTTCTGCCATGTTCGCCGGGCAGTCATCGAGCTCACGGGGCCCCGCGCTAAGGGGGCGTTAACCGGTCGCGACAACACTAGCCGGGTCGTCGCCACGGGCGGCCAGGGGGGACCGTGACGGGGACAACGGGACGGGTCATTTCACGGAACATCGCTGTGCCGGCCAAGTCCGCGCGCGCAAACGCTGTTGCCTCGATTCTGGCGCGCGCAAGCCTGCGACTGGGGCTTGCCTGGCTCGCGACGTTCGGCGCGTGCGACGCGCTGCAGAATGCCGTCGCCGAAGGCGACACGCGCACGCTCTCCTTCCATCACGTGCATACCGGCGAGGACATCACCGTCACCTTCAAGCGCAACGGTCGCTATGACGAGGCCGCGTTGAAGCGGCTCGATTGGTTCATGCGGGATTGGCGCAAGGGCGAGGCGATCCACATGGACCCGCATCTCTACGATCTCCTGTGGGAGGTCTATCGCGAGGTCGGCGCCCGCCAACCGATCGAGGTGATCTGCGGCTATCGCTCGCCCGGCACCAATGCGATGCTGCACGCGCGCTCGAGCGGCGTTGCCCGGTTCAGCCAGCATACGCTCGGCCATGCGATCGACTTCGCCATACCCGGCGTGCCGCTCGCGAAGATCCGCGAGGTCGGCCTGCGGCTGCAGCGCGGCGGCGTGGGCTTCTATCCGACCTCGGGATCGCCGTTCGTGCATATGGATACGGGCACGGTGCGGCACTGGCCGAGCGTGCCGCGCGCGCAGCTCGTCAGGATCTTTCCGAACGGTCGCACCGTCCATATCCCCGCGGACGGCCAGCCCCTGCCCGGCTACCGACTCGCGCTGGCGGAAGTCGAACGGCACGGCAGCGCGCCGAGCGCGCGCTCGCTGGAAGCCGCGCGGGCGGCCGGCCTCATCAACGATCACGAGGAGCACGTCGCCTCGCTCCTCGCGCAACGGCGTTGGCAGCAGGTCGACCTCGCCGACAACAGCGACAGCGAGCCGGGCGCCGTCATCGCCGCGGCGACGCGCACGCCGCTCAAGCTCGCAAGCCTTGCCGGCAAATCCAGCGAGTCGAGGCCCGTTGTGCCGCTGCCCGTCGCGCGTCCGGCGCGCGCGGGCCGGGAAACGGTCGTGGCGCAAGCGGAACCGACGACGCGCGTCCCGGTCGCCCCCTTTGAGCTTGCCGCGCTCGAGCCTCCCGTCACCGGCAGCGCCGGCCCCCGCGCATTGGCCTATGCGGCGGAGCCCGCGCCGCAGCCTGCATGGCCGCAGCCCTTCGCGTCATTCCCGTCTCCGCACGGGCGAAGCGCGCGCGCGGGCGAAGGGCGCGCCGACGGTGCCACTCTCGGATCGCCGGTCGCGGCATGGGGCATGGCGATCGGCGGTCAGGACCTGCACAGCCCGTGGATGCGCGCGGTCATGCTGACGCCGAGCATCGCCTCGTTCATGACCATGACGCGCGTCGGCAAGACCGATTTGCGCTGGGTCGGCGCCTTGCTGCACAAGCCGACGGAGGCGCTCGCCATCGGCTTCGGCAGCGACCCGCAGGGAGGGATGGTGACCGCGCGCTTCACCGGAAGCGCGGTGGTGTTCCTGGCGACCGCCAAGTTCGCTGCCGAGCAGCGCACGGCCTGGCTCCGTTGAGGCGCGCGCGGTCCGGATCGCGGCACCGCTGCGCGCGGTTTTCCGCATCCCGTCAGCTGATCGGCGGCCAACCGATCGGCTGCATGGTTTCGATCACCTTGGCGAGCGAGAGGATGCGGGGTTCCTCGAAACGCGCGCCCACGATCTGCAGTCCGACGGGAAGACCGTCCCTGGTCTTTCCGGCCGGGACGCTCGCCGCCGGCAGGCTCATCAAGGTGACGAGGAACAAGGCGGCGATCCAGTGGATGTAATTCTCGAGCCTGCGGCCATTGATCTCGGTCGGGAAATTCTGGGCGACCGGGAACGGCCTGATCGGCGCGGCCGGCGTCAACAGCAGGTCGAACCGCTCGAAGAGATCACGGAAGCGAAGAAACAGCCGCTGACGCACGTGTTCCGCCCTGGCGAGATCAAGCGCCGTCACCTTGAGCCCGGCCTTCACGTTGTCGCGCAGATTGGCGCCGAATTCCTCGAGCCGGTCGAGGCGACCGAATTGCTGACCCACCATCCACACGCCGCGCCAGGTCAGATAGGGCTCAAGACCCTCCGACGCGTCGAACGCGACCTCCTCGACCTCCGCTCCCGCGTCGGCGAGAGCCATGGCCGCCTGGCGGCAGACGGCGTCGATCTCGGCATCGACGCCGATGCCGGCGATGTCCGGACAATAGGCGAGCCGCAGGCCTTTCGCGTCGCGGCTCGCGGCGACCGCAGCGAGCGCGCTCCGCCACGGCGGGGCGACCGAGATCGGCGAGATCCGGCCGAACCCCACCATGGCGTCGAGCATGCGTGCGGCGTCCTCCGCCGTGCGCGCGAGCGGCCCGTGCACCTGGCCCGGGTCCCAGGGCAGCGGCAGCGGATGGTTCGGCGTGAGCCCGGGCGTCGGCCGGATGCCGACGATGCCGCAGAACGCCGCCGGCACCCGCACCGAGCCGCCGAAATCGGTGCCGTGCGCGAGCGGCAGCATACCGGTGGCGACCGCGACCGCCGAACCTCCCGAGGAACCTGCCGGGCTCAAATCGGCGTTCCACGGATTGCGGGTCGCCCCGAACAGTTCGTTGACCGTGTTGGCACCGGTCGCGAATTCCGGCGTGTTGGTCTTGGCGAGAACGATGGCGCCTGCCTGTTTCAGGCGGCGGACGACCTCGGCATCCTCCGTCGGCACGTGATCCTTGTAGAGCGGCGAACCGTAGGTGGTGCGGATGCCCGCGGTCTCCACCACGTCCTTGATTCCGACCGGCAGGCCGTGCAGCGGGCCGAGCGCCTCCCCGCGCAGGGCGCGGCGCTCGGCATCGCGCGCCGCCTCGCGCGCGCGATCCGCGGCCAGGGTGACGATGGCATTGAGCCGAGGATTGAGGCGCGCGATCGCGTCGAGATGGGCGTCGAGTATCTCCACCGGACTTGCCGCCCGCGTCTTCACGAGCTGTGCGAGTTCGCCGGCCGTCTTGCGCGTGAGGGTCTCGTCGGACATGCGGGCTACTTCCCGGACCAGTGCACGAAGCGACGCTCGATCAGGATGAACATGAGGTTGAGGCCGTAGCCGAGCGCGCCGGCTGCGAAGATCGCCGCATACATGTCGGGCATATCGAAAAGCTGCTGCGCCTCGAAAACGCGGTGCCCGAGCCCGTCGCGCGAGCCGATGAACATTTCCGCGACGACGATGATGACCAGCGCGAGCGACACGCCGTTGCGCAGCCCGACGAAGGTCTGCGGCAGCGATTCGAGCAGCATCACGTCCAACAACACGCGCAGGCGCGAGGCCCCCATCACCTTGGCCGCCAGCAGCCGGACCTTGCGCGCGTTAATCACGCCGTAGGCGACATTGAACAGGATCACGAGCGCGGCGCCGAACGCCGCCACCGAGATCTTGGTCTTGTCGCCGACGCCGAACAGGACCAGGAACAGCGGAAACATCGCCGAAGCCGGCGTGGAGCGAAAGAAATCGATCACGAATTCCACTGAGCGATAGAGTCTCTCCGAGGAGCCGAGAACAATTCCCAGCGGGATCGCGATGACGGCGGCAATGGCGGTCGATACGGCCGTCCGCCACACCGTCTTGACAAAATCCAATCCCAGCGCGCCGCCGCTCATGCCGCTCCACAGCGCGTGGAAGGTGGCGCCCG
>Ga0070740_10004571_pt1 | contig 13494 bp, 13 predicted proteins | sample Coa_R2_FD_67286 | JGI IMG/M metagenome (GOLD analysis project Ga0070740, IMG submission 67286) | Surface soil microbial communities from Centralia Pennsylvania, which are recovering from an underground coalmine fire - Coalmine... | ecosystem: Environmental > Terrestrial > Soil > Unclassified ... | reverse complement strand
ACCGTGGCCGTAATTGCTTTTCGCGCGGAGGGCATTCGCGACCGGTATCTGCAGCCGCTGTTTGTCTGGCTGCCGGTTCTGGCGGCGACGGTGTTACGCGAACATTTGACAGGGAAACGGCTGGCCGCAATTTTGGCCGTGAGCACCGCCGTGGCGGGAGGCATCCTGGCAGCCGTGCCCGGACGCCTTTTTTTAACCGAACCGTTGCATCGGAACGAAGTGCTAAATACGCCGTTCCGAAAATTCGCCACGGACCTGGCGCCGGTCGTGCGAGGGGCCGACGCCATCATTGCGGAAAATCATCCGCTGGCGGGGAATTTACGTCTGTGGTTTCCGCATCAACTCGTCGTGGATGAGGAAGTCGCGCCGCTGTTTGAACCGCCACGCGGCCGGGTGGTGCTGGTTTGGGACGCCACGGCCCGCCCGGCGCCACCGGCAAGACTGCTCCATTTTGCCCACACCTTCACCGGTAAAAGCCAATTGGGCCACATTAGCCGTTTCGAGGAGCGCTTGAAATACTGCCGTTATCGGACGATGTGCCTGGCGGCGGCGCCATGGGAATGAGTCGCCGTCCCGCCCCTCCATCGCGTTCGACCAACTCCACAAAATTCTTCAACAGTTGCAGCCCCACACGCTGGCTTTTTTCGGGATGAAACTGGGTGGCGAAGACGTTGTCACGCCAGATGGCCGAGGCAAACACCTCGCCATACTCGGTGCGCGCCGCCACGATGGATTCATCCACCGGCTGCGGATAAAAGCTGTGGACGAAATAAACGTAACTGCCGTTGTCCACACCGCGAAAGAGCGGGCAATTGCGGCGAACAATCTCAATTTGGTTCCAGCCGATCTGCGGGATTTTCAGACCGTGCTTCTCCGAGAAGCGGACGACGCGGCCTTTGAAAACGCCCAACCCGGCGGCGCAGGAATTAAATTCCTCGCTTTTCTCAAACAATGCCTGATAGCCAACGCAGATGCCGAGAAACGGCTTACCGCTCCGGATGAACTCGCGGGCGGCCTCCAGTAATTCCTGTTTGCGTAAGGCGTTGATGCAATCATCAAACGCGCCGACGCCCGGCAACACCATCGCCAGCGCATGGCCGATTTCCTCCGGTTTTTGGACCACGCGCACGTCGGCGCCGACCTTGAGCAGCGCCTTGTGCACGCTGCGCAAATTGCCGGAACCGTAATCGAGCAGGGCAATCATTGATTCATCTTCAATTCACAGCCGCCGTTTCCAGAGCCACCGGTGAGGAACGTTGCCGCCCGGCAACAGGGGAAAAGAGCCCGTTCCTCAGCCGCGGCCAGCATTTTGACGTCCGCCTCACCGGTACAACCTAGCCGATAGCGGCCGGAAATTCACGCTTTGTTTTCCGCGCCCAACGGCAACGTTTTGGGTTTCGCGCCGGATTGTTTCGTGTTATTTCAGGCGAAATGGACCCTTCACCGGTGGCCAGCGGTTGCCAACGCCCGGCGATTCGTTTTGGGCCGTGGCTGCTGCTTCTGCTGGCCTTGTTGTTCGCCGGCTCCGTTCGCCTGAGGCTGCTCAACCTGCCGTTGGAGCGCGACGAAGGGGAATACGCTTACGCCGGCCAGTTGATCTTGCAAGGCATCCCGCCTTACGCGCAGGTGTATAACATGAAATTTCCGGGCGTCTATTACGCCTACGCCGTCCTGATGGAAATTTTCGGCCAGACGCCGCGAGGAATTCATGAGGGCATCCTCGCGGTGACTTCCCTTTCGACGGGACTGGTTTTTTTGATTGGCCGCCGGTTATTGAATCCCTGGGGAGGCGGTCTGGCGGCCATCGCCTTCAGCGGCCTCTCGCTGGTGCCCATGACTTACGGCCTGGCCGGACACGCGACGCATTTCGTCGTGCTGTTCGCGTGCGCGGGCCTCTGGACGTTGCTGAAATGGGAAACCGCGGCACCGCGGATGGCGCTGCTGATGGCTGGGATTTTCTTCGGAATGGGAATTCTGGTGCTTCAACATGCCGCCGTCTTTCCCCTTCTGGCCGTGGTGTGGCTGGTCTGGAGAAAATGGCAGCGGCGAAATGTATCGTGGAGGGAGGTGATTGTCCGGGCCTTCATTTGCGCGGCGGGATGTGCCCTGCCGGGGCTGGTCATGGGAATGGTGCTGGTGCACGCCGGTGTCTGGGACCGGTTCTGTTTCTGGACGCTCGAATACGCCCGCCAATACGTTTCCCTGCTGCCACTGCAGGTGGCCCCCCGCCAGTTCCTCAGCAACTTTGAACCGATTTTTGAAACCAGCGCCGGGCTTTGGCTGCTGGGTCTGGTCGGCCTGGCCCTGTTTTGGGGACGGAATCAACGGGCGCGCCCCGCCATCATGGCGGCATTGTTTTTTGGAGCAGGAATGGCGGCGACCTGTCCCGGATTTTATTTTCGCGGGCACTATTTTTTGATGGCCCTGCCGGGACTGGCCTTGTTGGACGCCGTGGCGGTGGTGTGGTTGACGGAAAGGTTCCAGGCGCTCCCCGTGCTCAGACTGTTGCCGGCGGGATTGTTTATCCTGGCGCTGGGAACTTTGCTGGTGGATAACGCCGGGGTGTGGTTCGAGCAAACTCCCTTTGCCGTCACGCGCAGTCTCTATGATTCAAACCCCTTTCCGGAATCACCGGAAATCGCTCATTACCTCCAAACCCACACCGCGCCGGATGAAACCGTCGCCGTGCTCGGCTCCGAACCGCAGATTTATTTCCTGGCCGGTCGTCATTCGGCTTCCGGCTACATTTACATGTATCCGTTGACCGAGCCGCGGCCTTTGGCGGACAAAATGCGCCGGGAATTTATCGCTCAGATCGAGGCGGCCAGACCGAAATACGTTGTCTTCGTCAACCTCGCCTTGTCCTGGCTCTCGGTCATTAAACCGGGAGTGCCGCCGGACCAGTCCATCCCGGATTGGTGGCGGAACTATTCGCAGCATTACGAACTGGTCGGGACGGTGGACCTGGCGGAAGGCAAGCCGTCGGTGTTCCATTGGGGTCAAGAGGCGGCTCGGCAGGACCGCTCGCCGGCGCGGCTGATTTCAATTTTTCGGCGCCGATGAAACCGGCTCCGTGGCGGCGGCGGTCAATTCCTGTTCCGTTTTTAACCGCAACTGTCCGCACGCCGCGTCAATGTCGCCGCCCTTTTCGCGTCGTAACGTGGCGCGAATGCCCTGCCGCTGGAGCGCCCGGAGAAATTGCTCGCACGCCTGGCGGCTCGGCCGTTCCCACGGCAAACCGGCGACGCGGTTGTAGGGAATTAAATTCACCTTGGCGAACAGCCTTTTGGCCAGAGCCGCCAGCGGTTTGACCTGCTCGGCGGCATCGTTCACGCCGGCAATCAAAATGTATTCCAGGGTGATCATCCGCCCTTTGCGCGCCTGGTATTCCTCGCAAGCGGTCACCAGCTCCGCCAGCGGATACTTACGGTTCACGGGCATGATCCGGTTCCGCACGGCATCCGTGGCGCCGTGCAGGGAAACCGCCAGACGAAATTGTTCCGGCTCGGCGGCCAGCCGGCGGATTTGCGGTGCCAGGCCGCTGGTGGAAACGGTGATTTTGCGCGCGCCGATGCCGCCTCCCCACGGCGCATTCAGAATTCTCAACGCTTTGAGGAGGGAATCGTAATTGGCCAGCGGCTCGCCCATGCCCATGATCACGAGGTTGTCCACGAAACGCGACGGGGCGGGCGCGCCGCCCGGCCCTTCGCCTTCTCCCTCGCGCAAGTCTTCGCGCTCCACGGCCAGCACCTGTTCAACGATTTCATCCGGCGTCAGATTCCGTTTCCAGCCGTCGAGGCCGCTGGCGCAAAAGCGGCAGCCGTAGGCGCAGCCCACCTGCGTGGAAAGGCAGAGCGTGTGCCGGTCGCTGGCCTCGCCGTAAAGCGCGGGATTGGCCGGAATGAGCACGCTTTCGATCAAGGCGCCGTCGCGCAACCGCCAGAGAAACTTCCGCGTCGCATCGCGCGCACCTTGCCGGCGGACGAGCGCCAGTGCGCCCAGCGAAAACTGTGCCGCCAATCTCGCCCGCAGCGAGGCGGGCAGATTCGTCATGGCATCCCAACTTGTGACGCGATGAACGTAAAGCCAGTCCAGCACCTGGGCGGCCCGATAAACCGGTTCGCCCCATTGCTGGAGCTGCGCTTCCAATTCCTCGCGCGTCAGCGATTTGATGTCGGTCGGCACGACGGAAATTTAATCCGGCACCGGCGGGAAACCAAGCGGCGTCCACAAAAAACAGCCGAAGCAGAATGTTCCATCCGGCGCAATGGGGTCGTGTTCGCGGCAGGGACCGGCGGAGAGGAGCGGCGCGGGGTGATTATCAAACAGTCAATTGTCGGTCACTTGCTTCATCGCCCTTTGCACCCGCCGATAATCGGGCATCTCCTGCGGGCCGACGCTTTCTGGAAAACCGTGATAGATCATCGGATGACGCCATCGCCAGTGTTCCACGTGGCCGTCGGCAAACGAGAGATTGGCCCCCTGGCTGTGGCGATTGGCCGGCATGTCCCACCATTGATTGGGCACGGACCAGCCGATGGGCGGATTACCGGGGTTTCCAAATTGCGCATCGAAAATGGTGTTCTCATTTTCATCAATGAAAACGAAAAGTTCGCTGGGAATGGGATGACGAATCTGCGCGAATTTTTTCCAGGCGGGAAGATTCGTCCAGAACTCCAAAAACCATCCCGGCGCGCCCGGCGGAATGTATTCCGGGTAACCGTTGACGGACTGGCTCATGTTGTAACTGCGCCAGCGCAACTGCGGCAAAAGATGTCCATCGAGGGTTTGCAGCCGCGATTGATCTGCCGGGCAATGATAGATCGCCAGCGAAGTGTTGTAGCGAAACAGCAGGCCGTTGACGATGTTGGAAGGGGTCAGCTCCGTCACGGCGCTGCGTCCGGCAATGCCGTCCAGACACCAGGAAATACCTTTGGTGGTCATGGCGGTCGTCATGCCCAACGAACTGAGCGAGGCCACCGAATTGTTGGGCACCAGACAGTCGTTGTTGTCGCCGCCGTAGAGATGCACGCACAATTCCAATTGTTTGAGATTGTTCAAGCAGGCGATGGTTTGGGCGCGTTGCTTGGCCTGATTCAACGCCGGCAACAGCAACGCCGCCAAAATGGCGATGATGACGATGACGACCAGCAGTTCCACCAGCGTAAAACCGTTCCCGGGGAACGCGTTTTCCCGGCAAACCGCGCCCGTTGTTCGGCGTCGTTTCATCGCTGGAAGCACCGCTGGCAAACATAAACCGCGCCGGCGCGATTTGCCATCCAAAACTAACGAGCGGTCCGCCGAAACAAAGCGCGGCTTAAGGTGACGAAACCATCGGCAATGGCGGCGCGGCTCGACCTCGCGGGGTGCTCCGGCTGGTTCAGGGATAAACCAACAACTCCAATTCCCGCAGTCCTTCGTTGCCCAGCTCCCAGCGCCCGCGGCGCCAGACCACCAGTTTGCGGCAGGGATTGGCCTTTTCCTCGGCTTCATTGACCGAGAGCAGTTGGAATTTGGCGCGGCTTTTGATTTCCGACGCGGCGCGCGGCATGAGGGCAAACGGCACGCCGTTATAGTTCAACGCCATTTCATAACCGGCCACTCCTTCGCGCTCGGCAACGGGATTCTTCAGAACGAGCATGGGGTATCGCCGCAGGTAGGGAAAATCCGTCGCCCGCACCAGCACCCGACACAGTTCGGTCTGGCCGCGAAGGAAATTCAACAGGCTGAATGGCCGGGCCGGGTTGTGCTCCTCCAGCAGAATGGCGCGCGCGTCCAAGCCAAGCAGGTTCAGGCCGTTCCACTCGCCGTGGTCGTTACGTTCGCCTGGCGAAGCGTGTTTGAACCATTCGGCAAAATGGTCGTTGAGCAACACGTTCAATTCAAAATGAACATGCGCGCGCCAGGGGGCAATGGTTTCGGCGTTGGAGGTGCGGCCCATGGTGGCGATGACTTCGCCGGCCTTGACGGCGTCGCCTGGTTTCAAGCCGGGCCGCACCACGCTCAAATGTCCGTAAAGCGAATAAATTTCGATTCCCTCAATGCGATGCCGAATGACAATGTAGTTGCCGTAATTCGAGAGTGAAGGCCGGGTGTTGATGTAAACCACCGTGCCGTCGGCGGTGGCCAGAATCGGATCGGTTGGCTCGCCGCGGCGGTCGGTGTGCAGATGACGGATGTCCAGCCCTTCGTGCAGGCGCCAGCCGTCGTTACGCACGCAGCCGAAGCTGCCGCTGGTCCACGGCTTGTCCGGCAGCGTTGGCGCGAAAAACTTCAACTCGGCACCGGGCACATACAAATAATGATTGGCCGTGGGGAATTGAAACGGTGATTGGGCGGACAGTTTTCCAGATAAAAGCAGAGGCGCCGCAAACCAAATGGTTCGCCAAAGCGCACGCCGGCAGATCAGAGCGGCGCGGCTGGCCCCGTGCCACGCCGCGTTCACGCGGGCGATCGCGTTCGAATGAGTTGAAGTCATGTGAGGTGAGGGACGGATTTCAAAAGCGGCACCGCCGGCCGGCAGTTGGCGAAAACCGGCGCCGGCGGTGCGATCGGTGTTCACGGAGCCCTTTGTGTTTGAAAATCATTTCAGTCTGTCCTTGGCGTTTTGCCTGGCGACGTTGTTCAGTCCCAATACAAACCGCTCGGCCTCGGCACGCGACATATCCGGCGTAAACGCCAGCAGGCCGTTGGCGAGGCGTCGGGTGATGACAGGCGCCGCCAGCCAACGGCTGTCGTTGGTGCTGGCGCCCCACTGGCCGAAGACGACGAAGTGCCGGCCAGGATTGGCGGCCGAGTATTGCTCCAGAATCCAGCTCCCGTTCTCGTCAAAGCGAATCTCCAGCCCAAAACCGCCGGGCGCTTCCAGGATCCGGGCGGCGACCACGCTCGCCTCGGTCAAAATCGGCATGGTGGCAATCGTGACCATCAGCGGATCCGCGCGTAACACGGAAATCGTCTGCGTCAAACCGTTGCCGGTCGGAGCCGTCTCCAGGTAAATGCGCAGAGCGCTGGTCTCCTTTTCCTGACGATCGGTTCGACAGGCGCCCAGCAATACCAGCGCCGCCAGCACCAGAAAAAGATTGAATCGCCGGCCGCAAACTTTCATAGTGCGCCCCACAAAATCGAAACTGGCAGACAAAGTAAAGCAATATGGGACGGCAATATAACAAAATTCTCAAACGCCGGCGTCGTGCCCGATATCTCAAACGCAAGAAGCTCGCGGCCAAGGCCAAACCGGTCTCCACCGCGCCGGCAGCCGCGCCGGCGGCCCCACCGGCAACGCCGCCGCCAACGGCTTGAGGCTTCGCAGGTTGGCACCGCGCCGGCGGCGGGGAAGGCGCCAGACTGGCAGGCGAGGCTTTATTGTCCGAGGGCGGGCGCTGCGCCGGCGGCGAATTTGCGCGCTTCAAATTTCATCGCGAAATCCCTGCTGCCGCAGCGCTTCGTAGAGAACCAGCGCGACGCAATTTGAGAGATTCAGCGAACGGGCCTGCGCGTTGAACATGGGGATTCGCAGCCAGCGTTCGCGGTTTTTTTCCAGCAAAGGTTTCGGCAGCCCCGCCGTCTCGCGGCCAAACACCAGATAATCGCCGGGCAAAAACCGGACGTCGCTGTAGGTTTTCGGCCCGCCGGATTCGATGAACCAGAAGCGGTCCGCCTCGGTTTGGTGGGCCGATTCAAAGGCGCTCCAATTCTCCCAGCGATGCCACCGGACGTGCCGCCAGTAATCCAGGCCGGCGCGCTTCAGCCGGCGGTCGTCCAGTCTGAATCCGAACGGCCCGATTAAGTGCAGCCTCGCGTTTGTGGCGGCGCACAACCGCGCCACGTTGCCGGTGTTGGGCGGAATTTCCGGTTCCAGCAAAACCACGTTCATGGCCTTCCTCGAAAAATGGCGGGATTAAATCCGTGAATCGGCCCGGCGCCGGTCCGGTCTGACGATTCGAGCGCTTGAGCGTCAAGGGCCATAAAACACCTTCCATAAAACCAGTCCCCGCGCCGGTGCCGTCATGCCGGCCACACGCCGGTCGCGGCGCGCCAGCATGGTTTTGATTTCCGAAGGCGGGAACTTGCCCAGGCCGCACTGCACGATTGTTCCCACGATGCCCCGGCACATTTTGTAGAGAAAACCGTCGCCTTCGATGAAAAAGGTGATTTGGGGGCCGGACTTCCGCAAGTCGCAGCGGGTGAGGGTGCGCACGGTGGACTCCTTTTTGTATCCTGGATTCGCGGCGAACGACTGGAAATCATGCTGGCCGACAAACCATTTTGCCGCTGCCCGCATCCGATCCACATCCAATTTGCGCGGGACATGCCAGGCGATGTGGCGCAGCAGCGGATTCATCGCCGGGTGGTTCCAAACGAAATAACGATACTGCTTGCCGCGCGCGTCAAATTGAGCGTGAAAGCTTTCCGGCGCGCGCGCCGCAGACACCACGCGCACGTCGTCGGGTAAATGCGCGTTGAGCGCCAGCAGGAGTTTCCGCGCCGGCCACCGCGCCTCGGCGGGCGGAACTTCAAAATGCGCGACCAGCCCCAGGGCGTGCACGCCGGCGTCCGTGCGGCTGGACCCGTGCAGGCGCGGACGGCTCGGAAAAATTTTGGCCAGGGCCGCTTCGACCACCTGCTGGATGCCGGTGCCGGTTTTCTGCGTCTGCCAGCCTTCGTAAGCGGAACCGTCGTAGGCGATGGTCAGTTTGAATTTCAATGGGGTCAAATCGTTGAACTGTTCCGGATGCAGCGGGCCGCGGATTCGATGATTAAACAAATCACCGGCCGTCCAGATAACTCTGCAACAAAAGGGCCGCCGCCACCTGATCCACTTTTTCCTTTCGCCGGCTCCGGCGCATTTTACCCTGGATCAACATTCGATTGGCCATCCGGGTCGTCAGGCGTTCATCCCAGAGCGTGACGGGAATGGCGACGGCGGATTTAAGGGCGGCGGCAAAGGCCTGCGCTTTCTGCGCCGCAGGGCCGTAGCTGCCATCCATGTTCCGCGGCAGCCCCACCAGGATGAGGTCAACTTCCTTTTCGACGAGAATTTTTTTCAGGCGCGTCAGGAAATCGGCGAATGGCTCGGCGGGAAGGTATTCCAGCGGTTGGGCGACGGTTCGGCTTTCATCGCTGACCGCGACGCCGATGCGCCGGGTTCCGTGATCGAGAGCGAGGATTCTCATGGGCCGACAGTTTTGCAGAAACGGCCGAAATTTCAATGCGCGGAATCCCCGCTGTTGATGGATCCGAGCAGGGCGGGGCGGCTTCTTTTTCGTGGCTTTCGCGCGGCGGGAGGTTAAATTTTCGGCGATGATTCAATACCTGGACTTGCTGCGGCAGGTGCTCGAACAGGGCCGGTTCAGGAACGACCGCACCGGCACGGGCACCTACTCGATATTTGGCGCGCAAGCGCGGTTTGATCTGCGCCGCGGCTTCCCGCTGCTCACCACCAAAAAACTGCACATCAAATCCATCATTTACGAATTGCTCTGGTTCCTCCGCGGCGAGACGAACATCAAATTTCTGAAGGAACACGGAGTGACCATCTGGGACGAGTGGGCGGATGCCGAGGGCAATCTGGGCCGTATCTATGGCGCGCAATGGTGCGACTGGCGCACGGCGGATGGACGCCACCTGAACCAGATTGACGCCGTCATTGAACAGATCAAAAAGAATCCCGACTCGCGCCGACTCCTGGTCACCGCCTGGAATCCGGGCGAACTGGAGCAAATGGCGCTGCCGCCATGCCACGTGCTGTTCCAGTTTTACGTGCAGGGGGAGGAATTAAGCTGCCAGCTTTACCAGCGCAGCGCGGATATTTTCCTGGGGGTGCCGTTCAACATCGCCAGCTACGCCCTGCTGACCATGATGGTCGCGCAGGTGTGCGATCTGCGGCCGGGCGAATTCATCCACACCTTCGGCGACCTGCACCTTTACGCCAACCACGTTGAGCAGGCCCGGCTGCAGCTTTCGCGCCAGCCGCGCCCGCTGCCGCAGATGAAACTGAATCCGGCGGTGAAGAACATCCATGATTTCCGATTCGAAGATTTTGAACTGACCGGCTACGATCCGCATCCGGCCATCAGGGCGCCGGTGGCGGTGTGAATGGTTTTGGCCGCCGGCCAGGCCGGTGCGCCGGCGAACCGCGAATCAACCACGCTGACGTGAAACATTTCCAGGCCATCGCCGCCATGTCGCTCAATCGCGTGATCGGCGCGCGCTGTCGCATCCCGTGGCACCTGCCGGAGGATTTCAAGTGGTTCAAGAAAATGACCCTGGGCCACATCGTGGTGATGGGGCGCAAAACGTTTGAAAGCCTGGGCGCGCCATTGCCGCACCGCAAGAATTTGGTCCTCACGCGGCATCCGCGGCGGCTGATCCGGCAACACCCGGAAATTTTCGGCCAATTCCACGAATGGCGCGGCGGAAAACATTTGCAGCGCCCGTATCAATTCCGCTTTTCCAAACTCGGCGAAATCCAGGAAACGGAAATCTTCATCTTCAATTCGTTGGACCGCCTGAATCCGGCGGAGTATCCCCTTCACATCTTCATCTGCGGCGGCGCGGAAATTTATGAACAGGCGCTGCCGCGCTGCTCGGATTTGTATCTGACGCTGGTCAAACGCGAGATTCCCGAAGGCGATGCGTTTTTCCCGCCCTTTGAGGAGCAATTCACGCTGGTGGAAAAAATTCGTGAGACGCCGGAATTTGAAATCCTCCACTACCGGCACCGCTCGTTGGGGCGGTAATTTCCGTTGGCCCCCGCGGGCAAAGATCACGCCGCCGCCTTGGCCGCCATCAAGTCGTTCCGGCGCTGCGCCATGCTTCTGAAAAACTCGTAGCCCTCGCGCAGACGACGCACGCAGACGTCCTTGTCTTCCAGCATGGTCTTGATAATGCGTAGAATCGGCCTGGGGCGCAGATAGTAGCGGTGGTAAAACCGCTCCACCGCCTCGTAAATTTCCTCTTTGCTCAGGCCCGGATATTCCAGGGCAGCGTCCTGAAACCCGTCCTCATGCACGATGTCGGTCTTGTCTTTCTTGACGAACCAGCCATTGAGCCGGGCTTGTTCGTAAAGCTCGGTGCCCGGATACGGTGCGGCCAGGGAGACTTGGAGTGAAAAGATGTCCAGCTCCTGGGCAAACCGGATGGTCTGTTCGATGGTTTCCCGGGTTTCAATGGGCAGACCGAGGATGAAGGTGCCGTGAATGACAACTCCCGCCTGGTGACAGGCCCTGGTAAAGCGGCGCATTTCGTCGGTGGTCACGCCTTTCTTGATGCGCCGGAGCGTTTCGTCGTTGCCGCTTTCGTAGCCGACCAGGAACAGGCGCAGGCCGTTGTCCTTGAAAAATTTGATGGTGTCGTAATCCAGGTTCGCCCGGCTGTTGCAGCTCCAGGTCAGGCCCAGCGGGCCGAGCCGCTTGGCGATTTCGCGGGCGCGCGGCAGGTTCGCGGTGAACGTGTCGTCGTCAAAGAAAAATTCCTTCACCTGCGGGAAAAGCCGTTTCATGTAAGCCATCTCGTCGGCCACATTTTGCGGCGAACGCACGCGATATTTGTGGCCGCCAATAGTCTGCGGCCAGAGACAGAAGGTGCATTGTGCCGGACAGCCGCGGCCCGTGTAGAGGCTCAGGTAGGGATGCAGCAAATAGCCGATGAAATAATTCTCAATCTTCAGGTCGCGTTTGTAAACGTCGGCCACCCACGGCAGCTCATCCATGTTGCCGATCAGTTCGCGTTCGGGATTGTGACGAATTTTTCCGTCCCGGTCCTTGTAGGACAGGCCGGCGATGGTTTCCAGCGGCCGCCCTTCGGCCACTTCCTTGCAGGTGTAGTCGAATTCCTTGCGGCCCACCCAATCAATCGCCCACGACGCCTTGAGTGTTTCGGTGGGCAGCACCATGGCATGGGCGCCCACAAAGCCGATTTTGGTTTCCGGCCGCTGCTGCTTGATGGCTTCAGCCACCCGACAGTCGTTTCTGAGCGAAGGCGTGGAGGTGTTGATGATGACGTGGTCGTAATCTTTGGCAATGGCCAGGCATTGCTCCAGGTCAATGCCATGCGGCGGACAGTCGAGCAGGCGCGAACCGGGAGTCAGCGCCGCCGGTTGGGCGAGCCAGGTGGGATACCAGAACGATGTAACCTCGCGCCGCGCCTGGTAACGCGATCCGGCGCCACCGTCAAAGCCGTCAAACGACGGCGGAGAAAGATAAAGTGTCTTGCTCATGAAAATTTCAGTCTTGTTTCAATAATTCTTGCAACCGCAACAGCCGCGGACTTTTCGCGTGCCGCAACGCTTCAACCAGCCGTTTCAAGTTGTTCAACCGTTGGTTGATCTCGGCGTGGAGGCGCGTTCCCTGGTCGCTTTCAAAGCCAAAGTCGGTCATTTTCAAACCCGCATCTTTGGCTGTCTGCACCAGCCATCCCTCCAGACGCGGACTCAACTCGATTATACAGTTATCCCGTTTCTTGTCGATGTAAACCCGAATGCCATGCCTCTGATTCCGCCCCGGTTCCTGATTCCGCTCCGCCTCTGATTTTACGTTTTTCAAGTAAGTCGGAACGGCCGCTCCGGGGTCTTCATCAATCAGAGCGATGGCACTGGAACAGTTGCTCAGACACTTCGAAATTTTGCCTTTCCCATGACTGTGAATGATGAATTCAGGCGGTACACCCAATGTAGTCGCCAGCGTTTCGTCCGGCTTGCATTCGAGAAAGAGCCTCATTCCTCCACCAGTTTGTCCAGATTGAAAAAAGCATCGGCATCCAGATCCAAAAGCTCCGACAGTTTGTTTTCCGGCACCGTCTTGACGATGGTTTCAAAATTTTTCAGTTGAGTTACAAACACCGCCAAGTTGTCCTTCGGAGTTTTTTCGACGACAGAGGAAAGCAGATAAGGATTGTGCGTGGTAATAAAAAATTGGTTGGTGTCATCCAAGGCAATCCGCTCCGCAAGGTATTTGGTGTAAAAGGGGAAGGTGTTGGTTTCCGGCTCGTCGAGCAACAGAGCGACGTCGCGATTGGTTTCCAGCATGGCCATGAAAAAGGCGATGCGCCGCAGCGTTTCCGAAACGGTCATCCAAGGATAACTGTAAATTTCATCGCCGACATCTTTGCTGATGAGCAATTCATTTTCCGTCGGTTTCAACTGCAGCCGATAACCCTTTTCCCGGATGAGGTCGCCGATTTTTCTGCGGAGGGTTTCGTTGGTATAAAGAATGGCCGGTAGATTGTCGCCGAAAGGCGGATTGAGCACGCCGGGTCCGCGGTTCGGAAAATTTGCTAAGGGCTTGAAAGCGTAATAACGAAACGAAGTTTTTATCGGTAGAATCCAGTTGACGGATTGAAGAGATACCAGGAAAGACTGTGGTTTTTGGGTTTCTTCATTGATTGTTGCTTCAAACTGTCCGGTGTTGCCGTTAAGTTTCAGAGAGATTTGCCATGGTCCTGCTTTAATGGAAAGGCCCTCGGAAACCTTCTGATCAAAAAACAAATCGACGA
>Ga0070740_10004570_pt1 | contig 13496 bp, 2 predicted proteins | sample Coa_R2_FD_67286 | JGI IMG/M metagenome (GOLD analysis project Ga0070740, IMG submission 67286) | Surface soil microbial communities from Centralia Pennsylvania, which are recovering from an underground coalmine fire - Coalmine... | ecosystem: Environmental > Terrestrial > Soil > Unclassified ... | reverse complement strand
TGGCCGAGGTGGCGGCCAAACTCTTCGGCGACCACGTCGCGCCCGAGAATGTGATCGGCGAGACGCTGCGCGCGGCCATCGCCCGCCCGGCGCCGACGGCCACCGAACTGCGTGACGTGCTGGCCGCGCCGCCCGACTACCCGTCCGACTACGCCGTGCTGTCCGGGCATCCTCTGGCGGCCTGGGTGGAGATGGCCTGCGGTCTGCAGCCGGACGAACGCGGGCGCCTGGAGCGCCGCCGGCCGATCACCCTCGCCGAGGCCGCGACCAACCTGGCCAGGGAGACCGGCGCCGATGCCGCCACCTGCCGGCGCCATCTCCAGGCCGTGCTGCTGGCCGGCTACAAGACCCACCATCCCGACACCGGGCTGCCGCTGTTCGCCTTCCGCCTGCATCAGTTCATCTCGCGCGGCGATACCGTCTACGCCTCCATTGAACCGCCCGAGACCCGCTACCTGGCCATGGAAGGTCAGGTCTTCGTGCCGGGCGGCCGCGATCGCCGGCTCTTCCCGCTCGTCTTCTGCCGGGAGTGCGGCCAGCATTACTACGTGGTGGACCTGCGGCGCGAGCGCGCCGTCGCCCCCCGCGACCTGGGCGCGCTAGGGGTGCAGGAGGACGGCGAGGTCCAGCCTGGCTTTCTGCTGGCCGGCGACTGGGAGCTCAGCGTCGAGAACCTGCCGGAGGACTGGCTGGAGACCCGGGCCAACGGCGACGTGGTGGTGCGCTCGGCCAATCGCCGCTGGCAACCCCGCAAGCTCTACGTGGCGCCGGATGGCAGTTGCGGCGAGTTGGGCCTGCCCGGCGGCATGGCCGCCTGGTTCGTACCGGCGCCGTTTCGTTTCTGCCTGAGCTGCGGCGTCAGCTACGCCTCCACCCAGCGCAGCGACTTCGGCAAGCTGGCCTCGCTCTCCACCGAGGGGCGCAGCACCGCCACTACCGTACTCTCCCTGGCCGTCGTGCGCGCCCTGCGCCAGGTCGAGGGAATCAGCGATCGGGCGCGCAAGCTGCTCAGCTTCACCGACAACCGCCAGGATGCTTCATTGCAGGCGGGGCACTGCAACGATTTCATCCAGGTTGGCCTGCTGCGCGGCGCCCTCTACGCCGCCGTCAAGGCGGCCGGGGACGATGGCCTGGGCCACGAGGACATCGCCAGGGAGGTCACCGACGCCCTGGGCCTGGAGCTGGCCGAGTACGCCAGCAATCCGGAGGTCGAGCTGCTGGCGCGCCGGCGCACCGTGGAGGCCCTGCGCGATGTCATTTGCTACCACGTCTATCGCGATCTGCGTCGCGGCTGGCGCGTCACCAGCCCCAACCTGGAGCAGTGCGGCCTGCTGCGCGTGGAATACGAGGCCCTGGACGAGCTGTGCGCGACGGAGAAATACTGGCAGGATCGCCATCCGTTCCTGCAGGTGGCCGCGCCCGACGAGCGGCTGCGCGCCTGCCGCGTGGTGCTCGACACGCTGCGCCGCAACCTGGCGATCAAGGTGCGCTACCTGGACCCCGACAGCCTCAAGGCGATCCGCGACAACAGCTTCCAATACCTGCGCGAGCCCTGGAGCATCGAGGAGAACGAGGACCTGGAGACGGCGCCGGTCTTCCGGGTCAAGCCACGCGCCGGCAAGCCACGGCGGCCCGAGATCGCGGTCTCGCCCACCAGCGGGTTGGGCCGCTTCCTGCGGCGCGGCACCACCTGGCCCTCCTCGTTGACGCACGGTGAGCGGGTGGCGGCGAAGGATCTGGAGGCCCTGGCCCACGACCTGTTTGAGGTGCTCTGCGTCGGCGGCCACCTGGAACGCGTCGAGAGCGGCCCGATGCCGCTGTACCAGTTGCAGGCAGGCGCCATCCGCTGGCTGGCCGGCGACGGCACGCCGCCCGAGCCCGACCCCGTGACGGTGCCGCGCCCATCCAATCGGCGCGAACACGCCGAGACCAACGCATTCTTCAGGCAGTTTTACCGCACCGTCGCCCTCACCTTGCGCGGCACCGAGGCACGCGAGCACACCGCGCAGGTGCCGGCCGATATCCGCCAGGAGCGCGAACAGCGCTTCCGGGAGGGCACGCTGCCCATCCTCTACTGCTCGCCGACCATGGAACTGGGCGTGGACATCGCCGACCTCAACGCCGTCAATATGCGCAACGTGCCGCCGACGCCCGCCAACTACGCCCAGCGCAGCGGCCGTGCCGGGCGCTCGGGCCAGCCGGCGCTGGTGCTGACCTACTGCTCCTCGACCAGCCCGCACGACCAGCACTTCTTCCGCCGCCAGGTGCGCATGGTGGCCGGGGCGGTGGCGCCGCCGCGGCTGGACCTGGCCAACGAGGACCTGGTGCGCGCCCACTTGCACGCGGTCTGGCTGGCCGAGACGGGCCAGAGCCTGGGCAAGTCGCTGCGAGACGTGCTGGATCTGGAGGCGGCTGGACCCGGAGCAAAGTCGCTGCCGCTGCGCCAGGACGTGCAGATGGGTCTGCGCGATCCCCACGCCCGCCTGCGCGCCGCCGAACGCTGCGAGCGCATCCTGCACGATCTGGAGCCGGAGCTGGCCGGCACGGCCTGGTACCGGCCCGGCTGGCTGGCGGCGATCATGGACGGGGCGCTGGCCCAGTTCGACGCCGCCTGCGACCGCTGGCGCCGGCTCTACCTGGCCGCCTGCCAGCAGCGCGACCAGCAGCACGCCATCGTGATCGATGCCTCCACCAGCCCCGAGGCCCGCGCCGTGGCCACCCGCTTGCGCGGCGAGGCCGAGACCCAGATCAAGCTGCTGGTGGACGAGGTCAACACGCTCAGCTCCGACTTCTACAGCTACCGCTACGTCGCCAGCGAAGGCTTCCTGCCCGGCTACAACTTCCCCCGCCTGCCCCTGGCCGCCTACCTGCCCGGCAAGTCGCGCAAAACCGGGCGCGACGAATTCGTCAGCCGCCCGCGCTTCCTGGCCGTCTCCGAGTTCGGCCCGCGCAGCATCATCTACCACGAGGGCAGCCGCTACCGGGTCAACCGGGTCATCCTGCCGGTGCGCGAGGACGGCCAGCGCACGGTGAGCGCCAAGTTCTGCAAGGCCTGCGGCTACGGGCACGTCGGCGCCGATGCCCAGGACGAGGTCTGCCGCGATTGCGGCAACCTGCTCAACGCCGGCGGCGCCCAGTACCTCGGCAACCTGCTCAAGCTGGACAACGTCTCCACGCGCCGGGTGGACCGCATCACCAGCGACGAGGAGGAGCGGCTGCGCCAGGGCTACCAATTGCAGACGGCGGTGCGCTTCGCCGAGGGCACGCAGGGCCTGCTGGCCACCCGCGCCGTCTATCGCACGCGAATGCCCGACAGTGAGAAGCCGCCAGCGGGTGCCACCGCCGCGCCGACCGCCACCACCTGGCGCACGCCCGAGGCGGAAGAGCCGCTGCTGCATGCCACCTATGCGCCGACCGCCACCATCTGGCGCATCAACCTGGGCTGGAACCGGCGCAAGGACAAATCTACCTACGGCTTCTATCTGGATATGGAGAAGGGCTACTGGAGCAAGAAGGACAGCCCCACGGAGAGCGAGAGCGAGGGGCCGGACGACGCCGCGGGCCAGGCGCCGCTGGAGCGGGTGGTGCCCTTCGTCGAGGACCGGCGCAACGCCCTGCTGCTCGCCCCGGAGATGGCGCTGGATCAGCCGGCCATGTTCAGCCTAGCCTACGCGCTCAAGCGCGGCATTGAGAGCCTGTTCCAGCTCGAGGACAGCGAGCTGGCCGGCGATATCCTGCCCAATGGCGCCGACCCCCGCCGCATCCTGCTCTACGAGGCCGCCGAGGGCGGGGCCGGCGTGCTGTCGCGCCTGGTGCAGGAGCCGAACATGCTGGCGCGGGTGGCGCGCGAGGCGCTGGCCATCTGCCACTTCGATCCCGCCACCGGGGAGGACCGCCATCGCGCCCTCGGCGCCCACGAGCCGTGCGAGGCGGCCTGCTACAACTGCCTGCTCAGCTACAGCAACCAGCGCGAGCACGAGCTGCTGGACCGCCATCGCATTCGCGACCTGCTACTGGACCTTGCGCGCTGCTCGGCGGAGGTCGTCACCGCCGCCGGCTCCGGCGGCGCGCTGCGCGATCTGCTGGCGCGCTGCGACTCGGAGCTGGAGCGGCGTTTCCTGCGCTTCCTGGCAGACCGCCATCTGCGCCTGCCCGACCAGGCGCAGCCGCTGCTAGCCGCGCACGGCACGCGACCCGACTTCCTCTACAGCGACCCCGATCTGATGGCCTGCGTCTACGTCGATGGCCCCTACCACGAGTTCCCGCACCGGGCCGAGCGCGACGCGGCCCAGACCGCCCGGCTGGAGGACAGCGGCTACCTGGTGATCCGCGTGCAGGACGAGGATACCTGGGAGCAGGCCGTGCAGAAGTATAGCTGGGTCTTCGGGGAGGGCGGTTGATGGTGCGGCTCGAACGGGGACGAGGCCGGCAAGGATGCCGGCGGTCCCAGGAGGCACGGCGGCCGGCAAGGATGCCGGCGGTCCCAGGAGGGATGGCGGGCAAGGATGCCGGTAGTCCCAGGAAGGATGGCGATGGTGGCTGAGGGAGAACCGGTAACTGCGACCTATGGATGTGTGCGGCGCGCCGGGCTTTCGCCTGCCGCGGATGTCCCGGGACCGCCGGCATCCTTGCCGGCCCCGGTTGGTCGTGGCCGTTCGGCCGTCTTGCCTGCCGATGTCGTGCGCGTCCCGCGGCGGTGTCGGCCGTGTCCTGGGACCGCCGGCATCCTTGCCGGCCCCCGGTCGCCCCGCAGGTGGTCGGGGAACGTGCGACTACGGCCAACGCCCACCAGCGGGAACCTGAAACAACGGCCGGTTGCTGTTGGTACACGAGGCCGGCAAGGATGCCGGCGGTCCCAGGAAAGTGCGCGTAGGGTGAAGTGAGAAGGGCAGGATGAACTATACGGTCGGTTCGCTGGTCACGGCGCGGGGACGCGAGTGGGTGGTGCTGCCCCGGGAAGACCCGGATGTGCTGCTGCTGCGCCCGCTGGGCGGCGGAGAGCGCGATGTCACCGGCATCTTCCTGCCGGCTGAGCCGGATGTGCGTCCGGCCAGCTTTCCGCCGCCGGACCCCGAGCAGGCCGACGACCACACCGCCGGCGCCCTGCTGCGCGACGCCGTGCGGCTGGGCCTGCGCACCGGCGCGGGACCGTTCCGCTCCTTTGGCCGCATCGCCGTGGAGCCTCGCCCCTACCAGATCGTGCCGCTGCTAATGGCCCTCAAGCTGGACCCGGTGCGCCTGCTGATCGCCGACGACGTGGGCGTGGGCAAGACCGTGGAGGCCGCCCTCATCGCGCGCGAGCTGCTCGATCGCGGCGAGATCCGCGACCTGTGCGTATTGTGCCCGCCGCATCTCTGTGAGCAGTGGCAGGCCGAGCTGGCCGATAAGTTCCACATCGCGGCCGAGGTGGTGCGACCCGGCACGCTCGGACGCCTGGAGCGCGACCTGTCGCCGGGCGAATCCATCTTCGACCGCTATCCGCACGTCGTGGTCAGCATCGACTACATCAAGAGCGACCGGCGGCGGGCGGACTTCGTGCGGGCCTGTCCCCGGTTCGTGATCGTGGACGAGGCGCATACCTGCGCGGCCGGGGCGGCGGGTCGCGACAGCGGGCAACACCAGCGGCACCGCTTACTGGCCGAGCTGGCGGCCGATCGCAACCGGCACCTCCTGCTGGTCACCGCCACGCCGCACAGCGGCATCGCCCAGGCCTTCCAATCGCTGCTGCGGCTGCTCGACCCCGTCCTCGGCGACCTGCCCGAGGACCTGTCGGGGGCGGAGAACCTGGCCAACCGCGAGCTGCTGGCCCGCCACCTGGTGCAGCGGCGGCGCGCTGACATCACCGAATACCTCAAGGAGCACAGCAGCTTCCCCACGCGGGTTAGCGCCGAGATCACCTACACCATGTCGCCCGGCTACAAGAAGCTGTTCGACCAGGTGCTTGACTACGTGGACGAGCTGGTGCGCGAGAGCGCCGGCCTGAGCCAGTTCCGGCGTCGGGTGCGCTGGTACGCCGCCCTGGCCCTGCTGCGCTGCGTCTCCAGCTCGCCCGCCGCCGCCGCGGCCGCCCTGCTCACGCGCACCGGCGAGGGGTTGGACGAGAGCCTGGCCGCCCTGGAAGCGATCGGCGCCGAAACGGTGCTGGACCTGGAGAACGCCGAGACGGCGGAGATCGACGACGCCATCCCCGGCGCCGATACGGCCGTGGAGGATACCCCCGAGGCGGCGGAGCGCCGGCGTCTGCGCGCCTTGGCCGCCGCCGCCACGGCGCTGCGCGGCGAGGGCGATGCCAAGCTACTCGGCGCCGTGCGCATCGTCGGCGAGCTGGTGCGCGACGGCTTCCATCCCGTCGTCTTCTGCCGGTACATCGCCACCGCCGCCTACCTGGCCGACGAGCTGCGCAAGCGGCTGCGCGACGTGACGGTCGACGTGGTCACCGGCGAATTGCCCCAGGACGAGCGGCTGCTGCGGGTCACCGGCCTGGCCGACTTCGAGCGCCGCGTGCTGGTGGCCACCGACTGCCTCAGCGAGGGGATCAACCTGCAGCAGCATTTCGACGCCGTGATGCACTACGACCTGGCCTGGAACCCCACGCGGCACGAGCAGCGCGAGGGCCGGGTGGACCGCTTCGGCCAGCCGCGCCCGGAGGTGCGCACCGTCCTCTATTACGGCGAGGACAACGGAGTAGACGGGATCATCCTCCGCGTGCTGCTGCGCAAGGCGGAGAGCATCCGCACCTCGCTGGGCGTCTCGGTGCCGCTGCCGATGGACAGCGCCAAGGTGCTGGAGGCGATCTTCGAGGCGCTGCTGCTGCGTGGCAAGGCGGACCCTCGCCAGCTCGCCTTCGACTTCGGCCCGGCCGAGGACCGCTTGAGCGAAGTGGAGCGGGCCTGGGAGAGCACGGCGGAGCGCGAGCGCCAGAGCATCACCAAGTACCGCCAGGCATCGCTGCACCCCGAGGAGGTGGCCCGCGAGCTGCGCGAGGCGGCGGAGGCGCTGGGCGACCACCGCGACGTGCAACGCTTCGTGGAGGCGGCCTGCGCCCGGCTGGGCGCGCCGCTGGAACCGCATGGCGACCACTGGCGCCTGAACGTGGAGGCGACGCCGGCCCTGGCGCAGGCGGCGGCGGAGGCCGGGCTGCGCGGGCGGGTGCGGCTGGCCTTCGCCCTGCCGGTACCGGAGGGCGTGCTGCACATCGCGCGCACCCATCCGTTCGTGGAGGCGCTGGGCGCGCGGATCGCCGGCACGGCCCTGGACAGCGGGGCGAGCGGCATCGCCGCCCGCTGCGGCGCGGTGCGCACGCGCGCGGTCGCCACGCGCACCCACCTGCTTGTGCTGCGGCTCCGCTTCCACCTGACCACCACCAGCACGCGCGACGGCGCCACACCGCTGCTGGCCGAGGAATGCCTGCTGGCCGCGTTCGAAGGCCGGCCGGAGGAAGCTGTCTGGCTGCCGGAGGAGCGGACGCGGGAGCTGCTGCTGGCCGAGCCGGCGGCCAACGTGCCCGCCGGGCAACGCACGCTGTGGCTGCGCCAGGCGCTCGACTCTCTCGATGCCCTGCAGCCGGGCATCGCCCGCCTGGCCGACGAACGCGCCGCGGCCCTGCGCGAGGCGCACGAGCGGGTGCGCTCCGCGGCCAGGCTGCGTGGCGTGCGCCACGGCGTGGAACCGCTTCTGCCCGCCGACATCCTGGGCCTCTATGTCCTGATGCCCGCCCTGACGGAGGGTAGCTGATGGGACGGTTGGGCCGCACCCTGGGACCGCCGGCATCCCTGCCGGCCCCAGTTGTTGTGGATGTGGTTGTGGCCGGCGACCCCGGTCGGTTCCTGGGACCGCCGGCATCCTTGCCCGCCCCGCTCGCCCTGGACGCGACGGAGAGCCGGGGACTGCGGTCCCCTGGAAAACGCTGGCCGACCGCGGTCGGGCGGAGGACGGTGGCCTGGGCGTATGGCGAATGCCGCGCGGCAGCGGACGGGGGCCGGCAAGGAAGCCGGCGGTCCCAGGAAGGCACGGGGCCGGCAGGAGGGCCTGGGTTCCCAATGGAGCCGCCGAGAGGAGAGGCGATGAGCACAGGCAACGATTCCAAAAGGCGTGCAAACATTCCCGGGACCGCCGACATCCCTGGCGGCCCCCGTGCCCCTGGGACCGCTGGCTTCCAGCCGGCCCGGCGCCTTCCTGGGACCGCCGGCTTCCAGCCGGCATCTCCGGACGAGACCCCGTGGCGTTCACGCGGCTATCTGCCGCACTTCGAGGGCGAAGAGGTACCACAAGCCATCACGTTTCGCCTGGCCGACTCGCTGCCACGGCGGGTTGTGGAGGCCTGGCGTGACGAATTGGCCCGGCTGCCCGAGCGCGAAGCGGACGCGGAGCACCGGCGGCGCGTCGAGCGCTATCTCGATGCCGGCCATGGTGCGGGCTGGTTGCGCGATGGGCGCGTGGCGCGGCATGTGGAACAGGCGTTGCTGCACTTCGACGGAGAGCGCTACCGGCTGCACGCCTGGGTCATCATGCCCAATCACGTGCATGTCGTCTGTACGCCCCTGCACGGACATACCCTGGCCGCGATAGCGCACACCTGGAAGTCGTACACGGCGACGGTCGCCAACAAGGTGCTGGGGCGTCACGGCCCGTTCTGGCAGCGCGAATACTTCGACCGGGCTATCCGCGACGAGCGCCACTTCCGTGCGACTGTCTCCTATGTCGAAGCCAATCCCGTTGTTGCCGGCCTGTGCGAACACCCGGCGGCGTGGCCGTTTGGGAGCGCGCGGCTGGGTGGTAGTGGAATGGACAACGATAACAGCGGCACGGGGGCCGGCAAGGATGCCGGCGGTCCCAGGATCGGGTTGCGGTCCCCCGTGGGTCGTGTTGGCCGTGGCCACTCGATCCCTGACCACTCCCGGGTGATGGGGGCCGGCAAGGATGCCGGCGGTCCCGGGGAAGCGCCGGGCCGCTGCGACATCGGCGGTAGGCCAAGGGGGTAGCATATGAGCCGGAATAACCTACCGTTCACCACGGTCGCATCGGCGGAGCCCGTCCTGGGACCGCCGGCATCCTTGCCGGCCCCCGGTTGCCCCGGAGATGGTCGGGGTCCGAGCGACCAGACGTCCGTTCCTGGGACCGCCGGCATCCTTGCCGGCACACGGTCGCCCTGGAGGTGGCTGGGGAACGGGCCACGGCCAAAACCCACCAACGGGCATCCGAAGCGACGTCCGGCTGGTGTTGGAATACGAGGCCGGCAAGGATGCCGGCGGTCCCAGGAGGTAGCGTGTGAGCCGGAATAGCCTGCCGTTCACGACGGTCGTATCAGAGGGCGGTCTGCTGCCGCCCGATCTACTGGCGCGGGTGGCCGCCGCCGATCCCCGGCTGCCCTGCATGAGCGCCGCCGACTACGGCCTGGGCCGCAACGAGCGGCTCAACGAGGCCATCAGCCGGGCCTGGGCGCGCGTGCGCGGCTACTGGCTCGCCTTCAGCAATACGCCGCCCAGCGAGACGGGCGTCGTCGAGACCCGGCACGAATGGCTGCTGCCGCTCTTCCGCGCCCTCGACTACGGCGAGCTGGCCTTCCAGCGCTCCGCCCTGATGGTGGGCAACGAGGCCTTCACCATCTCACACCTGGCCGGCGATGCGCCGGATGCGCCGCCCGTGCACACCGTCAGCGTCAAGCAGGACCTCGACCGCCCGCCCGGCCCCGGCGAGGTGGGCGGCGCACGGCGGCTCAGCCCGCACGGCCTGCTGCAAGGCTACCTGAACGCCACCAAACCGCGCTGGGGCCTCGTCAGCAACGGCCACATCCTGCGGCTGCTGCGCGACAACCCGCGCCTCTCGCAGCCGGCCTACGTGGAATTCGACATCAAAGCCATGCTGGAAGGTGGCGTCTACGCCGATTTCGTGCTGCTCTACCTGCTGCTGCACCGCTCGCGGCTGCCCCGGGGCAGCGCCGACTTGGCGGCCTGCCCGCTCGAGCGCTGGCGCCAGGAGGCCATCCAGGAGGGCGCGCGAGCCAAGGAGCAGTTGCGCGCCGGGGTGGAGACGGCCATCAAGTGCCTGGGCCGCGGCCTGCTGGCCCACCCGGCCAACAGCGCGCTCCGCCAGGCCCTGGCCGATGGCACGCTGCCGGTAACGGGGGCCGGCAAGGATGCCGGCGGTCCCAGGGAAGACGCCGGGCCGGCAGGGATGCCGGCGGTCCCAGGATGGGGCTGTACGGCGGCCGGAGCAACCGAGGCCGGCAAGGATGCCGGCGGTCCCGGGAATGGTGCTTCGCCGCACAGGAACGCGTCTGAAACAACAGGACGTGAAGTGGCTGGCTTCTATCCCCAGGTGCTGCGTTTGGTCTACCGCCTGCTCTTCATGCTGGTGGCCGAGGAGCGCGACCTGATCTTCGAGGAGGGCGTGGACCGGCGCCTGCGCCAGATCTACGCCGAGCACTACAGCATCGCCCGATTGCGCGAGCTGGCCGACCGGCCGCGCGCCCGCGACGATACCCACGACGACCTCTGGCGCGGCCTGCAAGTCAGCGTCGGGCTGCTGCGGGACGGCTGCGACGCGCTGGGCCTCAAGCCGCTGCACGGCGGCATCTTCGCGCCCGACTCCTGCCCCGACCTGGATGGCGCGCTGATCTACAACTCCGACCTGCTCGATGCGCTGCACGGCCTCTCGCGCGTGCGCGCCGGCAAGCTCTTGCAGCGCGTCAACTACCGCGACATCAACGTGGAGGAGCTGGGCAGCGTCTACGAGGCCCTGCTGGATTACCACCCGGCCGTGCGCGTCAACGGGCGGTACGTCACTTTCGAGCTGGGCGCCGGCAGCGAGCGCAAGACAACGGGCAGCTACTACACGCCGCCCGAGCTGGTGGCCGAGCTGATCAAGAGCGCCCTGGAGCCGGTCATCGAAGAGCGGCTGAAGGGGCTGCGCAGCAACGAGGAGAAGGCGGACGCCCTGCTCACGATCACCGTCTGCGACCCGGCCAGCGGCTCCGGCCACTTCGTGCTGGCGGCGGCGCGGCGGCTGGCGCGCGAGCGGGCCACGCTGCTGGCGGGCGGCGGCGAGCCGAGCCTGCGCGACTACCGCCAGGCGTTGCGCGCGGTGATCCGCCACTGCATCTACGCCGTGGACCTCAACCCGCTGGCGGTGGACCTATGCCGCCTGGCCCTGTGGCTGGAGGGGCACGAGCCGGGCCGGCCGCTCACCTTCCTGGACCACCGCGTCAAGTGCGGCAACTCCCTGATCGGCGCCACGCCCAAGACGCTGGAGGCCGGCATCCCCAACGAGGCCTTCGCCCCGGTCACGGGCGACGACAAGGGCCTCAGCCGCGACCTGGTGAAACGCAACAAAGACGACCACAAGCGCAGCCCGCACCAGCTCTCGTTCGGCTTGACCGAGCCGGCGGACGCGGCCAGCGCGGAGGAGGTCCGCCGCGCCCGCGCGCTGGTGGACCTGCCGGAAGAGAGCGTGGGCGAGAGCGACGCCAAGGCGGCCGGCTATGCCGCCTTCGATGCGCTGATGGAGCACAAGCGGGCCATCGCCGACACCTGGGCGGCTGCCTTCTTCTGGACGCTGCGGCCGGGCGACCCGTTGCCGCCGACGCAGGCCAACCTGCGGGCGCTGCGCCTGGGCGGCGAGCACCTGACGCTCTTCACCGCGCTCAGCGCGGCGCAGCAGGCGCGCATCCGCGAGCTGGTGGTGGCCAACCGCATCTTCCACTGGCACCTGGAGTTCCCCGAAGTGTTCGGCGAGAGCGGCGACGGCGGCTTCGACTGCGTGCTCGGCAACCCGCCGTGGGAGCAGCTACAGCTATCGGAACAAGAGTTCTTCGCCAATCGTGCCCCACACATCGCCGAATTGTCCGGAGACGCCAGGAAGAGAGCCATCGCGGCCCTGGAGCAAACAGATCCAACGCTGGCAGCAGCGTTCACCGCTGCCAAACATGATGAAGACACGCAGACCAAGTTCATTCGGGAGAGCGGACGCTTTCCCCTAACCGCGGTCGGCAAGCTCAACACCTACGCCCTGTTTGCCGAGCACTTTCGAGCGATCACGGGCCAGCGCGGGCGTGCCGGCCTGATCTGTCCCACCGGCATCGCCACCGACGACTCGACCAAGGCGTTCTTTGGCGATCTTGTGCTCAAGCAGTCGCTCGTGAGTTACTTCGGGTTCAAGAACGAGCAATTCCTGTTCAGCAAGCCGGTCGAGCACACAGTCACTTTCGGTCTGCTCACCATGCTTGGCAGCGGGCAGAGATCGCGCCAGATGGAGTTTACTTGGCTGGCGTACAATGTCGGACACATGAACGACCCCAAGCGGCGGCACATCCTGACTCCCGAGGAAATCGCGCTGGTCAACCCCAACACGCGCACCTGCCCCATCTTCCGCACGCGCGCCGATGCCGAGCTGACCAGGGCCATCTATCGCCGTGTGCCGGTGCTGGTCAACGAGGCGACGGGCGAGAATCCGTGGCACGTTTCGTTCCGTCAGGGCTTGTTCAACATGACGAGCGACAGCGGCCTGTTCCGCACGCGGGCGCAGCTCGATCCTGGGACCGCCGGCATCCCTGCCGGCCCGGCCTCGTCCTGGGACCGCCGGCATCCTGCCGGCCCCCAGTCGCCGGCGTCGTACACGTCCCACGATGGCGGCCTTATCCTGGGACCGCCGGCATCCTTGCCGGCCCCGGTCGCCCCACAGGTGGTCGGGGAACAGGCGGCCACGGCCAACACGATGCTGGGGGTAACGCAATTCGATCCTGGGACCGCCGGCATCTTGCCGGCAACGGGGGCCGGCAAGGATGCCGGCGGTCCCAGGGAAGGCCAGCCCGATGGGGACGGCTGGACGCTTGACGGCAACGTGTTCCGCAAGGGAGATAGTGCCTACCTTCCGCTGTACGAGGCCAAGTTGCTGCACCAGTTCGACCATCGCTGGGCCACCTACGACGGCGCGGAGACCCGCGACCTCACAGCTGCCGAAAAGGCCGATCCATCCTGTGTTGTGCTGCCGCGCTACTGGGTACCGCGAGAAGAGGTAGAGTCGCGGTTAGCCGACCGCTGGGGACGCGGCTGGCTGTTGGGCTTCCGCAACATCACAAACGCCACGAATGAGCGGACAGCCATCTTTGGCTTGATCCCTTATGCCGGCGTTGGGAATAGTGCGCCGGTGGTCTTATTGGATCGTACGCCGAAGCCAACGGTGGTGGCTGGCCTCGTCGCGAACCTTAGCGCTCTGTGCTTCGACTACGTGGTACGCCAGAAGATCGGCGGTACCAATATGAACTTCTTCTATGTAAACCAGTTTCCCGTCTTGCCTCCCGACGCTTATTCACCAGCCGACCTGGACTACATCGTTCCCCGCGTGCTGGAGTTGGTGTACACGGCGTGGGACATGCAGCCCTTCGCGCGTGACCTGGGCTACGACGGGCCGCCGTTCGCCTGGGATGAGGAGCGCCGCGCCGTACTGCGGGCCGAATTGGACGCCTACTACGCCCGACTGTACGGTCTCACGCGCAAGCA
>Ga0070740_10004568_pt1 | contig 13501 bp, 14 predicted proteins | sample Coa_R2_FD_67286 | JGI IMG/M metagenome (GOLD analysis project Ga0070740, IMG submission 67286) | Surface soil microbial communities from Centralia Pennsylvania, which are recovering from an underground coalmine fire - Coalmine... | ecosystem: Environmental > Terrestrial > Soil > Unclassified ... | reverse complement strand
CACATTCTGCAACAAGATATGCGCGGGGGTAAACATGGCCGTCAGGCCGCCGCCCGCGGCGAAGAGTCCCCACCACAGGGGCTCAAGCTCGTCGACTTCCCCATGCTCGTGTGCCATCCTACACCTCCTCCGTCTCGCTCTTGCGCCCGCGCAGGCCGCCAAACAGCAGGGCCCCGATCACGGTCAGCGAGGCCGCGGCCCAACCGGCGAAGGCGCCGGCTGTGACCTGCTCGGGCGGCAGCTTGCGCTCGCCCAGCCGCACGGTCTGCACCACGCCGGCCAGTTGCAGGAAGGTGACGGAGTGCAGGGCGGCAAAGCCCAGGCTGATCAGGTTGAACAGCACCCACAGGGGATGGCGCTGCGCGCGCACGAAGCCGTCGTAGGCCTCTTTGCCGCGGCGCAGGCGACCAAGCTGCATCAGAAAGCGCAGCGCCCAGAGCGCCACGAAGACGCTCGATGCCTCGCGCAGCATGTATATGGTGTAGCGGCGATTGGCGTTCCACCATCCAAACGGCAGCCCCGGCTGGTCGGAGCCGTGATAGCCGCCCGGGGCGGGCGCGACATTGCGAATCCAGCCCGATTTGATCTGTGAATTGCTCATCGTCGTGTCCAGGGAAGCAATAGTCTCTTGTACCAATTCATGGTGGTATCCAGCTTGGTCTGCTGGATGGCCTTGGCCGGATCGACGTGCTTGGGGCAGACCACGGAGCATTCACCGACGAAGGTACAATCCCAGATGCCCTCGCTGGTCGCCAGGACCTGCAGTCGGGTCATGCTGCCCTGGTCGCGCGAATCGAGGTTGTAGCGGCGGGCCAGGGCGATCGCCGCCGGGCCGAGGAACTCCGGCTCCATGCCGTAGACGGGACAGGCCGCGTAGCACAGCATGCAATTGATGCACAGGCTGTACTGGTGGAACTCCTCCAGTTGGGCCGGCGTCTGCAAGTACTCGCCGCCCGAGAGCGGCTTCTCGTCCTCGCGGATGATCCACGGCTGGATGGCGTTGAGCTTGTGCATGAAATCGCTCATGTCGATGACCAGGTCGCGGATCACCGGGAAGTTGGCCAGGGGCTCGACCGTCACCCCATTGGGATAGAAGTCGCGCAGGAACGAGGCGCAGGTCAGGGTGGGCGTGCCGTTCACGGTCATGCCGCAACTGCCGCAGATGCCCATCCTGCACGACCAGCGGTAGGTCAGCGAGCCATCGATGTAGCTCTTGATGTAGTTCAGGGCATCCAGGACAACCATGTCGTCGCGGTACGGAATGGTGTACGACTGGTGGGTGGGCTCGGCATCTTTCTCGGGGCGGAAGCGGGCAACGGTCAGCGTTATCGTCGGCTCTGCAGCCATGAATCTGTAACCCCCTACGATGTATGCGTACTCTTCAACTATAACATCCGCACCCCGGCAGCCTACGACTCCTCACCACGCCAGGCCGTCCAGCCTTCGGTGAGGCCGTAGTAGACGATGACCAGGCCGGCCAGGGGGTCGGCCCACCACCAGCCCAGCAATGCGTTGAGGGTGAGCCCGACCAACACCGCGGCGGCCAGGGCGGCGTCGATGAGCGTGACGCGGGCTTCGGTGGAGAGGACCGGGTTGCCCAACTGCCGGCCGGTGATGCGCTTGCCCTGCGCGAGCAGGAGCATGGCGACGAGGGTCGCGGCGAGCCAGGCGATGCCGCCCGGCGAAGGGGCGGGGTGCGACCCGGTGAGCAGTGTGTAGGCCGTCTGCCCAAGGATATAGACGGCAAGGGCGAAGAAGGCGCCGCCGATCAGGCGCAGGGCCGCGCGCTCCCGGTCCAGATGGGTGCCGGTAAGCTGCCAGACCACGACCACCGAGGCGAAGATCTCGATGAGCGAGTCGAGGCCGAAGCCGGCCAGGGCCACCGAATGGGCGGCAACCGCGGCGGCCACGACCACCACCACGCCCACCACGTTCCAGCCGAGGGTCGCGTATTCCAGGTACAGCCCGCGCCGCAGCAGCGCCTCTTTGGACATCCCCCCTATCCCTTCACCACGAGCACGGCGCAGGGAGCATGGTCGATCAGGAAACGCGCTTCCTTATGGATCGACTTTGGCCCGACGTCGGTCCCGTGCACGAACACGACCAGGACATCGGCCCCTTCGGCATCAAGCAGGCCGCGTATCTCGTGCTTGGGGCTCCCTTCCAACAGGCGCGTCTGAACGTGCGCGGCGTCCCACCCTTCCGTGGCCGAGGCGGCAGCGGCCAGCAGACGCTCTCCCGCCGTGCGGTCGGCCAGCCGCATGCGCTCGCCGCCGTCCCGTGGCCAGCCCGGACGCAGCAGACGCCGGCCCGCCGCGCGTTCCCATTCCTCGCGCCCGCCCGTGTCGAGCACGTGCACCAGGACCACCTCGGCGCCCTGCACCCGAAGCATCGGCGGGACACGGGCCAGCGGGGTTTCTCTCAGCCGTTCATCTATCGCCACCACGATGCGCATCGACCTTACACTCCATCATACAAGCGCGCCGAGGATGATGGCCGCCACCAGCAGCATCAGCGGCGTGACGATCACGCCGTAGCGGACGTACTGCAGCGACGAAACGTGCAGCCCGCGCTGGCGCAAGAGTAGCAGCCACAGCATCGTGGAGAGGGAGCCGGTGGTGGTCAGATTCGGCCCCAGGTCACAGCCGATCAGCGATCCGTAAACCAGGGCGCGCCCCGCCGCGCCGTGCGGGCTGCCGATAGCCGAGAGCAACACAAGGGCCATCGGCACGTTGTTGATGAGGTTTGTGCCTGCCGCGCTCACTCCCGTGCTCAGCAGCGCGGCCAGCATGGGCTGACCGCCGGCACTGTGCAATAATTGTCCCAGCGGAGCCGTCAGGCCCACGCGCTCGACCCCACGCACGACAACGAACAGGCCGGCCACGAAGGGGAAGATCCCCCATGAGAGGCCGCGAACAAAGCGGCGCGGGTACAACGAGCGCAGGGCCGACGCTCCCGCCAACTCCAGCGCGGCGCCCCCGACGGCGATCACTCCCAACGGCACGCCCACGACACCTCCGGCGACAAAGGCCCCCGCCAGCAGCAAGAGAACGATGGCAGTATAGCGAAAGAAGCGCGGGTTGGAGGCGGGCGCATCGTGCCCGCAGAGTAGCGCGGGGTCGTAGCGTCCGGCGATGCGCCGGCGAAACACGAGCAGAAAGACGGCCACGTTGACGGCAATCGCCGCGATGCTCGGTACTAACAGATAGCGGAGGAAGCCGGCCGTGGTCAGCCCGAAGTGCTCGCCAACCAGGATGTTGATGGGATTGCTGACCGGGAGCGTGAGCGAGGCCGTATCGGCGATGAAGGTGCAGGCGAACATATAGGGCAGGGGATCGAGGTCCAGCAAGCGGACCACGCTATAGACGACCGGGGTCAGGATCAGTGCAGTGGCATCGTTGGTCAGGAAGGTAGAGATGAGCGCGCCGAAGACGAACACATTGAGGAAGAGCAGGCGCTGGTAGCCCCGAGCAAGCCGCGCCGCCCGCGTGGCCAGCCACGTGAAGATACCGGCCTGCTCGGCCAGCGTCGTCACCGACAGCATGCCAAGGAAGAAGAGAAAGACATCCCAGTTGGCGAGCACCACCTGTCCGGCCGACGCGAGCGGCACCACGCCGGCAACGACCATCAGGACGCCGCCGATCAGGGCGACGACGCCCTCGGTCAGGCCGCGTGGACGCGTCAACACTGCCAGCAGCGTGGCTACGAAGATAACGAGCGCAATGATGAACGTCATGCCCCGCTGGCTCTGGTCGGGTCCGGGCCGAGTCGCTTCAGATGATGGGACGTCATTGCTGTGACCGAAGGATAGCACATCCTGTGCCGCGCAGAAGACCTCAACCTGCTGGTCTTCTTTGCCCCGGCCGAGGGATCTGCCTGACGCGGCGCCACACGCCACGAAGCGCGTCAGACTCCCTCCACATGGCAGCGGTTCTGGGAGCGCGGTGGTGCGTGTGGGGCCACACCACCGCGCGTAACGGAGGAATCGATGGCATGCGCTACCATCTACATCCATATATCGGCAAGCTGAGACGCGACCTTTAGGCCCCCTCCGCTAGATCCGGCCGGACAGCCACCCGGCGCGCATAGCGGCCACAAATACAAATTGCCCGCCCCACCGGAAACCGGTGGGGCGGGCAATATCGTGGGGGAAACTCTCGAACCGGCGTCCCCAAAACGGCTCGTTAGCTCCCATCCACCACCATCTTAGCCTGCCCAGGCCCGCCGCGCATGATGTAAAACTCACATTTTTCTTTCGCGCCGTGAGCGATTCACGCCGCCTGTCGCGTCCTCACCGGCGACGCCCGCACGTCGACCGCTACGGCGTAGTCGAGGACCGCAGTGGCGTCGGCGTAGCGATCGGTAGCGCCCAGGATGGCCACGACGATGCGATGCCCGTCTCGCTGCACCGCCGCCACCAGGTTCTGCCCCGCCTGTGGCGTGGTGCCCGTCTTGACGCCAAACGCCCCGGGATAGACACCCAGCAGGCTGTTGCGGTTGTGCAGCACATAGGCCTGGTGGGTCGGGCCGCGGCCGATGACATGGTCCTGGGTCTTGACGATCTCGCGGAACAGGGCGTAGTGCCGCAGGTCATAGATGGCGAGGCGGAGCAGGTCGCGCGCCGTGCTGTACGCCCCCGGCGCATCCAGGCCGTACGCCTGCACGAAGTGGGTCCGGGTCAGGCCAAGCTCGGCGGCCTTGCGGTTCATCAGGCGGGCGAAGTTGTCCTGGGTGCCGGCGATATTGGCGGCAATGGTATAGGCAGCATCGTTGCCAGAGGGCAACAACAGGCCGTACAGGAGATCATGCAGAGAGAGGCGTTCTCCCGGTATCAGCCCCATGGCCGTGCCGCCGATGGCGACTCCCACCGAAGGGGCGCCATCCGGCACCGTCATGGGCGTGCTCGGCGCCACGCGGTCCAGGGCCACCGCGGCGGTCATCATCTTGGTCAGGCTGGCCGGAGCCCGCTCCACATCTGGGTCGCGGCTGTAGAGCTCTCGCCCGCTATCCATGTCCACGGCCAGAATCGCCGCCGCCCCGAGTAGCGGAACTGGAACGGGTCCGGCACCCATGCGGCTATAGAGCAGGTTCGCCGCATAGATGTAGGCCGGGCGATACGAGCCGGTGGAGACGCGGTACCACACGTCGTTGCCCGGCACTACTGCAATGCCATGCACGAGGCCAGTGATGGTTATCTGTGTGCCCGGCGCAAACGCGGCCTCGGAGGGCGCATCCGGGCGCGGCTCAGTATGGCTCGCGATCGCACCGTCTGTTCCGCTGAGCACGCCCGTCCAGGGGCCGGGCGCCTCGACATATCCCAGGCCGCTGGAATGCATATAGCCCACGCCGGAGTCCGACGATACCCGATACCACACGCTGTTTCCGGCCACCGCGTCGCCCTGCACCGCGGCCAGCAAGGTGACATGAGCGTCCCACTGCACCGTGCCCACAATCCTGGCGTCGAGCCTCGGCTGCGCCCGCAGATTGAAGTAGCTATTACTGCCCGGCCAGAGTGCGACGCCCGTCACCGTCACTGCCGGAGAGTCGCGCACTCCGGCGGTGACGCGAGCGGCCGGAGCCACGGCCAGCACGCAGACCAGGAGAACCAGAGACCGCCGGCAATATGCCCACATTCCTGGCATCAACTCCCAGCGATAAGAGCAGGGAACCCGCCGTGACGACCGCTCCGTGCACGCAGAGAGGGATGCCCACCCGCGAGCGTCCCGCTGCGCCAACCCGGCGGAACATAACCTAGCGGTGCGCCGCGGCCATCGCGCTGGCGGCGCCTCATGCGCGGAGCTTATCGATAAGCCCCGTCACCTCACCCTTCTCCGGGAAGCGATCCAGGGATTTCTTGGAGAAGATGAGCTTGCCATTGTAGGTTACCTCGAAGACGCCACCGCCCGAGGGCTTTAATATCAGGCTATTGATCTTGCGACCATAGGCCCGCACCAATTCTTCCGTCAAACTGACGGCATCAGGCAGGTAGTCTCAAACCTGGCAGAACTCGATGGTGATCTCCACGCCATGTCCCTTCTTTCTAGTCCTATACAGGATATAGTGTACCGGAGGGCTTCGGCACTCTGCCGCGAGCCCTCCATTGACGAGAGTGCCCACTCTAGCGTAGCATGGCGTCAATGACCAAGATGCCGACCTTCATGCCGTGGCTGGCGGCAGCATTACTGCCGGTGCTCGTCTCCCAGGCCGTCCGGGCCAGCACCGCGCCGGCAGCGCTGATACTCACGCCGGCCGACCTTCCCGGCGGATTCGTGCGCGACGACAGCCTCGAGAACGCGGATGCCACGGCGCGCACGGCTGCCTATGCCACCCTGATGCTGTCCGATGTCTTTGTGGGATATCGCAATTCTTCGGCCGCCGTCGTCCAGTTCACGGCGCTCCTGCGCAAGCGGGCCGACGCCGCCACCTACCTCGACGGCGAGTCGGCGGCGGTTGACCGGGACAAGAGTGCCCTGCGCATCACCCTGCCCGTCCGCCTGGGCGACCACGGGGCCATCACCTATCAGGCGCATGGGTTGCACGGAACGCCGTGGGTCCTGGCCATCTTCTCGGAGGGTCCATACATCACCACCCTGGGGGCCTACGATGAGAGGGGCGAGCAGGAAGCCATTGACTTGCTGGCTCGCGTGGCCGCGACGGTGGATACGCGGATGAAGCAGGCCGCGCGGACCGCGCCCGATCCACCGCCCACGCATTCCCCAGTGGCCGCGCATCCGGCGGTACGCATCATGTCGTTGCGTACAACCACCCTATCCGGGCGGGCGACGGATCGCTTCAAGCCGCATAGCACCGTGTACTGGCACCTCGCCTGGACGATCACCGGCGTGGCGAACAGCGCGCCCGAAACGGTGCGTGAGACGCTCTCTGGGGGCAGCAAGGTGCTACTGGCCAACACGCTCAACGACCGCGGGTATGCGGGTGCGAACGTGCTCGCCGACCACATGCAACTGGACAACGCCCCGGCAGGCTCCTACACGCTGTCCGTCACGGTTAGCCTCGCCGGGCGCACCGCCACGGCCACGCATATCTTCCGCGTCGCGCCGTAGACTCAACGCGCCCGGCTGATCTCCTCCACCGCGGCAGGGTTCTCCAGGCTGGAGACGTCGCCCAGCGGCTGGCCCAGGTAGCCGGCGCGTATCACGCGGCGCAGGATCTTGGCGTTGCGCGTGCGTGGCAGGTCGCTCACGAAGCGCACGGCCTGGGGCTTGAGCGCCTTGCCTAGCACCGCGACGATGGCCGCCTCGATCTCGCCCCGCAGGGCCTCGCCTTCCTGATAGCCGGGACCCAGTACGGCGAAGACGACGACGGACTCGCCCTTCAGCTCGTCCGGCACCCCAACAGCCGCCGCCGCGGCCACTGCCGGGTGGGTCAGCGCCGCCGACTCCACCTCGGCCGGACCCAGGCGCTTGCCCGCCACCTTGATCGTGTCGTCCGAACGGCCGCGGATATACCAGAAGCCATCGGCGTCGATCTCGGCCCAGTCGCCGTGCACCCACGTATCAGGGAAGCGCGACCAATAGGTGTCGATATAGCGCTCGGGATCCTTCCAGAAGCCGCGCGTCATGCCCGGCCATGGTCCCCGCAGCACCAGCTCGCCGACGCGGCCGCGCACCGAATGCCCGTCCTCGTCCACCACGTCGGCGTCCATGCCGGGCACCGGCCCGGCGAAGCAGCACGGCTTCAGCGGCGTGATGGTGGTGCAGCCGACGATGCCGCCGGAGATCTCCGTGCCGCCCGAGTAGTTGACGATCGGGCAGCGCCCCCGGCCCACCGTCTCGAACAACCAGCGCCAGGAGTCTGGGTCCCAGGGCTCGCCGGTCGAGCCAAGCACCCGCAACGCTGACAGGGGATGGGCCTGCGCGGGTTCGTCGCCATGCGTGCGCAGCGCTCGCACCGCCGTGGGCGCGATGCCCAGGACGGTGACGCCATGCCGCTCGGCCAGCTCCCACAGGCGGTCAGGGCCGGGATAGTCGGGCGTGCCGTCGTAGAGCAGCAGCGTTGCGCCCAGCATCAGCGTGCCGCTGATGGCCCACGGCCCCATCATCCAGCCGAGATCGGTGAGCCAGAAGAGCACGTCGTCCTGCTGCACGTCGAAGCAGTGGGCCAGGTCCTGCGCACCCTTGATGGGGAAGCCGCCATGGACGTGGACGGCGCCCTTGGGACGGCCGGTGGTGCCCGAGGTATAGATGATCATGTAGGGGTCCTCAGGCTCGGTGCGGCAGGTCTCGAAGGTAGTGGGTCCGGCCTCGCGCAGCTCGTGCCACCATAGGTCGCGGCCCGGCGTCCACGGCACCTCGGCCCCGGTGCGCCGCACCACGACCACCGTCTTGACGGCCGGCGCCGCGGCCACGGCCTCGTCGGCGATGCGCTTCATCTCCACGGCCTTGCCGCGCCGATAGAAGCCGTCGGCCGTAATCAGCGCGACGGCCTCACAGTCGACCAGCCTGGTGGCCGCCGAGGGCGCAGCATAGCCGGAGAAGATCGGGATGGCGATAGCGCCGAGCTTGGCCAGCGCCAGCATGGCCACCACCGTCTCCGGGATCATCGGCAGGAAGATGCCGACGCGGTCGCCGCGGACGATGCCCCTTTCCTGCAGGGCGCCGGCCATGCGATTGGCCTCCTCTGCCAGCTCACCGTAGCTCAGCGAGCGCGTGACGCCCTCCTCGCCCTCCCACAGCAAGGCAGGAGCGGCAGATCTCGGGCCGGCGGCCCACTTATCCACGGCATCGTGCGCATAGTTGTATAGACCGCCCACGAACCAGCGCGTCCAGGGCAGGCCGCGCGCCGTATCGAGCGTGGCCGTATAGGGGCGATAGAACTCCAGCCCAAGCTCGCGCACCGCGGCGTCCCAGAACTCGGCCGGATGCGCGGCGGCCCAGGAGAGCAGCCTATCGAACGACTCGATGCCCAATTCGGACATCAGGCGCCGCAACCGGCTGCGCTCGATATATTCCCGGCTCGGGCGCCAGGCTACCCCGTCGGCATCGGCACGCAATGGGGGAATCTGTACGGAGGACATGGGATACCATCTCCTGGCGTTCACTATTGCTCATTACAGTACTATGTGTCTGCCTAGCTGGTGAAGCGCTTTGGCCACGGCCACACCCTTATGTTTATGTTCCGGCCGGCTATTCGACGGGCGGCCACTGTTGTGCACCGTGCACAATGCGCCAGACCTCGATGACCTGATTGGCCTCGTCAATGTGGTAAACGATGCGGTAGGGGTAGCGCGTCACCAAGCGCTCACGCGTTTCGGGCACCTCACCCGGCCGGCCCATGAGTGGAAACGCCGCCAGGCTGTTGATTGCGCGCAGGATGGTACCAACGACGCGACCGGCAGCGGACCCGGATCGTTCCGCGTAATAGGCGTGAATCGCAGCAAGGTCTGCCTCAGCGGCATCGGTAAGCGCAACCCTCACACGTCATCTGCATCCACATCACGTGCGTCAAGATCAAAGTCAGCCGGTAACATGCCCTTATCCTTGAAACGAGCGACCACATCCTCGATAGACGAAAGCTGTCCCGCGCGGGCCTGTGCGCCGCCCTCCAGGATCATTGCTATCTCATGCACCCGTCGCTGTCCTTCCATAAGCAACGCCTCAACCATGAGGTCATTCTTGGCGCGACCAGTAGCCTGAGCAATAGTCTCGTACAGGTCTCGAACCTCTTGAGGCATGCGGATGCTGGTTGTTATTCCCGCGGCCATCACCCTATCTCCTCCATTCCTGCAACACTTTCTGTAGTACAGGATAACCACAACTTCCGACATGGGCAAGTGAGGTTCCTTGCCGCGCGCCGCGCGACCGTCGTCTTGCCGCGGCGTGGCGGACCGCCAATCAGATATATCACCGGCTAACCTCCAGGTTCGCGCCAGGGTTTGCTCGCGCGCCCGCGAAGCCGAGGGGTACAATAGAGGTGTGAGCGCACAACAGAAGACCCAGGCACACGATTACTATAGCGTCCTAAACGTCACCCCCACTGCCACACCCCTCGAAATAAGGCGCGCTTTTCGCGAACTGGCGCGGCGTCTGCACCCCGATGTGAACCCGGCCGCGGACGCCGCCGAGCGCTTTGCCGCCATTGCGCGGGCCTACGATACGCTGTCCGATCCCGAGCGCCGCCGCGCCTACGACCTGTCCCGTTCGCGTCCGGCCGGCCCTTCGTCCCGGGCGGAGTGGAAAGGGCCGAGCATGGCCCAGATGGCGCGTCACGACCTGCACGGCGAGCGGCGGCCCGATCCCGCGGTGCCGGCCGATCCGGCGGTGCGCGGCCTGGATATCTGGCAAACGGTGCAATTGACGCTGCGCGAGGCGGCCTTCGGCACCGACAAGAGCATCGAGATTCCCCGCCACGAGACCTGCGTGCAATGCCGCGGTTCGGGCGCGGCGCCGGGCGCAGCGGTGCGACAATGCGGGCGCTGTCACGGCACCGGCCGCGGGCCGCAGCGCGGGACCGCCTGCCCGCGCTGTCGCGGCAGTGGCAACCTCCCCACCGTCCCCTGCGCCCTGTGCGGTGGACGTGGCCGCATCGACGTGGTCGAGCCTTTTTCGTTACGCTTCCCGTCGGCCCTGGAAGATGGCGAGGTGATACGCATCAAGAACCAGGGCCAGCCGGGTCCAAACGGCGGGCCGCGCGGCGACCTGCACCTCAGGATCGAGGTGCTGCCGGACCCGGTGCTGCGGCGCCGCGGCGCCGAGGTGTATGCAAGCGTCCAGGTCAGTCCCGACCAGGCGCGTGAGGGCATGCAGATTGACGTGCCCACCCTCCATGGCGAGGCCCACCTCAAACTGCCCCGGGACACGGCCGACGGCGCAACCTTTACCCTGAAGGGTCAGGGCCTGCGGCTGAAAGGGAAATGGCGTCGCGGCGACCAGCACGTCACCGTCCACGTCGCCGCTCAACCGGCAGCAGCCCCGGCCACGTGACCATCCATATGCCCCCATTAACGACATCACAGGGTAAGGCATGAGCGAGATTTTACCCGGCATCCATTTGCTGGATCTGCACTTCCGTGGGCGGCCAACGATCATCTCCACCTACGTGCTGGCCGCGGACGATGGAGCGGTCGGCCTGATCGAGACCGGTCCGGCCAGCTCGGGACCGGCGCTGCTGGCCGGGATGCGGGCCGCCGGCCTCGACCCGTCGCGGGTGGAAGACATCGTGGTGACGCACATCCACCTGGATCATTCCGGTGGCGCCGGGGTTCTATTGCGCGACGCCATGCCGGGGGCGCGCGTCCACGTCCATCCGGTGGGCCTGCAGCATTTAGTCGATCCCAGCCGCCTGGTGCGCTCGGCCACGCGCCTGTACGGCGACATGATGGAGACGCTGTGGGGCGAGGTGGCGCCCATCCCGGCCAATCGCGTGGTGGGCCTGGAGGATGGCAGTCGCCTCACCGTGGCCGGGCACGATCTGGAGGTCCTGTACACGCCCGGCCACGCCTCACACCACCTGGCATTGCACCACCGCGCGTCGGGCGCGATCTTCAGCGGCGATGCCGCGGGCGTACACGTGCCCGGACACGACATCGTCAACCCGCCGACCGTGCCGCCCGAGTTCGATCCGGTAGCCTGGGAGATGAGCATGGACCGCATGCTCGCCCTCAATCCAACGCGGCTGCTGCTTGGCCACTTCGGCCCGGTCGAGAACCCGCGCGCGCACCTCGATGAGTTGCGACGGCGGATGCGGGCCTGGACGTCCCTGGTCGAGCAGGGGCTGCGCGAAGGGCGCAGTCCCGATGAGATGGCCGCCGACCTGCGCTCGCGCGACGCCGCGGCCCTTGGCGCACACAGCGAGGCCCTGCAACAGCTCGAGCTGATGGCCGGCTATGATGCCGGCGTGGCCGGCATTATTCGCTACCTGGTGAAGCGGACATGAACGCACTGGAGATAGCCTGACACTGAAGTGTCACGGCAGGATACGGGCACTAAAGTGCCTTAGTGGCAACGTTGTCCGACTTTAGTCGGCGTGTTCCTGCCAGGCGACTTCAGTCGCCGGCCTCCCCCCTTCTTTTTCGAGGAGAAGGGGGGATTTGCGATCGAATGCAGGTTAGCGCTGGTCGATCGGCGTGTAGGGCACATTGCGCGGGCCGGTATACTCGGCGCGCGGCCGGATCAGGCGGTTGTTGCCGTACTGTTCCAGGATGTGCGCGGTCCAGCCCGACATGCGGCTGACCGCGAAGACCGGCGTGAAGAGATCGGTTGCGATGCCCAGACTGTGATAGGTCGAGGCCGAATAGAAGTCGACGTTGGGATAGAGCTCCTTCTCCGCCTTGACGGTATCGGCGACCCGGCGCGAGATCTCGTACCATTTCGGCTCACCGCGTTCCCGGCCGAGCTGCTGCGAGAGCCCGCTCAGGATGATGGCGCGCGGGTCGTCGGTACGGTAGACGCGATGCCCGAAGCCCATGATCTTCTGGCCCGCGTCGAGCTGCTGCTTGACGTAGTCCTCCGCCCGCTCCGGCCGGTCGATCGCCGTGAGCATCCTGAACACCTGCTCGTTGGCGCCGCCGTGAAGCGGCCCCTTGAGAGCGCAGATGGCCGCGACGACGGCGGAGTACATATCGGCCAGAGTGGCGGCGGTCACGCGCGCGGCGAAGGTCGAGGCGTTCAACTCGTGATCCGCGTGCAGGATCAACGCGACGTCCATGGCATGAACGGCGGTGGCGTCCTGTTCCTTGCCGAACAGCATGTACAGGAAGTTGGCGGCCAGGCCGAGGTCTTCGCGCGGCGCGACCGGCTCGCGACCATCGCGGATGGCGCTGATCGCGGCGACGATAGTCGGCGTTTGGGCCACAAGGCGCGTGGCCTTGCGTACGTTGGCCTCTCTTGAGCTGTCCGCATCGTCGGGATCGTACATCGAGAGCAGTGAGACCACGGTGCGCAGCAGCTCCATGGGCACCGCCGTGCGCGGCAGCTCGCGCATCACGCGCAGCACATCCGGCGGCAGCGCCCGGTTGTGGGCCAGATCGGCGGTCAGTTGCGCCAATTCATCGCGCTTGGGTAACCGGCCGTGCCACAACAGGTAGACCGTCTCCTCGAACGAGGAATGGGCGGCGAGGTCTCTGATATCGACGCCAAAATAGAGCAAGCGGCCTTCCTTGCCATTGACATCGCAAATGGCCGAGGTCGCGGCAACGACATCCTCCAGGCCGGCCGGCTTGGCAACAGGTGTGCTAGACATACATAGTCCTTAATTCTCCGATGGGGCACCACAACGCTGTGTACACTACACCTACAGTGTACGCGCCTCTGCCGTTCAGGCGTCAAAGGCTGTTGTGGATGAGCGCGGACATCTCGCCTGACGCGCCCCCACCAGGCATGGCATAGGAAGAGGCGCGCGCAGGAAAAGCGCCAGATGGATTGGGGTTGCCACCACGGGCCCTTCAGCCGGTCAGCGCTCAATCTGGCCCCTTCCCGGATATCACGATCGACTTCGAGACGCAGTTCACGGCCTTAACGCCGATCAGGTCGGGCACTGTGTG
>Ga0070740_10004566_pt1 | contig 13502 bp, 9 predicted proteins | sample Coa_R2_FD_67286 | JGI IMG/M metagenome (GOLD analysis project Ga0070740, IMG submission 67286) | Surface soil microbial communities from Centralia Pennsylvania, which are recovering from an underground coalmine fire - Coalmine... | ecosystem: Environmental > Terrestrial > Soil > Unclassified ... | reverse complement strand
GTCGCCATCGATTACGGCGCCAAGCGCAACATCCTGCGCATGCTGGCGGGGCTCGACGCCGCGGTCACGGTGGTGCCGGCGACGGCCTCGGCCGACGACATCCTGCGCCACGCGCCCGACGGCATCTTCCTCTCGAACGGGCCGGGCGATCCGGCGGCGACCGGCGCCTATGCGGTGCCGGTGCTGCGCAGGCTCCTCGCCACGGGAACGCCGATCTTCGGCATCTGCCTCGGGCACCAGCTCCTGGCGCTGGCGCTCGGCGGGCGCACGCGCAAGATGGAGACCGGGCACCGCGGCGCCAACCATCCGGTCAAGGACCTCGCCACCGGCAAGGTCGAGATCACCAGCCAGAATCATGGCTTCGTCGTGCTGCCCGAGACGCTGCCGCGCGAGGCCGAGGCGACGCATGTCTCGCTGTTCGACGGCTCGAACGAGGGCTTGCGCCTCAAGGACCGCCCGGTCTTCTCGGTGCAGTACCACCCCGAGGCGAGCCCCGGCCCGCAGGACAGCCATCATCTCTTCCAGCGCTTCGCCGCCCTCCTCGAGCGGGCGAAAGCCTGAGCCGGCATGCCGAAGCGCACCGACATCCGCTCGATCCTGATCATCGGCGCCGGGCCGATCGTGATCGGCCAGGCCTGCGAGTTCGACTATGCCGGCGCGCAGGCGGTGAAGGCGCTCAAGGACGAGGGCTACCGCATCGTGCTGGTGAACTCGAACCCGGCGACGATCATGACCGACCCGGGCCTCGCCGACGTCACCTATATCGAGCCCATCACCCATGCCATGCTCGAGCGCGTCATCGCCGCGGAGAAGCCCGATGCGCTGCTGCCGACCATGGGCGGCCAGACCGCACTCAACGCGGCGATGGAGTTGTCGCGCACCGGCGTGCTCGAGCGCCACGGCGTCGAGCTCATCGGCGCCAAGGCCGAGGCGATCGCCAAGGCCGAGGACCGCCAGCTTTTCCGCGCCGCGATGGATCGGATCGGGCTCGCCTCGCCGAAGAGCCGGCTCGTCGGCTCGCTCGACGCGGCGCGCGCGGCGCTCGCCGCGGTGGGGCTCCCGGCGATCATCCGGCCGTCCTTCACGCTGGGCGGCGCGGGCGGCGGCATCGCCTACAACCGCGAGGAGTTCGACGAGATCGTGCGCAGCGGCCTGCGCACGTCGCCGGTGCACGAGGTGCTGATCGAGGAATCCGTGCTCGGCTGGAAGGAGTTCGAGATGGAGGTGGTCCGCGACCGCGCGGACAACTGCATCATCGTCTGCTCGATCGAGAATGTCGACCCGATGGGCGTGCATACCGGCGATTCCGTGACGGTGGCGCCGGCCCTCACCCTCACCGACAAGGAATACCAGATGATGCGCAACGCCGCGATCGCGGTGCTGCGCGAGATCGGCGTCGATACCGGCGGCTCGAACGTGCAGTTCGCGGTCAATCCCGCGGACGGCCGGCTCGTGGTGATCGAGATGAATCCGCGCGTGTCGCGATCCTCGGCCCTGGCCTCGAAGGCGACCGGCTTCCCGATCGCCAAGGTCGCGGCGAAGCTCGCGGTGGGATACACGCTCGACGAGCTCCGCAACGACATCACCGGCGTCACGCCTGCCTCGTTCGAGCCGACGATCGACTACGTCGTCACCAAGATGCCGCGCTTCACCTTCGAGAAGTTCCCCGGCGCGGAGCCGACGCTCACCACCTCGATGAAGTCCGTGGGCGAGGCGATGGCGATCGGGCGGAGCTTCGCGGAGTCGGTGCAGAAGGCGCTGCGCTCGATGGAGACCGGCCTCACCGGCTTCAACGAGGTGGAGATTCCGGGCGCGCTCGCCGGCGACCGCAACGCGATCCGCGCCGAGCTCGCCAAGCCCAAGCCCGACCGGCTCCTGGTGATCGCGGAGGCCTATCGCCACGGTCTCTCGACCGCGGAGATCCACGCCGCCTGCCGCTACGATCCCTGGTTCCTCGAGGAGATCCGCAAAATCGTCGAGGCGGAGCGCGCGGTCGCCGCGTCCGGCCCGCCGCAGGACGCGGCGGGGATGCTGCGCCTCAAGGGCATGGGGTTCTCCGACGCGCGGCTCGCGGAGCTCTCGCATCGGAGCGAGGACGAGATCGCCGCGCAGCGCGCGCGGCTCGGCGTGCATCCGGTCTATAAGCGCATCGACACCTGCGCCGCCGAGTTCGCCTCCCTCACCTCTTATATGTATTCGGCCTACGAGGGCGACGGCCTCACCGCGCCGGAATGCGAGGCCGAGCCAACCGCGCGCGACAAGGTGGTGATCCTGGGCGGCGGCCCCAACCGCATCGGCCAGGGCATCGAGTTCGACTATTGCTGCGTCCATGCCGCGTACAGCCTCAAGGAGGCCGGCATCGAGACGATCATGGTCAACTGCAATCCCGAAACCGTCTCGACCGACTACGACACCTCCGACCGGCTCTATTTCGAGCCGCTCACCGCCGAGGACGTGATCGAGCTGGTGCGGGTGGAGCAGCGCGCGGGCAGGGTGCTGGGCGTGATCGTGCAGCTCGGCGGGCAGACGCCGCTGAAGCTCGCCGCCGCGCTCGAGGCGGCCGCCATCCCCATCCTCGGCACCTCGCCCGACGCGATCGATCTCGCCGAGGACCGTCGCCGCTTCCAGGGCCTGTTGCAGCAGCTGGACCTCAAGCAACCCGAAAACGGCACGGCGACCTCGCTCGAAGAGGCGGAGGCGGTCGCGACGCGCATCGGCTATCCCGTGGTGATCCGCCCGTCCTACGTGCTCGGCGGGCGGGCGATGGAGATCGTGCACGATCGTGCCGGGCTCGCGCGCTACATGACTCACGCGGTGCGCGCCTCGGGCCGCAATCCGGTGCTGATCGACCGCTATCTGCAGGACGCGATCGAGGTCGATGTCGATGCGCTCTCGGACGGGCGCGCGGTGTTCGTCGCCGGCATCATGGAGCATATCGAGGAGGCCGGGATTCATTCCGGCGACAGCGCCTGCTCGCTGCCGCCCTATTCGCTGCCGCCGGAAACGGTCGAGGAGATCCGCCGCCAGACCGTGGCGCTCGCGCGCGCGCTCCACGTGGTCGGGCTGATGAACGTGCAGTACGCGGTGAAGGACGGCACGGTTTTCGTGCTCGAGGTCAATCCGCGCGCGTCGCGCACCGTGCCGTTCGTCGCCAAGGCCACGGGCCTGCCGATCGCCAAGATCGCGGCGCGGCTCATGGCGGGCGAGCGGCTCGACGGGTTCGCGCTCGACAAGCGCGCGCGCCGCAGCCATGTCGCGGTGAAGGAGGCGGTGTTCCCCTTCAACCGCTTCCCCGGCGTCGATCTCATCCTCGGACCGGAGATGAAATCGACCGGCGAGGTCATGGGCATCGACGAGGATTTCGGCCGCGCCTTTGCCAAGTCGCAGCTCGGCAGCGGCACGCAACTGCCGCTTGGGGGACGCGTCTTCGTGTCGGTGCGCGACCGCGACAAGCCGGCGCTGATCGAGCCGTGCCGCAAGCTCGCCGAGATGGGGTTCGCCCTGGTCGCGACGCGCGGCACGGCGGCGCTCTTGCGCGAGGCCGGGCTCGCGGTCGAGGACGTCAACAAGGTGCTGGAAGGGCGGCCGCACATCGTGGACCGGATGCTGTCCGGCGAGGTGCAGCTCATCTTCAACACCACCGAGGGCGCGCAGGCGATCGAGGACAGCTTCAGCCTGCGGCGCACCGCGCTCACCCTCACGATCCCCTATTACACCACGGTCGCGGGCGCCCGGGCGGCGGTCCAGGCCATCGCCGCCCTCAAATCCGGCAGCCTTGAAGTCGCTTCGCTCCAATCCTATTTTGAGGGATCGTTCTGACCGCACTCCCTCGGGGGTGCGGCCCTCTTTATCGTGTCTCCTGGCCGAAAGGTTATATGCTTTCTAAATGACGAAGATTCCGATGACCGCGGACGGGTTCAATCGTCTGCAGGACGAGCTGAAGCGGCTCAAATCGGTGGATCGGCCGGCCATCATCCGGGCGATCGCCGAGGCGCGCACGCACGGCGACATCTCGGAAAACGCCGAATATCACGCAGCCCGGGAACGCCAGAGCTTCATCGAGGGGCGGGTCATCGAGCTCGAGGACAAGATCGCCCGCGCCGAGATCATCGATGTCTCGAAGCTCTCGGGGAAGGTCGTGAAGTTCGGCGCCACCGTCACGCTTGCGGACGAGGAAACCGAGGAGGAGGCGGTCTACCAGATCGTCGGCGAGGACGAGGCCGACATCAGCAAGGGACGGCTTTCCGTGACGTCGCCCCTGGCGCGGGCCCTGATCGGCAAGAGCATCGGCGACAGCGTCGAGGTCACCACCCCCCGTGGCGGCAGCCGCTCCTACGAGGTCGTAAAGGTCAAGTTCCGCTAGGCTCTGCCCGGCGGTTTCGCGCCATCCTCGTGACCTTATCGCGCACCGGATAATAGAATAGATAATTACTTGCCGTCCACCTCGATCGGCACGCCGGGCTCGTATTTCGAGGACCGGATCGCCAGGGACGACCGCACATGCGCGACGTTGGGGGCCGCCGTGAGTTGGGTGGTCAGGAACCGCTGGTAGCTGTCCCAGTCGGTCGCCACGATTTTCAGGAGAAAATCGGTCTCGCCGGCGAGCATGTGGGCCTCGCGGACCTCGGGCCAGGACGCGGTCAGGGCCTCGAACGCCTTGAGATCGGGCTCGGCCTGGCTCGACAGCCCGACCTGGGCGAAGACCGTTACCCCGAAGCCGAGCGCCTCGGGGTTGATGTCGGCGTGATAGCCTCGGATGTAGCCGGATTGCTCCAGCGCCCGAACACGGCGCAAGCAGGGCGGGGCGGAGATTCCTGCGCGATGCGCGAGCTCGACATTGGTCATCCGCCCGCTCGCCTGCAAATCGCGGAGGATCCGCCGATCGATCTTGTCGAGCTTGATGCGTCGCATCCCACGGATCCCGGAAGTAGCGGCCGCTCGGCAACATCCTAGCGGCCGGTAATTATATTGCAAGTTGGCACCGCCGCGCCAAGCGGCTTGCGCCCGTCCCGGCCGGCCGCTACCACGCCGGAATGGAGAACGACCGCGGCGGAGACGTCGGCACGATCCGCCCGCCGCCGACCGTCTGGGCGCTGCATGACGGCAAGATTGGCATGGCCAATCAAGTGCTTGGCCTGGCCGAAGCGGTCGGCTTGCCGTTCCTCGAGAAGCGCCTCGCGGTGCGCGCCCCTTGGCGCCACCTCGCTCCCAGCCTGTGGCTTCGCCCGCTCGCGGCGCTCGGCCCGGAGGGCGACCGGCTGGCGCCGCCCTGGCCCGATCTGATCATCGCCTGCGGAAGAAATTCCGTAGCACCGTCTTTGGCGACAAAACGCGCGAGCCGCGGCCGCACGCTCTGGGTACATATCCAGGATCCGCGCTTCGCCCGCGGCAAGGCCGATTTGCTCGTGGTGCCCGGCCACGATCCCGCGCGCGGCGGCAACGTGCTAACCACGCTGGGCGCGGTGCATCGGGTGACGCCGGCGCGCCTTGCCACCGAGGCCCAGCGCTTTGCGCAAGCCTTCGCCGCGCTGCCGCGACCGCGTGTCGCCGTGCTGCTCGGCGGCGACAACCGCGTCTACCACTACACCTCCGAGCAGTTCGCGGCATTTGCCGAACAGCTTGCGGGCTTGGCGCGTGGCGGCGTGGGGCTGATGGTGACGCCATCGCGACGCACCGGTGCTGCGGTCAAAGCCCTGTTGCACAAGCGGCTCGCGGGCCTCCCCGCTAGAATTTGGGATGGGAGCGGGGAAAATCCCTATTTCGGCATGCTCGGGCTCGCCGATGCGGTGATCGTCACGGCGGATTCCGTCTCGATGGTGAGCGAGGCGGCCGCGACCGGCAAGCCGGTGCATGTCGTGCCGCTTCAGGGCGGATCGGCAAAGTTCGCGCGGTTCCACGCGGCGATGGAGCGCGCGGGCATCACCCGCCCGTTCCGCGGCGCGATCGAGGCGTGGCGCTACGCACCGCCCGACGACAATGCGCGCGCGGGCGCGGCGATCCGCGACCTGCTGGCTCGTCGCTTTGCCGAGGTCGCCTGACGTGGTGGCGCGCGCCGCGTGGTTCGTCGCGGCGTTCGTGGTGCTTTGCGGCGGGCTGGTGCTGTTTCCGCGGATCGATCTGTGGGCGGCCGCGCAGTTCTATGAGCCGGCGCGGGGGTTCGCGCTGGCGGACTGGGCGCCGTTCCGGATTTTGCACGCGGCGTCGCCGTGGATCGTTGGATTGGCGGTCGCGGCGGGCGCGGTGCTGCTGGCGATGCCGGGGCGATGGCGCGCGGGCATGGTCCTGCTGCTGGCGCTGGCGATCGGGCCGGGGCTCATCGTGAACACGTTGTTCAAGGATCACTGGGGGCGGGCGCGGCCGTCACAAATCACTGTGTTCGCCGGCGAGAAACGCTTCACCCCGGCATTTGTTCCATCGGATCAATGTATTAGCAATTGCTCGTTCCCGGCGGGGGACCCCGCTGTGGGGTTTTTCCTGGTGTCCGCCGGCCTGCTCGCCCGGCCGCCCTGGCGCCGGCGCGCCGTCCTGGGCGCGCTCGCGCTGGGCGCGGCGATGGGCGTGGCGCGCATGGCGCAGGGCGCGCATTTCCTGTCCGACGTCGCGAGCTCGGGCTTCCTGGTGGCGGGAACGAGCTGGGCGCTCCATCGCTGGATCATCGCGGCCGACGGGCTCGGCGCGCTCTGGCGGCGGCTCCGCCACCCGCCGCCCGGCCTGATTCGCGGCGCCGGCCTGGTGCTGGCGCTGGCGCTGGCGATCCTCGCCGCCATCGCCTGGCTCGACCAGCCCGTGGCGCAGGCGGTCCGCGGCAGCCCGGCGGGGCTCGTCGCGGCGTTCCGGGTGATCACCCGGTTCGGCGTCTCGACCCCCTATCTCGCAGCCGCGGCCCTCCTCGCCGCCGGCTTCGCGCTCGCCGCGCGCCGGGCGGCGGGCATCGCCCGGCGGCAGGCGCTGCGCCTTCGCGCGCTCCAGGCCGGCTTCGTGCTCGTGGCGGTGGCGGGGGCGGGGCTCGCCGGCGACCTGATGAAGCCGCTGTTCGGCCGCACCCGGCCCAAGCTCCTGTTCGATCAGGGCGTCGCCGCCTTCACTTGGCATGGGGCGCATGCGGACCACTGGTCCTTCCCGTCGGGCCACACCATCACCGTGGTCGCGCTGGCGCTGGCGCTGACGCAGATCGAGCGGCGCGGCGCGGCGCTCTATGGCGCGGCGGCGCTCCTGGTGATGGCGAGCCGGATCGTGCTCGACGAGCATTATCTGAGCGACGTTCTGGCCGGCGCGCTGGTGGCGCTGCTGGGGTTCTGGGCGGCGCGGGCGGCCTTCGCCCGCGCGCTCAGCGATAGCCCTTGAAGCCCTTGAGATAGCGAACGAGGTAGTCCCGCGTTTCGCCGCCGCCCAGCGGGATCACGACATGCTCGACCGGCCCGGCCGCGGCGAAGCGGGCGACGATCCCGCCGATATCCGGGCTCGGGCTCACCAGCAGGAAGTCGCGGCCGATGTCGCGCTCGGGCGCGGCGTCGATGTCGAACTGGTCGTGCACCCGGCCATCGCCGCCGTTCCATTTGAGCGCGCCCGCCGGATAGGGCCGCACGTAATAGAGCAGCGCCGCCATGGTCTCGCGGTCATAGGCGAGGAGCAGCGCGCCCGGATGCAAGGCCAGCTGCCGCGACACCACCGCGCCGAGCGTGCTCCAGCCGCGCAGCCGGTGCAGCAGGTCGTATTTCGCCGGCAGGTCATAGCCCGCCGCGGCGGCGATCGGGCGCGCCTCGAGCAGCAGCACCGCCGCGACGACATGCAGCGCGATCGACGCCGCCGCCACCCAGCGCCAGCCGCGCGCGAGGAGCCACGCCACCACCAGCACGGTGGCGGAGACATAGGTGGGCGCCGACCAGTTCGGCTGCGCGCGCGAGAGGAAGCTCACCACCAGCATCATGGCGAGCGTCGGCAGGGCGAAGAAGGCGAGGAGCGCCGCGCTCCGCCCGCGCAGCGCGCGGTGCCCGGTCGCGACGATCGCGAGGAGCGAAGCGAACAGCAGCGGCCCGAACACGCCGAACTGCGAGCCGAGGAATTCCAGGAAATGCCCGGGATGGAAAAGCGGCCCGCCGAGCGCGGCATTGTCCTCGGTATGGTGGTAGCTCGCGAAGCCGTGCGCCGCGTTCCAGGCGAAGTTCGGCGCGTAGATCACGAGCGCCAAGGCCGCCGCCGCGAGGAAGCGCGGCAGGTGCCGCCGTTCGTCGCGGAACGCCGCGAGGAAGAGCAGCGCCGAAATGAGCCAATAGGCCATCGCGTATTTCGCGAGCAGCCCCACGCCTGCGGCCGCGCCGACCGCGCCCCACCAGCGCCAGTCCCCGCTCTCGCGCGCCCGCACGAAGGCATAGAGCGCCGCCGCCCAGCACAGCAGCAGCGGCGCGTCGGTGGACATGATCATCGCCGAGGCGGTGACGCCCGGCAGCGTCGCATAGACGACGGCGGACCAGGCGGCGACGCGCGCGTCATGGAGCCGCTCCGCGACGCGGAACAGGACGAGCGCCGTGGCGAAATGCAGGAGCGGCGCGGCCAGCCGCACCGCCAGCTCGCTGTCGCCCAGGAGGCCGGTCGTGGCCGCGATGAGCCACGCGACGAGCGGCGGCTTCGAGTAGTAGCCGAAGGCCGGATGCAGCGACCAGTACCAGTACTGCGCCTCGTCGGGATAGAGATCCGCGCGCCCGAGCGCGAGCCAGAGGAGCCGCGCGACCGTGACGGCGAACACGGCGAACACCGCGCCGCGCCAATACCGCTCCGCCGCCTCTTCCCGCCCCGCCGCCTGCGTCACCGCCGCCATGCGGCGGACATTAGAACGGGTCCCGCTGGGATGGAATCGTCGGGCCGCCCTGCTACGACAGGGAGCGGTATGGCGCCCTTCCCACCCTCGCGCGCACCGCCCCGCCGCGCGGGCGGAGAGGGTTCGAGTGAGACAGGGTCGAGCTCCTCATTCGATGACCTCGTCGGCGCGCGATAACAACAGTGGCGGGACCGAGATCTTGAGGCTATTGGCGGCTTTCACATTGACGATCAGTTCAATCTTCGCGGCGAGCTCTATCGGCAGATCGGCGGGACGCTCGCCGTTCAGGAGACGAGCGGTGTAGAGGCTGATGAGCCGAAACGGCTCCTCAAGGTTGCCGCCATAGCTCATCACGCCGCCCGCGGCGGCAAAGTCGCGATACTGGTAAATCGCTGGAACGGCGTGGTCGAGCGCCAAGGCGGCCAAACGCTTTCGACGACCGGTGAAGAAGGAATCGATCGCGATCACGAGCCCGCTCGCTCGGGCGCGAGCTAGACCCGCGAACACCGACTCGAAGTCGCGGTCCCGGCTGGCGCGGAAGACCTCAAGCTCCAATCCGAGTGTATGGGCGGCAGCCTCGGCCGCCTCGATCGTGGAGCGTGTCAGCGCCGGGTTGCTCGGATTGACCAACAGACCCAGGACCGTCGCTTTCGGCAGAATGTCGTGCAGAAGCTCAAGACGCTTCGGCGCCAGATCGCGGCCGAGCGAAGCGACCCCCGTCACGTTGCCGCCAGGCCGGTCCAAGCTGGCGACAAGCCCAAGCGCGACCGGATCGCCCGCGGTGAAGATGACGATGGGAATTGTGCTCGTTGCGGCTTTTGCCGCTAGCGCCGCAGGCGTGGATTGGGGCGCGACGATGACCGTGACCTGGCGTCGAACCAGATCGGCAGCGAGCTTGGGCAGAAGGTCGTTCTGGCCTTTCGCCCAGCGATATTCGATCGCGACATTGCGGCCCTCGACAAAACCGGCGTCGCCCAGGCCCTTCCGGAACAGGCGCAGTTGTTCATCGAAGAGAGCAGGCGATTCGCTGCCGAGGAACCCCACCACCGGTATCGTCGGCGGCTCTGCCCGCGCCGCACGAAGCCCAAACGCCCGAACCGCCGCCGCACCGCACGCAAGCCTGACCAATTCTCGCCGCTTCATGTTCGCCCTTGCCCGTCGAACGCGGGATTATCCGTCTCGGCCATGGTCGGGGCAAGGAAAGCACCCCGGCTCTCAGTCCCTTCGATGCGCGGCGGGGCTTCCGATCGCAAACCGGGGTGGCAATCGCGGGGGGCGCTTGCTAGATGATGCGGGTTCGATGGCGTCCATGCAGCTCAAGATCGAGACGTTCGACAACCGCAGCGGCGGCAACGCCTTCTTCAAGGCGGTGACGCATCCGCTCGCGGCGCGCGCGGCGGCGGCGCTGCTGCGGCGGCTCGGCACGGGGCCGGTCGCGCTCTATGACCCCGACGGGCAGGCCGAGCCGCTGGCGCAGCTCTACGACCTCGCCGGGCTCGAGATCGCCGGCGTCTTCGTGCAGGACGTGGCGGCGATCGGGCGCTCGGTGCTGGGGAAGCGCGCGCAGCCGGTGACCGAGCTCGGCACCTGCCGCGCGCGGAGCGTGCTGGTGCTGGCCTTCGACGCGGGGCGCGCAATCGCGCAGGTGCGGCACCTGCTGCCGCCGGACGCGGAGGTCGAAAGCCTCGACGCGATGCGGCTTCCCGACACGCTGCTCGGCAATCGCGCGCGCTATGTGGATCCGATGAACTTCGCCACCAACTTCGTCTTCTTCCGCGAGGCGCAGGGGCTCTCGACGCGGCTCGTCAGCGCGAACTACTGGACGGGATACGGCGCGGGCGCGGTCAAGCTCTGGGCCATGCTGTTCGACGCCGCCGGCAGCGTGCTGGCGGAGTGGGAGGAGAACGTGCCCGAGGGGACGGGCGTGATCGTGATCGACAGCCGCGCCGTGCGCGAGCGATTCGGGCTGCCGGAGTTCGTCGGGCAAGTGTTCCTGCACGTGGTGGGCGCGGCCGGGCACGACGTGGTGAAATACGCGCTCGATATTTTCGGCGCGGACGGGACACTGTCGGCGACGCACGACGCCAATTCCTGGCCCGCGGATTTCTATGCCGGGCTGCCGGCGCCGGGCGCGGGCGAACACGTGACGCTCTGGGTGCAGAACAGCCAGCCCTGCGCCATCCCGGCCGGCGCGATCGGGCTCAACGTGATGGGCGCGGCGCCGGTGCGGACGCTCGACCGGGCGGTGGCGCCCTTCGCCAGCGTGGCGCTCGACGTCACGGAACTCTGGCCCGAGGTTCGCTGGCCGCAGCAGCTCGAGCTCAGCGCGGGCAAATACATGGTGCGGCCGCGCTACGAGGTGACGCGCGGCGGGCGGCGGCGCATCGCGCACGTCAATGTCGAGCGCACCGACCTCCAGCCCGACCCGAAGATCGCGGAGCTCGGCAACCTGCTCGGCAAGGGGTTCCTGCTGCCGGCGCCGCTCCTGCCGCGCGATGCGTACCGTACGCTGCTTCTGCCGACGCCGATGGCGCGGACGCAGCGCGAGCTGCCGCTGGCGGTCGCGGTCTATGACAAGGACGGGTGCGAGGTGGCGCGGCGGCGCCTCGGGCGGCTCGCGCGCGGCACGGCGCTGGCGGTCGATCTCGACGCGCTCCTCGACGGCGCGGCGCTGCCGGGCGGCTACGGGCATGTCGAGCTGCTCTACGACTTCGCCGAAGGCGGCGAGGCGGATGGCTGGCTGCACGCGATCTTCCGCTACGAGCACCGCGCGAGCGCGCACGCGGCGGAGACGAGCTTCGGCGCGCACGTGTTCAACACCGCGCTCACCTACAAGGGCGAGCCGCAATCCTATGTCGGGCGGCCGCCGGGGCTGTCGACGCGGCTCTTCCTGCGCTTGGGCGGGGACGGGCTCGACACGCTCTGCCACCTGATCTACCCGGCCTCCGCGCCGTGGCACGCGGCGAGCCGCACCGAGCTCATCCTGCATGACCGCGCGGGCGCCGAGGTGGCGCGCGAGCGCGTGGCGATCCCGTGCTCGGGCTCGCTCCTGTGGCGCTATCACCAGCGGTTCGACGCGGCGGCGCGGCGGCGGGCGGGCGAGGATGCCTATATCGTGGTGCGCGACCCGACCTGCCGGCTTTTCGGCTATCATGGGCTGCTGCGCGGCGACGGCGCGTTCAGCCTCGACCACATGTTCGGCTTCTGAGCCGGGGAGACCATGAGCAAACGGCATCACACGAAGCTTCTCATCATCGGCGCCGGCCCCGCGGGCTACACCGCGGCGATCTATGCCGCGCGCGCCAATCTCGCGCCGCACCTCGTGCTGGGGCTGCAGCCGGGCGGGCAGCTCACCATCACCACCGACGTCGAGAACTATCCGGGCTTCGCCGAGGTGATCCAGGGCCCCTGGCTCATGGAGCAGATGCAGAAGCAGGCCGAGCATGTCGGCACGAAGCTGTTCTACGACCTCATCGTGAGCGCCGACCTGTCGAAGCGGCCGTTCGTCTGCGTCGGCGATTCGGGCGACACCTATGTGGCGGACGCGCTGGCGATCTGTACCGGGGCGCAGGCGCGCTGGCTCGGGCTCCCCAGCGAGGAGCTGTTGCGCGGCAAGGGCGTCTCGGCCTGCGCCACCTGCGACGGGTTCTTCTTCCGCGGCAAGGAGGTGGCCGTCGTGGGCGGCGGCAACACCGCGGTCGAGGAGGCGCTCTACCTCACCAACCACGCGACCAAGGTGACGCTGATCCATCGCCGCGACCGGCTCAGGGCCGAGAAGATCCTGCAGGCGCGGCTCTTCGCCAACAAGAAGGTCGCGGTGATCTGGGACAGCGTGGTGACCGAGATCCTGGGCGGGGGCGAGCCGCCGCACGTGACGGGACTGCGGCTCCAGAACGCCAGGACCGGGCAGACGAGCGAGCTCGCGGCGGACGGCGTGTTCATCGCCATCGGGCATACGCCCGTCACCGGGCTGTTCCGCGGCCAGCTCGCGCTCGACGCCGAGGGCTACATCATCACCCGCCCGGATTCGACCGCGACCGACATTCCCGGCGTGTTCGCGGCGGGGGATGTGCGCGACAAGGTGTTCCGCCAGGCGGTGACCGCCGCCGGGATGGGGTGCATGGCGGCGCTGGAGGCGGAGAAGTTCCTGGCGGCGGCCGAAACCGCGGGCGCCCTAAACGCCGCCGAATAGGGTAGAATAATTACAGCCAAGACAGGTGGCCGGCGGCCCGATGGACTGGGACAAGCTCAGGGTGTTTCACGCGGTTGCGGAAGCCGGCAGCTTCACGCATGCGGGAGAGGCTTTGAACCTGAGCCAGTCCGCGGTGAGCCGGCAGATCAGCGCGCTCGAGGAAAGCCTGAGCGTGCCGCTTTTTCATCGCCATGCCCGCGGCCTCATCCTCACCGAGCAGGGCGAGGCGCTTTATCACACCGCGCGCGAGGTCTTCGCCAAGCTCGCCATGACCGAGGCGATGCTGTCGGAATCGAAGGACCGGCCCAAGGGGCCGCTCAAGGTGACGACGACGGTCTCCTTCGGCTCGGCCTGGCTCACGCCGCGCATCCGCGAATTCACCGATCTCTATCCCGAGATCCAGGTGAGCCTCATCGTCGATGACAGCGAGCTCGACCTCTCCATGCGCGAGGCCGATGTCGCGATCCGCATGTCGCCGCCGCGCCAGCCCGATCT
>Ga0070740_10004564_pt1 | contig 13514 bp, 9 predicted proteins | sample Coa_R2_FD_67286 | JGI IMG/M metagenome (GOLD analysis project Ga0070740, IMG submission 67286) | Surface soil microbial communities from Centralia Pennsylvania, which are recovering from an underground coalmine fire - Coalmine... | ecosystem: Environmental > Terrestrial > Soil > Unclassified ... | reverse complement strand
AACCGTCGGCGGTCTGTGCGCGGCGGCAACAGAAAATTTGAGGGAGGATTTTCCGCCATGCAGTCCTTCAAAACATTCCTCGTACTGGCCAGTGCGATCATCCTGCCGCTCATGCCGGCGGCGGCGCAGACCGAGATCAAGTTCGGCCATGTCGGCGAACCCGGATCCTTGTTCGAGATGAGCGCGCAGGAGTTCGCCAAGCGCGCGAATGCAAAGCTCGGCGACAAGGCCAAGGTCGTGGTGTACGGGTCGAGCCAGCTCGGCGGCGATTCCGAGCTGATGAAAAAATTGAAGCTCGGCACGGTGGACTTGGCGCTGCCATCAACCGTGATGTCGTCGTACGTTCCGGGTTTCGGCGTGTTCGAGATGCCCTACCTGGTTAAGGATCGTGCGCACATGGCGCGCATCCGCGACCAGATCGTCGTTCCGATTCTGGTCCCGGAGGCCGAGAAGGCTGGCTACCACATCATCGGCATCTGGGAGAACGGCTTCCGCCACATCACCAACAACAAGCGTCCGATCGTCAAACCGGCCGACCTGCAGGGCATCAAGCTGCGGGTTCCCCAAGGCGTTTGGCGGGTCAAGATGTTCCAGGCCTATGGCGCCAATCCGACGCCTCTCGGGTTTTCGGAGGTGTTTGTGGCGCTGCAGACCGGCGCCATGGACGGCCAGGAAAACCCGCTGGCCCAAATCTATTCCGGCCATTTCCAGGAGGTGCAGAAATACCTGTCCTTGACCGGACACGTCTACACGCCCGCCTATGTCGTAGCAGGAGCGAGTTGGTCGCGGCTGCCTGCCGATGTGAGGACCATTCTTGCGGACACCGCCAAGGAAATGCAACCGGTCGTCTACAAGATGGCGGCCGACCTCGACCGAACTTTGCTCGAGAAGATCAAGGCATCGAAGGGGATCGCCGTCAACGAGGCCGACAAGGACGCCTTCATCAAGGCAAGCAAGCCGATCTATGACGAGTTTTCGCGCGAAGTTCCCGAGGGAAGAATGCTGATCGACAAGGCCCTCGCCCTTGGAAGCGCCTCGTAAGAGGACGCGGGGACTGGAAAGCCGGACAGCGACGACCGGCTCCGCGCTCATGCTGGAAAGCGGGGGGATCGTTCCTTGAATTTGGCGGCTGTTCGTGCCGGGTACCAGCGCTTCCTCGAAGCGATCGTGCTCGCGCTGATGGTTCTGCTGACCCTCCTCGTCATCGCCGGTGCCGCTTTTCGCTATGCCGGCGCGGCGCTCTCCTGGTATGACGAAACCGCCTCGATCGGGCTGGTCTGGCTCACTTACTACGGCTCGGCGCTCGCGGCTTTGCGCGGCGCTCACATCGGCGTGCCTGGCCTTGTCAATGTTATGCCTCCGCGTCTGCGTCTCGCCGCCGTCCTGGTGGCCGAATCGGTCGTGATCATATTCTTCTCGCTGCTTGCGATATACGGGATCAAGGTCCTCATCGTTCTGCAAGGCGAGCACATGATCACGTTGCCCGAGGTGCCAACCCAACTTACCCAATCTGTCATCCCGATCGGAGCAGTGCTGTTCATTGTCGCCGAGTTGCTGCGCTTGCCGGAAGTCCTGCGTGCGGCACGTGGTGACGGTTTCATCGATACCGAGACCATCGAGGCCATGGCACACGGCGCACCCGATAGGAGCGCGGGGGCGTCCCGATGACGATCACCCTGATGCTCGTGGGCATGGTCGCGCTGGCGATGCTCAACGTGCCGATCGCGATCGCGCTCGGCTTCGTCGCCATGGCGGCCATCCTTCTTGTCCAGGGCCAGGACATGCTGCCCAACCTGGCCCTGGAGATGTTCAATGGGGCATCGAGCTTTCCGCTATTGGCGATACCGCTGTTCATTCTGTCCGGCGCCATCATGAATGCGTCGTCGATCTCGCGGCGGCTGATCGCGTTTGCCTCCGCCCTGGTCGGCTTCATTCGCGGCGGACTGTCGATGGTCTCGATCGGCACGTCCGTATTCTTCGCGGAGATCTCCGGCTCCGCCGTCGCCGACGTCGCGGCGCTCGGCACCATCCTCATTCCGGCAATGAAGAGCCGCGGCTATTCCAAAGAGGTGGCGGCGGCGACGATGTCGTCGGCGGCCAGCCTCGCCATCATCATCCCGCCGTCGATCCCGATGATCCTCTACGCCGTGATGGCGCAGACGTCCGTGGTCAAGTTGTTCGTCGCAGGGATCGTGCCCGGCCTTCTTGGCGCGCTGGCCATGGCGGGCGCCGCCTACTACCACGCTGCGAAGTACGGCTTTCCGCGCGAGCAGGCGTTCCGCCTCTCGGAAGTGTGGCGCACGTTCAAGGAAGCGCTCTGGGCCTTCATCCTGCCCATCGCCATCCTCGGCAGCATATTCGGCGGTATCGTCACCGCGACGGAGGGCGCGGGCATGGCCGTGGCTGCAGCAATTGTCGTCGGCGGACTCATTTATCGTGATCTCGATTGGCACGAATTGCGCAAGGCATGCATCGAGGGCGGCGTGCAGACCGCGGTCGTCATGCTGCTGGTCGCCGCCTCGGCCCTGATCGGCACGTTCCTCACCGAGGCGCAGTTGCCGCAGGCCCTCGGCAACGCAATCACCCAGATTACGGAAAACAAATACATCGTCCTTCTGCTTCTCAACGTCGCTTTTTTGATCCTCGGCATGTTTCTTCACTCCGCCGCCGCGATCATCCTGGTCATTCCGATCGTCATGCCGATGGTCAGCGCGGTTGGCATCGATCCGATACATTTCGGCCTTGTGGTCACCCTAAACCTCGCGATCGGGCAGCAGACGCCTCCCGTGGCAAGCGTGCTGATGACCGCCTGTGCCATCGCCAAGTCCGACATCTGGGATACGACCAGGGTCAACATCCCCTATATTGTCGCGCTTTTGGTCGTGCTGTTTCTTTGCACCTACGTCCCCGCGATCCCGCTGGGGCTCGTGCATTTCTTCTACGGCTGAAGACTCATCTCCAGCAGCCGTGCTGCGTGCAGCGCGCGGCGCCCTGTGCCGTCATGGATCTGATGTCGGCAGGATGTGCCGTCGGCAATGATCAACACGTCGTCGGGCGCCTTTCGCACGGCCGGGAGCAACGCCAGTTCACCCATCTTCATGGAGATTTCCACCGTCTCCGCCTTGTAGCCGAAGGCGCCGGCCATGCCGCAGCAGCCGGACTCGATCGTCTCGATTGACAGATCAGGAATGAGACCCAGGGCGGCTGTGACCGATCCCATGAGGCCGAAGGCCTTTTGATGGCAATGGCCATGTAACAGCACTTTGCGGGGCAGCGGGCGCAAGGGCAGATTCAGGCGCCCTGCCCGCTGCTCTCCCACGATGAATTCCTCGAAAAGCATGGCATTTGTCGCAATCGCGTCGACCGCTCCCTCCATTTTCATGGCGAGCAGTTCGTCGCGAAATGTCAGCAGGCAGCTCGGTTCGAGACCAACCACCCGCATGCCGCGCTTGAGATAGGGGGCAAGCGCATCGAGTGTACGCTGCAGCTCCGCCTTAGCCTCATCCACCAATCCGACCGACAAGAATGTACGCCCACAGCAGAGCGGACGTTTGAAATCGTCACGTGGAAAAGGCGCATGGACCCGATAGCCGCCCGCGACAAGCACCGCGAGAGCAGAATCGAGGTTTTCACGCTCGAAATAGCGATTGAACGTATCGGCGAAAAGGACGACCTCGCGCGACGAGTCAGCACGCGGCGCTCCGTCATAGCGCCAATCCGAGCGGTCGCGATAAACGTCGGCGCGCCATCTCGGGAGCGGCCGACGCGCGGAAAGGCCAAAGAGAAACTCGCCTGCTCGACGCAACATTGCACTGCGGTTGCGCAGATTAGCCAACCGGCATCGCCGCGCGGCCAGGGGTGCGTAGCGCGGCAGATAACCGATCAGCCTTTCTTGCAAAGACAAGCCGCTTTTCTTCGCGCGCGCGGCCAATACCTCGATCTTCATGCGCGCCATGTCCACGCCGGTCGGGCACTCCCGTCGGCATGCTTTGCATGAGACGCAGAGCTTCAACGTTTCCGCCATGAGGTCGGAGGTAAGCGCGTCCGGCCCCAGTTGGCCGGTGATCGCGAGCCTTAGGGTATTGGCGCGACCGCGCGTGACGTCGCGCTCGTCGCGGGTGACGCGATAGCTGGGGCACATGACCCCGCCGGCAAGCTTGCGGCAGGCGCCGTTGTTGTTGCACATCTCGACCGCGCCCTGAAACCCGCCGCCAGAGCCCGGAAAGGCCGACCAGTCGAGCCGCGTGTCGATCGCCATGCCGCGGTAGCCCGGCGCGTAGCGGAATAGGCTGCGATCATCGAACTTGGGTGGCCGCACCACCTTGCCAGGATTGAACAATCCTTCCGGATCGAACCGGTCTTTGACTTCCTCGAAGGAGCGCGCGAGGCGCGGGCCGAACATCGGCTCGTTGAACTCCGAGCGTACCAGCCCGTCGCCATGCTCGCCGGAGTGTGATCCCTTGTATTCGCGCACCATGGCGAAGGCTTCTTCGGCAATCGCGCGCATGGCCTTTACGTCCTTGTCGAGGCGCAGGTTGAGTATCGGCCGCACGTGCAGACAGCCGGAGCCGGCGTGCGCATACCAGGTGCCGCGTGTGCCGTGCTTTTCGAATATCGCCGTCAGTCGGGCGGTGTAGTCCGCAAGATGCTCGAGGGGCACCGCACAATCCTCGACGAAAGAAACCGGCTTTCCCTCGTCCTTCATCGACATCATGATGTTGAGACCCGCAGTCCGCAGCTCGGCGATCGCCGTCTGCAGTTCCGGATCTAGTACGTCGACGACGCCGCCCCATTTAGACCCGTTCTTGTCCCAGGAGAAACCAAGGTCGCCGATCAGCTCCTTGAGCTGTCGCAACATGCGGAGGTTCGCTTCCTGATCATCCTCGCCGAATTCGACCAGAAGGATCGCTTCAGGCATCTCCCGAACGAACCTCGCGAGCGTCGGATGAAATAGAGGTATATCGCGCGCGAGCTCAATCATCGTGCGGTCGATCAGTTCGACCGCGATGGGGGTCAGCCGGACGATGTGGCGGACGGAATTCATCGCTTCGTAGAAGCTGCCGAAATGAACAGCCCCGACGACGCGACGCGGCATCAACGGCGATAGTTTCAATTCGATGCGAGTCGAAAAGGCGAGCGTGCCCTCGGAGCCGACCAGGAGATGCGCGAGATTGATGTTGTTCTTTCCCGGAACGAGCGCATCGAGGTTATAGCCGCCAACCCGACGTTGCAGCCTGGGAAAGCGCACCGCGATCTCGTCGGCCTCACGCACACCGATACCGAGCAGATCTGCGACAAGCGGCCGCAGCGGTGCCGGCAGGTCGTTGATATTGCTTCCGATTGGGCCGAAATGGGCCAGCGTGCCGTCGGCAAGCAGCGCGTCGATGGAAAGCACATTGTCGCGCATGGTCCCGTAGCGCATCGACCGGCTGCCACAGGAATTGTTGCCGGCCATGCCGCCGATGGTCGCGCGCGAGGCCGTCGAAATGTCCACCGGGAACCAAAGTCCGTGCGGCTTGAGCTGACGATTGAGTTCGTCGAGCACGATGCCGGGTTCGACCGTGCAACGGGCGTTCTTGGCATCGAAATCGAGGATGCGGGTGAGGTATTTTGAGCAGTCGATGACCAGTGCCTCGCCGACCGTCTGACCGGCCTGCGACGTTCCGCCCCCGCGCGCCAGTATTTTGACACCTTCGGCGCGAGCCACGGCGATCGCTTTTTCGGCCTCTTCGACGGTACGCGGGGCGACCACGCCGACCGGCATTATTTGGTAGTGGGAGGCGTCCGTGGCGTAACGGCCACGGCTGAAGCGATCAAACCATACGTCCCCGCTCAGTTCCGACTTCAGGCGGCGTTCCAAGCCCGGCATCACAACGGTCACAGCACTGTCCTTCCTTGGGTCTTTCGACCGCGGTTTGCCCGTATGCGCGGCTATTGTGCCGCTTTTGCTCAAAACCGCTTGACCGGAATGTTGCATTCATAGTTCAACGCCACAAGCGCCGCCCCCTGGTGGGGATCTCGCCGTGGTACGGTGCGTGAACTGGCTGCAAAGCCGCGTCTAGGAGCTTCATTCGATGGTCAAGAATTCCTCACGCCCGGTTGGGCGTCACTTCCTGCACATTCCGGGCCCGACGCCGATCCCCGATCGCATATTGCGGGCGATGGATACGCCCATCATCGACCATCGTGGCCCCGAATTCGCCAAGCTCGCCAAGCGGTGCCTCGAAGGCATCAAGACCATCTTCAAAACCACCAACCCCGTCATCATCTACACGGCCACGGGCACCGGCGCGTGGGAGGCCGCCCTCGTCAATACGCTGTCGCCCGGCGACAAGGTGTTGATGGTAGAGACGGGCCAATTCGCCACGTTGTGGAAAGTAATGGCCGAGAGGCTCGGCCTGCGGCCCGAATTCCTCAAGACCGATTGGCGTACGGGCGTTGACCCTGCCGCGATCGAAGCGCGACTGCGCGAGGATAAGGCGAAGGAGATCAAGGCCGTGTGCTTCCTGCACAACGAGACCTCAACCGGCTGCCTGTCGCCGGTCGCCGAGGTACGCAAGGCGATGGACAACGCAGGCCATCCGGCGCTGCTGATGGTCGACACCATTTCTTCTCTCGCGTCGACCGACTACCGGCACGACGAATGGGGGGTCGACGTGACCATCGGCGGCGCCCAGAAGGGCCTGATGCTGCCGCCCGGCATGTCGTTCAACGCGATCAGCGACAAAGCGCTCGCTGCGAGCAAGACCGCGCGGCTGCCGAAATCGTTCTGGTCGTGGGACGATATGCTCGCCATGAACAAGGTTGGTTTCTTCCCCTACACCCCGGCGACGCAGATGCTGCAGGGTCTCGCGGTATCCATTGACATGCTGCATGAAGAAGGTCTCGACAATGTGTTTGCGCGCCACGAACGGCTCGCTGAGGCGACGCGGCGGGCCGTGCGTGCCTGGGGCCTCGACATCATCTGCAAGGATCCAAAGTACTATTCTCCGACCATTACGGCAGTGCTGACTCCGGAGGGTGTCGACGCCGATGCATTCCGCGCACTGGCGCTCGACACGTTCAACATCTCCTTCGGCGCAAGCTTCGGTCGCTTCACGGGCAAGATGTTCCGCATCGGCCACCTCGGCGACATCAACGATGCGATGTTGCTCGGCGCTCTGTCGGTGACGGAGATGGCATTTTCCCTTGCTGGCGTGCCCCACAAGAAGGGCGGAGTGCAAGCGGCAATGGACTATCTCATCAGCACCCACAGCCGCACGGCCAAGCAGGCGGCGGAATAGCGCTGCCCCGCAAAAGGGCCACCCGCGCGATAGTGGAGGAGCGAACATAAACCTTCCTACGCGGCCATGACCCATTCGTTCGCGCGCGCGACGCGGTCGACGAAATCGGTGATTACCGCGAGCGTCCTCTCCGGCGCTTCGCGTTGCGGCGAATGACGTGTGCCCGGCAGGAGCGCAACTTCGACCGGACAGTAGCATTCGCGTTCGGCCGCCTCGATCTGTCGAACCGTTCCATACTGGTCGTCCTCGCCCTGAACGATCAGGATCGGCACGCGGATATAGGCCAGAAACTCGGTGATGTCCCACTGGCGGAATCGTGGGTCGAGCCAGGCGTCGTTCCAGCCGCGGAAGGCGTTCTCGACGTCCGCGTGCCAGCGCGCAAGACGCTCGCGCAAATCGCCTTGCTCAAAGGCCGTACGCGCTTCCGCGATCGAAGCGATGCCCCGGTCTTCGACGAAAAAGTGTGGTGCGATCAGGACGAGGCCGCCGACGCGGCGGTCCTGACGCGAGCCCGCATATATGGCCGCGATCGAGGCGCCGTCGCTGTGGCCGAGGAGAAGGCCGCGGCGAAAACCGATCGCATCGAGCAATTGCGGCAGCACCTCGTGCGCCTCGTCATGCATATAGCTCAGGGGGCGCGGCAATTTCACGGGGCTTGAATGACCGTAGCCCGCACGCGAGTAGAGGAAAATACCGCACGCCGTGGCTTTTGCGAGTTTATCGGGAAAATCATTCCACAGCCCAACGCAACCCAGACCTTCATGCAACAGAACCAAAGTCGGCGCCGCCTCAGGCCGCGGCCCAATCATGCGGAACTCCAAATGCTGGTCGTTGATGTGCAGGAAGCCGGAATCAGCGATTGCCATGACGAAGGCTATGCATGCTCCTCTGCCCGGAGCCTGAAACGCTGGATCTTGCCGGTAGCGGTTTTCGGTAGATCGTTCCGGAACTCGATCCAACGCGGGTATTTGTACGGTGCGAGTCTCGATTTCACGTGTTCTTGCAGCGCACGAATGAGCGCTTCACTCGCCTTCTCTGGGTTCTTTAGAACGACGAAAGCCTTCGGCTTGATGAGCTTCTGTTCATCGTGCCAGCCCACCACGGCCGCTTCCAGCACATCGGGATGCGATGACAAGGCCGCTTCCACTTCAAACGGCGAGACGTACATTCCCGAGACCTTCAACATGTCATCGGCGCGGCCGCAGCAGACGTAATAGCCTTCTTCATCCTGGATATATTTGTCGCCCGAGCGGGTCCATTCACCTTGGAACGTCGTGCGCGACTTTTCACGATTGTTCCAATACATGATCGCGCTGGTCGGCCCGCGTACGTACAGCTCGCCCATCTCGCCCGGCTTGACCGGTTGGCCGTCCTCCCCGACAAGTTTGATGTCGTAGCCAGGCACAGGCTTGCCCGTCGTACCGTATTTGGTGGCGCCAGGCGTATTGGTGAGATAAATGTGCAGCATCTCGGTCGTGCCGAGGCCGTCAGAAATCTCAACGCCATAGCGTTCCTTCCAACGTTTTGCGATTTCTTCCGGAAGCGCTTCGCCCGCCGAAATGCAACGACGCAATCTTATCTCTTCCCTTTTGGGTGCATTGGGATTTGCCAGAAACGCGGCGTAGAAGGTCGGCACGGCGAAGAACATGGTTATCGGATGTTTCCGGAGCAATGTCGCGACGCCTTCCGGCGTGGGTCGTTCCGGATTGAGAACGACAGAAGCTCCCGCCATCAAGGGAAACGTAAGGGCATTGCCAAGGCCGTAAGCGAAAAAAAGCTTCGCCACCGAATAGACAGTGTCACTCTCGCGCATGCCTGCGATCGGCAAACCGTAGAGATCGCCCGTGAGCTTGAGACTGGCATGTACATGGACGGCTCCTTTTGGCTTCCCCGTGGAGCCCGACGTGTAGAGCCAGAATGCCATGTCGTCGCAGGTCGTCCGGGCAACCTGATCATCGGGCTCGTGCGCTTCGACCAGCTCTTCAAACGATCGGTAACCGCGGGCATTCGCCCCCGCCACCACCACGTGCTCGAGATCGGGGCTTTCGTTCACCAATGTCGCAAATCGTTGAAACAGAGCTTCCGATACAATCAGGCATTTGGCCCGGCTGTCTTCGAGCATGAAACGGTAATCGTCTTCGGTCAGCAGCGTATTGACCGGCACGGCGATGATGCCGGATCTGAGGCAGGCAAGAAATGCGACCGGCCAGTCGATGGTGTCGAGCATCGCGATCAGCACGCGCTCCTCACGCCTGAGACCGAGACTGCGCAGGCCCGCGGAGAAGCGCGCCACACGTTCCGCGAGTTCACCATAGGTCAGCGTCCGCCGGCCGTCGTCATAGGCAAGCTTGTCGCCGCGTCCGGCCCGGAGATTGGCGGACAGGACATCGGCTGCGAAATTGTAATTGCGTGGGACCACGCCCATTCGGCCAGCCGTAGGCGCAGGATCCGCAGACGCTTCCGCCACAGCCATTGTTTTTCCTCCCAGAAGTTCGCGTATTATGCCTCGCGCGAGGTCGTGCTGCAAAGCGAACGATATTTCCGCGCGGCGCACGCGAAGTTAGGGAGCCACCATGATTCTCAGCCATGACCGCATCCTGACCACCCATGTCGGCAGCCTGCCACGGAACGAAAAGCTCTCCGAGCTCCTGGTGAAGCGAGAGGCTGGCGAACCGGTCGACGCATCGGAGATGGCCGCCGAAATGGACAAGGCCGTGCGTCACGTCGTTGACAAGCAGGTCGAAGCGGGCATCGACATCGGCAATGACGGCGAACAGCAGCGTGTGGGTTTCCAGACCTACGTGCCGCAGCGCATGGCCGGTTTCGGCGGCGTATCGCAGCGACGGCGCGCAAGGGAATTCGAGGAATTTCCCGAGCTCGTCGCAAATCTCATGCGACGCTTTCCTCACGTCAGCAGGCAGCAGAATGCGCCGCAATGTCAGGGCGAGCTGAAATACCTCGATATCAAGCCGCTGGAAAGCGAGATCGCGCGTTTTAAGACGATTGCGGAAGGGAAATTCCTCGGGCAATTCATGACCGCGCCCTCGCCCGGGATCATTTCATCCACCATGCTCGACGCGTTTTACGGGTCGCAGGATGCCTACCTGAGGGCGATTTCACGCGAAATGAGGCATGAATACCAAGCGATTGCGAAGGCCGGACTGATCCTGCAGATCGACGCTCCCGATCTGGCGATGGATCGCACCATGATGTATCGCGACCTCGACGACGCAGGGTTTGTCAAGGCGGTGGAGCGCCACGTGGCGGCAATCAACGAAGGAATCGCAGGCATACCGCGCGAACAGGTGCGATTGCACGTATGCTACGGCAATTGGGAAGGCCCGCATATCTATGACATCGCGCTGGAGAAGATACTGCCCGCATTGTACGAAGCGCAGGTTGGTGCTCTCTCGATCGAGTTCTCCAATCCGCGCCATGCGCATGAATATTCCGCCTTCAAAAAGCATCCGCTGCCGAAGGACATGGCGCTTATTCCCGGCGTCATCGAAACGACGACCAATTTCGTCGAGCACCCTGAGGTGGTCGCTCGGCGAATCGAGGAGGCGGTCGCCGCGGTGGGCGAGCGCGAGCGGGTGATCGCATCGACCGATTGCGGTTTCGGTACCTTCACCAACCGCGAATGGGTGATCGAGCCGGCGGTTTGGCTGAAATTAAAATCGCTCCGCCACGGCGCTGATATCGCCTCGGCGAGACTTTGGGGGCGCCGAAGCGCCGCATAGCCTTGTCCTCGCAGGCGAGCGAAACGATCCCCGTCGAGCCGGGCCCGCTGCGGCGCCGAATTCGGCGGGCAAAGCTTTTTCGAACGGTCGGGCGGGGTTAGCCTTTCCGTGAGGACGGCCGGCCACGATAAGCCTATGATGCGTCATCCCGGCCGTCTATAAGGTCAACCAACCCGCGGTACACTAAGGAGGGACACCATGGATGAGAGAACGCGCGAGCCCGTCCAGATCCGCGCCGAAGACATCAATCCCCGCTACAACTGGGGTCGTCACCTACCGGTGCTTGGCACCATGGGCGTCGACTTCGAGGAACGGGTGGATTACCGCCGTTTGCATCGGTACCGGCTCGGCCGTGCGCAGACGGCACTCGAAGCATCGGAACTCGGTGCTCTCCTGCTCTTCGACGACAACAATATCCGCTACGTCACCTCCACCAAGATCGGCGAGTGGGCGCGCGACAAGCTGTCGCGCTGGGCGCTCCTGCCGCGCGGCGGCGATCCGATTTTGTGGGACTTCGGTTCGGCTGCCGTGCACCACCGGCTTTATGCGCCATGGCTCAAACCTGAGAATTGCAAGGCCGGCTTGGTCGGCCTGCGAGGCACGGTCGATCCCGCATTCGGCCTGATGAAACGCCACGCCGAGGAGATCGCCTCTATCCTCAAATCTGCTGGTCTTGCGAAGATGCCGATTGGTGTAGACATCATCGAGCCGCCCATGATGTTCGAACTGGAAAAGGCCGGTCTCAAGGTGAAGGACGGTCAACAGATCATGCTGGAGGCCCGTGAAATCAAATCCGCCGACGAGATCGCGCTCCTGAACCGCGCCGCCGCCATGGTCGACGGAGCGTACGATCTCATCAACGAAAAGCTGCGGCCGGGCGTTCGTGAGAACGACATCGTCGGCATGGTCAACGACTTCCTCTATCGCCACGGCTCCGACGACGTGGAAGCGATCAACGCCATTTCCGGCGAGCGATGCAACCCGCATCCGCATAATTTCACCGACCGCATGGTGCGGCCAGGCGACCAGGTATTTTTCGACATCCTGCAATCGTTCATGGGATACCGCACCTGCTACTACCGCACGTTCAACGTTGGTCGCGCCACCCCGGCCCAACTTGATGCATACAAGAAGTGCCGCGAGTGGCTCGACCGCGCGATTGAACTGATCAAGCCGGGCGTCACCACCGACAAGGTATGCAGCGTGTGGCCGAAGGCGCAGGAGTTTGGCTTTCCCGACGAGATGGCGGCCTTTGGTCTCCAGTTCGGCCACGGTCTTGGCCTGAACCTGCACGAGCGACCGATCATCTCGCGCGTGGTCTCGCTTGATCATCCGACGGTGATCAAGGAAGGAATGGTGTTTGCGCTCGAGACCTATTGCCCCGCGAGTGACGGCTATTCCGCCGCGCGAATCGAGGAGGAGGTCGTCGTCACCGACAAAGGCCATACAGTGATCTCGCTTTTCCCGGCCGAGGAGTTGCCGATCGCAGCGAAATATTGAGCCTTTCCCGTCGGAGTGCGACGCGGCGGTTCTCGGCATACCTCGATCCGGATGCCAATGCCTGTGCCGCCTTGGGCTTTTTTATGGGCAATTTACTTGTCGCGGCGCGTCGGCGCGGCTTGAGTAGCGGGCGTGCGCCGCCGTCGTCACCTCCCTATAGACTGAACGTCGGCGGGAATCCTCCACCTTACGCACATCGGGCCGCGCAAGCGGCCCTTTTTTTATCCGCACCGGCAGGGGACAATCCCAGCTTGCTTTTTTCCGCGCCATCCCGCACCGACGGTGGCAATGATACAGGTCAATGTTCAAGGCCGGTCGGCACGTTCTTGTTTTCCGGCTCAAGCCTCATCCCGGCGGCAAGCGCCATCGTCTCCATTAGCGCGGCAAAGTCCTTCTGGAGATATTCGGCTGGATTCGGTTTCAACGTTGCGGCCCCGAAATGTCCCTGCAGGACCTCGCGAGCAGCCGCGGTGACCGGCATCGGTACGTCCATGTCGCGAGCAAGCTCGAGTCCGAGATCGAGGTCCTTGCGCAGGAGCTCCGGCGTGAAGGTTGTTGTCCAATCGAGATTGACCAACGCCGGTGATTTGTAGGCGGTGAACATCGAGCCCATCACCGAATTATTGAGAAATGCGAGAAACGCGTGACGCGGCACGCCCATTTTGTTGGTGAGCAGCGTGATCTCGATCAGGTTCTCGATGACTACCCCGAGCATGACGTTATGTGCAATCTTGCACACGCGGGCGAGTTCGCCCTCGCCGGCATACGCGACGCCGCGAGGCGCGATGATCTCCATCAACGGCATGATTGCCTTCGCTGCGTTCTCTGGCCCGGACACAATCGACGATAATTTGCCCGCTTTGATCACCTTGGCGTTGCCGGAAACCGGCGCGCAAACATAATCCGTACCCTTTTCCTTCAACCGTTTGCGAATATCGGCCGACTCGTCGACCGAAATGGTCGAACAATCCACCAGGACACGCGGCAGCCT
>Ga0070740_10004563_pt1 | contig 13515 bp, 10 predicted proteins | sample Coa_R2_FD_67286 | JGI IMG/M metagenome (GOLD analysis project Ga0070740, IMG submission 67286) | Surface soil microbial communities from Centralia Pennsylvania, which are recovering from an underground coalmine fire - Coalmine... | ecosystem: Environmental > Terrestrial > Soil > Unclassified ... | reverse complement strand
TCGCTGCTGGTGTTCTGGCCGTAGTTCATATTGTTGAAGACCGAGCCGTTGGCGAACTGGCGGGTCAGCCAGTCCTGCGGGTCGGGGTACTCGGCGACCCAGGAGAGTCCCCACATCTGGATGCCCTGAGAGTTGCCGGTGGCCGCCGAAACCTCGTCGAGCAGGGTGTTGGAGTCAACCGGATCGGGCGTCACGGTAATGCCCAGCACCTTCTGCCACATGGAGATCATGCTTTGGACCTCCTGATCGAAGCTGCTTAGCCCGGTGGCATAGGTGAGCTTAATCGGAGGAATCTGCGAGACGCTGCTCCAATGTTCTTCCTGCAGACCCTGTTGCAGGAGCGCCTGCGCCTCCTTTGGATTGCCGGTCAGCGAATTTGTTCCGTCCGGTCCCGTCAGGTTTGGGTTGTAGCCCGGCATGCCCTGCGGGATGATATGGTTGGTCGGGATGACGGTGTTCTTCCAGACGTTCTGCGCGATCGATTTTTTGTCAATCGCCAGGGCGAAAGCCTGCCGGATATGGAGATTGTCGAACGGCGGGACCTTGTAGTTCATGGTGTAGTAGTTGATCCATAGCTGGGGTACCTGGTGGAAGTCGGAGCGTTTGGCGATGCCGGGCAGGGCGGCCAGAGGCACACCCGCAGTATCAACTTTGCCCGCCGCGTAATCGTTGTAGGCAGCCGCTTGCTGGGTATAGAAAGGAAAGACGACGGAGCGCAGTTGCGGTTTGGGGCCGTAATAATTGGGATTGGGGACGAACTCGATTTTCTGCCCGGGCACATACTGCTTGACCATAAACGGGCCGGCTCCCCCGCCCTCGTTCAGATGGGAGGTGAAGCTGCTACCATACTGCTTGATCAGCTTTTGCTCGACGACAAAGGAACAGTTTTTGGCCAGCATATCGAGAAAATAGGGCGCCGGTTTCTGAGTCGTAATTTTCAGCGTCTGCGGGTCCACAACTTTCAGGCTATCGTTGATGAGCGTGGGGATTCCGCCGCCCAGCAGCTTATCCGCGTCCTGGATGATGCCGAGGTAGATGGGCGCGATGGTCGATTTCGTGGCCGGTTGCAGCGCGCGATCGATGCTATACGCCACGTCGCTCGCGGTGAGCGGGGTGCCATCGCTAAATTTCAGGTTGGGGCGCAGGTGGAAGGTCCAGGTCAGGCCGTCCGAGCTCTGCTCCCAGCTCCTCGCCAGTTGAGGTTGCGCCTGCATATGATCGTCCAGCGAGACGAGTCCTGTAAAGATCATGGAGATAGCTGTCAGTGAATTCTGATCATAGGCCAGAGCGGGGTCCAGGGTGGTCAGGTCGGTGTTCCCGTTTAAAAAAATCAGCGGCGAGATATAAACCTGCTGGCTGGCCGGAGCCTTGCCCGGCTTCGGTGTGCTTCCTCCGAACAGCGAGCAGCCTGTAAAGAGCAGTGTAGTACACAGACAGAAGAGAGAAAGAGATATCCCTCGAAGCTTTTTCCCGTTTATACGCATAGGTGGGTTCTCCTCATCCAGACATCCAGGATAGTTTGAGATCGATTTATTTAGTATGGATAATAACGCAGTGTTGCCCAGGGATGATGCGTGCGTAGTACAAATTCGTTGAGTCGCCTGGCAAACTTGCCTGATTAACGGCGTGGGGCGAAAAATATGCAAGCGCGTTTTTCGCCCCACGCCTGAGCGAAGCCGCCGCTGTGAGCAGACGGGAGTGACGAGAAGCGGGCGATCTCGCTCAGGCTTTTGCCGTAGCGTCGCGCCTGGCCTGCGCAGCGGCGCGGATCGCGATCCGCAAGAACCCCTCTACGTTGGTGCCGGTCAGATCCTTTGGCCAGGCCAGGTATTCATCGCCGGCGGCGAGAACAATCTGCAGGGCGTGTCCCAGGTCGGCAGCGGAATCGGCCTGCGCGGCTCCCAGCCCGATCACCGCGATCAGCGCGTGTGGGTCATGGCCCAGTTGAATATAGCGCCGCGCGGTGGCCAGGGCTCCGTTCACGTCCTGAGCCTCGATCTGTCCGCTCAAGCTTTCCAGCAGCGCCGGCGCGATCAACCCGCCGCCGATTACGCTTGGACGTGCGGCCCTGGTCGGGGCGGACTGCGTGCCCAACTCTTTGTACAGGGCGTTGATTGCAGCGGCGGCGGTGAAGAGGAGTGGCAGGGCCTCGACCTCCTGGACCTGTGTGTAGACCAGGCGCGTGGCCGAGGCGTAGAGCAAGCCATGCGAGGCGCGCACAAAGAGATCATGATCCTCGTCGCTGATGTTCTGGAGGAGATCGCAGGCGGCCAGCGCGATCACGGAGCCGACCCCGCGTGAGGAGGCGCCGTTCTTAATGAGCGCGTCATAAACACCCTGGCAGACCTTTGGCGCCGGTGCGTCGCTGAGAATGAGCGAGCGCAGGGGCAGGGCATTCTCATTTTTCGGCGCGGCCAGGCGCGTGCGATAGCTCTCCAGGCTGTGCTGCGGCTCTTGCAAGAAACCGCGCACCGCCTCGATCCAGGATGGTTCCTCGGTGTGCAGAGGCAGATGCGGGGCCAGCCAGTGAAGATAGTTCGGCGCATCCTCGCCCCATTCAACCGTATCGAGCACCTGCGCGCCGCGTACTGCGTAGAGCAATGAATGCCCATCCTCCTGAAAGGTCTGGGAGATCGCATCGTAAATACGGACCAGCATCGCGCGGTAATCTGCGCCGGTGCCATAGAGACCAAAGAGCAAACGCTCAACCGTGAGGGCGTCGTGTTCATAGACCGCCTGGTGCATCCTCGAAGCGACCGTCTCGTTTTCAGAGAGATCGCTGGGGAAGATCGCTTTGGGATAGGTGCGCGGCGCATCCTTTCCGGCTTTCACCGCTGGTGCAGCCGCTGCCAGGACCTGAGTGGCCAGGGAGACGCCGTTAGCCTGCTCCTGGACATCCTCGCCGAGCACATGGCGCAGCGCGATCAGCTTGCGGCAGAGCATGCCTGCTGCTCCCAGCATGAGGACGGTATGTCCCTCGCTATCCCCGCGCATGGCGAGCAGTCCGACCTGGCCGATTAACTCGGAGGCATCCTCTGCGCGCGCAATCGCCTCGCGAGCTGTTCTGGCCAGCGTCTGACGGTCGCCTGCGGCCACAGCGTCGATAATGGTAGAAAGATGAGAATGAACTGCAACTGATGACATACGTATGTACCCTCTGTCCGGTCAGCGAAACTGGCCGGAGCTACTCTTCTTGTAATTCTCGAATGGAGCGCTCGATGCCAGGAATATCGGCATATTCCTCGTCGAGCAGTTTATAGCCCCGCTCTATATAGAGCTCTGCCAGCCGCGCGCCGCGTTCGCGCTGATCGGTGGCAGCCTTGATGAGTTCTGCGCCCCGGTACTTGTCGGGCAACTGGCGGGCGATGCGCTGCATGCGCTGGCGTGTTTCCTGCAGGAGATGTGCATCCTTGCCATCCAGGGCATACCGTACAACGCCCACCAGCTTGCTCAGCTCGGCCAGGCGCTGGCGATCGGTCATGGTCTGAATGAGCAATTCTTCGGCATCCAGGTCATCAAGTGGCATCGGCTCGTCTTCCAGCGAAGGGAGAGCCGGAGAGGTTTCCCTGAAGGTGCCCGCGTGATTCATATAGAGCTGCCCGTATTCCTGACAGCCTTGCGCGACCAACTGCATGCGGCCAGCCTCGTCGCGGGGACTGACCGTGCCGATCTCGCACAGGTCGTCATCGCGTTGCTCGGCCAGCATTTGCAGATGTTCGAGCGTATTGCCCTCTTCTAGCATCGGTGGAATCGGCATCACCGGCACATTTGTCGCCTCCTGGAGCTCCTCCGGCGAAAGTTGTGAGGCCAGGAAAGAGGGAAGGTATTTAGCCAGCGAAAGAGGCATCGGCGGCACGACACAATAGGTACAGAGTATGGTACGCGGATCGCCGGTGCTTCGCGCGACGAAAATCGCATGCCCCTTTGGGGCCTGTGAATCACCTCGTAAAAAGTGTATGCTCATCTCTCTTGGTCCAGCGGTACGTACACTCCGGTGAGTTTCCTCACAAGGAAGCGCCGCCACTCCTTTCCGTTTGTTCTAGTCAGAAATCGTTTGTCTGGATCGCATGCCGTTTCGGACGCCACGTGCTCCGCCAGGTGTTGTCTCTTGTGGCTCTATCATATGCTCTTTCTCTGCCTATGGCAAGCAGCCCGATCAATTATATCTCTTTGCGTAGCTGTTTCAGACGTTTGAGCAGCGCCTGATTCGTCGCAAGCTGTTCCTCTGTCAACTCCTCGCCCTGGATGGGGATAGAGGATTCAAACGTTTGCAGGTAGGTTCTCATCTCGTCAGCTCCGGCGATGCGCACAAAGGTCTTGAGGGAGTCCCGGGCCTCGTTTTCCTGGTTCAGGCGCGTCAGGACGATGGCTTTCTGGGCATACAATTCTGTATATTGTTGCAGGAAGTTCTTCCACTGTTCCGGTTTGCCGAGCGTTTTCATCACGCGTTCGACCAGCAGAATAGCGCGCTCGAGTTCCGCCAGGGCTTGCGAGAGGTCGCCTCTGAGCAAAAGGATGCCGGCTCGTTCGTAGAGGGCGTCGGCTTCGCCCAGCGGCTGCGGCTGCCGGCGATAGAGCTCCAGCGCCTGGTCGAAATGATGGAGAGCCTCGTCGAAGGCATCCTGGCCTCGTTGAGCCAGGCCCAGGGCCAGTTCCGCGTCCGCGCGCCTCAATTGATCGTCGGCCTGGTTAAAGCGCAGCAGCGCGCCCTGGCAGTCCTCGCCGGCCTCTTCCCAGCTCTCCTGGCTGATCAACGTTTCGGCCACGCCCAGCATGGCCTCGCCATCGCCATTGATGCTCTCCAGCAATTGAAACTGGCGACCGGCCTCGACAAACGTCGTATGTGCCTCGGAAAGTTCATTGCGAGCTAGGTGCGTCTTCGCCAGGCCAAGCAGAGCCTGGGCGGCCAAGAGGGGCTCTTGCAGAGCCTCGGCCTGCTTCTGCGCCTCCTCAAAGCGGCTCCCTGCCAGGACAAAATCGCCCTCTTCGAGCAGGAGTTGGCCTTCGGTGAACAATGCCAGGGGCAGGAGGGAGCGGGCCAACTCCTGGCCGGCAATCAACTGTTGGGCGTTCTTTAAGGAATACTCGGCGGTCCCCAGTTCGCCGGTCAGAGTCGCCAGGCCGGCCAGGCGCAGTTCGAGCGTAGCCCGGTCAATTGTTTGCGCGGGGGTGGTCGGGTGGGGAATGCGCTCCAGCGCCTCTTCGTACAATTTTTTTGCCTGGGCCAGCAGTCCCCTCTGGCGGGCGATATCGCCCGTGCCCAGGATGGTCAGCCGCACGACCTGCTCGTTGCCCAGCTCCTGGGCAAGTCGCCGGGCATCGTGAAAGGCATCCTGTGCGCGTCCCAGCAGGCCACGTTGCAGCAGAATTTCGCCCTGGCCGGCGGCTGCTTCGGCCTGGCCGACGCGATACGCGATGGATTGGTAGGTGCGCAAGGCGCGCTCCATCAGCGAGTTAGCGTATCCCGGCTGGCCGCGTCTCAGGTGAACCCGTGCCAGCAGGCGATTGGCCCCGGCTGTGCCCAGCGCGTTCTGCTGCTCAATATATTTTTGCAGAGCCAGCTCGCCGCTGATCAGCGCCTGGTCCGCGCGGTTCGAGTACAGCGCGACTTCTGCCAGGCCCAGGTTGCAATCTGCGATTCCCAGTTCATATTCAATATTGCGTGCCTGCGTAATAGCTTCGGCAAACAGATCGCCGGCCTGCTCCAGCGCGCGCTCCTCCAGGGCGATCCTGCCCAGGCCCACCAGCGCGTCCACCTCGCCGAAGGTATCGTGCCGTTGCCGATAGACCTCCAGACAGCGGGTGTATTCTGCGCGCGCTTCGGCATAGCGTTCAAATAGACGCAGAATGTCCGCTGCGGCTCGCCGGGCATCGGCCTCGTTGATCGCGTCCTGCGCTTTGCTATAAAGCTCGATGGCCTGCTGATAATACTCGACGGCTTGTTCCAGCCGTCCGCGTTGCAAGAAGACGTGGCCCATTGCCAGCGCCACATTCCCCAGCCCCTGCGCATTGCCAAGCGAGAGATAGAGCGCCTGCGCGTCTTCGTAAGCCTGCTGGGCAAGGTCCAGGTGAGCTTGCTGGCGTTCGATATGCCCCAGGGCGAGGACCGCCCGGGCCTCGCTCAGCGGGCGTTTGGCCTCCCGATACTGATTGCGGGCCTTCTGATAACTGACCGTTGCCTTCTCAAACTGGTTGAGCTGGCGCTGCACATCGGCGATCATCATGCGGCTATCGCCGGCTCGCTTGAAATCGCCGGTTAGTCGGAAACGAATCTCCGCATCGCTGAAAGCCTCCGAAGCCACATCCAGCTTGCCGTCGTTGAAAGCTTCTATTCCTTTGTCAAAGCGCCTCTCCGCTGCTTTGATGTCCTGTTCTTGTGTTGCCATACAGATCTCATCCTCTATCATTCCATCTGCCGATACGTCCTTTTCGCTCCATCCTGAGGACGCAGTGTGCGTAATTGCCTGTCCTCTGATATTCTAGTGTGTTCGCTGGCGAAAGTCAAAAAGCCCGCTTGACAGCTCTACAGTGAGAGGATACCTCCAGGGCAAACTCACAGCATCTTCTGGGAACCATGAGGATTTGCAACTTTCTTGCCAGGGGCGTACACTGAGGCACGACAGCAGACTGTCGTTGCACCATCTCCCAGGAAATGGTGAGGATTGAAACTGGCCCTGATGCAAAAAACCTTGACCTTTTCGGTTTGCTCATGTATCCTTGCTCAAGGCGGGAGCGGCCTGACGGAGACAGCATACCGATCCGCTTAAGGATACTGAAATTAAGGAGAGAACCTGTATGCACGAAGATACCCTTGCTCATGTCGATCTTTTTGCTGGCCTCGACAAAAAAGAACTGCGTCACATAGCCGGTAGTTGTCAGGAGCGCAAGTTTCCAGCCGGCTCTGTGTTGATGCAACAGGGCGATACCGGTGCCGGACTATTTGTGATTACCAGCGGTCACGTGAAAGTTACCCAGGCCACCGATCCCGACCGCGCAGAAGAGAATCTGCGCACTATGGGTCCCGGCGAGGTGCTTGGCGAGATGGCTCTGTTGGACGACCTGCCCCGTTCGGCTACCGTAACTGCAATCGATGATGTGACGGCGCTGCTCCTCCCGATCTGGGAGTTCCGCACGATTCTGCACAGCAATCCAGATATCGCCGTCAAACTGCTGGCCACGCTCAGCCATCGCCTGCGCAAAGCGGAGAGCCATTATCGCGACTAGCTCCTCGCGCCCTGTGTCCTATACCTGAGCGACGTTATGGCATGTCTGCGGCGCCTCCACTTCGTGGCTGAGAGCCACGCTGTCTCATGGCGCGGCGGCCCTTGCGCAAGGGCCGCCGTTCTCCACACGGGATCATTGTTGCTCGGCTGCTGTTGAATGCTTCCCCTCTTCGCCGTTTGCTGCCGGCGCTCTCTCCTGCGTCTCGCTGTCCGTTTGCTTGCGATGGAGCAGACTTTGCAGTTCTTCGAGCATGGTTTCAACATCGTTAAAGGAGCGGTAGACGCTGGCGAAGCGAATGTAGGCGATCTTGTCCATGTGGCGCAGGCGCTCCATCACCCGCTCGCCGATGACGCTGCTCGGCAATTCCTGCTTGCCCTGCCGGTAGAGCTCTTGCTCGATCTCCGCCACCGCGTTCTCGATCTCTGCCACCGAGAGTGGACGTTTCTCGCATGCCTTACTGATGCCCACGAACAATTTTTGCCGATCAAATGGCTCGCGCCGCTGATCGCGTTTGATGATCATGAGTTGGGACTTCTCCACCCGCTCGTAGGTGCTGAATCGTCCCTTGCATTGCTCGCATTCGCGCCTGCGGTGAATAGCATCACCTACGTCGCGTGAATCCTTCACCCGCGATTCGGTGTATCCACAAAATGGACATTTCATCCCATGCTGTTCCTTTGCTTTATTCTCCGATAGTACACATTATTCTAGCAGGGATGTCAAAAGAGCAACCTCTCTCTGAAGAATGGAAAAACCGGGCAGGCTGATAGGGGTATCAGCCTGCCCGGCAGGAATATGCGAGGGCCAGTAAGGGAGAATGCACGGGATCAAGAGGATGCCACAGAGGTGTCACAGTTCTCGGCCTCTGGCGCCGTCTTGTTCTTTCCTACATAGCCAGATTTCAATCGCGAACCCTGGCGCCAGTAGGCATACCAGTAAGGGCCATGCCCTTGCCCGTCCCGGCAGGTGCTACAAGACGGCTTTCCGCATTTCCGATACTGCAATTGATAGGTGATGTGTTGGTCGCTGGGAATTTTTTGAGCCATGTGCCACTTACCCTCCCACAAAGTACAATACAAACAATGCGTACTACACACACTGCTAACAGCATACCATAAGTGTATGAACATTTTATGAATTTGTATCTTGCAAAATGAAAATGTATTCATTGTATTTGCCTGCATCGCTCTCACAATACGATGAGCTCTATAACAGTTTGTGCCCTTTCACTCACCCTCGCGGGATAGCGATTTCTCGCCTCATTGACAGGCTCAGTGACTCTGACGTGGGTGCAGACCGATTGAGAAGCCGGCAAGATTACACATTTCTCACCTCAACACCCATGCACAGGGTATCGAGATCTTTCCTTAGAGGGGAGTAATTCGTAGCAAATGCAACATGAGTCATCCCTGATGTTCTTGCGCCCTGATCTGCTTGCCTTGTCCCGCGTTGCCTGCAGCGGCGATGGCCAGCATCGCCGCTGCAGGCAACGAACCAAGGTGGCGAGCACCTGACTGGTGCAGGCACAGCAAAAAATCAGGGATGACTTCTGGTGAAAAGCAGGAAAGACAATTCCTTGCACCTTGAGGGAGTAGGTGGTATAAGAGAGAAAGAAAAGGAGAAAAAAGAATTTGAAGACACAGGAGGTGCGGCTTTGTCTTTTATCTGGGGCATCCTTGCATTACTGGTCATTTTTGGTAGCCCGGCCATCTATGGGATTATTACCCAAATGTTCAGGCATCGTGAGCGTATGCAGGAGAAACGTAACGAAGAGTTGCGCCTGCAACTTCAACTTGAGCAATTGCGCAGTGAGCAGTTGAACGTGCAAAAGCGACCGGCTGGGTCAGATCCCTTGCCGAAGGACGCTTTCTGGGATGATCAGGTGCAGACGCCCTACGAGATGGGCTACCAGCAAATAACTCGCTCCGATTTGACAGAGTGATTAAGGAAGGCATGAACTCTTCATGTTCTGCACCCGGCAGGACATGAGTTGCGAGCTTCTCTAGAAAGCCGGTCTTTTCAAAGGGGAAAGATGAGTCAGAATGGCCAATTTTGGCGCAGAGAGCATCTTTTTGTTTAAGGATGTGCTATGCTTTAACGTGGGCTATTTTTTGGATGTGTGTTTCCCGGCGGAAATGTTTTACCTGTTTGCCTGGAGAGCGTGTTTTTATGAGGAAAACACCGGCGCGTGGAAAAAACTGGCTGCTGGCAGGGGCTTCCTGCGCAGCCGGGCTGCTGATTCTGCTGCTTGTGCGTTCCGCGCTGGCCGGAAATTCCACGGGGCCGATGGTAAAACCTGGCTCGTTTGTGCCCGATATCGTGGCCCAGACGAACCAGGATCTCGGCACCACCAACCTCTTTAACGGGCGTGTGCCCTCGCTGACCTGGATTGTGGGTCGCGATTGTGCCAGGGGCGTGCAGGCTTATCTGCAGCATGCCAGGACGAATCCCGACGCGGCCCTGGTCGGCACCGGCTGGCTCGATCCGACGACCGGCAAGTTGATCGACGGGCAGAGCAATAATTGCGTGCCGGGCAGCTTGAGCATGGATTCGGTGATTCAGTTGATTCACCAGCACGGCGGCAAGGCGTACCTGACGATTACGATGGAGACCGATGGCTCGTCCACCTCCTGGACGACCGCGCAGCAGACGGCCTATATTGCGAAGGCGGTGCAGACTCCCGGCTATACCGATCCCATTCTGCATGAGATGGAGCGCGGGGGCTATGATGGGGTGGTGATGGACCTGGAGGGCACCGATAATTTTTATCCCAACATCCAGCAACTCTTCGCGACCTATAACCAACAGCTCTGGCACGCCGTACAAGCCCTGCACAGGCTCTATGGCATCGCTCTGATCCACAAATTGAGCGATCACGACGACTATTACGGGCTGAATGGGTTCGAGAACTGGAGCCTGCTGGGCAAGAGCGCCGATTTTATCGTCGTGATGGCGGTGGACCAATCCTACTGGACGCCCGGCCCCTCGGTCAGCGTGCCCTGGCTGCAGCAGCTTCTGGCCTACACAATGCGCACGATGCCGCAGATGCTCCCCCACATTGTGTGGGAGCTCCCGCTCTACGGCAACACCTGGCACATGGCGCACGGACAGTGGGTCTTCGACGGCCTGATTACCTACCAGGACGCCATGAATATCATCGACCAGGTGAGCCTTTCCCAGATCGATCAGGGGCAGAGCAACGTGCAAGATCCCTACCAGCCTCATCTGGTCTACACAGACTCGTCCGGCGTGAAGCAAGCGCTCTGGTTTATGACCGCGCTCTCCCTGCGCAACATCATGCACGATTTCCAGGATATTCTGCGCAAGCAGCCGCAATTCGCCAGAGGCGCTCTCCAGTTCGCCATCTGGTGGAGCACCACCGCCGAGCCGGCAGGCTTCTGGGAAAAAGTGAATACGTTATACTGATAGTGAGCTTCCACAGATCCCACAGTGTGATATAGTATAGCCATCAGGAATGGTGGTCCTTCCCTGTCCCCATTGGAGGCCGCTATTCGTGTACCAGGTACCGGTAAACCATCCCTGGTCAGGGAAACACAACCTCTGCTTGTTTGTCATGTGTTGGATTGGATGAAAGAGAAGGCGAGCTATGCAAATCATGATCAAGAGTAAGCAAATGGACGTTTCTCCCCGTATGCGTGCCCACATTGAGCAGAAGCTTCAGCGTCTCTCGCGTCTGATTGGCGATGCCCGCGTGGATGTCACGGTGGTGGATGAGAAGACGCGCAGCGCGAAAGACCGCTACGCCGTACACCTGGAAATCTCGAACCTGCGCCACCTGAATCCCATTCGGGCCACGGCCTCGGATATTAACGTCAAGACCGCCCTCGACGTAGTGCTGGACAAAGTGACCTCGCAACTGGGGCGGCAGAAGAGTCGTCACGCGAGCGCCCATCGCTTGCCTGTTTCACCGCTGAAGGTTCTTGCGCTTTCGCGCTCCGGGGATGTTTCGGAGGGGGAGGAAATGTCTGTCGGCGAAACCTCTCTGAACGAGGAGGAGAACGAGGAGATCTGGTCACGGATTATGGAGATTCGCCGCGTGCAAACGAAGGCAATGAGCGAGCAGGAGGTCATCGCCCGCATGGAACAGGAGGGCCTCTCCTTTTATCCATTTATCAACTCGGAGACCAATAGCGTGAATGTGATGTATCGCCTGTCCGATGGCACAGGGTATGGACTGCTGGTGCCGGCGATGGAACAGGTCTAACTGCATACGAGCCCACGAAGCCGAAGGGGCGCGCGAAATTTCTCAAGATTTCGCGCGCCCCCTCGGCTTCTGCGAAAAAGATATTACGCCGGCAGACTGATCTCGAAGCGCCAGGGAGCGAGCGGAGGATCGGCGAACTGTCCCAGCGGGTCGGCTATGCGCACGACGATTTCGCGGGCATCGCTGCCGGGCAGAGGGCTGAAACGCGCGCTTCCCTGGTAGACGGCCATCGCGGGATCGCTGGCCAGTTCCGGGCGGGCGAGCAGGCGGCCTCCCCGGTCGCCGGCCCATTGCATCCCTGTGTTATCCTGGAGCATGAAGATCAGGCGCGGCACAAAAGCAAATCCACTGCTCAGAGGCGGGCGTATCCACAGATAATGCAGTTCAAAGTGCTGCGAGAAGATTTGCAGTTGATGTAACATCAGGGTCATATCCTGCTGCTTCTGCTCCAGTTGAATAATAATCGTGCGCGCGGGCTCACGCGAGGGCGCAACCTCGCCGGCCTTACCCAATCCCGGCGGGGCCGCGATCACCACCGGGGGGCGGGAGGCGAGCTCTAAGGCTTTGGGAGAAAAAGGCATTGGATCGTCGAGAATTTCATTGCAGAGATGCAGGCAGTCTTCGCAGATGTACGCCGCTCCAGGCCCCGCTACCATACGCTGAACTGCGGGTGGGCGGCGGCCGCAGAACGAACAACGTGCCAGTGATCTGTCAAAACTCATGGAAACCCCTTGTGGTCTAGAAGGACTGGTGCCTTCTCTTGGCCCTGCTGTCGTTTCCCTGTCTCTTCGCGCCCGTACCCTCTCCTCGTCTCTCTCTTCCTCTTCAATGGGAACGCAGCACGGCGCTGGCCGCATTATGAAGTCCCAGGCGCTCCAGGATCGCGCTGTGCGCCTCCCATTCCAGTGAGTCATCCAGGGACAGTAGCTTCACTAATGGATCAATAGTTACTCCCGGCATTTTCATGCTCTCCGCTATCGTTAGCTCTTTCCATGCTTCCGGTGAGGAGAGAGTGCCGTCTCTCTGCTCATCGGACGTTTTTATTCCATTCATCGCTCCCAACCCCTCACGCCAGTTTAAGCCATAGCTTCGTTTGAGCGCAAGTTCGATCAAGTAGTCGGCGAAGTGTGGGTTTTTGGGCAACAGTGAGCCGTGCAGATAGGTTCCGAAGGTGTTACGATAGATCGCGCCCTCGGTGCCGTCCTGAGCGTTGTTGCCAAAGCCTTTGAGAACCCTGCCCAGCGGTTTCGCCGTACCCAGATAGGTCTGGCCGCCGTGATTCTCAAAGCCCACCAGCGTTTGCCCGTTCCATTCGATTGCGATATCGCCGATGCAGCGGGGAGCGCGTGCGCCCCGGTGGATCGTCCACGCGTCAAAGACGCCCAGCCCTTTCAGATCGGGTCCATTCGCGGGCCGATAGTAATGGGCCAGCAGTTGGTAGCCGCCGCACACTGCCAGAACGGGCATGTCGTCCTCGATAGCGGCCCACAGGCCAATACTTTTGGTTTCGTAGAGATCCTGCGCGACGGGCGCCTGCTCCCTGTCCTGTCCTCCGCCGATGAAGAGCAGATCGTAGGCATCCGGGTCGAGGGCGTCCCCGATGCCCAGTTCGACGACGCGCAATTGGATGCCGCGCCAGCGGCAGCGTTGTTGCAGCGTCAAGATATTGCCGCGATCGCCATAGAGATTTAACTGGTCAGGATACAGGTGTCCCAGCGTCAGGGTAATCTGCGGGATTGCTCGCTCCTGCCCTTCCTGCTTCTCACTCTGTTCCCTCATGGTCCGGTCTCCTCCCAATAGTGCGGTGTCAACCCACGGCGTTCTAACTCGCGGTGGATCTCTAATAAGCCTGTATACGTTGGAACGACAAAGAGAGTTTCTCCCTCCGGCGTCTGGCTGATGGCCTGATCCAGCGCCCGGGCTATGCCATAGACTCTCTCCGGCGCGCCTGCCGGCAGAGCCGTCCGGGCTGCGCTCGCCTCTTCCATCTGGAGCGAATCTTCAGCCGGGACCGCCGCGACTCTGGCCCGCCGACGCGTCGCCAGCAGCGCGCGCCGCCGAGCGGG
>Ga0070740_10004561_pt1 | contig 13520 bp, 10 predicted proteins | sample Coa_R2_FD_67286 | JGI IMG/M metagenome (GOLD analysis project Ga0070740, IMG submission 67286) | Surface soil microbial communities from Centralia Pennsylvania, which are recovering from an underground coalmine fire - Coalmine... | ecosystem: Environmental > Terrestrial > Soil > Unclassified ... | reverse complement strand
ATAGCTCAGCGGTAGAGCAGCGGTTTTGTAAACCGCCGGTCGCCGGTTCAATCCCGGCTCGTGGCTCCAGCACCCTGGGCATGAAACCGCTCGCCGCCTGCCGGCTTTACACCTTCGTGGACACCGCGTATCTGCGCGGTCGCGCCGCTGAAGAGGTGGCCCGGCAACTCTGCGACGGCGGCAGCGATTTGATCCAACTCCGCGCCAAACAATCCGCCCCGGACGAAATTCGCGCGCTGGCGGAAAAGATTTTGCCCATCACCCGCCGCGCCGGCGTCGGCCTGGTCATCAACGATTATCCGGAAATCGCCCGCGAGCTGGGCGCAGAGTTTTGTCACCTGGGCCAGGAAGATTTTTTTGACGCGGGCGGCAAACGGGTTTCGGAACTTCGCCCGAGTCCTTCCGCCTTGGGCGTCGGCCTGTCCACTCATTCGCCCGCGCAGGCGCAACGCGCCCTGGCTGCCGGCGCGGATTATCTGGCCATCGGTCCGGTGTTTGCCACCGGCACCAAGCCAACGGCCAGACCGGTGACGCTGGATTACGTCCGCTGGGCGGCGACAAACGTGACCGTTCCCTGGTTCGCCATCGGCGGCATTAATCTGGAAAATCTCGACAGCGTGCTGGCGGCGGGGGCCACGCGCGTCGGCGTCGTTTCCGCCATCCTCAATGCGTCAGACGTGGCCAAAGCCTGCGCGGCCTTTCGAAAGCGGTTGCCGTAGGGAAGATGACCGGCGGCCGGTCCTATTGCGACTATCGCGACTGGCCGAGCCGTTCCAAAAACTCCGCCTCGTCAATGATCTTCACGCCCAGCTCTTTTGCCTTGTGGAGCTTTGAACCGGCGTCGGCACCGGCCAGGACGAAATCGGTTTTCCGGCTCACGCTGCCGGTCACTTTGCCGCCGGCGGCTTCAATCCTTGCCGTCGCTTCCTCGCGCGTCATTGTCGGCAGCGTGCCGGTGAGCACGAAGGTTTTGCCGGCGAAAACGCCGGCGGTTTTGGCGGCGGCACTGGTTTTTTCGCTTTGTGGTTTGATGCCCAGTTCACGGAGCCGGGCCAGAATCTTCTTTCCGGCGGGCGAGGCAAAATAATCCAGCACGCTCGCCGCGGCGACGGGGCCGACTTCGGACATTTGCGCCTTCAAACCGCCGGTTTCCAGCCGTGCTTGAATGGCGGCGATTTCGGCTTTGAGGGCGGCGTCACGGGTTTCGCGTTGCCGTTTTTCCTCGTCAGTCCGGGGCGGATTTTTGCGGGAGCGGGGGCTGATTTCCGCGCGTTCGGCTTCTTTGGCGGCCAGGTCGCGGATGTCGCGCAGCACCGGCGAGTGCGCCAGGGCTTCCAGCGAGTCGTGCGTGGCGGCCAGTTGTTTGGCGGTGGCCTCGCCCACTTCCGGAATCGCCAGTGCCAGGATCCAGCGCGAGAGCGGCGCCGTGCGGGCGCGTTCCAGCGCTTCCAAAACCTTGCGGGCGTTTTTTTCGCCGAACACGCGCGGCTCCTGGTCGGTGCCCAGATTCAATTGGGCCAGGGGTTCCAGTTTCAAATCGAACAGGTCGAGCGGTTCCCTGACCAGACCCTGTTCGACGAGTTTTTCGGCTACAATGCCGCCGAGCGATTCGATGTCCAGGGCCTTGCGCTGCGCGAAATACTCAATGCGCCGCGTGAGCTGGGCCGGGCAGCCGGCGACGTTTTGGCAACGCCAGGCGACCTCCTCGGCGTCGCCGGCCGAAACTTTTTCCTTGGCGATGGGGCCGCCGCAGGCGGGGCACCGGCCGCCGACGTGTCGGAACAAATCAAATTCCCTGGCGCCGGGCGGGCGTTTGGATTTGACCACCTCGGCCACTTCGGGGATCACCATGCCGGCCTTGCGGATGACCACGGTGTCGCCAATGCGAATGTCTTTGCGGCGGATTTCGTCCTCGTTGTGGAGCGTGGCACGCGAAATGGTCGAGCCTTGCACAAACACCGGTTCGAGTTCGGCCACGGGCGTGAGCACGCCGGTGCGGCCGACCTGGACGGTGATGGCTTTCAACACGGTTTCCGCCGGCGTAATCCACGGCACGGGTTTGTGGACGATGGCCCAGCCCGGCGCGCGGGCGCGGCCGGGAAGGAGCGCCCAGTCGGCCAGCGTGTTGACCTTGAGCACGATGCCGTCAATTTCGTAAGGCAATTGCCGGCGCAAATCTTTGCTCTCGTCGTAATGCGCCACCACCTTTTCCCGGTAAATTTTCAAAACCTCCTCAATGCCGTCGCAGACCCACCAGAGCTTTTGCGTGGGCAGGCCGAATCGGGCAAGGGTTTCCAGCATCTCGGAATGTTTCCGGAACTCGATACCGTCAAGCGCGCCGGTGGCATAAAAGACGGCGCGGATGGGGCGTTGCGCCACCAGTTTGGGGTCGAGTTGTTTGAGCGTGCCGGCGGTGGCATTGCGGGCATTGGGAAAGGGTTTTTCGCCGGCGGCGGCCAGCTTTTGGTTCAGGACCTGGAAATCGGCAATGGCCATGTACGCCTCACCGCGCGCTTCCAGCAGCGCCGGCGGATGGCTCGCTTTGAGTTCCAGCGGAATGCTCCGCACTGTCTTCAAATTCGCGGTGATGTCGTCGCCTTCGGTGCCGTCGCCGCGGGTGACGCCCAGGACGAATTTGCCGTGCCGGTAATGAACGCCGATGGATACGCCGTCCACCTTGGGTTCCAGAACGTATTCGATGCGGTCGCGGCGGAGGTGTTTGCGCAGGGTGGCATCCCAGGCGCGGAGCTGGTGAAGGGTATTTTCGTCTTGAGCACGACTGCGTTTTTCGCGGTCGGGTTCCTCGGCGCTGGTGGGATGCCCGGCCGCTTCCACCTTGTCGAGCGAGAGCATAGGCACCAGATGTTTGACGCGGGCGAACTTATCGCTGGGCGCGCCGCCGACGCGCTGGGTGGGCGATTCAGGCGTCACCAGGTCGGGAAATTGTTTTTCCAAATCCTGGAGTTCCTGGAACAGCCGATCGTATTCGCGGTCGGAGATAAGCGGCTGGCCTTCGACGTAATAAGCGTGGTCGTGGCGGCGGATTTCGGCGACGAGCTGCGCGTGGCGTTTTTGGGCTTCGGCGTGCGTCACGCGAAAAGTCTAGCGCGCCCGGCGGAAAGAAAAAACCTTTTTGACCGTGCGGCGGCGGGGTTTTACGCTGCGGCCGTGCGTGCCCCTTCCGCCGGCCGATTTCGATTGTCCGAACAGCAATGGCTCCATCGAGCGCCGTTGCCGCGGAGGTGGGCTGATTTTCTCGGACGGAAAATTTTTTTGTGTCTGCTCACGGCGCAAGGGCTGGCGGCGTTCACGCTCATCACTCTGGGCGTTCTCCTGAAAAAATCCGGCGCGGCGCAGAATGTCCTTCGCCCGCGCATCCGCCGGGAAATCGCCCGGGCGGGCGTGGCGCTGCTGCCGATGTTTCTGTTTGTGGCGGTGGCGCTGGGATTTCTGGTGATCGGCCAGACCGTCTCGGCCATGGCACGGGTGGGCGCCACTCAGTATCTGGGCTCGACCATGGTGATTGTGATTGTGCGCGAGCTGGGGCCGTTGCTGGCGGCGATGCTGGTGCTGGCGCGCGTGGGCACAGCGCACGTCATCGAACTGGGCACGGCGCGCGCTCTGGGCGAAGTGGAGGCACTGGAAGCCCTGGGGATTGACCCGGTGCATTACCTCATTGTGCCGCGGGTCATCGGCATGGCGACAGGAGTTTTTTCGCTGACGGTTTATTTGATTCTGGGCGCGCTGGCCAGCGGCTGGCTGTTTGCATTTTTGCAGGATGTGCCGCTGACGCCGGGCGAATATTTCAAACAAATTGCCGGGGCGTTGAGCTGGCTGGATTTTACCCTGCTGGCGCTCAAAACGGCGGCGTTTGGTTTTTTCATTGCCGTGGTGACGTGTTACCACGGCCTGGCGCAGCCGTTGCGGCTGGAAGAAGTCTCGCGGGTGGCGGTGCGCGCGGTAACGCAGGGCGTGATCGTCTGCGTGCTGATTGACGCGCTGTTCATCGTGCTGTATCTGGCGGCATGAACGAAAGCCTCTCCAGACCCGTCATCGAAATGCGCGGCGTGAGCGTGGGCGCCATGCGGGCACCGACCCTCACCGTGCTCGAAAACGTGGACTGGACGGTGGCCCCGGGTGAATTCTGGATCGTCGCCGGCCCGCCGCAATCGGGCAAAAGCGATTTGCTCATGCTCGCGGCGGGCCTGATGCCGCCGCAAACCGGCTGCGTCCGATGGTGGGGCGCCGAAACGCCGGAAGCTGACGAGACGACGCGCCGGCGCGTGGGACTGGTGTTCGAGGGCGGACAATTGTTCAACCAGTTGACCATTGCCGAAAACATCGCCTTGCCCCTGCGCTACCATCACAACCTGACGGCCGACGCCGCCCTGGCGGCCGTCAAACCACTGCTGGAGGGAATGGAACTGACGCCGCTGGCCGACGTGGTCCCGCCGCACGTGGCCGCCAACTGGCGGGTGCGCGCGGCGCTGGCGCGGGCGCTGGCGCTCCAGCCGGACTTGCTGCTGCTGGATAACCCGCTGACCGGCCTGGGGGCGCGGCATAGGCACTGGTGGCGGCGGTTTCTCGATCAACTCGGGCGCGGCCACGAATGGCTCGGCGGCCGGCCGTTGACGATGGTGTTGACGACAGACGATTTGTCGCGTCTGGCAGATTGGGACCACACGGGGCGACGATTTGCCGTGCTGCGCGACAAACAATTCATTCCCCTCGGTTCGTGGCGCGAGGTGGAAACCTCCGCCGACCCGGCCGTGAAAGAACTGCTGGCCGAGACCGAGGAACAGGTCAAGGCGTCAAGCTGGTGAACCGCTCAAACGATTCGACGAAAAATGCCATTACCCGATCTGACTCCGCAACTGCGCACGCGTTTAAGCCGCACCGAACGCGCGGTGGGCTGGTTCGTGTTTCTGGCCACGGCGCTGCTGTTGTTCGGCTTTGGCTATTATCTTTACCACACGGCTGAGCGCCGCGGCTGGTTCAAAATCAAGGCGCCGTTCTTTGTTTTCCTCCAAAGCTCGGCGGGGCTGAACGTGGGCGACCCCGTTTACATGATGGGCTTTGCGGTGGGCCAGATCACGCGCGTGATTCCGCTGCCGCCCTACGACCCGCACAACGTGCGGGTGGAATTCAAGGTGGTGGACCCCTACTTCCGCCGGATTTGGCGCGACGGCTCCTACGTGAAGGTGAACACCGCGGATTTTCTCGGCAAACGCCAGATCGAAGTCACCCGCGGCACGAACGGACCGGCACGCGTGGTCACGCAGCCGGGCGTCTGGAAAACCATTCCCGAACTGCGGCAGCTCGTCGCCACCCAGACCAACCATTGGCAGCTTTACCAGGAAGTCTTCGACGCGCAGTCCAATCTCGTCTTCAGCGCCTATACCATGCTCACGCCGTCCAATCTGGATCGCCTGGCCGAACTGCTACCGGGCACCAACGCCCTGTTTGTCTATGACAATACCGTCAATTACAATCACATCGTGGCGGCGTGGGACAACCGTGTGCATCGTTACGTGAATTTTTCGCCCGACCGCGACAGCGCCTGGCTGCCTGCCCTGGAAACCCCGCCCCTTTCCGACCAGTTGCAGGCGATGGTCGCGCAGGTGCAAAAGGCCCTGCCCAACATCCTCCAGCTCACCAACCGGATCGCCGCCATGCTGGACAACACCGCCGGGGCGGCGTCCAACCTGAACGTCGCCCTCCTCCAGACGCGGCCCGTGCTGACCAACCTCGCCGCTCTCACCGCTCAATGGCGCGCGCCCGGTGGAGCAGCCGCCTGGGCGCTCGGCGAAAACGGCAACGGACAGTTGCAAACCGCGTTGACCAACGTGAACGTCCTGCTGACTCACACCGACACCAATCTCGCTGCCCTGCTCATCCCCCTGGCCAACATCACCAGCAATTTGAATGCGCAGGTCCAGGCCAACTCCAATCTGCTGGCCGGCATTTCCCAAACGGTGCGGGACGCCGACGATTTCGTTCAGGGCCTCAAGCGGCACTGGTTGTTCCGCTCCGCGTTCAAAACAGAAAATGCCGCCCTTTCCACCAACCGTCCGCCGGTGTCGCCGCTGCTGCCGCCGCGAATGCGCCAGCCCTGACCCGGCCGCCGCCCGAATTCTGAAGCATCGCCGCGTTTTCACGCCGCCCGATTCGCTTCCTGTTTCCTGAACCATTCGGCAAACAATTTGATGCCCTCCTCAAATTTTACCCGCGGCTGGTAACCGAGTCTTTCGCGCGCCTTGGAAACATCGGCGCAGGTCAGCGGCACGTCGCCGGGCTGGAGCGGCTGCCGGTCAATCACCGCCTTTTGGCCGAGCGCCGCTTCGAGTAATTCAATCATCCGGTTCAAGGAAACGGTTTGCGACTCGCCGAGATTGAAAATTTCATAGCCGAATTCCCGTTGCGTGCAGGCGATGATGCCCTCCAGCGTGTCGGTAATGAACGTGTAATCGCGCGCGGCGGAGCCGTCGCCAAAAACCGGAATGGGCTGACCGGCGGTGATCAATTTGGCGAATTTGTAAATCGCCAGATCCGGCCGCTGGCGCGGACCGTACACGGTGAAGAACCGCAACAGGACCACATCCATTTTGTAAAGATGATGCCACACGTGGCCGAGTGTCTCGCAGGCCAGCTTGCTCGCCGCGTAAGGAGAAATGGGCGAGACAATGGGGTCGCGCTCGCTGAACGGCACCCTGGAATTCAAGCCGTACACCGACGACGAGGAGGCGATGATGATTTTTTTGACGCCCCGCTGGCGGGCGGCTTCCAGCACGTTGACGGTGCCCTCGACGTTGACACGCTGGTAAAGTGCCGGCTGTTGCAGGCTGGGCCGCACCCCCGCCCGCGCCGCCAGATGAATGACCTGGTCGAACCGCACGGAAGAAAAAATTTCGTCCAGCGCCGCGCGATCGGTGATGTCCCCAAAAACAAATTCAAACGGTTGGGCCAGTGCCTGAATTTCCCGGAGATTGCGCTGTTTGCAGCGCGGATCGTAAAAATCGTTCAGGTCGTCGAAGGCCCAGACGTGATGGCCATCGCGGAGCAGCCGTTCGCACACATGCGAACCGATGAAACCCGCGCCGCCGGTGACGAGAAAATTCATGGGCCAACGCTAACAGCCGCCTGGCGGCCTGTCGAGCGTCAGCCACGCGATGGCTGCAGAGACAGGCCGGCGCCGGCGGGCGACTGGTCACGGAACAGCGCGCGCACCCCTTCGGGCGATTGACCCTGTGCGCGCAGCGTCCGCAGGCTCAAGGCGTCGTGGCGCTTGGCCAGACGCCGGCCCTGTTCGTCGCGCACCAGTTCGCAGTGGAAAAACCGCGGCGGCCTCCAGCCGAGGGCGTGGTAGAGCAACAGTTGCCGCGCCGTGCTGACGAGTAAATCCGCGCCGCGTACCACTTCGGTGATGCCCATCGCTGCGTCGTCCACCACACAGGCCAGTTGATACGCCGGCAGGTCATCGTAGCGCCAGACGATAAAATCCCCAAAGTCTTTTCCGGCAACGAATTCCTGTTCTCCGCAATTTTCGTCGCGGAAGGCAATCGTCTGGCCGTCGGGTACGCGGAAGCGCCAATTGAATTTTCGGGGTCCGATTTCCGGGAGCTGCCGGGAACGGCAGGTGCCCGGATAAATCGGTTCGTCGTCTTCGGCGTGCGGCGCGGCGGCGGCCTGCCGGACATCCCGGCGCGAGCAGACGCAGGGATAAATGAAATTTCCCGTGCGCAGCCGTTCCAATGCGGCGCGGTAAAAATCCATGCGTTCGCTCTGGTTGTAAGGCGCAAAAGGGCCGCCCACGTCCGGGCCTTCGCTCCATTCCAACCCCAACCAGCGCAAATCCTCGAGCATGGCGGTCACCCATGCCGGGCGGCACCGGGCACGGTCCAGATCCTCATTGCGCAAAATCAGCGTGCCGCGGTGCACACGGGCGCGTTCCTGGGCCGTCCAAAATGTTTTGGCGTGGCCCAGATGCAAATAGCCGGTGGGCGAGGGCGCCAGGCGTCCGCGATATTGGCTGCCAGCGGTTGGCGGATTCACGGTGGAATTAACAACGAAGAAACCGTCGAACAAAAGTTTTTTCCGCCATCAGGCCGGCAGTGCATCGCCTGGATTGGGGATGGACTTTTGGCCCCTGAAAATTCAATGTCAGGCCATGCATACATCCCGCTTTTCACGAATAAACCGCCTCGTGTCGTCCAGCGTTTTGCTGGCGTTGGTTTGCGCGACCGCAACCCTCGCCCCGGCCGAGACGACAAACTCAATGCCGGTCCTGAAAATCAAGGCCGACGAGGTCAAGGCGAAGGTCAGCCCGACGCTTTATGGATTGATGACGGAGGAAATCAATTACTCCTACGAAGGCGGGCTTTACGGCGAATTGATCCGCAACCGCACCTTCAAGGCGAACCGGGCCAAGCCGGTATTTTGGAACGCGGTGGGCGACGCCGCCATTTCGCTGGATACAAACCAGCCGCTCAACTCGGCGTTGAACCTGAGCTTGAAAGTGGACACGAGCAAGGCGTCAAAGGACTCGCCTGCCGGCATTGCCAATGGCGGTTATTGGGGAATTCCCGTCCGGCCGAACACGACTTATCGTGCTTCGTTTTACGCGCGCGGCAAAGGATTTTCGGGGCCGTTGACGGTGGCCCTGGAAAGCGCGGACGGCCAAAAAGTCTTTGCGAGCGCCACGGTCCGGAGGATCTCCAAAAAATGGCAGAAGTATGAAGTGACGCTCATCACGGGCAATGTGCCCGTTTCCAAGGACAATCGTTTCGTTATCTCGACCACAAAGCGCGGCACAGTCTGGTTCCAGCAGGTGTCGTTGTTCCCGCCCACATTCAACAACCGGCCCAACGGCAACCGGATTGACCTGATGCAAATCCTCGGCGCCATGCATCCGGCCTTTCTGCGGTTCCCCGGTGGCAATTACCTCGAGGGCAATACCATCGCCGAGCGGTTCGAATGGAAGGACACTATCGGTGACATTTCGCAGCGTCCCGGCCACGAAAGCCCGTGGGGTTACTGGTCCACCGACGGCATGGGCTTGCTGGAGTTTCTGGAATGGTGCGAAGATCTGCACATGCAACCGGTGCTGGCGGTGTACGCCGGCTATTCGCTGCGCCATGAACACGTCAATCCCGGCCCCGACCTGCAACCTTACGTCCAGGATGCGCTCGATGAAATCGAATACGTCACCGGCGACATCCACACCAAGTGGGGTGCCCGGCGCGCCAGGGACGGCCATCCTGCGCCGTTCGTTTTGAACTATGTCGAGATTGGCAACGAGGACTGGTTTGACCGTTCCGGCAGTTACGACGGGCGGTTCGCGCAATTTTACGATGCCATCAAGGCGAAATATCCCAGCCTCCAGCTCATCGCCACGACCCGCGTGCGCAGTCGCGTGCCGGATTTGATTGACGAACACTACTACCGCTCGGAAGAGGAGATGGAGGCGCAGTCGCACATGTATGACACGCGGCCCCGCGATGGCAAAACCAGGGTCTTCGTTGGCGAATGGGCCACCCGCGTCGGCTCGCCCACGCCCAACATGGCGGGCGCGCTCGGCGACGCTGCGTGGATGTGTTGCCTGGAACGCAACTCGGACCTGGTGGTCATGTCGAGCTACGCGCCGCTCTTCGTCAATGTGAGCGACCTCAACCGGGGTGGTTCGATGCAATGGAGGTCGGATTTGATCGGCTACGACGCCCTGACCTGCTACGGCTCACCGTCCTACTACGCCCAGCAAATGTTCAGCACGCACCACGGTGACGAAGTGCTCGCGACGGATTCCCAGGGCATCCCGACCTACACCTGGCACCCGCCCGCTCGTCGCCGGAACGGCGTGGAGCAGCCGCGGCCGCCGGCGCAGGAAGTGCCGACCCTGTTCTTTGACGCCACGCGGGACAGCGTGAACGGCACGATTTATTTGAAAATCGTGAACCGCCTCAACACGCCGCAGACGGTGAAAATTGAAATCAGCGGGGCTTCGGCCGTTGAACCCGAAGGCACGGCCATCGTGATGAAAGCAAAGAGTCCAGACGACACGAACTCCCTCCAGGAACCGACGAAGATTGTTCCGATTACGGAACCGGCGAACGGACTCGGCACGAATTTCACCCGCGAATTTCCGGCTTACTCCATCACGGTTTTGGAGTTGAAGGCAAAGTAACATCGGCGCCGTAGCCGCCGACGTGAGGAGGCGGAATCCGTCGGAACCGTAGCGCTCCGTGCGCCTCCTCACGCCGGCGGCTGCAAATTAGAATGGCTCTTGCGGATTCGCCGCCAGCCACGCGCTCAGACCGGGCAGCGATCGGGACAGGACATTTTGGGCTTTTGAAATGTCCAACGACGTGTCGCCGGGGCGCGGCGGACCGGAGAAATCTTTTGCGGAAGCCGGCTCGATAGGGGTTGAAATTTCGGGCCAGCGCGACACCAGCAATTGTCCGATCTGCCAGCGCGACAATTTTTCCGCGCCGGCCACGTGAAACAGGCCGGTGCAGTTCCGATGAACCAGTTCCCAGACGGCACGCGCGGTTTCGGAGGCGGGAATGGGCGAACGGAATTCGTCGGTGAACAATTTCTGAATGCGCCCGGCGCGCAATTCACGCCGCAACCGCTCGTTGAAACCGCGGTCGCCCGTCGGCGAAATCCCGCCGTTGAGGGAGGTGCGCACGACCAGGTGCCGCGGGTTTTTCAAAACAATTTCCTCGGCGGCGGCTTTGGTCTCGCCATACGTGTGCAGTGGCTGGGGGGCGTCGGTTTCGCGGTAATGGCCCTGGCGCCCGTCGAAAACCAAATCCGTTGAAAAGAAAACGAATGAAATTTCCGCCGCCAGTTGCGCCAGGTGCCGGGTGACCTCGACGTTGATCCGCCACGCCAGCGTGGGATTGGCCTGGGCCGCGTCCACGCGGGTGAGAGCGGCACAATGCAGGACGAGCTGCGGGCGGTCCTTGTTGAATTCGCGGGTGACGGCGGCGAAATCGAGCAAATCCAGGTCGGCGCGCGTCAAGGGCCGCACCCGCCAGGTGGGCGCGCATTGCGACGCGGTCCGGGCCAGCCAATGGCCAATCAACCCGCCGGCACCGGTGATCCAGGCGAGTTTATTTTGTCCCATCGGTCGGGGAATGGGTTGGCGGCAGGCGGCCCACCCACAAGCCGCTGCCCACGTAATGCCATTGCAGTTCCGGCAGACCGGACGGCACGCCTGCCGAGTGCGTGAGAAAGCGGTCTTGCGGGCGCATTTCCCGAACCCACGGCTCGAACGCGCGCAGGTCGCCGAAATTCCACTGGGCCTGGCGCAGCACGGCGAGGTCCTGCGGACGCATCCAGCCGGATTCAAAGCCCAGAATGTATTTCCAATCGGCGGTGGGGTTCTTGAAAAAGGTCTGGAAAAAAATGTCCATGTCGGTGTTGTAAATAATGCCGCCGGGCGCCGGCAGCCAGCCGGCGGCGTCGGGATTGCCGGGCATGAAATATTCCGTGGTAAGATTTTCCGTCCAGCGACTCTGGCGATCACTGGTGAATCCCAGGAAAGCGGTGGCGGCCAGCGCCAGCGTGAGACCCAATCTGCCGACCGACGTCACGGAAAGGCGCCGCTCGCAGTGCGCTTGCAATTCCAGAGCCACCCACATCAGAAATGCCGGGATGCCGAAGTCCCACCAGAACCGGCGGGTTTTCAAACCCAACACCCAGCCCAAAACCATCATCGCAAAAATCGGATCCCCCGGCGCTCGCCGGTTCCAGCCGCCCGAAACGCCGCGCCACAACAACAAAACCGCCACGCACAACACGGCCGGAACATCGCCGTCCGATGGTTGCAATTCCGGTTCCAGTTGGCGGACCACGGTGACCTCGCCAAAGACATCGAACAGGTGCCGCACCGATTGGAACAGGAATTCCCACGGATGGCCGGTGAGCGCGCAGCCCAGAAAACTGCCCGCCAGCCAGCACGCCCCGTAACTCAGCGCCGAACGCCAGCGTCCGACCAACAAAATGGCCGCTCCCGGCAGACACAGCAGATACCACGCGCTGTGAATCCACGCCGAAGCCGCCACCAGCAGCGGCGTGAAAATCAACGCCGCGCGCCCCGGCCGGTCCTCCTCCCGCTGCGACCAGAGGAAGAGAATCGTCATCAGCACCGCGTCGGTCACCAAATACGGTCGCCCCCGCGCAAAGCGCGTGGTGCATTCCGGCGTGAACACCGCGGCGATGGCCAGGGCTGCCAGCCAGGCTTCCGGCCGGCGAAACCACGGCAGGGCGCAAAAGAACACCAACCCCATCAGCGCCACGACGGAAAACACCACCAGCGATTCGGCATTGCCGCCGAAGCCGGCATGCACCCATTTCAAAATCTCTTGCCAGCCCGGACTGGGATCTATGGGAAAGCCGGGGCGCATCACCAGAATTTGCTGCCACGACTTGCCGGAAATGGTCTTGGCCGCGTGACGCAACGCGTCGTCCATCGGCAAAAACCCGTAGCTGATGATTTTCAGCGGAATGCAAAGGAGGGTGGCCGCCACAGCGATCCAGACCGCCAGCGGAAGGTGTTTCTTGAGGGCGGCCAAATTCATGATCGTTCAATCCGCCAGTCGGCGGGTTAAATCGCCATAGGCGTCAATCCGCCGGTCGCGGAGAAACGGCCAGTGCGTGCGCGTGGCGTCCACTTCCGACAGGTTCACGGGCACGATCAACATTTCCTCGCGGTGAGCCGAAGCTCTGGCCAGGATTTGGCCGGAGGTGCCGGCCACGAAGCTTTGGCCCCAGAATTCGATGCCGTCGCCGGTCAATTTTTCGTGGCCGACGCGGTTGACGGCCGCGACGTAGCAACCGTTGGCGATGGCGTGGCTGCGCTGGATCGTTTCCCAGGCGTCGTGCTGTTGCGCGCCGAGTTTTTTCTTTTCCGCCGGATGCCAACCAATGGCCGTGGGGTAAAACAAAATGTGCGCGCCCTGCAGCGCCGTCAATCGTGCGGCTTCGGGATACCACTGGTCCCAGCAGACCAGCACGCCGATTTTGCCGTAGCGGGTCGGCCAGGCGCGGAAGCCGGTGTCGCCGGGGGTGAAATAAAATTTCTCGTAATACAACGGGTCGTCGGGAATGTGCATTTTGCGATAGACGCCCAGGAGCGACCCGTCGGCGTCAATGATAGCGGCGGTGTTGTGATACACGCCGGCGGCCCGGCGCTCGAAGAGCGAGGCGATGATGACGACCCGGAATTTTTTTGCCAGTCGGCAAAAGGCTTCCGTGCTGGGGCCGGGAATGGTTTCGGCCAGGGCGAAATTTTTGTGGTCTTCACTCTGGCAAAAATACTGCGAACGGAAGAGTTCCTGGGTGCAAAGGATTTGCGCGCCGCGCCGGGCGGCGCCTTCGGCCAGGCGGAGGGTTTTGCGGAGGTTGGCGTCGGGGTTGGCCGAGCAGGCGGTTTGGAGGAGCCCCAGCTTCACAACCTGGGCGGCGGCGCGTTTCATTCTTCAAGCCGGGGAACTGATGGAAATTGTCTGGTCCTTCCG
>Ga0070740_10004554_pt1 | contig 13541 bp, 12 predicted proteins | sample Coa_R2_FD_67286 | JGI IMG/M metagenome (GOLD analysis project Ga0070740, IMG submission 67286) | Surface soil microbial communities from Centralia Pennsylvania, which are recovering from an underground coalmine fire - Coalmine... | ecosystem: Environmental > Terrestrial > Soil > Unclassified ... | reverse complement strand
TGGATCGCCGTGCCGCTGCTGGCGGAAAGATTGATCGACGAACGCCACGCGCACGAGCAACCGCCCGGCCGCTTCGCGCAACGTGCGCTGCAGGGCTACGAACGGACGCTGCAACGCGTGCTGCACAAACCCGCGTTGCTGCTGATCGGTGTGATTCCCTTGCTGGCTTTGGGATTCATCGCGTACACATCCGTCGGCACGGGCTTCATGCCGCACATGGACGAAGGCGGTTTCATCCTCGATTACATCGCGCCGCCCGGCACCTCGCTGGAGGAAACCGATCGCCTGCTCAACAAGGTCGAGACGATCATCCGCGCCAATCCCTACGTGGATACCTATTCGCGGCGCACGGGTCTGCAACTGGGTGGCGGACTGACCGAAGCCAATACCGGCGACTATTTCATCCGTCTCAAAAACGGCGGCCGTCCGCCGATCGATGACGTGATGGACGACATCCGCTCGAAAGTGGAGGCACAGGTGCCGGGACTGGACATCGATCTCGCGCAACTGATGGAAGACCTGATCGGCGATCTGACCGAAGTGCCGCAGCCGATCGAGATCAAGCTGTTCGCCGACGATCCCGCGGTGTTGAACGCGACCGCGAAAAAAGTGGCGGCGCAGATCGGCAGAATCAACGGCGTGGTGAGCGTGCTGGATGGCATCAATCCGGCGGGCGACGCGCTGGAAGTGCAGGTCGATCCGGTGAAGGCCGCGCTGGCCGGTGTGGATCCGCAAGGCGTGGCCGATCAAGTCGCCGCCGCGGCGGCGGGCACGGTCGCGGCGGAACTGCCGCAAGGCCCGAAGATGGTCGGCGTGCGCGTGTGGCTGCCGCCATCCGATCGCGCGCACATCGAGCAGCTCGAGCAACTGCCGATCGGCGACGGCAACGGCCACGTGTTTCCCCTGTCGCGTGTGGCGACCCTGCAGGCGCAACACGGTCAGCCGGAAATCGACCGGGAAAATCTCAAGCGCATGGTTGCGGTGACCGCGCGCATCAGTGGGCGCGATCTGGGTTCGACCGTCGCCGACGTGCAGAAGGTGCTGGACGTGCGTGGCGAATTGCCGCCCGGCATGTATTACGAGCTGGGTGGGCTGTACCAGCAGCAGCAGGAAGCCTTCCGCGGCCTGGAGCTGGTGCTGCTGGCCGCCATCGCGCTGGTGTTCACACTGCTGCTGTTCCTGTACGAAAGCTTCCGCGTGGCCATCGCGGTGTTGCTGATGCCGCTGCTGGCGATCTGCGCGGTCTTCATCGGCCTGTGGATCACCGGCATCGAATTGAACATCTCCGCGATGATGGGCATGACCATGATCGTCGGCATCGTCACCGAGATCGCGATCTTCTATTTCTCCGAATTCGCGCAGGTCGAGGACGAGCAGGCGGAGATCTGGCGCGAAGACCCGCACCGCGCGCGACAAGCGGCCCTGCTGCTCGCTGCGCGAAACCGCATACGCCCGATCCTGATGTCCACCATCGCGGCGATCTTGACGCTCACGCCTCTGGCGCTGGCGATCGGCCAGGGCTCGCAGATGCAGCAGCCGCTGGCCATCGCGATCATCGCCGGCATGCTGGTGCAGGTGCCGCTGGTCTTGCTGGTGATGCCCGGGCTCTATTCGCTGCTCACGCGAAAACAATCTCCGTCGCAGAAGCGGGCGTGATCGCGACAGGGGCCGTGCATGATCGCTTGCACGCAAGCTCCTACAAATCAGGCTCGATTTGCCAGCGCAAAACCGCGTGTAGCGCGCCGTTCTTCAGCAGGAATGCGAGCCTCATCCGCTGCGCGCGCGCCGCCGCCGCGGCCAGCGCCAGGCCCAGTCCCGCGTGTCCGCCGCCTCCTTCGCCCTTGCGCCAGAAACGCTGGCCGAAATTGGCGAGATCCTCTTCGCGCAGCAAAGGCGCGGGATTGATCACCTCCAGCGAGTCCGCGCGCGCGTGCAGCTTCACCGCGCTGTCGGCCGGCGCATAAGCGACCGCATTGCCGATCAGATTGTCCAGGATGATATCGATCAGCGCGGCATCCGCCTGGAGGGTGGCCGTGGATTCGACCGAGCCGGCGAACTCGATATGCACGCCGCGCGCCGCGGCGGCGGAAGCATGGCGGGCTTGCGCCCGCGCCAGCAGCGGCGCCAACGGCACCGATTCGCAATGCACTTGCGCCAGGCCCGATTCGATGCGCGTCAATTGCAGCAGCGCGGTGACGGTGGCTTCCAGTTCCGCACCGATCGAACCTGCTTCGCCCAGCAATTCGTGCGCGTCGCGGCCGCTGGGAAAGTGCGTTTCCACGTCGACCAGCGCGCGCAGTTCCGCCAGGCGCGTGCGCAATTCGTGCGCCAGTCCCGCCGCGAACTCGCGCTCGCGCGCAAGCCCCGCGTCCATGCGCGCCAGGACGTCGTTGAAGCGCGCGACCAGCGGCGCCAGCTCGCGCGTGTCACTGTGGGGCAAGCGCCTGCCCGGCGCATCCGGTCCGATATCGGCCATCGCGCCGGCCAGCACCGACAGCGGACGCAAACCGCGCCGGACCAGCAGCGGCGTCAGCAGCAACACCAATGCGCAGACGCCGAACAGACTGCCGAGCAGGATCCAGTCGAGCGTGTCGAGGATTTCATCCAGCGGGCCGCGATCCAGCGCGTAGTGCAGCGAGCAGGGTGCGACCGCCGCGGACGCGCCGTTCTCATCGGAAGGCACGAAGTGCAGCACTACCACGCGCAACGTACGTCCATCCGGCAACTGCGCGTCGGCAAAGCGTGGCAGAGCTCCATTCGAGATCGCAGGCGGAACCTGCCGGGTGTGCGCCACCAGCGAAGCGCCGCAATGCAGTTCGTACCAACTTGCATTGGCGTTGCCGGGGAAAGCGGCGGTGGTGTCGCCGCGCGGATTGAATTCGATGGTGCCATTTTCGATGTGCACCAGCTCGGCGACCGCCTGCGCACGCGCCAGCAGCGCGGTATCGAAGCGCTGCTGCATTTCGGAATCCGCGCGCCAGTCCACGATCCACGCCGCGGTGCCGAGCGCGATCGCGGTCGCCAGCGCCAGCAGCAGCGTCAGTCGCCATCTCAGTGAAAAGGCCTTGATGCGGCGCGCCGAGCCGAGCATCGCGCCAATCTACTCGATCAGATAGCCGGCGCCGCGCCGGTTTTCGATCAAGCCTCCGCAACCTGCGTCGGACAGCTTGCGCCGCAAACCGAAGACCAGCACTTCGATGCTGCGGTCGGAAGCTTCGCTGGAGCTGCCGGCGATGCGCTCCAGGATCAGCGCGCGCGGAAACACGCGTCCGCGGTGGCGCAGCAGCAACTCCAGCAACGCGAATTCGCGCGGCGTCAGATTGAGCGGCTGTCCGTTCGCGGTGACCTTGTGCGCACGGGCGTCCAGCACCACGCCCGCATGCTCGAGCACGTCGCTGCGCGCCTCGACGGGCCGGCGCGCCAGCGCGTGCAGCCGCGCCAGCACTTCCTCGAATGCGAACGGCTTGACCAGATAGTCGTCGGCGCCGGCATTCAGTGCGGCCACACGGTCGGTCACCTGGTCGCGCGCGGAAAGCACCAGCACCCGCGGCCGTGTGCCGCTTTCCGGCAGGGCACGCAGCACGCCGAAGCCATCCAGCCGCGGCAGGCCCAGGTCGAGCAGCACGAAGTCGTACTGGAATGCCGTGAGAAATCCATTGGCCTGCACGCCGTCGACCGCGGCATCGACGGTGAAGCCGGCCGCACGCAAACCGCGCGCGAGGGTCTCGCGCAAACGCGGGGAATCTTCCACCAGGAGCAGTTTCATCTCGGTGGAATGGAACGGCCCAAGCCGATCGCTTGCTGGAGCCCTGAAAGACCGGTTCGCGTATTGAACTGCATGTTGAACTCTTTGTTGATGCTGAGATCCAACCGGCATCGGCGGCCGGCAGAATACAACTGGGCCGGGATCGTTCGTTACAAAAGAGTAAACCGCCGCCGAGGCAAGGCGGACTTCCGCGATCAAGATTTGCGGGCGGGTGAAATCCGGCAGGCTCCGCGATCGAGCAACCGAAGTCTAGACGGAGGTTCGCGTCATGTACTGCGCCCGCACATATCAAGGTAACACCCGCGCAAACTCTCTTGCAGCCGCTTGTATCGGCGCCGCATTCGGCTTGAGTGGATTCCCGGCTCTGGCACAGGACAACAACCGCGACATTGCGGCGTCGCAAGCCCACCGGCAGACCGGCGGCGCCTGCAATCTGACCACTCAACTTGCCCTCGAATCCTGTCAGCGCGGCGTTTCATCCGATTTCCGGCTCGCGCTGGGCATCTGCGCGAATGATTCGAATCCCGCGGACCGGCAGCGATGCATCCAGCAGGCGCAGCAGGGTAAGGCTGACGCGCTTCAAACTTGCGGCGCGCAACGCGCATATCGGCAAGGCGTCTGTGGAGGTCTGGGGCCGTCCGCTTACGATCCGCCGATCGATCCGGCCGACTTCACCACCCACATCGACAATCCCTGGTTCCCTCTGGAGCCTGGTACCACCTTCGTCTACAAGGTGAACGATCACACTCTGATTCGAACTTCGGTCACGTACAAGACCATCACCCTCGCAGGGGTGAAATGCGTCGTGGTGCACGACCAGCAATCTACCGACGGCGTGGTGGAAGAAGACACCTTCGACTACTACGCACAGGATCGAAAGGGCAATGTCTGGTATTTCGGCGATGACACTGCCGAATTCACCCATGGCTTTCCGACCAGTGTCGAGGGTGCTTGGCGAGCTGGTGTAAACGGCGCCAAACCCGGGATCGCGATGCAGGCGGCGCCCATGCTCGGCGAACTGTACCGTCAGGAATTTGCGCTGGGCGTTGCCGAAGACATGGCCAAAGTGACCGGGTTGCACCAATCGGTGCGGGTTCCCTACGGCAGTTTCAATGCGTTGCAGACATTCGAATTCACTCCGTTGGAACCGGGCGCGAAGGAAAACAAGTACTACGCCTTCGGCGTCGGCCAGGTGCTCTCGGTCGACTTGGTGACAGGAGAGCGGGACGAACTGGTTCGAATCGAACACCATTGACGTGAAGTGCGGGATCCACCGCAGCTCCGAAACGACATGCGCCCTCAGGGGCGCCTTGTCGTTGCTGAAGTGCGATCATCTTTCGCTGATCTTTCGGGGCTTGTAAGCGTTTCCGAAGCGTTGCGCGCGAATAATCGTGTGCCGGGGAGGCAGAGCTTTTCGATTCGGGAATGACCGTGCGCCGCTTTCTCTTCCTCTGCGCTTTCTTCGTCGCCTGTTCGACCGCGGCTCCGCTCGCGAAAGCCGGGGGTCCATTCGGCATCGACCACCTCGTTGCCTATGACAACAGCGGCATCTGGTCGCGCAACAACCAGAAGATCCTGATCGGCGCCACCATCGTCACGGTAATCGGCGGCTCGCTCGCATTGGGCGACCAGGACAAGGCTGGCGACACGTTCTGGCGATCGCTCGATTCGATGGCGGTTTCTGCCGCCGTCGCGCAGGGCGGCAAGTGGATCTTCCAGCGCGCGCGCCCGTCGGAAACAGACGATCCGGACGAATTCTTCAAGGGCACCAAGTACCAGAGTTTCCCCAGCGGCGAAGTGGCGGCGATTTCGGGCGCAGTGACACCGTTCGTGGTCGCCTACGGTCGTGATCACCCGGCGGCGTACGCACTGGAATTGCTGCCGCTGTACGACTCCATCGCGCGGGTGAAGGTGCACGGCCATTGGCAGAGCGACGTGCTGGTCGGATGGGGCATCGGCACCGCCGCCGGCATCTGGGCCGAGCACCGCCAATCACCATTGATCCTCGGTTGGCTGCCGCACGGCTTCGCGGTCGGCTTCGTGCATCACTTCAAGCCCTGAGTTGATCATGCGTCGCTGCATTCAACCCGGCGGCGCTATTTCCTCGGCCACCTCGTACAGCCGCACCAGCGGCTCCATGTCGAGCAGGAACTTGTCGTCCTCGGCGAAGTAAACCGCGCGCTCGGGCCGGTCGCCGGCGAAGGCACGAACCGCATCCAGCGAATCCCACAGCGACAACAGCACGATCTCGCAGCGGTCGCCCTGCACGCGCCGCAACACCCATGCGCCGCGCTGTCCCGGCTGATCGGCCAATGCGGGCAACGCGGTCTGCTGCAGGTGTTCGAGATAGGCGTCGGCTTGATCCTTCGGCGTGATGCCGCGCCAGACACGCATGATCATGCGGGCTCTCCGGATGCGCCTTTGTTTAGGCTAACCCCAGAGCGCGTTGCAAGAAGGTTAAATGGCGATCAACGCACCGCCTGCAGCGCGCGTTTCAGCGGGGCGGGATCGGCCAGCGACAGCAGGTAAGCCACGCCGGTTTCGTCTTCCAACACGCAGACGCGCTCGCGCTCGGTGATCAGGCACAGCGCCTTGCGGCCGTCGCGCAGTCGATACCAGCCGCCGTTGAAACCGGGTAAACCGAGACCCCAGGTGCGCAGCAGCGGACGCAATTCCGGATGCAGTTCCAGATCCACTTCGCGCAAGCCGCGCGGCGCCAATTGCCGCAATGCGACCAGGCGATTGCTGAGGCCGCTGTCGATGCCGATCGCCTGCGCGTTCAAGGCCACACCCGCGCGGCGGATGCGTGCGGCGAGAAACATGTAGAGCAGTTGCAGCAGCAGCAACGGCCCCAGCAATGCGCTTCCGGCCAGCCACAGCTGCACGCCGCGCGTCAGCGCCAGCGAGAACATGATCAGCAGCAGCACGCCGCTGGGCGCGAACATCCAGAACATCAGCCAGCGCAGCGGCCGTTCGCGATCGCCGGCCAGCGGCAGGACTTGCGCGGATACGAATTCAGTCATATGGGTGCCGGTGTCGCGTGATAGTTTATCGGGATGAATCCCGTCCGCCGCACCCGCATCGTCGCCACCCTCGGCCCGGCCACCGACGCCGACGGCATGCTGGAACGCATCCTGCGCGAAGGCGTGGACGTGGTGCGATTGAATCTTTCGCACGGTACGGCCGCGGATCACGAGAAGCGCGCCGAAGCCGTGCGCGCGGTGGCGCAAAAGATCGGTTGCGAAGTCGGCGTATTGGCGGATCTGCAAGGGCCGAAGATCCGCGTCGAGCGTTTTGCAAACGGCGCGGTGATATTGCAACCGGGTCAGCCGTTCACGCTGGATTGCCGCAAGGATGCACCGCCCGGCGACGACTCGCGCGTCGGCGTCAGTTATCTCGGCCTGATCAACGACGTGCAGAGCGGCGACGTGCTGCTGCTGGACGATGGCCTGATCGCGCTGCAGGTGCAGGAGGTCGCGCGCGATCAAATCCATTGCATCGTGCTGATCGGTGGAAAATTGTCCGATCGCAAGGGACTGAATCGGCAAGGCGGCGGGTTGTCGCTCGGCGCGTTGTCCGACAAGGATCGCGCCGACATCAAGCTCGCCGCGCAACTGCGCGCGGATTTTCTCGCCGTGTCGTTCGTGCGCTCGGCCGCAGATATCGAGGAGACGCGCGCGCTGTTGCACGAAGCGGGCGGCGCGGCCGCGATCGTCGCCAAGATCGAACGCGCCGAAGCGATCGATGCGCTGGAAGAAATCGTCGACGCGGCAGACGCGGTGATGGTCGCGCGCGGCGATCTGGGCGTGGAGATCGGCGACGCCGAATTGCCCGGCCTGCAGAAGAAGATCATCCGCGAGGCATTGATCCGCAACCGCGCGGTGATCACCGCCACGCAAATGCTGCAATCGATGGTGGAAGCGCCGATTCCCACGCGCGCCGAAGTACTGGACGTGGCCAACGCGGTGATCGACGGCACCGACGCGGTGATGCTGTCGCAGGAAACCGCGGCCGGCAAGCATCCGGACAAGGCCGTGGCCGCGATGCGCCGCGTGTGTCTCGGCGCCGAGCGCCAGTTCGAGCCGACCGAGGACATGTCGCCGGCCGCGCACCGCATCGACCGCAGCGATCAAGCGATCGCGATGTCGGCAATGTTCCTGGCCGCGCGCGTGGGCGTGCGCGCGATCATCGCGCTGACCGAATCGGGCAGCACCGCGCAATGGCTGTCGCGCTTCCGTTCGAAAGTGCCGATCTACGCGCTCTCGCGCAGCGCCGCCGCGCGTCGCCGCATGCTGCTGCTGCGCGATGTCACGCCGGTCGCATTCGATCCGGCAAACGACGGTGATCCCGCGCATGTCGCTCGCGCCGCGGTGCAACTGTTGTTCTCGCAAAATGTCTTGAGCGTGGGCGATCTGGTGCTGCTGACCCACGGCGACCACACCGGCCGCGGTGGCGGCACGAACACCCTGAAACTGCTGCACGTGGGCGAGGACGGGATTGCGGAGAGTTTGCGGGATTTGTAATGAAGTCGGGATTGGGGATTGGAGATTCGGCATTCAGAAAGCGAAGCGGATCAACATGTCGTCATTCCGGGGCCGCGCGCAGCGCGGAACCCGGAATCCATTTTGCTTTTGATGCACAGATGAACATCAAAATGGATCGGCTTTCGCCGGAATGACGATACGAAGGGGAGAGGGGAAATGAAAACGTCGCTTTACACCATCCTGTGCATCACCATCCGCGCTGGTGCAGTCATTTGGGCCGTTGGTTCCGTTGTCCATCTTCCTTTTTCGCTGGTTGCAGCTCTCGATACCGCCAATCCGAATGCCAACATCACGTGGCTCGCATGCGGCGTGGCGTTCCAGTTACTTGTCGCCGGCCTATTGTGGTTGTATCCCGGTGTACTGGCGCGATTCGCGGCGGGCAAGGCATCGCACCAATATTTCGAGTCTTCGATTCCGGCTGCAAAACTGCAATACATTGCCTTTTCAGTTGTTGGAATATGGTTTGTACTGGAAGGGCTGGTATTTCTGAGTTACGAGCTTGTCCAAGCTGCGCAATTCGAATTTGAATCTCTGCCGGTCAAACTACCGGTTATGGCCTCGTCCAGCGCTCGTATCGTGTTCGGACTCGCACTTATGTTCGGAGCGCGTGGCCTCGCCGGACTGCTGAATTCGATTCGAGAAAAGGGCGGACCGGTACCGACCGCGATGGACGATGCGAATATGTAGACAGCGTGGATGAAATGAGAAATCTCATACCAGGTACTTTGCTTCTATATGTCGCGGCTGCAACGGCAGCTAGCGACTTCCGCGCCGTCCCACCCGATCAGATCGATCATTACTGGATCAGGACCAACACGGAACTCGACGTGGATGTGCCGAATTTCGGCAAGAACCTCGACAAGCCGACGTGCTCGGCGGTGACATACATCATCGGTTCGGATGGCGTCACGCGCGATATCACGGTGCAGCGCACGGTGCCGGCGGGCGATCTGTCGCTGGTTGCCAAGAGCGCGGTCGCCGATCTGCATTATGCGCCGGCGTCCGGCAACGACGCGCGCGAGCCGGTGTTCACCTACATCGTGATGCCGTTCAACCTGCCGGCCGATCCGGCCGCGCGCGCGAAGATCACCGCGGCGTGCGAGCTGAAGGATTTTCCGAAGGGGTATCGCTGACTGAGACTCGGGAATGTCCAACACCATCCCCACCCAACCCGTTGCAGGCTCGAACGTCCTGTTCTCGCCAGTAACCCCGCCCTCAGCATCCCTGCATCGGTCGCTCATCGGCGCGCAAACCTGCGGTTTGCAAACGCGCCGATTCGCCCTTGGAGGGGAGGGCTAAAAACTGGCGAGCTTGTCTCCTTTCCCTTCAAGGGGAAGGCCGGGATGGGGATGGTTCACAACAGTATGAGCTTGCGAAAGCACCCCGGAGCGGCCTGCCCTATAATTCCCCGTTCGTCCACACCACAGCGGACCCGCCATGAGTATCGAGCAACTGGAAACCGTCGCGCAGACGATGGTCGCGCCCGGGAAGGGCATCATCGCGATCGATGAATCCACCGGCACCATCAAGAAGCGTTTCGATTCGGTCGGCATCCCCAACACCGAAGAGAACCGCCGCGCCTACCGTGAGATGCTGCTGACCGCACCTGGTTTGGGCGAGCACATTTCCGGTGCGATCCTCTACGACGAAACCATCCGTCAGTCCACGCGCGATGGCGTGCCGTTCACCAAGGTGATGCGCCAGGCGGGGATCATCCCGGGCATCAAGGTGGATCTGGGCGCGAAACCTTTGGCCGGATTTCCGGGCGAGCTGGTCACCGAAGGTCTGGACGGCTTGCGTGAACGCCTGGCCGAGTACGTCAAGCTCGGCGCGGAATTCGCCAAGTGGCGCGCGGTGATCACCATCGGTGAAGACATGCCCAGCAGCACTTGCATCGATTCCAACGCCCATGCGTTGGCGCGCTACGCGGCGTTGTGTCAGGAAGCCGGCATCGTGCCGATGGTCGAGCCGGAAGTGCTGATGGACGGCGACCACGACATCGACATCTGCTACGACGTCACCGAAGCCACACTGCGTTCGCTGTTCGCGTCGCTGTACGAACACAATGTGATGCTGGAAGGCACGATCCTCAAAGCCAGCATGGTCGTTTCCGGCAAGGATTGTCCCGAGCAGGCCAACGTGGAAGAAGTGGCCGAATCCACCATCCTGTGTCTGAAATCGACGGTGCCGGCGGTGCTGCCGGGCATCGTGTTCCTGTCGGGCGGACAGAGCGACGAAGATGCGACCGCACATTTGAATGCGATGAACCAGCTGGGCCCGCATCCGTGGCCGCTGTCGTTCTCTTACGGACGTGCAATGCAAACCGCCGCGCTGGCGCTCTGGGCCAAGGACATGGCCGCCAACTTCGCCGCGGCGCAGAAGGTCGTGGTCGAACGCGCGCGCGACAATGGCTTGGCCGCGCTGGGGCAGTGGAAGCAGGCGGCTTAGCATTGATTCGTCATTCCGGCGAAAGCCGGAATCCAGTTCCTTGGCCAATGCTGAAAAGCTGGATTCCGGGTTCCGCGCTGCGCGTGGCCCCGGAATGACGACGATAGTTATTTGGGAGCATCCGGCTGCGCTTCCGGCGCTGCATTCTTGAACGCATCCAGTTCGCGGCAGGCCGCGTCGATGCGCATGATCGTCGGGTAGTTCTGCGTCGGCACCTCGAAGCGGCGCGCGTTGTAGGTCTGCGGCACCAGACAGCAATCCGCGATCGAAGGCGCATCGCCTTCGCAGAACACGCCGGTGCTGTGATTGCCGGCGAGCATCGGTTCCAGCGCATCGAAGCCGTCGCTGATCCAGTGGCGCGACCATGCCTGCCGTTGCGATTCGCTCGCGTTCAAGTTGTTTTCGAGATATTGCAGCACGCGCAGATTGCCCAGCGGATGGATGTCGCAGGCGACCATCTGCGCGATCGCGCGCACCCGCGCGCGGTCGCGGGCGGCGAGCGGCAGCAGCCGTGGGGTTTCCGGATAGGCGTCGTCCAGATATTCGATGATCGCCAGCGACTGACGGATCACGCGGTCGCCGTCCACCAGCACCGGGATCAATTGCTGCGGATTCACTTCGCGGAAAGTTTCGGCGTGTTGCTCGTCGTGCGCGAGGTGCACCGGCTTGATCGTGTATTCCAGGCCCTTGAGGTTCAGCGCGATGCGCACTCGGTACGCCGCGCTGGAGCGCCAGTAGCTGTAGAGCGTCAGTTGGTTCGCCATGCGGGTTTCCGATTTGCGCACGCGTGTGCGCCAGCGGACAATCATCGGTTCACAACGGCGGCAAGGCAACCACATGACATTCGTTCGAATGACCGACCTCGATCTGCGCAACACGCGCGTGTTGATCCGCGAGGACCTCAACGTGCCGATCAAGGACGGTGCGATCACGTCCATGCAGCGGCTGGAGGCCGCGCTGCCGACCTTGCGCGCCGCACTCGACAAAGGCGCGGGGGTGATGGTGATGTCGCACCTGGGCCGGCCGAAGGAAGGCGTGTTTTCCGAAGCCGATTCGCTGAAGCCGGTCGCCCAATGGCTGTCTGAAGAACTCGGAAAACCCGTGAAACTGGTGCGCGATTATCTGGATGGCATGGAAATTGCGCCCGGCGAGATCGTGCTGCTGGAAAACTGCCGCATGAATCCCGGCGAGGGCAAGGACGATGAGCAGCTCGCGAAGAAATACGCCGCGCTCTGCGACGTGTTCGTGATGGATGCCTTCGGCACAGCCCATCGCGCGCAGGCTTCGACGCACGGCGTGGCGAAGTTTGCGAAGGTCGCGTGTGCGGGGCCGTTGTTGGCCGCGGAGCTGGATGCGCTCGGCCGCGCTTTGCAAAATCCCAAGCGCCCGTTGCTGGCGATCGTGGCCGGTTCCAAGGTTTCCACCAAACTTGAACTGCTGGAAAACCTGGTGGCGAAAGTCGATCAACTGATCGTCGGCGGCGGCATCGCCAACACGTTCATCGCCGCGATGGGTTACAAGGTTGGCACCTCGCTGTGCGAGCCCGATTTGCTGGAGGCCGCGCGCAAAGTGATGGCGCAAGCCAAGGCGCGCGGGGCGGAAGTGCCGATTCCGGAAGACGTGGTGGTTGCGCCGGCATTCGCCGCCGATGCGCCCGCGGCGATCAAGCGCATCGATCAGGTCGAAGACCACGAAATGATCCTGGATATCGGCCCGGAAACCGCCGCGCTCTACGCGCAGATGGTGAAAGCGGCCGGGACGGTGGTGTGGAACGGGCCGGTCGGCGTGTTCGAATTCGATGCCTTCGGCCACGGCACCGAAACGCTGGCGCGCGCGATCGCCGAATCGGATGCGTTTTCCATCGCCGGCGGCGGCGACACGCTGGCCGCCGTGGACAAGTACGGCGTGGAGAACGGCATCTCCTACATCTCCACCGGCGGCGGTGCCTTCCTGGAATTCCTGGAAGGCAAGACCCTGCCGGCAGTCGCGGTGCTGGAAGAACGCGCGCAGGCGAACTCGTAGGGCGGACATCGTCCGCCGCCCAGCGTGGCGGCGGCGGTGCCCGTCCACCTGCCTGTACGGCCGCGCCTTTGCATTCCGTTATGAAAACGTTTACATTCGGCCAACGTTGCAGGTCGGGCTCGGGGAAACGGGACAGTGGTGACGATAAAAGACGTCGCCCGGGAGGCTGGGGTGTCGGTGGCAACGGTGTCACGCGCGCTCAACGGCAGCGCCAATGTCACCGCACAGACGCGGCGGCGGATCGCGGGCGTGGCCGCGCGCCTGCGCTACGTGCCGCACGGCGCCGCACGCAGCCTGGTCACGCGCCGCACGCAGACCATCGGCGCGCTGCTGCCTGACCTCTTTGGCGAATTCTTTTCCGAACTGATCCGCGGCATCGATCTCGCCGCCCGTGCGCGCGGCTTGCAGTTGCTGGTTTCGAGTTCGCACGGTGACGCCAGCGAGGCCGCCACGGCATTGCGCGCGATGCAGGGCCGCGTGGACGGACTGCTGATCATGTCGCCGCACGTCGATGCGCCTTTCCTGCGCGATCACCTGCCCGCCGCGCTGCCGGCGGTGCTGTTGAACACGTCGGTCGCCGACGCGCGCTACACCACGCTCAACATCGACAACTACGGCGGCGCACAGGCGATGACACGGCATCTGCTCGTCTGCGGCTACGCCGACATCGCCTTCATCACCGGACCGGGCGACAACTTCGACGCGGCCGAGCGCCTGAAAGGCTTTCGCGAAGCGGCAGCCGGGCACGCGCACACACACTT
>Ga0070740_10004548_pt1 | contig 13554 bp, 11 predicted proteins | sample Coa_R2_FD_67286 | JGI IMG/M metagenome (GOLD analysis project Ga0070740, IMG submission 67286) | Surface soil microbial communities from Centralia Pennsylvania, which are recovering from an underground coalmine fire - Coalmine... | ecosystem: Environmental > Terrestrial > Soil > Unclassified ... | reverse complement strand
AAGAGGCGAAGACCGCCGTTGCCCAGTTCAGAGGCATCATCGCCCGGCGAAAAGAACGCAGCGGCGCGGTGATGCGAATGGCCCTCCAGCACTGCCGTAAATGATTCGGGAGTTGCATGATTGGCCTGCACGCTCCACTCGGTTGCCTCCTGGGGAGGCTCAAAGAGGCGCCAGCCCGCGTCAACGCGCCAGTCTCCGTCGCGAAGCAGATAAAAGAGGCGTTCCTGCGGACCATCCAGGCAGGCAGCGCGCGCACGGGCAAAGAGATCTTCGACCAGCGGCGGCGGCACTTGTGGGTGCAGAAAGCGGAGCCAGGGCGCGCAACTCACTAGACCGGGCAGCGAGCCTGTCGCCAGCGGCAGGCAGGTCTCGACATCACGACTGCGGGCCAGCACAAAGACGCCGTTGCCCGCGATGAGGTACTGGTACAGCCGCGCCGGATCAAAGATGGTTGACAGCGGCGTCTGTGGCGTCAAAAGGTGATAACTGGGACCAGGAGGACAGAGAGACGTCTCCAGAGCGACCGATGGCGTGAAGAGTGAGGGCAGGCCGCGAAGTTCACAGGGAAGTTGTAGGGAGGGGAGGCAAAAACCAAAGAGCCGTTTGAGAGTAAAGATGCCCTCCCTGGCGAGGAGAAAATCAGCAGCCACGTACCGTTGCAGCGAGCCGCCACGATAGAGCGTAATCATCAGGTGTTCTCCTTTTGGTGTGTTCACCAGTACAGCAAACTATGGGGATTTAGTACCCCTGGACGATTCGCGTCAGGTGCCTGTCCAGCGAAATCGGTTCTTTGCCGGTGGAATATTCCAAAATGGGGACGAGTTCCTCTTCCGGGAACCAGGCGCCCGGTTCGCTGGCCAACGCCAGCAGCCGTTCGCGAATATCGCCAGGATACAACCGCGATTTGCCCCAGGCCCAATGCCCGTTGAAGGGGCTGTCGAAAAACAGGGAAAAGGCTGGCAAGATCCAGGGCCAACTCACCCGTGGCGGCTGGTTGGTTCCGAAACACATGCGCCCATCCTCGCCGATGTTCGGCAGCGGGAAACGGTAGAGAGCAGTCTCTCCTGCCTTCGGGTTGTCTTTGATGGCCCAGAGAAAGTAGGTATCTCCGAGGCCAAAAAACAGGCAGCCGGGCAGTCCGAGTTCGATGGAGATGCGCTCTTGCTCCTTACGCTCAATCGAGAGCCGGTAGACATGCGGCAACCGATAGACGAGCATCCACTGCAGGCCTTTTGGGGAAATCCCCAGGCGCAGCACGCGCTCTGGCAAATAGCCGCTGTCAATCGGGATGCCCCCGATGGCAGCCCGCAGCGCCTGGGGGGACACCAGTTTGACATGCTGCTGGTCACGCTCGGCGTCGCGCCACCAGTAGGCCACCTGGTCGCTCGTAAAGAGCAGCGCGGAAGAGACGCCGAGAATCCCATTTTGGGGGATGTTGAGCAAAGCAAGCAGCACATCCTCTCGTAGCCAGTGGATGGGATCTGGTCTACATTCTGCTTCAAGCAGCGCTACAGTTTGTTCCATACAGCAATCACCTCCTGAAAACGGGATACAGGGTCGTCTTCAAGCCACTGGACCAGCGCCCAGGCTCCTTCGCTGATCCTAGTCGCACGTTGATACTGCCGGGCCAGTTCCTGCACGGCTCCGGCTTCCCAGGGAACCAAATCAGGAGGCATTTCCGATGTCGAGTCCAGAAAGATGTTCCCCGTGTCGTGTTCTACCATCTGAAGTGCGCTACATAGGCCTTGAAGCGGCCCGCGCTCTTGCGCACACGCCTCGTGCAGCGCCGGCCAGGGTGTCTCCTCGCGTTCGACAGGGAGAGCAAGGATGGCCTCCGCCTGTTCGCGTGCATACGCCTTCGCAACGGGGTTCGAAAACTGACAGAAAAGCTCCGAGAACCCTTCCTCATCGATATACCCCAGCAGATACAGAAGCAGCGTCCAGCCCTGGCTAATCTCATAGCCAGCAGTGACCCGCTCGAAAAAACAATCATCCAGGCCGACCGGATAGATCGGCACAAAGAAACAGCGCTCTTCGGCGAGTGCGAAGAACTCGTCAATGCCGTTAGGATCGAGCGGAAAGAGGGTGGTATGCACCAGCGTAAGAAAGCGCTTCTCATGCGGTGCATATACCTTCCCTGGTGCCGGAAACAGAGGGGACTGCTGCTGTCCAATGGCTCGCAAGGAGCGCTGATATTCTTCTGGGAAGAGCGCCTGGTAGACCTCCAGGTATTCGCACAGTGACTGCGCAAGCTCCAGGTAGCCGACTGCATCGCGCACAGTCACTGGAAGCAAGCAGTCGTCCAAGCGCGGGAGTGCTGGCAAGGATGAAAGAGATGGAATCATGATGGATAAAGCGAGCGACCTGGGAACATGGATGTCTTCCCAGGCCGCTCACCTACCTCCTTTCTGTATGACGCTCAGGGGTCCTTACAGACCCAGCGGCGCGCCAGCCGGCAACATTCCCTCAACCAAGCGCAGCGCCCGCCTCAGATCGGAAACATCCCTATCGGCGTGTTGCTGGTGGTCGAGCGCTGTATTCAGGCGCTCCCGATAGCGCAGCAGCAGGTCAACCGGGTGCAGCGTTCCACACAACTGCGCCCAGCGGATCTCCCAGGCGAGAGCAAGCGCCGGATCAAGATAGGGTGGCTCGACGCGCAGCCGCTCGTGCAACGTGGCAAATATGCTCTCCCCACCGGCCTTGCGCCCCAGTTGAGGCGTTACCGTCACCACAATGCGCCCGTTTTCCTCTCGGTAGGAAAGGGTCGCATTCGTCACGCTGGGCGCAAAGGGCATAAGCGCGTGGCGCACCAGGCTGTCGCGCCGCTCACGCGCCGCTTGCGTGTCTTCAGCTAATGTGACCAGATCGTCAGAAATTTCAAAGCCCCCCTGGTTGGGAAGCCGAACAACGGCCATATCTTTCTCCTTCCGGGTTAAAAGAATTCAAACTGAGTCTGTTGGGGCTGAACCGGCGCTGGCTGGGGACGCGGTGCTGGAGTAGAAACAGGCTGTGATGCCGCAGTGGGAACTGCGGACGTGGGCGTGGCAGCGGAAGCTGGAGCAGAACTGGCAAGCGTGGCCGCATTAACTCGCGGTGACCGCGCCGCTTTTTGACGCTGCTCCTCCAGCAGCATCCAAAACTGCTGCACGACCGGGTTGATGCCGTTCGCTTGCAGCCGATCCAGGGGGGATTCCAGGGAAAGTTGGCGCTCACGGTAGGTCCCACCTGCCCGTGTCTCGCCAAAGTTCTGGACCACAATCTGGACCAGTCGTCCGTCGGGGTGGCCATCCTCGCGAAAGAGCACCACACTGATGGCGATGTCGCTCGCCGGGAAGCTGGTGCGATCTTCGTTCCGCCAGGCAAGCGTGACTGGTGGCGCATTTGCCGCTTCTGTCTCAGCGGTGGCTACCTGATCCACAGGCACTTCATAACTGTCTCCCGGCGGCCCATAGCCAGGGGGAATCGCTAGCTCCATAGAGCACCTCCCTCGCCTCCATCATTGATGAGAGCGATCGCTTGTAGCCGCCGCTCCACCTCGCCGCTCAGTTGAAACTCCGGATGGCGTGCGAGGAGAGCAAAGAGCGCCTGCACACTCACCGGCTCTAACGGGATCAGCCAGCGAAAGCGGGGCTGATACGCCTGGCTCCGTCCAGGGATGGCTTTGATTTCCGCGTTCATCGCTTCGTCGCGGGGAAAATAGACGGCGCACCTGTTCTCTTCAAGTTCAAGCAGGACCTGATAATCAATCCGGCGCACCTGTTCACGCACGCCAGGGGCAAAGGTAAAGCCGTGCCGATCAGCAAAGCGAAGGAGCGCCACGCCCGCGCCTGGGATGGGTTGCACTAGGAAATACCGCGCCCGCGCGGTATGCTTCTCGGAGCCGGGGATGCGAGCAAAGGCCCGTTCCAGCTTCGCGCTGGCTGGGAAAAGGACCAGGAAGACGCCATCCTCCTGACGGGTAATATACTTGCCGGTGCTTTCTTGATCCTGTTGGGGGAGATCGGGCGGCTTTGGCAGATCCGCGTAGAGAATGTTGTGAAAGGCCAGCTGGCGGCTATATTTGCGCAACATCAGCCAGGATTCATGAAACGCCTCCGGCGGCCAAAGGGAGAGAGGCAAAAATGCGAGCAGGCGTCCCAGAGGCGCATCAGCCCCGTTAAAGCCCCTCTCGTCACGACTGCGCGCTCCATCGCAGACCGAAGCAATCGTCCCGATTGCCTCCTTGAGCAGTCGATACCGCGAACGATCGCCGATGGGATCGTCTGCTCCCGGCTCAGCATCACATCCAATGGTTTCAAATGCAGGCATACCTACCTCCTGAAAGGAAAGGAAAGACGGGAGGCGCAGATAAAGAATGGTGCGCCAGAGGAGTCTCCCGTCAATCTCCTCTGACACAGTGGTTTAGCGTTTTCTGGAAGGTCGCTTCTTTTTGCCGCCGACGCCGTAGAACTTGCGCAGTTCGGCCCAGGCGTCGATCCCCGCTTCGGCCAGAATCGGGTTGGGCATCGTCACGGGCATGGGCACGATCGTGACCACCGGGACACCAGCCGGTGTGGGTGATGGTGAGGCAAGCGCCGGCACTGGTACAGGCACAGGAACCGGCGCAGGCTGTGTGTCGTCCTGCACGTCTTCCACCAGGGGCGTCTCTGGCAATGCTGCGGCAGGTTCGGACGCCTCGGTGGGTACTGCTTCGCCGAGTGGCGGCAAAGGAGGCGGCAGAACCAGGGGCACCTGGCGAATCTCTTCCAGGAAAATCGCTGCAGCATCGGGTTCCTCACCCAGACGCTCGTGTTGTTCGTGTTCGAGCCGCGCCGCATCCAATGCAAGCTGCTGCATGTCGGTGGCCAGGTCGGTCGTTTGCCCCAACGTCCCGGCTTCCAACTCCTTGAGCATCTCGCGGGCGAGTTGGCCGGTCAAATCCCCTTCCGTCTCCTCCTCGTCAAACCCCAACTGGACCAGGCCCTCCGAGGCAATGTGCCCCTCGACTATCAAGCTGGCGGCCGTCTTACGCGCCATCAGGTGCAGCAGGCGCAACGAGATCGCCTCTTCGTAGCACAGGATAACGACCTCTACGTCCTCGGTCTGCCCCGGTCGCCAGGATCTCCGCGCCGACTGGCGAAAATCGGTGACTTTATCCGGAAAACTTTTGTAGACGATCTTCGGAAACGCTAACAAATCCAGGCCGACCTTCACCAAGCGGGGATTACAGACGAGGACATCCACCCCACGCTCCACTGCCCGCGCCAGCCATGCCTCCCGGTCCATCGTGCGCTTCGTGGAGGTGGCGCGCAGAATCTCCACGCGCAACCTGCGCCCGCCGCGCCCACGCACGTAGCGCTCGAGGAGGTCCTTGATCCGGGGCTGCTCGTCGTAGTCCCCGGTATGCTCGGTGAAGACCAGCACTCGGTGGCCTTCCGTGTGCTGCTCCTGCACATACCGGATCAAGGCCGTTTCAATTGGCCAGACCGTCTCTGCTGGCAGCGCGTGAAAGACCCCTAGGATCTCACCGCCTTTGGTCTGGCAGCGGTAATTCTGCCAGGGCAGGTCTCCCACAGTCATGAGCGCGTGATACCAGGGACTCAGACCGGAATTGTCACCGCTATGGAGCAGATCCCGCATTTTGCGAGTGATTTCCCGCTGAAACTGCTGGTAGGCCTTGCACAACTCATCGCCCATCCCGACCAGGTGATAGCGCTCTTCATAACGCACCAGCTTCTTCACCACGTCGGTGAGCTCCGTGAGGGAGCTCACCTGAGCCACGCGGCCCATCCCGGTCGCGTTAAACCCAGGGATCTCGCGTGTGACCGGCATTCCCGGCGATACTTCTCGGTTGCTTTCTGCGCCCACCCCACGCCTGGCCGCCTCCTTTTCCTTGTAGCGGCTCTTGGTAATCGTCTGCATTTTGCCGTGCAGACCGATCCAACGCCGCTCGCCGTCGTAGGCAAACTCCTGCCTGACACCCGGCATCAGAATGTAGTAGAGGCGGAACAGGGAAGAAGCGTAGCCATTGGAGAGGGTGCCGGTCAGGCCCAGCATCTGCCGGCAGGCCTGGGCCAGCACCTGGCGCGCCCGGCTGAGCGCGGTTTTATCTGCGCCCTCATGCACCTCATCTGAGACGAGCATCCCGAACACGCCCGGATAGCGACGGGCAAGATACCGGCCTAGAGCATAGGGCCGACGCCAGGTAGTCGTGACGTACCTCGGGCTCACCTCACCTCCAGGCAGCGGCAAGGGATCTACCCGTCGCGAGGGAGTCCACTGCTCCAGTGGAGCGCCATCCGCGAAAGGGAAGGTGGTGCGAGTGGCAGGCAGCGTGTCCTGCACGCTGTACGGTTGGTAGTCTTTCGGCACCTTCGGCACGTATTGCCACAAGGGCTCCCCGCATTCAGGGCAGCGATGCCGCACACGGTGATCCTTTTTGCCGCGCAAGGCGGCTTCAGTGAGATAGTCCGTTGTGGACTCGCGAACCTCGGCCTCATAGGCAGCCACCCGAAAGCGCTGGCGCCGCCACTCGTCTGAAGCAGCTTCACAGTCCTGCAGCAACTGCCGATAGGTTTCGTCACTGCGCGCAAGCTGCGCGCGCTGGTCCTCCATGCGGGCAATGAGCGCGCGTTGCAGTTCGCGGAATCGCTGGTCCTGCCGCACGATCAGGTCACGATAACGCGCGTCCTGTACCGGAAGCTCTGCCACCAGACGCTCCAGGCGGCTCATCGCTTCCCTGGCTCGCTCACTGTTCTCAGCCTCCTCGGCCTGCACGCGTGCTGTGCGCAGGCGCTGGTAATCGGGGAGCGTCTCCAGGTAGGCCAGCCGTTTCTCCTCCATCTGACGCCATGTGGCGTCAGATGGAGCTTTCCCAGCTTGCAGGGCTGCCTCTTCCTGCGCCAGGTCAGCGTAAGCCTCGACGGTCAGCAGATACTGCCGCAGGCGTTCCTCTGCGGCAAGCAGTTGCAAGCCTCGCTCACGGCCTTCCCGCGCCCGTTCATCAAGATCGGGCAGCGGCTCTGGCAGATCGAGCGAGAATCCGCCACTTCTTTTGCCCGGCTGCTCGTCTTTGGCTAGCCGCAGGCAGGAGGGACAGGCCGGGAAAAAGATGGGGGTAGCGTCTTCCAGCTTCTCCGCCCGTCGGCGCAACAGCTTCACTTTGCCGCTCTGCCTCTCGACGATCCTGGCCGGTTTCATGCGCCAGACCGGCATCCAGGCCGGCATTGTGCGGGCAACGTGAAAGGTCAAGATCAGCACATGCGTGGGCTTGAGAGGAACCGGCCAGAGGTCGGCTTCCGGCGCACCAGCAGCCCGTGCCTCGCGGTTATGGGCCAGCACCTGCGCGTAGCGGGCGCGCCACTCAGAGATCTCGCGCCGGATACAGGCCACCGCTTGGTCAAGACTGCCAACGACGCCGAGCGCATCTCCCTCGAAGCTTGGATCAAACTGGCGGAACGCGGTTCGTCCTCCGCTCTGACCGGAGGCTTCGGCCACCGCGCGCAGATCGCGGTCCTCCTCTCCCTCGTCGTCCTCATCGCTGCCACGCCGCCTGGGGCCGAATCGCTCGACGATGAGTACGCGGGCTGCTGGCAGCGTTTCCTCGATCTCCCGCTTCCACTTGGGAGCCATGACCGGCGGCGAGAGGACAATGAGCGGGAACAGGTGGAGTTTCCGAGTGCCAGGTGGGGCCAGTTCAGCGCAGCCACAAGCGTAGAGGTCCGCCAGGAATGAGGAGACGATGGCCATATACGTCTTCCCGGCACCCATTTCAGCCACCTCGGCCAGGCGTCCAATCCGCGGCTGCGGGTCGCTGACGCGATTGACCAGGGCGTGGACCTGGGCCAGAATGGCGTCCAACTGGCGGCCCAGGGGGCGGCGTCTGAGATAGCCGAAGGCGGCTTTGGCCCAGGGCACCTGGTGCGGCCCCTGGTAACGTGGCGCCCGCTGTCGCTGGACCTGCTCCATCAAGGAGTCGCCAAACTCGGCCAGGAACTCCTTCATGCCCAGTTTGTCGTAGGGCACCCCCCACTTCGTTGTGGATGCCTGGCCGACTTCGACGAGAGCCAGCTGCATGGTGTCCAGGTCCAGCCCCCACAAACTGGACTCATATTGCTCGGTCTCTTTTTCGACAATTTCGATGCCATCGTCGATCCTGCGTTTCTTCACCACCTTGCGCGTGTGCCCCTTGACGAGCAGTCTCCGCCCGCTCTTGCCGACCAGGATCGCTCGGTTGACCAGACCGGCCACGGCAAAGGCGATCACATACCCTTTCTTGAGCGCGTGTAGAGGACGCCCCAGGCTGCCCTGGCTTCCATCAGGAGACGGGAAGCGTGCGCTCCAGTAGGTATCAGTCGCCCAAACCCCCTCAGCGGGGCGACCGACGAGAGTCCACTGCCCGACGCGAGCCGCTGCCGCGTTCGGGTCAAAGGCGGCTGCTACAAAATACTTGATGCCCCCGGCTGTCGGCGCGTTGGGCAACAGATACGGCTCTGGCAATCCGTCTCCATCCAGAGGCAGCGCGGGGAGATGTTCTCCCGCGTGCGCCCAGGACTCGATCTGAGCAACCACCGCATCTTCAACTGGCCCCGGATCGGGGAGTTTGCGCCCGATCCAGATGACCTGTTTGAATTGGGCATACATCCCCACGTCCTCAGTGCTCCCCGGCGGGCGCCAGGATGCATCGGGGAAACGATAGCAGCAGTGCCGGTCGTAGTGTTCGGCCAGGTAGGCCGCCACGCCACGCCGGAGCAAGACATGCTGAGGGATGACCCAGATGGCGATGCCGAAGTCACAAAGCCGATCTGTGGAACGCTTCAAGAACTGGACCTCCTGACGCCCTCCCTGCTCCCCCTGCTCCAGCACTTCCGCGACCTCGTCATAAATCGAATTCACATAACACAGTTGCCACCCCTGATCCTGGCCGTTGCCAGTGGACAGGGTGGTGGCAAAATAACTGGCGGCCAGCACATGGTCTAACTGGCCAGCAGCGGCTTTAGCCCGCACTTGGTCGATCTCGATGCCCCAGGTAGAGATGGCGCAAGCGGCATAGCGTCCATGCCGCTCAGCATGCTGGCGGCTGATTGCCCCCGCGAGCAGCTTCAAAGCGGTGCCTTCGCCACAGCAGGGGTCTAGCAGCCGCAGGCGCGCGGTGGGACCTGCTGTGGTCAACAGGCGTGCGATGGGGGCTGCCAAGACAGGGGGTAACGGGTAGTAGCCGAGCTTCTGTCGTCCGGCCAGTCGCATATATTCCTTCCAATCTTCTTTCCAACAAGAGCGCCTGGTTCCTCTTCACGGAGGAACCAGGCGCGAATAACAGCAACAAGAAAAGAACAGCCGGTTAGACGTGGCCCCCGACCAGTTCCCGTGCGGGAGTAGCGGATACCGCAAGAGACCCGCGCGCAAGCTGATCTGGCAGCGGGAGCCTCCCCTGGGTATGAGCAGTAACCAGGTCCCGCTGGATCTGTTCAACGTTGGGCCGGCACAACCAGGCCTCTGCGAAGAACGGGGGAGCGTCCAGAGCGTTCTGGGACGCGCACGTCGAACTCCAACACGTCAGTTTGCTGATCTCACCTGTGCTCACCCCGCGCTCCCAAAGAAACTCCGCCCACTCTGGCAGAAGTGGCCAGGGGTACCGCGGCTCAAGAAACGCGAAGTGCTGCCTGGCGCGAAAGGCAGCAAGCATCTGCTCGCGCTCATCCGGGACGCCCTGGTGCAGAACCGACGAGGGCACCAGCAGAAGAAAGAGTGGGGAGCGGCGACGTCGGACCTGCTCGCTCTCGTCGCCCTCCTCCTTGCGCGTCAGGGTGGAAAGCTCCATCGAGCTGTGTGTCTTGCCTTTCCCCGCTTGCCTGCCGCGCGGAGGGGCCGCGTCGGCGCGCACCGGGTCCCACATCGTGAGTTGGTGAGACTCGATAATGACGTGCAGGTCCCCATTGGCCAGCTGTGCTTGGTGATAGTTCCAGTGCAGCTTCACCCGCAGGTTGGGCAAACAATGATGCGCCAGCGCTACTCGGTCGAGGCCGTCGAGAAAAAGCTCTTCCAGGTGGTTGGCGACCAGCGCTGACCAGAGGCCGCGCAGAACCGCGCCGTGGCCGCGCTGGGCCACCAGAGAAAGAAAGTACAGTGGAGTTACCGACCGGCCATTCACGCGGGTCGGTTTCCCGGAGATGTAACTCTGAATATAGGCATGGTAGCGCACGGCCCCCGCTTTCTGCAAATACAGCCGAGGCAAATCGGTGCGCTCGACATGGATAGGAAGAGCAGGAGAAGAGATGGTCTGTGGCATACGAATGCTCCTTTCAAACGCCACGCGCCCCTGGTCTCCGTGTGGAGTAAGCCAGGGGCGCGTGATCAAACTCTGGTGAAATGAGACGCACGAACGGCTACCGAGGTTGGCTGAGGTCGAGCAGGATCTGCCGGAACTGACTCACCATGAGGTCCGAGAGAGCGCGCACCTGATATAGCTGGCACAGCGTCTGAACGGCTGCTTGATCCTGTGCCAATAAAGTCACGAGCACTTGCTGTTGCGCCGCATCGATGCGGGGCTCAGGTTCAGGCACCAGAGGTGACGGCACGGGTGCAGGTGAGGGAGCCGTCGGGTGCTCTTCCGTCACCACGACGCCGGCGATGGGTGGAGCTACTTGCGAAGATCGGGCACCTATCGGGCGAGGCTTTATTCCTTCGATATACTCAGATTCATCGACAGACCAGGCCCAGGTGTCGAGGAGCACCTCTCCTTCCAGCAACTCCTGCTGGAGAGCCGGCGGAATCCGATGCTGGAGCAAAAACTTCTCGGAGATCTCCGCTTCGTTCGCCGGGATCAGTGACCTCATGGGAACAATCGAAGTAGCCTGCCCGTCCTTCGTGCCGACCCGCCGGGGGGATGATGCGGGAATGATTGGATTGGATAATCCCCAGTACGGAGTTTTGAATGTTGTGACCTGATTACTGTCGTAGGCCCGCATCGCACGATACTGGCTGTAGAGCACTCCCAACATGTCGTCAACTAGGTAGCCACTGATACTGGCCTGGAACCACTGGAGAAAGCCGTTGGTTTCCTCCCAGGCCTGGTTGGGGGCTGGCAACAGTTCGTGGATGTAAGCTCGTAGCTTGAGCCTGGCCGTCCTTTTCGGCTCTCCATTGTCTTTCAAAATGATGCTCCCATCTTTCTGGCGATTTATTTCCCAGCCATACGCAACTCCGTGACGGTTTTTGGAATCTTTCATCTGCCGTTTATCGGGAACGCCACGAGCGATGACCACCAGCGAGACGGGAACCAGCAGGTAGGCGCCCAGCGCCTGATCCCATCGGTAGTTCAAGCTCCAATACTCCACCAGTTCTGCCTCACCATTCTGATCGCTCTGATGTTCGATCTGATGGTGTTTGTATTTCAAGCGGGCCAGCAGCTCGTCCAGAGCCGGGTTCACTCCCTTATGCACATGCCAGCCGACCGGCACCTGGCGGTCGCTGGTCGGAAGCTTCCCTGTCATCCAGAGCAGGTACGGGTTTGGTTCTTTGATGGGTTCGACGACATCGCTCATCAGATCGCGATAGCTCTGGTCCGCGGGGGGTTCCCAGGGGGCGAGAGCAGATGATTGAGAAGTGGATGAAGAAAAGGGTTGCATGGGCCAAACTCCTTTGAACAAATAACAGAAACGGGAAACACAAGAGGAAACACACAGCACCAGGCGGCCGGTTTCAGGAGTGCAGAACCATCCAGGCACCTGAAACTGACTGTCACGGAAAGGAAGCTCAATGGGCGCATCTGCCGCGCTCTCGTTCATGCTGGTCTGAGAGCGCGGCAGATGCGAACACCGGCGGGGCGCGAATCACGTGAGGCATCACCAGGGTCTCCTTTGAGAAAGCAAGTGAGAAAGGGAAGGAGATCTCGCTGCTCATTCGGGGGCGTTCATCAGCAGATCCAGAAACGCAATCAGCGGCAGGAACCAGGTAAAAATCCCTGTAAGAGGCCCAACAACTCGGCTGGATCGAAAGGCTTGATCAGATAGGCATTCATGCCCACCAGGTATCCTTTGACTCGGTTGAGCATTCCATCACGGACGGAGAGGCCGATGATGGGCAGCGTGCGCAGCGCCGCGGTGGGCGCTTTCTCCCGAATCATCTGCGCGATCTGATATCCATCCATCTGCGGAAGGCCAATCTCCAAAATGAGCGCAGTTGGGGCATCAGCTCCTTTCCAGAGCGCCTGCAAAGCCGGCAGGGGCCGCTGGTAAGTTTCAACTGTCCACCACTCGCGCTCCAGGATACGCCGGAGAACGCTACAGGCGGTTGGGGAATCATCAATGACGACAAGACGGGCAGGCTTCATACAGCTCATCCTTTCTGACAGCAAGCCCGCCTTGTGGTATACTCGTACCTGGCGGCTATGCTGCCACAGAACAGGTATCCCGCCGATGAGTCGGCAAACTGAGCGGCGGGATACCCTGCAAGGCAAACAGACACAACGCCAGCAGCCCACGCTGCCGGAAAAATAATCCTCGCATTGCTATCCTCTCACTCCACAAACCGCGCTTCGTCTGGCAGCCGATCGGAGGCAGGACAATGCCTCTTCGACGCTGAAGAGATCCTCGACAACTTGGGGGACCTGCTCGGCATAGGAGATGAGATACGGTTGCGCCTGTTCCGGCGTCAGTCCCACATCATCGAGGAGATGGCAGGCCAGGAAATACCCGTAATTGTTCCGGCAGCCAGGAGCAGCATGTCGGAGCGCACAGCGTAACCAATAGTCGGGATCGGCTGCGCAATCCGCTGGCGGCAAGCCCGATGAGCGAAACGAGGGTGACGCTGGAGAAGACAGAGGCAGGCGAGCAAGTTCGCGTTGCCGGTGGGCGCGAAAGCGTTCCACCAGCAGATCAGGGAACGGAGCAAGCTCCGTGTCATTAGCCCAACGGTAGCGCGAGCTGCTTTTGTGGATCGAGGGAGCCACAATGACGTAGCCCCCGGCCACTTTCAAGTCTAGCCCTGGATACCCGGCGAAGCCGGAGGTATTGGTGAGTTGCACCCCGTCAGCACGCAACGCGTACCACAGATGCAGGCCGCCGCCCCCACTCCGCTGCACGCGGGTTGAGGAGAGCGCAGAAGAACTGACCTGCGCATCACGCAACAGGCGTTCCAGGGAGTCCAGGCCGCCATGCCGCGGGTCGATATCCAGCACCCAGCAGCCACTGGGTCGCCCGGTTGGCACGCCGATGTTGGCGGAGGGCCAGCGGTGCCACCACTGGTGAATGAGGCGCTCGTCGCAAGTCGCTGCATAGACGCCCCGTGGGACAAGCGGGGCTTTGCCGGCAGGGGCTACCGGAAAAACCGGTAGCCCTGCGCAGGCATACCAGAAGGCTGCCTCCAGTAAGGGGGCATCGTTCACCCATCGAGTGGACATGGACCCGAAACGCGAAAGCGTCTCCGGTCGGTGAATTTCTTGTGTAGCCATAACAGTCTTTATACCTTAAACTAGATCCAAGCCCCTCGACAAAGGGCCTTGCCCCAGCATAAACTGGGTGCATGGAAGGAACGGAAGGCGAAAGACCTCATAGCTCACTCGGTTCGACCGATAAA
>Ga0070740_10004547_pt1 | contig 13555 bp, 10 predicted proteins | sample Coa_R2_FD_67286 | JGI IMG/M metagenome (GOLD analysis project Ga0070740, IMG submission 67286) | Surface soil microbial communities from Centralia Pennsylvania, which are recovering from an underground coalmine fire - Coalmine... | ecosystem: Environmental > Terrestrial > Soil > Unclassified ... | reverse complement strand
TTTGATAGGCGGCCAGGATGACCCGCATTTGATAGGCGGCCAGGATGCCCCGGATTTGATGGGCGGCCAGGATGCCCCGGATTTGATGGGCGGCCAAGATGCCCCGGATTTGATGGGCGGCCAAGATGCCCCGGATTTGATGGGCGGCCAAAAGGAGAGGCAGGCAAGCTGCCTCTCTACTGTATAGGTAGGTGTGAGGCAAGCTCACACCCAGAGAGGGAAGCGAGAGATTCCAGCAAACCAGCCCTGCGGGCTGGCCGGGCAGCTTGCCTGCCCTCCACCTCTACAGTAGAGAGGCAGCTTGCCTGCCTCTCGGCTTCCCCTCGCCACTCCTTCCCCACGCAGCGCACACAGCTTGCTTGCCTCTCGGCTTCCCCTCGCCACTCCTTCCCCACGCAGCGCACACACGGTCAAGATAATTTGTTGGTGTAGGTGCCCTCGCGCACGCCCGCAAGCGTGCCCGCCACAATGGGTGGCGGGCGGCGCCTATCGGACGGATTCTTTGAGCGCGGTTGGTGGCGCAAACTGTGGTCGGCGCTTCTCCAGAAACGCCTGCATGCCCTCCTGGGCGTCGGGCAACTGCGAGGTGGAGGCCATGACCTCGATGGCGTGGTTATAAGCCTGGTGCTGCGGCAGGTCGATCTGCGCATAGAAAGCCTGCTTGCCCATGCCTTTCGAGAGCCAGCTCCCGCGCGTGGCCGCCTCCAGCAGGCGCAGTGACTCCTCTTCCAGGCGCTCCGGCTCTACCACGCGATTGACCAGGCCCCATTCGTAGGCGGTGCGGGCGTCGATGGTATCCCCGGTGAGCAGCATCTCCAGCGCGCGTTTGCGTCCGATGTTGCGGCTGAGCGCGACCATTGGGGTTGTGCAGAACCAGCCGCCCTTGCCGCCGGGCGTAGCAAAGCCGGCGTTGGTCGAGGCCACCGCAAGATCGCAGGTTGCGACAAGCTGGCAGCCGGCGGCGGTAGCCAGCCCATGCACACGCGCCAGGACCGGCTGTGGAATCTCCTGGATGGTGTCCATCATCTCCGTACACACCCTGAGCAGGCGGCGCAGCGCGGCCAAGTCCTGGCCCACCGCATCGGCGAAGTCGTGCCCGGCGCTAAAGACCGGCCCGTTGCCCGCCAGAATCACGCCGCGTGCATCGCTCTCGCCAACTTCGCGAAAGGCGCTCGTTAGCTCAAGCATATGTTTGAGCGAGAGGGCGTTGCGTCGCTGAGGATTGTTCATGGTGATGGTCGCATATCCATCCTGGTATACAAGGGTGATCAATTCATATGCCATAGGGACTTACTCCTTTCGAGCAGGAGAATAACGCGAAACGACGCGCGACAGAGTGTTCGGGCATCGCTCATCCTGTTTCTCCTCTCTGCCCCTATTGTACCCGCCAGCACAGATCCATAGCCAGAGGGAGGAGCATTTTTCACCGCGCCTGCACCTTACCTACGCAGGAATAAAGAAAATGCTCACGCCCAGGATCACATAGAACGCGACCAGCAGCAGGCCCTCCAGCCAGGTTGACTGGCCGTCCAGGCTGATCAGCGCGTACAGGAGCGCGGCCAGGCCAAAGGTTGCCACCTCGAGCAGCGAGAAATTGAGGCCCAGGGGCACGCCGACCAGCGGCCCGGCCAGGACCAGGATGGGCGCAGCCAGCAGGGCGATCTGGATCGAGGAGCCAGCGGTGATCGCCATTGAGATCTCCATGCGGTTGCGCATGGCTGCCGTGATGGCCGAGAAGTGTTCGGCGGCGTTGCCCACGATCGGCAGGAGAATCAGGCCGACGAAGAACTCGTTCAGGCCGATCTGGTGCGTCAGGGGTTTGATCGTCCCAACTAGCACCTCGCTGACGATCGCGACCACGACCGTCGTAGCGGCCAGAACAAGGACGGGCAGCCAGTAGGTTGCCTGCCAGCGGTCGGCGAAGGCCGCGAGCAGGGCGGGCAGACCGCGCCGCGCCTGCGAGTTCTCAATTTTCTCGCGCACGGCCTTGCGTTTCTCGCCGGCCACCTCCTCGCGCGCTGAAGCGCGCAGCGCCTCCGCGTGTCCCGAGGCAGCATGCACGCCGAAGACCGAATAGATGATATAGGCGAAGTAGCAGAGCAGCAGGATGACCGCGACCGCGAGACTCAACTGGTGGAGCTCGCTGCCACGCACCACCGTCGAGCCTGGACGCGCGCCCTCTCCAACCGTCGCCAGCAGGGAGGGAATAGCCATGCCGATCACTGAGAGGATGAGCATGACTGCGTACTGGCCGGCCAGGGCGGGCGCGAACGCTTGCTGACGATGACGCCAGCCGCCAAAGAGCATCGAGCAGCCAAGCACCAGGAGCACGTTGCCAATGATCGAGCCGGCCAGCGAGGCGCGCACCACCTCGGGCAGTCCCGCCGAGAGCGCGGCCAGGCCGATGATAATCTCCGCCGCGTTGCCGAAGGTCGCGTTGAGCAGGCCGCCGATCCCATGTCCCAGGCGCTCCGCCAGCACCTCCGTCGCCTGCCCGATCAGGCCCGCCAGCGGGATAAGTCCCAGCGAGGCGCAAATAAACACAGCCAGCGGCGGCGCGTGCAGTCCCTCAACGAGAAATGTGGCCGGCACGGCGAGGAGCAGCATGTAGATCCAGCGAGCCATAGACCCTCCATATGTAAGCAACTACTCGGTACTTGAAGGCGCAAGAAAACAGCTACTCTTAGTATGTGCGAAACGCCGAGAGAAATCCACTGCTTCCCGTCTCATTGGTGCCAGATGGAACTTGTGGTTGAGGAATATGGCGTGCAAAGGCCAGGCGCGTTGGGTGACACAGCATGCAAGACGCGTACACCCAACACGCCTGCCTCCTACCTGCGCACGGAGTCATTCTCCCGCGTGTATTCCGGCACGCCGTCAAAGAGCGCCCAATCATCATCGTCGGGCACGGGGACCAGCAGCACGTCGTCGATCCAGCGCCCGTCGAGCTTGAACATGCGATACCAGGTCAGGGACGCGCCGTCGGGATAGGCGATGCGATAGCTATCGTGCGGCTCGTACTCGTCGTTGCGCTCCACGCGCGCGCCGGGGGGAAAGTCGAGGCGATAGCTGCCCTTTGGAGAGCGCAGCGCCACGAACGCGCCTCCGTGCCGCTCGACAAAGCGACGGTAAAAGATCGCCTCCGCCTCATCCACCTTCAGCAAGAGCCGTGCCATCGGCGGCTCGCCCACCTTGACCATCCAATGTTCCATTGCCAACCTCCTCGTACTCATATGTGTATGTGTTTGGGCTATTCAATATGCATGACTGGCCTGCCGAGGCGCGCACCCAGGGCCTCACGCTTCCTCCGATCGAAAACGAGGCGGGAAAGGAGAGGCGCGTTGATAGCCCCAGGGCTTTTTGCCGTGAATGACCTCCTCCAACTCAAAGCGATCAGGAACCTTCAAGGCATTGCGCGGATCGGCGCAGATCAGCAAGAAATCGATGCGCGCGATGGCGAGGTTGGGCAACGAGTCGAACAGGTACTCGCGCTCCATCCCGTCCTCCCGCCAGCGCGCACGCCAGCGTTGTGTGGGCATGGGTTCCTCCTTCCTATGAAAACTAACACCCCTAGAACTAGACTACCATTACTTAAACTGAAAGTCAAGGCGGCTAAATATGCAGGCTTCTGTTTGAGCAGCTCCTACCCTATAATCGATAGCGTTAAGAGGGAGGAGAAGCATGTATAGACTGAGAGTCAAAGAGGTTTTAAAAGAAAAGGGCATTTCGATTGCGAAGGTGTCTCGGCGTGCAGACATCTCGATCAACCTGGTGCGGCGGATGGTGAATGACCCCAACTACACGCCCTCCTATGCTACCCTTGCGAAGGTAGCAGCTTACCTGCAAGTTCCGATGGAAGCCCTCTACTATGATGATGGGATAGACGAAGACGACAAAAGTCCTGAGAAAGAGTAAAGATGTTCCGGCTTCGCGTAAAAGAGATATTGGAGGAGAGGAAAATCCCTGTGGGACGAATGAGCCGGGAGGCGAATGTGCCTATCACAATGGCCCGTAAGATGGTGAAAGACCCAAATTACATCCCAAGCATCCCCACGCTGGATAAGGTCGCGAAATATCTGGGAGTGAGCATCGAGGAACTGTATACGAACGATGACGAGACGCGAGAGCCTGACGAGAAATAGCGCCGGGCGCGCTTGGCAGTATATCCCGCAGGACGCGGACGAGCGTGTGGGGTGCGTGATGGCGCAGGACGCCCCCGGCATACTTGCAACCTGACGTCAATGCGCCGGACCTCGGGGTCCGGCGCTCCATTCACATATTTTCACATGGTTTCGATGACATGCAGGCTAATCCACGCGGCGCTGCATCTCCAGCAGATCGCGTGTGGAGGCTGCGTAGCCCTGGGCGGAGACGCGCCAGAAGACGCGTTGCATGCGGCTCCATTCGGCCAGGAGCTGGGCCGCGCGCCAGCTATGCGTCTTCTTGCGGTGCCACTGGATGATGGTGCGCAGGGCCTCGATTTCGGAGGGATCTTCCAGGCGCTGCACATCGATCAGTTCACGATTACAATAGCGCGGGAAGCTCCCCTCGCGGTCCAGCACGTAGGCCACGCCGGCGGACATCCCGGCGCCAAAGTTCGGTCCGGCCTCGCCAAGCACAACCACGACGCCGCCGGTCATATATTCGCAAGCATGAGCCCCCACGCCTTCCACCACAGCCAGAGCGCCGCTGTTGCGCACCGCGAAGCGTTCGCCCGCGCGCCCGGCGGCGAAGAGTTGCCCGCCGGTCGCGCCATACAGCACGGTATTGCCCAGGATCGTGTTGCGGTGAGCGGCAAAGCCAGCCTCGACCGGGGGCGCGATCACAATCTGGCCGCCGGTCATGCCCTTGCCAACATAGTCGTTCGCCTCGCCATAAAGCACCAGATTCATGCCCGGCAGCGTAAAGGCCCCGAAGCTCTGGCCCGCCGAGCCGTGAAACACGCCGGTAATGCTCACGCCGGGCAGGCCCTCGTTGCCGTAGTGACGCGCGATCTCGCCGGCCAGGCGAGCGCCGATCGTGCGATCGTAGTTGCGAATGGTATGACGCGTCAGGACGCTGCACTCCCCACGCAGGGCTTGCGCCGCCTCGGCGAGCAGTTGATCGGCCAGACTCGAGTGGGGAGGCGCGGGACGCGGCTCGGACGCGGCATGGACGGGCAGAGAGACCAGCAGAGGCTCCAGTTCAACCGGGGAGCCGGGAGCGGCCTCGAGCAGATCGGCGCGTCCGATGATCTCTTCGAGCTTCGTAAAGCCCAGGCGGGCCAGCCACTCGCGCACCTCCTCCGCGACCAGCGTGAGGTAATTGATCAGCATCTGCGGCGTCCCGGTGAATTTCGCCCGCAGGTCCTCGCGCTGCGTGGCAATGCCGGCGGGACAGGTATTCAGGTGACACTGACGCGCCATGTCGCAGCCCAGCGAGACCAGGCTGGCCGTGCCAAAGCCAAACTCGTCCGCGCCCAGCATGGCCCCGATGACAACATCGCGCCCGGTCTTCAGGCCGCCGTCCACGCGCACCTTCACGCGCGTGCGCAGACCGTTCCTGACCAGCGTTTGCTGCGTTTCCGCCAGGCCGCGCTCCCAGGGAATGCCGGCGTGCTTGATCGATTGCAAGGGCGAGGCTCCTGTACCGCCATCGTGGCCGCTGATCAACACATAGTTTGCGTGCGCCTTGGCCACGCCGGCGGCGATCGTGCCCACGCCGATGCTGGAGACCAGTTTCACCCCGATCTGCGCGCGCGGATTGACCTGGCGCAGATCGTAGATTAATTGAGCGAGGTCCTCGATGCTGTAAATGTCATGGTGCGGCGGCGGCGAGATCAAGGGAATATGCGGCTCCGTGTGGCGCAGGCGCGCGATAAACGGCGTAACCTTCGCCGGGGGGAGTTGACCGCCCTCGCCCGGCTTGGAACCCTGCGCCATCTTAATCTCCAGCTCCTCGGCGCGCACCAGGTACTCGGTGGTCACGCCAAAGCGCGCCGAGGCAACCTGCTTGATCTTGCTGCTCACCGAGGCCCCGTTGATCGTTTCGTGATACCAGGCGGGATCTTCGCCGCCCTCGCCGGTGTTGTTGCGCCCGCCGATGCTGTTCATCGCAGCGGCAATCGTGCGGTGCGTCTCGGGGCTGAGCGCGCCGACCGACATGGCCGAGATGACGAAGCGCGCACGAATCGACTCCATCGACTCCACCTGTTCCAGCGGCACCGGCGTGCGTTCCCGAAATGAGAGCAGGTCGCGCAAAACGGTCGGGGGACGCGAGTAGATCAGTTCAGTAAATTTCTCGTAGTCCTCACGGCTGCCGGTAAGCGCGGCCTTCTGGAGAGCGCGCACGACCAGGGGCTGAAAGGCGTGATACTCGCCATCGCGGCGGAAGCGATAGCGCCCGATGTCGGTCAGTTTGCGGCGGTTCTCGCCGGCGGACTGCTTCTCAGGAGCAGCCTCGGCAGCCGCCTGCACGGCCAGGGGTTCGATCCAGGCCAGCACTTGCTCGGCAATCTGCGTAAAGCCCACATGGCCGGGATGCGCGGCAGAGCGGGTGAAGCAGCGCGCGAGCAGCGCTTGATCCAGGCCAAAAATCTCAAAGAGGCCAGCGCCAATGATATTGCGCAGGGTAGAAATGCCCATACGAGCCATTACCTTGCGCAGGCCGCCCTCGATGACATGGATATAGCTCTCCACAGCCTGCTCGGGAGTGATATGTTCCAGGCGGCGCTGGCCGGCCAGGGCGCGCACGCTGGCCAGCGCGAGGTAAGGCACAATCGCCTCCGCGCCGTAGCCCAGCAGTAGGGCAACCTGGTGAACGTCGAGGGCAAAGGCGGTCTCGCAGATCAGCGAGGTATAGTCGCGCAGTCCGCGCCGGATCAGCGCCTGGTGAACGGCAGCCACCGCCAGCAACATCGGCACCGGCGGCTCATCCAGGCTGGCCTGGCGGTCACTGAGAATGAGAAAGTCCACCCCGTTGAGCGCGGCTGCCACCGCCTCCTCTTCCAGGTAGTCGAGCGATTTGATCAGGGACGCGGGACCCTCAGCGCGCGTGAAGCAAGCGGAGAGCACGCGCGTGCTGTAGCCCTCGCGCTTCAGCTCGCAGAGCGCCGCCAGTTGGGCCTCGGTCAGCAGCGGCGTCTCAAGATGGAGCTGGCGCGCGTGGAGCGGCGTCTCGGTCAGGAGGCTGGGCCGCCGGCCCAGGTAGCAGTCCAGCGACATCACACACTCCTCGCGCAGCGGATCGATCGGCGGATTCGTCACCTGGGCAAAACGCTGATGAAAGTAATCGGCAAACGAACGCGAGCGCGTCGAGAGCGCCGCCAGGGGCGTGTCGTCCCCCATGCTCCAGGTCGGCTCCTTCACCTCCGTGAGAATCGGGCGCAGCACAAACTCGACATCTTCATGGGTATAGCCAAAAAGCTGCTGCTGCTGGAAAAGGGCATCGCCGGTGGGAGAAGCGGGAACGGAGGGAGGAGAAGCTGATGAGAGATCGGACAAATGCATCAAATGAGCATCAAGCCACTGCTGATAGGGCTGGCGCTGAGCCAGGCGCTGCTTAATCGTCGTATTTCGCAGCACCACGCCCTGCTCCAAATCCACCGCCAGCATCTCGCCGGGACCCAGGCGACCGCGTTCCACCACGTCGGAGGGATCGCAGGGCAGCACGCCGGCCTCGGAGGCCACAATCAACAAGCCGTGGGAGGTCAGCGTATAGCGCATGGGGCGCAGGCCGTTGCGGTCAAGGGCCGCGCCAACAAAGTGACCATCGCCGAAGATCAACGCCGCGGGACCGTCCCACGGCTCCATACAGCAGGCGTGATACTCACACCACGCGCGCTCCTGCTGAGAAAGCTCGCCGTCCTGCTCCCAGGCCGGGGGAATCAACATCTGCATGCTGTGCAGCAGATCGCGGCCCGAAAGGGCCAACAGCTCCAGCGCATTGTCGAGTTGACCGGAATCGCTGGTGTCCGGTTGAATTACCGGCACAAGGTCCGGCAGGCGCTCGCCCCAGAGCGGCGAACTCAGCGAGCGTTCGCGGGCCTGCATCCAGTGGCGATTCCCCTGAATGGTATTAATCTCGCCGTTGTGCGCCAGAAAGCGCATCGGCTGCGCCAGCGGCCAGGCCGGAAAGGTATTGGTGCTGTAACGCTGATGGAAGATTACGAACGAACTGGCGTAGCGCTCATCGGCCAGGTCGAGATAGAAGCGCGCAAGCTCGGTGGGAGCCAGCAGGCCCTTATACACAATCGTCCGCGCCGAAAGCGAAGCGACATATGCGCCGGTGATCTGAGCCTCCAGCCAGCTCTTCTCAATCAAACGGCGCGCGTGATACAGCGTGCGCTCGTACTCCTGGTCCGAGAGCGAAGCCGGACGGGCCAGCAGCGCCTGGGCAATCGTGGGCATCGAGGCCCGCGCGGCTGCGCCGGGAACCGCGAGATTGAGCGGGGGATCGCGCCACATGAGCAGGGGTATGGACAACCGCTCTAACGCTTGTTCGACTATCTGCCGCGCCTGGAGATGAGCGTCTGGAGACCGATGCGCGGAGGGCAGGAACAGCATCCCAACGGCGAGATCCCGTGGATTCTCAAGCGCAATCTGCCGCTCCTGAAGGGCCGCATTGAAGAGCGCATGAGGAATCGCGGTCAGCAGGCCCGCGCCGTCGTTCGTATCGGCGCCGGCGTCCTGGGCCCCGCGATGTGTCAGATTAGCCAGCGCCAGTAGAGCTTGCTCGATCAGCAGATGGCTGGCGGAGCCGGAGACATCGGCCAGAAAACCGGTGCCGCAGGCATCATGTTCCCAACGGGCCTCATAGAGAGGATACTGGCCGGTGCCGGCCATATCCGTCGAAGACATATACATACTATTCCCTCCCTACTAGTGAAGGACGCAAAATGCACGAAAGCGAGCCGGCCAGCACAAGATCCTGGCCGCGGTCGGTGGGAGGCGCCTGCATTGGAGCCAGCAGGTATTCGGGAACGCAACGTTGTTCACCGAAGGCAGTGTATACAGATCACACAGAACACACATTGCATGGGACAAGAAATAACATGCAATGAAAAGGCCGGGGAGAGCAGCATCGAATCCTGGGGAGCATCGTAACTCGAAAGAAACAGCCGGTGTTCCTTGCAGGAAGCATACCATATCCATTTAGCTTTCTGCAAGGGCAATTTATACTGAAAACGGGAAAAGCAAGCCCGTTTATCCGTGACCACCCGGATAATGCGCGCTTGCCTTTCAACCCGGTGGGGGCTGTCAGAATGCACTTTTCAACGTCTGTTCAGAGTATAGAGCATCGCCGACCCGCCGGCCAGTGACAAAATAGCCAGGATCTCCAGGGTAAAATTTGGGCAATCTGCCTGATACACTTTTTCTGGCAAGCGAGATGGTCGGTATTTCAGGTCAATTTCGGCCTTAAAGCTCAGCAATTTTTGGGGGGAATACCGGATTCTGTGCAGAGTATACGAAAAGGGAGGACCGATAGCCAGTCACATCAAATCTGTTTTAAATCATGTGTGCATGGAGCGGCAGGCGCAAGGGCTGCCGCTCCATGTACGGAATGGTTATTGCCTAAGTGAATTTGATGCAACTTTGACGCTAAGAATCAATAGCGATCGCGGTCGCGGTAGCCACCGCCGCCGCGGCGATCCCTGCTCTGATAGCCGCCCCTGCTGCCGCTTGCGGGACGTTCCTGGGCCTCGTTCACCGTAATCGTGCGATTGCCCAGGGTTGAGCCGTTCAGGCGCGCAATGGCGTCTCTGGCCTCCTCGGAATCGCCCATCTCGACAAAGCCAAAGCCCTTGCTGCGACCCGTAGCGCGATCGACGATCACCGTAGCTGTAGTGACGCTGCCGACCTGCTGAAACAAATCGATCAAATCCTGTTCGGTCGTCTGGTAGGGAATGCCCCCTACATATAGTCTCATGTATAACGCTCCTGCTATAACATCTCTTGAAGCCTTGACGCTCGTAGAAAACACTTCTCACAGGAGCGACACAATTCTTTCTGATGTTACGCACCCATTGTAACACGTAAAGTAAAGGGGATTATTTCCAGGGGACTGGATTCTAGCCTTTGAAGGCCCCCATGCGTATCCCTTTGAGGAAAGAGCGCTCTCACCAGGGGAAGCGCGCGGAGAGACACGGGACTCTCTGCGCCTCTTTTTTTTGCGACGGATTGACTTTTTGCAGGTCTGCTGGTATCCTTGAAACACAAATTCAGAGCAGACTGTCCCGCGTTGAGCGAACAGAGTACGGGATGTGGCCGCCGACAGCGATCCGAAACAGAGTGGAAGTTCGGAATGGACCGGCCCTCCCCGAACGCCTTCGTGAGCGGCCAGCCGAAGAAAATCTCCGCCGGTTTGCCGGCAGAGGTAAGTAGGCATGGATGGGTGGTTCCCATGCAGCGAAAGAACCGTGAAAAAGTGGTCACATCCCATCCTCCATCACGCTGACGTGAGGAGAGCGCAAAGCAGCAGGTCGTGGCAATCAGGGTGGCACCACGGGTGTGTAGGGAATGCGCTGGCATTCCGGCAGGCACGGCAATAGCAACTGCCTGACACTCTCGTCCCTTCAAACTGTCGTCAGGAAGGGGCGGGGGTTTTTTATTGCCCTGGCTCCTTCCCAGGAACACTTTGTTGAAGGAGTTCACACTATGGCAACCAACATTCAGACCAGCACCACAGCGGTCCCCAGCGGCAGCGCCCTCGAGTTCGCGCTGCACAAAGTCGCCTCCGTCGAAGTTCCCCAGGGCAAGCACATCGCGCTGGCCTATTCTGGAGGGCTGGACTCAACCCTCTGCGTCAAGCTCGCGGAACTCAAGTATCACGCGCGCCAGCTTACCGCCATCAACGTCGATGTCGGCCAGGGGCAGGAAGAGATCGAGATGAGCGTTGCGCGCGCTCAGCAGCTTGGCATCACGCCAGTCACGATCGATGCGAAGAAAGAATTCACCGAGCAGTGGCTGACCAGGGCCATTCAGGCCAACTCGGACTACAACGGCTATCCCGTCTCCACCTCGATGACGCGCCAGCTTATCGCTGCGCGCGTGGCCGAGAAGGCGCTGGAACTGGGCTGCGATGCGCTGATGGAAGGATCGAGCGGCAAGGGCAACGACCAGTATCGCATGCACAACGTGTTCAGCCTCTTCGCACCCGGCCTGCCAGTCTTCGTGCCCGTGCGCGACTTCGACCTGACGCGCGGGGAGGAGCAGCTCCTGATGGAACACTATGGCGTGCCGGTCGAGGAACTGATCGTGGGCGGCGACGACAAGACCATGTGGTGCCGTTCGATCGCCAGCGGCGGCATCGACCTGACCACAGAGCTGCCGGACGACATCTGGATGTGGCTGGTTCCTCCCCACAAGGCGCCCGACACGCCAACGAGGCTCACCCTGACCTGGGAAAACGGTCTGCCCGTCGCCCTGAACGGCGAGAAGCTTACGCTCGATACGATTATCGAGCAACTGAACGTGATCGCGGGAGCCAACGGCATCGGCAACATCGACCTCTTCGAGGATGGCATTATGGGCCTCAAGTCGCGCGAAATCTACGAAGCCCCGGCTGCTACCCTGTTGCTGAAGCTTCATCGCGACCTGGAGCAGTTCTGCTTGACCAAAGAAGAGATCCAGCTCAAGCGTCCCCTGGAGGCCCAATGGGCGAAGATGGTCTATCACGGCGAGTGGTTCCATCCCCTCAAGGAGGCCCTTGACGCCTTCATTTCCTCAACCCAGAAGGTAGTGAGCGGCGAGTATGTTGTCGAACTCTACAAGGGCAACATCTTGATCGTCTCGCGCAGCTCGCAGAGCGGTCTCTTCTTCCCCGACGTGCGCTCGATCAAAAGCGCCAGCTTCAACCAGAAAGAATGCGCCCCGGCGGCCCACATTCGCGGCCTGCCCTACGAACTGATCGCGCGGCGCAATAAGCTGGCAGGATTGTAGCCCATTTCCTCCCGCGCTCAGGAGCCGGAGGCAAGCTCGCGGCTCCCGAGCGCGAGAGGAAACGGGCTACAATGGAGGAGATAAAAGAGATGACTAAACTCTGGCAGAAAGGCTACCGGCTCCATGAGCAGGTGGAACGTTTTGAGGCGGCGCAGAACAGTTTGCTGGACAACCGCCTGGTGCGCCACGATGTCTGGGGCTCGTTGGCCCATTCCGCGATGCTCAAGCAGATTGGCATTCTGAGTGAGGAGGAATGCAGGACGCTGCACACGCACCTGCGCGAGATCCTGCGCCTGGCGGAGGAGGGCCGCTTCACCGTCTCCCAGGCTGACGAGGACGTACATACGCGCGTGGAGAATTACCTGACCGAGCACGCGGGCGAGGCCGGCAAGAACATTCACACCGCGCGCTCGCGTAACGACCAGGTGCTGGTGGATACGCGCCTGTACGGCAAGGAGCAGCTCCACAGGGTCGCTCACCTGCTGCACGAACTGTGCAGGACGCTGCTGGACCTGGCCGCCGCGCACCGGGACACGCCCATGCCTGGCTATACCCACATGCAGCGCGCCATGCTCTCCTCGGTGGGACTGTGGGCCGCGAGCTTCGCAGAGTCCCTGCTGGACGACGAGCGCCTGCTCAACGCAGCCTACGAACTGAACGACCAGTCCCCGCTCGGCTCCGCCGCTGGCTACGGGGTTCCCCTGGCCATCGATCGCCAGTACACCGCCGATCTGCTGGGCTTCGCACGCGTGCAGAACAACGTCATTTACGCGCAGAACGGGCGCGGCAAAATCGAGGCCGCGATCGTCCAGGCGCTGGCGCAGATCATGCTCGACCTGAGCAAGTTCGCCCAGGACGTGTTGCTCTTCAGCACGCTGGAGTATGGCTTCTTCCAGCTCCCGCAGGAACTCTGCACCGGCAGCAGCATCATGCCGCAGAAGCGCAACGTCGGGATCATGGAACTGGTGCGCGCCCGTACCTCGACGATGCTGGCGCTGCAACAGCAGATTATGAGCATCGTGAGCGGCCTGCCTTCGGGCTTTAATATGGACTACCAGGAGACCAAGCGGCCCTTTATGGAGGCGCTGGACCTCGCGCAGGAGAGCCTGGAAATCTGCACCCTGGTCGCAGACAAGCTGAGCGTGAATACGGCCAATCTCGTCGCCGCCTGCACCTTTGAACTGTTCGCCGCCGATCGCGCCTACGCAATGGCCGCGAGCCAGCATATTCCTTTCCGCGACGCCTACCGGATTGTCGGCAAGGAGGTCACGGCAAAGATCGACGAGGCGCGGGCCGCCGGGCAACCACTTCCTGCGGAGAGCCTGGGGCAACTCATTGAGCGACTGCACGCGAGAACTCACCTGGGCAGCGCGGGCAACCTGGGGCTGGAACAGGCATATGCGAGGCTGGCCGCGAGCGAAAAAGCCTGGCAGGCCCGCTCTGAGCAATTTACTACGACCATCGAAAAGCTGGTGGAAATGTATCGCTAATTTTTAGAGGAGATCAATCATTATGTCAACTGTTGTACTAGCATATTCGGGGGGACTGGACACCTCGGTATCGATTCGCTGGATCAAAGAAAACTACGGGCTGGACGTAATCACCCTGACGATCGACGTAGGCAACGAGCGCGATCT
>Ga0070740_10004545_pt1 | contig 13561 bp, 10 predicted proteins | sample Coa_R2_FD_67286 | JGI IMG/M metagenome (GOLD analysis project Ga0070740, IMG submission 67286) | Surface soil microbial communities from Centralia Pennsylvania, which are recovering from an underground coalmine fire - Coalmine... | ecosystem: Environmental > Terrestrial > Soil > Unclassified ... | reverse complement strand
TAAATTCCCACCGGCGAACGGAGAGCAGCCATATAATTGCATACGAGTTGTGAATCTAATGCCGTAAAGAGCTCCGGATTCCAGCAGCCTTTTACTTCGATCACCGCGGAAAGTGAATCAATCGCTCGTCCGTCGGCTGCCCGTCGCATTGCGTTGACCAAAATATCTACGCGTTGACCGATCGGCGCTCCCGGGTTGTGTTTAACCTCGACTTCGCGGTTGGCAAAAATGCCCTTGGCCCCAAGGTCCTGTCGCAAATAACGCACGACGACATTTGAAAACGCATTTTCTTCAACCGGTCGATAACGTTGCGAGTTTCCCTGGCGGTCCCAAAGGCCCCGCACCGGGGTCTGGGCTCCGTGTAGTTTCGATTCGAACTTTTTCAACGCATCCAGAATTGTCTGCAGCAGATCGTCGGCCGACGATATCAGTTTCGTGTCCGGCCGATCGGTAAGCGCAAAGATCTCTTTTATGGTCAGCGGTGACCATGTCTTCAGGCGCATCGTGGCCTCGGCGAGGCTCAACGCAGGGCGAAGCAACGGGATATCCGGCCGTTCCGCGGCAGGACGCTCCAGCGCGCGAACTGCATCTTCCGTCCCCATTTTAACGAGGCAGTGCACGGCGTTATCGCGGAATGTGGTGAGCTTCTGGCGTGGGTTCACAAAACCTACGGAAGGCGCAGGATCGGTCTCCGGCGGAAACAAACGCAGCATGAGCCGATAAAGATCCGCCGTCGCATCCGTACCGATTTCCGAGTAAAACTTCTTTACGTCGTGGTCCACATAAAAGTCTTTGGCAATTTGGGTCAGAACAACGCAGGCCAGAGCATCGTTTGCCTCGAGTTTGGGATGAAGCAACCGCCAGGCGTCGGAAGGCATTTGGCGGAGCAGAACAGCAGCGATCGCGGCGGAATTTTCATTAAGACCGTCGAGTTGAGTGATGGCGTGTTTGATAGCCGGCTGATAATCTGCTTTCAGCAGTGCCTCCAATAGCGCCGCGTATTCAGGGGGACGCAAGTCCGGGTTCTGCATCTCTTCGAAGAGAGCCGCCTTGAGGCCTTCGTTGGCCCAGCAACCATCGAGATACTGCAGGAAAGGAAACGGACATAAGGTGTTCGACGCCTGTGCGTTAGAGGGATCGCGAGCTCGCGCCTTTTCCGTGTGCAGAATTTGCCGCACGGCGGAGACGAACGCCTTCGGTGCTTTTGCGCAAGCGTCCTGCAGAACGTTGCGCACCTCACCGGAGTTATCTTGGACGGATAGCGAGCAACATCCGACGATAACAGGCGTCCACTTCTCCCATATATCCTGTGGTATTGCAGCGTAGACATCCGGGGCTTGCTGGCGTAGAAGGATGAAAGCCCGCACCGCGGAGAAATCCTTGCTGTCTATAGGGGCCTTATCGAGCCCTTGGGCCACCGCGGTTTCCGCGTCCTTCAGGTATCTATCCGCTGTTGCCACAATTCTGTGGCGCGTAGCCTCATCAGCGGAAGCCCACCCCGGCATCTTCGTGATGAAATAGTCCAATTGCTCAGAAATCTGGCGGCTTTGCGGGGTCAGCATCAGGATAAGATTGAGCCACCACCACGCTAGCCACTCGCCGCTCTCCGCGCGAGAGAGAAGGTCTGCTATTGCCGCCGGAATATCGGCCACGGCGGGCGGCGGCATCTGTTGCTGTCGCTGCTTTGTTAGCTTATACTGCGCGCGGGCCTGTGCCGCCTCGGCCGAACCGAGCGGCACGCCATCGATCAGAGTGGCGAAGTGGCTACGCAACAACGGCCACTTTTGGCAAACGTGGTAAAGCGCTTCGAACTGGCTGTCATCATCGGCTTTGAAGAGCAAGCGTATAAAGCTGCAGAGGCTTTGCTCGTTCAGCTCCGCTAACGGCGAGCTGCCGCCGGGAGAGATTGACAGAAGCCACTCGAAATCCTCGCTCGTGACGAAGCCTGCATCAATGTCCCGACCTGCATCAATGTCCCGACCTGCATCAATGTACGGTCGGGCTGTCAATTCGTCGATCGCCTTTTCGCACAGACGCTGCACGAAAAGGCGCCGCCGAGAGGTGTTGGTGCGGAGTTTCTCGGTAAAAGCGTGTTGTGCTGGGAAGTCGGTCCCTCGGCAGAGGTCACCATATTGCTCCACCCGTGCCGCAACGTGCTTCAGGAACAGGCCGGTCAGCTCCGGGCGCTCAAAAACTTCCCAAGCTTGAAACATGATGGCATCGGCCAGCGTTTTTTCGCGGAACTCGCCAGTCGGCCGAGATCTCTTCACATACGCTGTGGCCCAAGTCAGTGCCGACCCTAAGTGCTCCGGTTTCAATGTGTATGGCAGCTGATGAAGAAAGCTCGCATAAGAACCCCAATAAAAGTCGTTAGAGGGCACGAGGAAGGCAAACAGCTGATCTGCGTTGATATGCTTCGGCCATAGGAGATCCAAGGCGTAGCCGCGAATTTCGGCATTGGGGTCATTGTCGATCCCGTTTTGCAGCATTGCCAAGATTTGGCTGGGCACGGTCGCATCGCCGCAGCGGCGCAGCGCCGCAACCGCGGCCGCTCTCACCATCGGGCGCTGGGTTGGATCCTGTGCCGCGTGGAGAAGCTCGGGCTGCAGCTCCTTCAGCTCGCACTGTTCAGCGATCGCGAGCGCCGTCTTCCGGGTGACGGGCTTGCGGGTTCGGTCAGTGATGACGTTGCGGAGTTGTTGAGAGAGGGTGGGGTGTTTCAGCCTCGTGTACGCTTCACTCATTCCGAAGAAGTACTCAACATGGTGCGCCTGTTCGACCCAATCTAGGAGTGAATCGACCAACGCGGCGAGATCTTCCTCAGCCCATTTCGTGAGATCTCCGCGGAGTAGCGTCCACGGGTTCGTTTTGATCAGCGACTCTCGGACTTGTGTGTTCAACGATGCCGCCCATGCGCCGATGTTCTCCAAGGTGGGGATCAGGCCGCCGTTGGGATGGGTGAGGGCTTTCACTATGGTTTCAGCCGGCACACCCTTCTCGATAAGGTAATTTGCCGCGAGAAAATCCTGATAGGTCTGATGCGCCCAACCCATGCGGGAGTCGCCGCGCGCGGTGAACAGCCCCGAGTCGAGCACTTCCCGCACATCGTCGTCACTCGCCGTGAATTTGTCAAAGTCCCCAATTTCGCGACTGCCGGAGAGTTCGGAGACCGCGACATCTTCGCTCGGGGTTGCAGTCTCGGGGCCATTCCAGACCGCAAAGCGGTTACCGAAAGCAGTAGCGACGGCGATCCGGCCGGCCAGACGCAAGCGCTGCCGCCCGTTGAGCCTACCATGTCGGCCCGTGTCACGCCGGCTGGAGTTGTATTCCTCGCAGAGCGCGAGGCAGCCTCGGCGATACAAATCGGCGGTGCTGGTCGGCAGACTTCCATCGCGCTTATAAAGATCGATGAGTATGTTCAAAGTCAGCGGCTTGATGGCAAAGGCGACGGCTTGCGCGCGGAAAAGTTTGGGAATGAACTCTTTCGGGTCGATGCCGCGAGCTTCAAGCGCGGTTTCAACGTCGCACCGGCGCAGCGGCGCCAGTTCGAACACGCCGAAGCCGGATTCGCCCCGGATTTGTGCGAGCGCGCATCCCAGGGTGGATGCCGGCCAAACCGCGGTTCGGCAAGCGATGCGAACGAACAAGCGATCAGTGGGGAGCTCCCGTATTTCCTCGGCGAGGCGATGGGCCACCGTCTCGATTCGCAGCATGGTCTCGTCGAGACTGTCGAGCAGCAGGTAGAGGCGGGTGTTATCGGCTTTCCAGGCCTTGACTTCCGGAGATTCAAAAATCTGGCGGCAAAGCCGGTCTTCGCTGGAGAAGCCGTTCAGGTTTTTGTAGACCGCGCGAATTCCTCGTTCGGGCGGCAACGCGGAGAGTCGCTCGTTTTCTTGCTGCAGAGCAACCGATTTCCCGATGCCGGGTTCGCCGAGCAGGGCCAGTGCCGCGTATTCCTCCAGCTCGGCCAAGGTGCGAAGCGACCCCGGACCGAAGACGGGATCCACAGGATCTCGCAGAAAACCGCCATCCGAGAGGTCTAGGATGTCCGTCGGCTTGATCCAGAACCGCCGCCACGGGAGCAGAAACGGCGGAGAATTGGCTGCTTTCGACATAGCTGGAGAATGGGCCGCTTTCGACACGATTCAAGACCGGCCGCCGATGTTCCAACCCGCCGCGGGATAGTGGCTCTCGGCTGTTGCGCGCTGCCTGCCTCGGTATCGCATTGGGCTGGCGTGTATCTCGCTCAGGCGGAACGGAACAGGCGAAATAACTCCACGAAAACCAAACCCGCCCGCATACCGAGATTGGATACCGTGCCATCGCCGAGAGAGAAAAAACCGGAGCGCGAGAGCTTTACGGCTCCGTTTTCAGCCGGCCTTCTGCCTGGGAAGCGTCCTGCCCCGTGTCCTTGACAGAAGTGAAGATCGCGCGATAGCCTGAACTTGGACAAAACACAACGGCTCTTCCCCGTTGCCTGTTTCGTCCGCCAGCCGATGCCGCTTCGGTGAAAGTAGCTTCGGCGAAAGAAACGGAAGCGACTATTTTCCAACAACAAAACGGCTTGCGCGCTGCCAATGGTGTAACGATGCCAAAGCCGAACGGGAAGGAAACAAACCAATGGATCATCTGCTCACGACACGTGCGTGGCTGTTTTCCGGCATTGCCGCATTCTCACTTTTGGGCGCGGCTGCCCGCGCCGGCGAGCTTGACGCCAACGCCCTGCTGCACGCCGATGAAAACCCCAATAATTGGGTGATGTATCACCAGTCTTACAAAAGCTGGCACTATAGCGCACTCGATCAGATCAACACGAACAATGTGAAGGATTTGAAACTGCTCTGGATCCATACGCCGGATCCGGGTCATCGTGGTGTCCAGTCGTTTCCATTGGTGATCGATGGGACGCTCTATTATACGACGTCTGATAGCATAATTTGGGCGCTCGATGCCGCAACGGGGGCTTTCAAATGGAAGTTCAAACCGAAAATCGACACCGATCGCGCCAATGCCACCATCTATAATCCCTACGAGGTCTGGCTGCCGGTTACGGCAAACTTTACGTCGGTACCGTCGATGGCCGCGTGATCGCGATCGACATGCTCACCGGCAAGACGGTCTGGGACAAGCAAGTGCTCACCGTCGAAAAGGGGAACAAGGGTTTTACCGGTGCGCCTCTGGTGGTGAAGGATAAAGTGATTATCGGCGCCAATGGTGGCGAACTGTCCGGCTGTTGTGGCCCGATTATCGCGCTCGATGCGGCAACCGGCGGTATTGCATGGGAGTTTGACACCGTTGGTGGAGACGAACGCTCTCGTGCAAGCTGGGGCAATGACAGCTGGAAAGTGGGCGGCGGCGGCGGCTGGATGACCGGCACCTACGATCCGACCACGGACACGGTTTACTGGGGTACCGCCAATCCCGCACCGGACTATGACTGGAGCGGACCGAACTGGATGAAGGAAGGACCGCGCCCCGGCTTAAACCTTTATACCTCGGGCGTGGTCGCGTTGGACCCGAATACGGGCCGGCTCAAATCCTACTTCCAAGAGAATCCTCACGATATGTGGGATTTCGACGGCGCTGTCGGCGAATTCGTGTTGTTGGAGCGAGAAGGTAAGCATTATATCGTGCACCCGAACAAGGGCGGCTATGTCTATGTTTACCTTGACGAGCCGGGCTTTATGCCGTTGCGGCTACGCAACGTATGGCATCTCGGCAAAACCGCGAACTTTGTTCAGGGGGTCAATCCGGAAACGGGCGAGCTTATCGGGCGAAGGTTTTTGCACGAGGGGATGAACAAAGCCCTATGCCCGGCGATTGACGGGGCTATCAGTTGGAATTCGGGCAGCTACAATCCGGTTACCGGGCTTTACTATAAGGTCGGCCAAGAATGGTGCCAGGATATCGAGGTTCAGAAAGTGGACCGCCCGAAAGACTACTCCGGGCAAAATTACTTCGGCGCGACTTGGAACTCGATCCCTCCGCCCGGCTATGAAAGCGCGTTCGGCCATGTCTCCGGGCGGGATCCGATTACCGGCCATGTGGCTTGGGAGGTGGTTTACCGGTATCCGCCGCTTGCCAGCTTGCTTTCCACCAAAGGCGGGCTTGTTTTTGTCCCGGGCGCCGACGGGATGTTCGATGCGCTTGATGCGAAGACTGGGGAAAAGCTGTGGTCTCACAACGATGGCCTTGGCCATCACGGTGGCGTGATCTCCTACGCGGTCAACGGCAAGCAGTACATTGCGGTGGTAACGGGCTGGGGTAGCCATGTTTCAGGCAACTACGGACCGTTGTTCGGCGAGCCGTTCCTTTCCATGCCCACCGATAATGGCCAGCTCCTTGTTTTCGGCCTGTAATGAGAGGTGAGACGTCCGGCGTCTGCGGCCTTCGTGCACAAACCGCGGGCGCCGGATGCTTGCGAAAGTTCCGTCGCGTGTTGTGGAAAATCTTAGGACAAATTGCTTTGCCGCTGCTTGGGGTGGCAACCTGCGTTTCGCTCCTTATGCACGGGTCTTTTGCTTACGCGCAGCAAAACCGCGAGGCAGAGAGCACCTCAACGGAGGCAGTTATCGACGTGAAGAAGCTCTTTGCGACACAATGCAGTTGGTGCCACGCCGCCTACGGGATGGAGCCGGGTAGGGCGCCGAAACTTGCCGGCACGAGCAAAACGGAAGCGGAAGTGGAAGCGCAGATCGCACTCGGCTCGCCCGGAAAAATGCCGAGCTTCGGCAAAGTGCTCAGCGCCGCCCAAATCGAAGCCCTGGCGCACTATATCAAGTCCTTGCCTGCCAATTGAGCAAGCTGGCCGGCCGCGCGCCGGATTTTGCCGCTATGAGGATTTTTCCGCACTTTCGGCTTGAATTTGGATATAGTTCTGCAATCCGATTTTTTTGATCAGCATAAATTGTGTTTCAATGAAATCAATGGCGTTTTCTTCGTCATCCAGAATCTCGACAAGCAAGTCGCGGGTTGCGAAATCCCGAACTTGTTCGCAATATGCGATGGCTTCTCGAAGATCCCCGATTGCCTTCTGTTCCAATTTCAGGTCGCATTCCAAGATTTCTTGAACATCTTCCCCTATCAGAAGTTTGTCCAAGTCTTGCAAATTCGGCAGGCCTTCCAGAAAGAGGATACGATGGATCAGCCGGTCGGCATGCTTCATTTCTTCAATGGATTCGTTGTATTCATACCGGCCGAGCTTGCTTACTCCCCAGTGCTGCAACATACGCGCATGCAGGAAATATTGATTGATCGCCGTAAGTTCGTTGCGAAGAATAAGGTTCAGATGCTGAACGACTTTCTGGTCCGCCTGCATGGCATACCCCCCCTTGCTCCCTGCCAGCGTTCAGGAGCATTCCCGAACGAGATCGGAGTTATCGTTTCCCCGTGGTGGAATGAAGAAGTTTAATCGGATGCGTGCGCTTCGGCCAGCGTTTTGTTGATACTGGCTTCGGAGCCGTGACGGACAATCTCCTTTACCATCGGCACACATTTGCCACATTGGGGGCGGGCGCCCAGCGCGCGAAAGACGCGCGCTGCCGAGCTTCTTGCCATCGGCGCAACGTTTTGAACCTGCCGATCGGTAAAGCCGTTACATAAACAGACGTACATCGCAAATTTCCGGAAAAGCTACGCGGCATGTCTACCACAATTGCGAATGAGTTGCAATAGCAAACTACAGAATTCGGCCGACGGCGGTATCCGGGCCCTTTTGGCCTGCCGAGGGCGTTTGTCTGATGTTCTTGACGGAGACGCGGCTATTCTGTAAAAAATAGTTAATCTAGCATCCTCATCGTGAACGAGCCCTAGGCTAGGGAGGAGGCGTCAGGATGCCACTCGATCTTACAAGGCGTGATTTCATGCGTACCGCTGCGGCTGGGCTGGGCGGGACGGTGCTCGGGGCGTTCGGCTTCGGGGAAATCGAAGCTGCGCATGCAGCTATGATCCGCCCGTATAAGCTTGCTCGCATGGTAGAAACACGCAACACGTGCCCGTATTGCTCGGTGGCATGCGGGATCATTATGTATGCGCCGGAGCCTAAACCGGGCGAGAAACGCCAAATTATGCATATCGAGGGGGACCCCGACCACCCGACCAATCGCGGTACGCTTTGCCCGAAGGGTGCAGCACTGCTCGATTTCGTGCGGGCGCCGACGCGCTTGGTTAAGCCGCGGTATCGTGGCCCCGGCGAAAGCGCGTTCAAGGAAGTGTCCTGGGAGTGGGCGCTTGATCGAATTGCCCGGCTGATGAAGGACGATCGTGACCGCAATTTTATTGCCAAAAACAAAAGCGGGGTCACGGTCAACCGGTGGGTGACTACGGGTTTTCTCGCGGCTTCGGCAAGTACGAATGAGACCGCGTTGCTGACCTACAAAGTGGTCCGCAGCGCCGGGATGGTGGTCTTCGATAACCAAGCAAGAGTTTGACATGGCCCCACGGTGGCCAGTTTGGCCCCAACATTTGGCCGCGGCGCGATGACGAATCTCTGGACGGATATCCGTAACACGGATCTCGCCATCATCATGGGAGGCAATGCCGCCGAGGCGCATCCCTGTGGCTTTAAATGGGTCACGGAGGCAAAGGCGCATCGCGGTGCCAAGCTGATTGTTGTGGATCCGCGCTTCACGCGCTCCGCCTCGGTTGCCGATTTTTACGCGCCGATCCGTCCGGGAACGGATATCGCTTTCTTGCTCGGCGTGATCAATTACTGCATCAGCAACAACAAGGTGCAATGGGACTACGTCAAAGCGTTTACCAATGCGACCTTTGTGGTAAAGGAGGGCTATAGCTACAAAGACGGCTTGTTCAGCGGCTACGACGAAGCCAAACGCACCTATGACCGCTCGAGCTGGGAATACGAACTCGACGCTCAGGGCTATGCGGTCGTGGATGAAACACTGCAGCATCCGCGCTGTGTATGGAACCTGCTGAAACAGCACGTCGCGCCGTTCACGCCGGAGATGGTTGAACGTATCTGCGGCACGCCGAAAGACAAGTTTCTCAAAGTGGCGGAGATGATCGGAGAGACATCCTCGCCTACCAAGACAATGACGTCGATGTACGCGCTCGGCTGGACGCAGCATTCCAAAGGTTCGCAGAACATTCGCACCATGGCGATGTTGCAGATGATTTTGGGCAATATCGGAGTGCGCGGCGGCGGCATGAACGCATTGCGTGGGCATTCCAATATTCAGGGCCTGACCGATATCGGGCTGATGTCGAATTTGCTGCCCGGTTACATGACTCTGCCGATGGAGTCGGAGCCGGATTTCGCCTCTTATATGGAAAAGCGCGCGTTCAAGCCGCTGCGGCCGAATCAGATGAGCTATTGGCAGAACTATAAAAAGTTCTTCGTCAGTTTCCAGAAAGCAATGTGGGGCCCTGCGGCAACCAAAGAAAACGATTTCGCATACGACTATTTGCCGAAGCTCGATGTGCCTGGTTATGATATTCTCCGTGCCTTCGAGTTGATGCACCAAGGCAAAATGAACGGGTATTTCTGTCAAGGTTTTAACCCGCTGCTGTCGTTCCCGAATAGAAAGAAAATAACGGAGGCTCTTTCTAAACTCAAATTCCTCGTCGTTATCGACCCGCTTGATACGGAAACGGCGCGGTTTTGGGAAAACCACGGTGATTTCAATAATGTCGATTCCAAGGCAATTCAAACCGAGGTGTTTCAGCTGCCTTGCACTGCTTTCGCGGAAGATGAGGGTTCGCTCACCAATTCCGGCCGCTGGTTGCAATGGCACTGGGCGGGTGCCGATCCGCCTGGCGAGGCGAAGTCCGATAACTGGATTTTGGCACAGTTGTTCCTGCGCCTTAAAGCGCTTTATCTTAAGGAAGGGGGTGCTTTCCCGGATCCTATCGTAAAGCTTCACTGGCCATATAAGGATCCGGGTGATCCGAAACCGGACGAGCTTGCACGCGAAATCAATGGATACGTGATCGAATCGGTTAAGGATCCCAATGACCCGTCTAAGCTTTTGCTTGAAGCCGGCAAGCAAATTCCGGGGTTTTCGGCTCTGCGCGATGACGGAACTACGGCCTGCGGATGTTGGATCTACTCGGGATGCTATACGGAAGCCGGCAATATGATGGCACGGCGCGACAATAGCGACCCCGACAATGTCGGCCTTTATAGCAAATGGGCATTTTCCTGGCCGGCTAACCGCCGCATCATGTATAATCGTGCATCCTGCGATATCCACGGCAAGCCGTGGGATCCGAGCCGCAAGCTGATTGAATGGAATGGGGAAAAATGGGTCGGTTATGACGTGCCGGATATTGCGCCAACCGCGAAGCCCGAGACGGTTATGCCTTTTATTATGAATCAGGAAGGCGTAGGCCGGCTTTGGGCGCGAAGGCTGATGCGCGACGGTCCGTTCCCGGTTCATTATGAACCGTTTGAAAGCCCGGTCGAGAATGTGATTGCGCCGAAAATACGCGGCAATCCGGCAGCGCGCATTTTCCCTGATGATTTGGCGCAACTCGGCGATGCCAAGAAGTTCCCGATCGTCGGAACGTCTTATCGGCTGACGGAGCACTTCCATTTCTGGACCAAACACGTTTGGGTAAACGCAGTGCTGCAGCCGGAATTTTTTGTCGAAATTTCCGAAGAACTTGCCAAAGAAAAAGGAATAGCCGATGGGTCCTGGGTTCGAGTCCGGTCCAATCGCGGCCAGGTACGTGCAAAGGCTGTAGTAACAAAACGTATCCGTCCGCTCGTTTGCGACGGCAAGACCGTGCACATTGTGGGCGTTCCGTTGCATTGGGGCTTTACCGGGGCGGCGCGCAAAGGGTTTGGGCCCAATTCGCTGACCCCCTTTGTTGGGGATGCCAATGCGGAGACGCCTGAATTCAAGGCGTTTCTGATCGATATCGAGCCGAGTCCGGCGCCGGAGGCGTAGGGAGGGCAAAATGGCCACCGCGCGTGCCATGGATATTGTTCGGATTTCGGCGACATCGTCCGCCGCAGAGCCGGTTGTTTTTCGCGATGAGCTTGTCAAACTCATCGACGTTTCGAAGTGCATCGGTTGCAAAGCGTGCCAGGCAGCCTGCATCGAATGGAACGACACCCACCCGGAGATCGGCTACAATACCGGCACCTATGAGAATCCGCATGATCTCACTCCGGAAATGTATACGCTCATGCGGTTCACCGAATGGGAAAACCCGGAGACCGGCAGTCTGGAATGGTTGATCCGTAAAGACGGCTGCATGCATTGTGCTGAGCCGGGGTGCCTAAAGGCCTGTCCGGCACCGGGGGCAATTGTTCAATATGCCAACGGCGTCGTCGATTTTATTGCGGAGAATTGCATTGGCTGCGGTTATTGTGTGAGGGGCTGCCCCTTCAATATTCCGCGCATTTCCAAAGTAGCGGGCAAGGCGCGCAAATGCACGCTATGCTCCGACCGGATTGCAGTGGGCGGTGGACCTGCTTGTCAGAAGGCTTGCCCGACGCAAGCGATTGTATTCGGCACGAAAGAGGAAATGTTTGCGCATGCCCAAAGCCGCATCGAAGACTTGAAATCTCGCGGGTTTGACAAGGCCGGACTTTATAATCCCGAAGGCGTCGGCGGAACGCATGTGATGTATGTGCTTCACCATGCCGACAAACCGGAGATTTATTCCAATCTCCCCAAAAACCCGACGATCAGCCCCATGGTGCAGGCGTGGAAGGGTTTCACGCGCGCAATCGGCTTTGCGGCGCTGGCTGCCGCAGTGATAGCAGGCATTGCGCATTACTTCACGAGGGGTCCGGACCGCGTGACGAATGAAGACGAGGAAAAAGCGCGGCACCTGGCGGAGGGACGCACATGACCACCGATCCTTCCACCCGCGCATCGCCGGGGCGAACTGAGCAGCAAGTCATTTTGGTTGACCGCTATACAATGGGCGCGCGTATCAACCATTGGATCACTGCGATTTGTTTAATTTTACTGGCTATTTCCGGCCTTGCGCTGTTTTATCCGGCGCTGTTTTTCCTTACCGTATTGTTCGGCGGCGGCGAGTTGACACGCATTATCCACCCTTGGATCGGTGTTGTGCTCTTTTTCAGCTTCCTCGGTTTGTTCCTCCGCTTCTGGCGGTTGAACCTCTGGCAAGCGGAGGACGGGACATGGCTGAAGCGGATACGCGATGTCCTCGCCGGTCATGAGGATAAGCTTCCCGAATTGGGCAGATATAACGCCGGCCAGAAGCTCTATTTTTGGAGTATGAGCATTCTGATCGTGTTGTTGATAATAACAGGGATTGCAAGCTGGGATCAGTATTTTTACAGCTTCACAACGATTGAACAAAAACGCATCGCAATTCTTGCCCATTCGATGTTGGCGATCCTTGCGATTCTGAGTTGGATTGTGCACGTCTACGCAGCGATCTGGGTTCGCGGCACCGTGCGCGGGATGACACGCGGCACAGTGACCGGCGGATGGGGTTGGCGCCATCATCGCAAATGGCTGCGTGAGGAAGTCACCAAGGGCCACGTGATCGTACCGCCGCACGGCGAAACCTAGACATTCTGCATGGGTAAAAGCCGCATCCAGAAGTTTGAGCCGATCTCGATCGGGGAGGTGGCAGCGCCGCCTTTCGTTTATCTTCCCAAGCCCGAGGAAATTTTTACGGCTCGGGCCGAGCGTTTGCGCGCCTTGGCAAAAGATCATGGTTTGGCGCCTTACCTTACTTTTCTCGCCGATCTTTGCGAGACGCAAGCACGCATCCAGCAGGAATTGCCTGAACTCGAATGGCCTTCCACCGATGCCGTCGCGCGCGCTTTGGCATTTGGTATGCCGCCGCTCAACCGTGGGGATTTCCGCTTCGACGACAGCTTTGCCGAGGCGTTCTCGCGGCTGATTTCGGCATGGGACGGCATCGCAATGCCAGATTCTGCGCGGTTGGCGTTGCGACGCCTGCAAAACGCCGATCGCGCCGCTCGCCAGGCAATGGTGCGGAATGTCTTGGAAAATACCATTCCCGCCGATGCCATGGCGGAGCATGCTTTTCTGGCAGCGGGGCTGCAGGTGCATTTCGTGCGCTCGGCCGCCAAGCTTGACGCATCGCGGATAAAGCCGCATGGGGAAGGGGTTTGTCCCGTTTGCGGCAGCTCGCCCGTTGCTTCGCTGATCGTGGGTTTTATCGGCGCGCACGGTACAAGATTTTGTGCTTGCCCGCTATGCGGAACACTCTGGAATTATGTTCGCATCAAATGTACGCTTTGCGGGGGAACGAAGGGCATCGCCTATCATGGGCTCGAGGGCGATGCCGGCTTGGTGAAGGCCGAAACCTGCGACACGTGCCGTGGCTACGTCAAAATTCTCTATCAGCATAAGAACCCTGCGCTCGACCCGCTGGCCGACGATGTGGCGAGCCTTGGGCTTGATCTTTTGTTGCGGGATGCCGGCTATCATCGTGGAGCGGTCAATCCGTTTTTGTTTGGCTACTGATGCCTGGGCAGGCCGCTGATGCCTATTTCGACCGAAGCGAAACTTTCCGCTCTGCCCTCCGTTGATGAGGTCTTGCGAACCGAGTTGGCTGAACGCGCGGCCGAGGACTATGGCAG
>Ga0070740_10004538_pt1 | contig 13577 bp, 13 predicted proteins | sample Coa_R2_FD_67286 | JGI IMG/M metagenome (GOLD analysis project Ga0070740, IMG submission 67286) | Surface soil microbial communities from Centralia Pennsylvania, which are recovering from an underground coalmine fire - Coalmine... | ecosystem: Environmental > Terrestrial > Soil > Unclassified ... | reverse complement strand
GGCGCCGTATTCAGCAGTTTCAGATAGCTTAATAGATAGTAATACGCCGTGATAGCAAGCAGTCCCGGGAACGCTTGCAGCGCCAGCAGCAGGCTCAGGCTTGCTTCGCGCCCCCTGAAGCGGAAGCGCGAGAGCGCATAGGCGCCGGTCATCGAGAAGGCGACGCCGATCAGCGTTGCCAGGCCGCAGACTATGGTGGTGTTGACGAGCCAGTTGAAGACCGGCAACTGCGTAAAGGCATAGACGTAATTACTGAACGTTGGCCTGTCGGGCAGAAGTTGCAGCGTGGTGACGTACAGGTTCTGGTCGCCAGCCAGCGACGCCTGAACAACAAAATAGATGGGGAAGATGGCAAAGACGGTCATCACCGCCAGGAAGATATAGATGAAAATGAGCGGCAGATTCGACAGGAGACGCCGCCGGGCAACGGCTGTTCTGGCCTGCGCTCGCTCAATTCTCTTCGCTCCTGCTGCCATACCCGGGGCGGATACCGCTTCTCCGCTGATGCTGGCCCGTATTATCCTTTCGCCGGTATCATGGGCCTTCATGCCTGCACCGCCCTTCCTCCCAGGCTCAGCGCGCGCGCCAGGAAGGTCAGCGCCCCGAGAATGACGAACATAGTGATCGCGAAGGCAGCGACCTGAGCGTAGTGAATATTGGCCGCAGTCGCGCCCAGCACCTCATTATACATATAGATCATAACGAAGGTCGTCACGCCGGGTCTGGCGGGATTGGTGATAGGACCGCCCTGCGTGATCAGGTAGACTGTATTGAACATCTGAAAGGTCGTGATCGCGCTCAGCACCGTTGCTGGCATGACCGCAGGACTCACCAGAGGGAAGGTCAGGCGCCAGAAGCGCTGCCAGCCGTTAGCGCCATCGACGCTGGCAGCCTCGGAGAGTTCGGCAGGAATGCTTTGCAGCGCCCCCAGGATCACCACCGTAAAGAATGGATACGAGAGCCAGACGTTGACGATGACGACGGCGGCAAAGGCCGCGACAGGGTTGGTGAGCCAGGGCACGCCGAAGTGCGCGCCGAAGAAAAGTCGCCCGATCTGGTTGATCGGGCCAAAGTCGTAGTTGAAGAGAAATTTCCAGATCAGCGCAGTAACCGCCGAGGGCGCAGCCCAGGGGACAAGCAGCAGGCTCATCCAGATCGACGTGCCCTTGATGCGGGGATGGTTCAGGGCCAGGGCCGTGACCGTGCCAAGCAGCACGAACAGCACGACACAGATACCCACGTACAGGACGGTCAGCCCCAGCACATAGAACAGGTCGCTATCAGTCGCGAAAAAGAGATGAATATAGTTCGCCAGGCCGACGAAGTTGTACGCCTCGTTGAACTCCGTATTGTTGGTGAAGGAGAGATACAAGGTGTACAGGATCGGCGTCATGTTGATTATCAGAATCGTCACAATGATGGGCAGCAGATACAGGAAAATCGTGCGGCGTTTTACCTGCAACATAGTCGCAAACTCCTACGCAGAGACGCCCTGCACTCCTTTGACTGCTGCTTTCTGGGCGGCGGCCAGCGCAGCCGCGGGCGTCTGAGTGCCTGTCCAGATGGCGGCCAGGGCGTTCGCTACCGGCGTCCAGAGGGCCGACATGTAGGGCGTATTCGGCAGCGGCGTACCATACTGGGCCTGATTCGCGAAACCAGCAATGGCTCTGTCGCTTTTCACCACCGGATCGTTTAGCGCCTGCTGGTTGGCCGGAATTTCGCCCGTGACCTTGATCATGTTGAGCTGGTTCTGATAATCAGTATAGAACTTGAGAATGTCGGCGCACAGGGCCGGATCCTTCGCATTCTTCGTCACCCAGAGCGACTTCACGCCAACAAATGGTGTAGCACGCGTGTTGTTATTCGCCGGGACAGCAGGCAGTGTGGCAAAGCCGATATCGATGCCAGCCTTCGTAGCATAGTCCGCATACGCCCAGGGACCATCAATGATCGCGGCCGCTTTCCCTTCGCTAAAGAGCGAGGAGGCCGTGGTGCCGTCAAGCTGCTTCGGCAGGTAGGGCCGGAAAGAGGCGATGAAATTGCCCGCCGCCGTGGCCTGTGGCGTATTCAGCCCGACTGTACCATCGGGCTTGACGTAAAAGGCGCCAAAACCATAGAACCAGGGGGCATTGTAGTAGGCATCCTGCGTCGGCCAGACGATACCGTACTGGCCGGGGTGCTGCTGCTCATAGCTTTTCTCGAACGAGAGCATCTGATCGGTCGTGGTGGGGATCTGGTCGGCGCTGACGAGCTTCTTATTATACATGATTGTGACGGCCTCGACGGTCTCCGGCACGCCCCAGACCTGACCGTTGAATTGTACGGCCTTCGCCGCGGCCGGCATGTACGTCGAGTTTACATACGACTCGCTGATATACTGATCCATTGGAATGACCGTATGGCTATCGACCAGTTCGCCCAGCGAGTCATCGGCCCACGCGATGATGTCAGGCCCATTATTGGCCCGCACCGCCGTTATAGACTTGGGTATCAGGTTCTGCTGATTCACAAGCTTGATGGTGACGTTGGGATGCAGCTTCATGTACGCGTCGAAAATAGCTTGCTTGGGTGCAAGATAGCTGCCCTGCCATCCATGCCAGATTGTGACGGTTTCCTTCTGAGCCGGCGAGGAGGAACCCCCGCTGGAAACGGACGAGCCACATGCCACGGCGAACAGTGCCAGCACCATGCTGATGAGGAGCAAGATAGAATAATTCCTCTTCATAATAATCCTCCACTGTGAGTTTACCGCGAATACGTCTATGTGCATCCGATACACAATAGATAGCACTATACAGGCCACGCTGAGGGCAAATTACCTATGCTGGTGAACGCCCTACGGTTTCCCATTCGATAGTTGAGTGTTCAATTGATATATTTATACTATACTGTATAAATCGACCCTTGTCAATGGGATAGGGGGGAGGAGGGATTCCCGGCAGGAGCTATGAATGATACAATATCAAGCGACATCGCTGAGAATCATCGAGGTGCAGGCAATGCAAATGTTGGCAGCAGGTCAAAGGTTCGCACGCTATCGCGTGCTGCGCTGGCTGGGCAGGGGTATATCGGGCGAGAGCTACGAGGCCGAAGATATACGCCTGCCACGAAAGGTTGTCCTCAAGCTCATTCACCCCTGGTCACGACTGCCAGACGCCGCGCGCCGGCAGTTCTTCCGCGAGATGCAGGGCATCGGCGCGCTGACACATATCTATCTGGCGGCGGTGCTCGATTACGGAGAAGTCGATGGACAGCTCTATATCGCCCGCCGTTACACCGGCCCCGGTCCGTTGCCCGGAGATGAGGGAAGAATATGGTTCCATCCGCCCCTTGCCGCCATCGATGCTATCTATTATATTCACCAGCTTGCTCAGGCGCTGCACTATATTCACAACTGCGGATATGTACACGGCTCGCTCTCCTTTACGAATATTCTGGTACTGCGCGGCTCTAATCTGGACAACGAGCCTGACTTCGCCCCTTTCCTGCTTGCCGATGTCGGAGCCGCACATTTTGTACGGCGCTTCGGCCAGCCTCCCGTCAAGCTCCTGCCAGTGACGGCTGCCCCCGAACAGATAGGAGGACGCGCCACGCCGGCCAGCGACCAGTACGCGCTGGCGGTCCTGCTGTATTTCTGGTTGAGCGGGCGCCCGCCATTCACCGGCACAGTTGACGAGATCGAGCAGGCAAAACTTTCGCAGACCATCTCCCCCCTGACCTTGCTCAATCCCCGCGTGACGCTTGAGCAGGAGCAGGTTATACTACGCGCGTTGAGCGTCTATCCAGAGGAGCGCTACCCCTCCGTGCTGGCCTTCGCCGAGGCGCTCCAGAGAACGCTGATGAGCCTGGCAAGCGCCACCGAGGAGCCACACGCGCCCCAGGCGCCGGAGCCGCCCGGCCATGTCATCCTGAGCGCAGCGAAGGATCTCCCTGAGGAACCGCAACCCGAACCGGCGATCATCCCACAACCGGCCCCCGATATCCCGCAGCCGCTTCCCGATCCCACGCCACAGCCGGAGCCAGAACCGTCGCCACCATCATCTCCTCCTGTCCCAGAACCGCCAACGGAGCCTCAGCCTGAGCCGGCGATCATCCCACAACCGGCCCCCGATATCCCGCAGCCGCTTCCCGATCCCACACAGCCGCCCATTGAGCCAGCCCCTACGCCTGCGCCTGCACCAGAGCCGGATAAAGAGCCGTCGCAGGCAGCCTCGTCCAGCAGGCGCGATGGGCAGCCCTTTGTGCCCGCACGACTCATTATTACATCTCCATACACCAGCGGGCCGCGCGAAGTTGTACTGGAGCGTGAGGAGATGACGCTTGGCCGCGCCGGCGCCAGCGATATCCTGCTCGATCAGGATAGGCTCACCTCGCGGCACCATGCCCTCCTGATCCGTACAGGTGACAGCTACAGTATCGCCGACCTGCGCAGCACTCACGGAGTTTTTATCAATGGGCAGAAGATCCCCGGCGAGACGGCCTGTACATTGACCGATGGAGATGTAATCACCATCGGCGAATATGAACTTACTTTCCGCGCGTCACCCCCACCGGAGGTTACACACACTTCTTCGGAGCAGGAGGCGCTGCCATCGTAGTACGATTATGAAGTTTTCCAAACAAGGGTTTGTAGTTCCAGATCCAGCACGCGCGGCTGCCCCTGGTATCTGACATTATACACCAGATCAGCGCGCAGCGTGGTTCGGTTCAGTCCAGCATTTTCCTCTCCCTCCAACTGGCAGCCCGGCAACAGTTCCGGCAGCATCTCAGCGGCATGGTCGCCCATCAGGGATTTCAAGGCACGGTCATAGGGGTGATACTCTTCGCGGGGTTCATTAATCATCCTCACGGTTCCCTTTCCACTTTTAGTAGTGGGAATATATCATATATATCTATCAATTGCAAGTATCTGACGCCTGGTTAGGCTACAATACAGCAAACAATTAGTATATTTAAATCTACTTTCCTGCTCATTAATAACGAATGCTAGATCTGTGGCAGACACGAGCGGGCTTGCTCGCTACGCTCGCCGCAGCCCTACAGCAGTTGCATTGCCTCTTTCCTATTGCCGATCCTGTTTGTTAAATCTCATCATCGCGCGCCTACGTAAAACAGATTACCGATCATAATTGATGGCTTTCATTTTATAATATCTTGTGCATGAGCGGAATTTTGCGAATATAATAACTGACGAAGAAACACAACGGCACAGCGATAAGAACCGCCAGAGCAAATTTGAGCAATGGGTACAGCTCAATATTACGGGCAGCATACGCAAGCGGAACAATTATTAGCGGGTGGATAAGATAGACGGTATAGGCGCTGGCCGATACCGCTTTTCCCAGCTTTCCCTGTATGCGGAGCTGGCAACCACAAGGGAGCGTAATCGCCTGGCCCGCGACATTCACGACACGCTCGGTCACTTCCTGACTGTCATTAACGTCCAGCTCGAAAAGGCGCTGGCATATCGCGATACAAAGCCACAGGAGGCAGACCAGGCTATCAGCAATGCGAAACGCCTGGCAAGTGAGGCATTGCGGGATGTGCGCCGCTCGGTAGGCGCCTTGCGTACCACCGAAGCGTTACCTGACTTCACCTTATCCCTGAAGGAACTGGTGGAGCGGGTGCAGAGCGAGACCTGCACTGTTGAACTGCATACAGAGGGTGATGAGGAGAGCTTCTCAAAACAAGAGCTACAGGCTCTTTACCGGGCAGTGCAGGAAGGACTGACCAACACCCAGAGACATGCCTGCGCAAGCCATGTCTGGATCGATCTGCGCTTCAAAGAGCATGCCGCGGTCCTGGTTCAACGCGATAATGGGCGCGGTTTTGATGTCACAAGCTGGCAACGGGGTGAGCCAGAACGCGACAGCGGCTACGGTCTCCAGGGTGTACAGGAGCGCCTGGAACTTGTTGGAGGCAGCTTGCAGGTCGAAAGTGAGCCAGGCCAGGGAACAACGCTTCGTGTAATAATCCCCAGAAATGGACAACGCTGATGAATGGCGGACACAGGTGAGACGATGACAAACGACGCTGGACAGGACCATATCGTGCGTGTGCTGATCGTTGACGATCAGCGCTTGATGCGCGACGGACTTGCATCACTCCTGCAAATACAGGAGACGCTTGAGGTGGTTGGCACAGCCTCGAACGGGCAGGAAGCGTTTGAGAAAGCCGTCTCCCTGCGTCCTGATGTCATCTTGATGGACGTTCGTATGCCGGGTACGGATGGCATTGTGGCAACCAGGCAGATCCTTCACGAGTTGCCTTCCTGTCGCATCCTCATGTTGACGACGTTCGATGACGACGACTATATTGTTGATGCGCTGCGAGCGGGGGCAAGCGGCTATCTTCTCAAAGATCTTCCTGCTCCCGACCTTGCCAGCGCTGTGCAGGCGGTATATAAAGGGATTTACCAGCTTGATCCGGCGGTGGCGAACAAGGTGATCGGTTCGCTCTCCAGGCCGCAGGCCCTCTCTCCGGCCAGAGAGTCGCCATCCGTTTTTTCTCCCTCTTCCCAGGGAAGCAGAGCAGAAGCTCTGGCTCCTCGACTGGCTGAACTGACCGGGCGCGAGGTTGAGGTGCTTCGACTGATCGCGAAAGGCGCAACCAATCGCGAGATTGCCGAGCAGTTGGTGATAAGCGAGGGTACGGTCAAAAATCACATCTCAAACCTGCTCAGCCGCCTGGGCCTGCGTGACCGCACGCAGGCGGCCATCTATGCCCGCGAAAATGGCTGGCTATAATGGAGCGGCAATCGCCATCATCGGCATCCCCCTGCCCTGGCAGCTGCCCTCATTCCGTCGCGCCCGGCTCGACCTCATCTCTTCTCTTTAGCATAGCGATGGCGGCGGGTACGCTGCCGATGAGAACTAGCACAAAGCCGAAGATCTGCAAAATGCCCAGGTGTGCAGGGTAAGCGATGGCCTGGAACGGCGGGCCGGCAATGATGAGGCAGGCAGCCCACCGGGGAATGATGCGCGCTCGCGCGAGTGCGGTGCCCAGCAATACATATCCGAGCAGGTGGCCGACAATCCAGCTTATAAAGAGCCAGAGAACCGCCCACTCGGAGGAGACACGCTGCACCAACATCTCGAATGGTGCGCTATTCCCCATCTGCGCTACATCCTTGACCACAGCCTCCTGCGCTACAAAGAGGGGCCACGGGAGACTGCCCACCAGGCCCCATGCTATCCCGATAGTGGCTAGCCACGGTGAGCGCTTCATCGCGAGCAACCCCAGGCCAAGATAGCTCAGAGGGAAGAAGTACGGGGTGATGGCGTTGAAGAATAGGAATACCTGAATCCTTAGCGGACTCACTGCTTGAAAAGCGGCAATGGTTGCGCTTCCACCTGGCGGCACACCACCTGTCGGATCGAAGACGAACCCCAGGATGATGACCAGCGGCGCCAGGATGATACACCCGGCGAGGCAAGCGCGATGGAGCCTGCGATAGAGCGGGTCAGCAACGCGTTGCTGGCCGGGCTGGTGAGAGAGAACCATGCTAAAATCCCTTTCTAGCCTCGATAGCTGGCTACCCTGCTTTGCTTGATTGAGGAGTATCGGGCGCGTTTAACAGCTTGACGGCGATCACGATGCGGCCATCCAGCCCATTAACGTTGCAAGCCGTAAGGTTCGCGCTATCCACGCTGCATTGCTAAATCCTACGATTTATTCTCTACTCTCGCCTGTATCGCCGGGTAAGGGGACTTCCCTGTCCGGTACTAACTGACCACCTGTAATCGGAACTTTGAGTACCACCAGAGCGGCAGGGATGCTACCAATGAAGAGCGGCAACCAGGAGATAAACTGGATGTAGACAGCCAGAATGAAACTCCCAACGAGCGGGTAGAGAAACACAAGCGGGCGGCCGATGATAATCAGAACAGCGGCCCAGACAGGCACGGCCCGCGCCCGCCAGAGCGCGATTCCAACCAGTGCCGGGCCAGGGATGGTGCCGAGAATAAAGGCCGCATTGTAATAGCTCATCACTCCATCGTCATTGAAGCGTTGGGCTATTGTAGCGAATAAGGGATTGCTCCCCATACGGGCAAGATCCCAGGTGAGCGCACTCTGAGCGACGAAGGCCGGCAAAGGGAATACCCCGATAAACACAATGAGCATAGCGATGCTCGCCCACCAGGGAGCGCGGCGCATCGCCAACCACGCCATTGCCAGTAAGCTCACAGGAAGCAGGTAGGTGGCGATTACGCCCAAAATCGTACTGAGCTGCAACTGGATAGTGCTGGCAGTCCTGGTCAATGCCAGTGCCACAACCGGTCCGTTTTTCGTGCTGTAGTATCCCGGGCCTATGACAACGGTGGCAAGTACAAATGCAGGCCCCAGGACAATACAGAGCGCTAAGAAAACGCGCTGTACGCGATAAATAACAGAAATCGCTTGCTTCTGCTGTGATCGATGAATAACAGGATTCATGTAATATTGACCTCCTTGTCGAAACTCCCGCTGTCTCTGGCTAGTCTCTGCTTCTGAGCATGGCAAAGGCGGCGGGCACGCTGCCGATGAGAACTAGCACAAAGCCGAAGATCTGCAAAATGCCCAGGTGTGCAGGGTAGGCGATTGGCCCCATCAACGGGGCGCTCACGATGATGAGCCAGGCCGCCCATCGTGGAACCGCGCGCGCTCGCAGCAGTGCGATCCCCAGGAACACATAGCCGAACAGGTGGCCGACTACCCAGAAAGCGCCAAAGGTGAGAATCAGCCAGGCAGAATAGTAATGGTGCTCTACTGTGACGAACAGAGGATTCAAGCTGATCTGGGCCATGCTAAAGAGCATGGTTATGGAATCCGCAATCACGCCCCAGACAACACCAGCGGCAAATCCACATATTATGCCGAGCGTTGCCAGCCAGGGAGAGCGCTTCATCGCGAGCAGTCCCAGGCCAACGTAGCTCAAAGGATACAGGTATGGAATGATGAGGTTGAGGAAAAGAAAGATCTGCATCAACTGCGGATTCATAGCGCGAAAGGCTGCAAAAACGGCTAATGAGCTTGCCTGATCCGGGCAAGCTGCATCGTTAGCTCCAGTTGGGCAGAGGCCGAACCAGAGGATGAGGGCTAGCGGTGCCAGGACGATGCATAGCGCGAAGAACATGCGATGGAGCTTGCGATAGAGCAGATCATCAACTCGCTGCTGGCCGACTTTGTGAGAGAGAGCCATTCTAAAACCCCTTTCTAGACTCGATAATTGGCTATCCTGATTCGCCTTTTGACAAGGGGCTGATCCTCATGCAGTTTCCTGCGCAGAACGTGCCGGGGAGACCATTGGACGCAGCAGGCGAAGGAGGCGGAGAGCAAAGAGGGCCATCCAGATCATGCCAATAGCAATTGAGATGCGCTCGAACAGGCCCCCCGGACCAGCATGTGTGCTCGCTATCGCAAAGGCCACGAAGAATGCGATCATCATAATGCTGCTGATAATAGAATAGAGACTCCAGCCTTTCCACTGCGTATCTCCGGCGAAGCGTCGCGCGAACACAAAACAGGACGCAGGCAAACCACTAAAAAAGGCAAGGCCGCCAATAAAGAAATGTATCGCTCCATGCAAAGTCGTATGCAGAGACGGACCAGCCGGTGTGCCCGGCGGATAGCCTTGCGCTGGATCGGTAACAAAGATCCCCGCTACGATGAGACCTGCTCCGACAACTGCGAGCAAGATCGGTCCCCATGTCCTGCCGGAGCCATTTCGAAACACCTGGCGAACCCCAACCGCGAAGCCGAGGATGAGCAGGCCACAAACAATAAAGTTTGTAATCTGCATCCAGCCCTGATCGCTCAGGCTCAACGCGCTAGCAGCCTGCGTCCATGCATCATAGCCGGGCCTCGTGGCTCCCTCGACCAGTATCACCAGGATAAAGAGGAGTGGACCAACGGTACCTCCTGTCAATAATAATCTGTTTATGGTCGTATTGTTCCTGCTCAGCACAACAGCATATTCCTTTCTTTCTCCTCATATGGCATCAAGAGCAGTATACCTTATTCGATAGCGTATCTGCTAGTCAATAGCTACGCTCCTATATAAATATTTCGGAGAAGAGTTACTCTTGACGCACAGCAAACGAGGAGTGCGTTATGCAGGGTTTCGTCGTTGAGCAGTCTGCGCCGTGATCTGCGCCGCGATGCGCTAGCGATCCACCAGCGCACGCGTCAGCGTGACGATGGTGACGAACGTGCGATAGAGATCGAGCAGGTTCTCGCTCACGATCTTCACACTGCGCGAACCGACACGTTCTACTCCGCGAATCCAGGTCGCCATCTCGGCCATGTCGGCGACGAGAAAGGTGATCTCCAGCGTCACCGGCAGCTTGAACGGGGGTGGCTGCATGGCTTGCAGATTGCGCACCGCGCGCGTCGCTCCTGCTTGCAGCAGTTCGCAGGCGACGGCAGGATGCGTATGCACAGCCGCGAAACGCCCCAGTGATTCCTTGACGACGACCTTTTCGGCGTTCGGCGCGATAGATTGCGCCTCCTGCGCGGTAGTGCTATCGCCGCTGACGAAGATAATCGGCACGCTGTAATGGGCGGCCACCAGCGCGTTGATGCTCGATTCGCCGGCGATCTCGCCGTTGATGCGCACCTCCCAGATTGCGCCGGGGTTGTAGGTATGCGAAAGCACGGCGCGCTCGGCCCCGATTGAGCCGTGGTAGCTCACAAATAAGATACCATCAAAACTGCCGTCCAGCCCTTCCATCATATAGAGCGGCTTGTGGCGGCCTGTAATCAGCGTTGCGCGCCCGAGCAGATCCTGTGGATGCAGGTTGCGCATGGCATGGTGTGCGTCGTTGACGACAAATTCTGTCGCTCCACCCTCCATTGCGCCTTTGATGACCGCGTTAACCTCGCCAGTGAGCAGGCGCCGTCCCTGTTCGTACTCGGCGTTACCCTCGATGATTTGCTCCCACGCCACGATGCCGCTGGTGCCCTCAAAATCCGTAGAAAGAAAAAGCTTCATGGATATCTATCCTCCTGATTACAAGTGTATCTGATTTCCAACGTATCGGCTTGCTCGCGCCTGCGGCGCTCGCTGGATAAATGTTGTGGTGTGGCACAGGCGCGAAGCGCCTGTGCCACACCACAACATTTATCTTATGCTTTTCACACTGGGCGACTATTCCTGAAATTGTGATAGGGGTTGCATCGTGCCACACCACAACATTTATCTTATGCTTTTCATACAGCGTCTATCACAGTCTCATGGAGGCACACCCGCTCGTGAAAAGCTTTATGCTGCGCGCTCCCTCCATCGACGACAAGATATACAAAACCGATCAGGAAAAAGAGGTGTGACCCGGCCCACCGGCGGCACGGCAGATATCGATACTCGCCTGGCGCCCGGTGCGCTCCGGGTAGCGCTGCTCTACCGCCTGGCGCAGCGTCTCAATCGCTTCGTTGCGCACAAGGTTGATCGTGCAGCCGCCGAAGCCGCCGCCCATCATGCGCGCGCCCAGCACGCCGGGAACCTGGTGGGCAACCTCTACGAGCGTGTCCAGCTCGACACAACTGACCTCGTACTCATCGCGCAGGCCCGCGTGCCCCTGCCAGAGAATCGGCCCCACCGCCTCCACCTGATGTTTCTCCAGCAGCGCCACGACCTGAAAGACGCGCTCGTCCTCGGCGATGACATAGCCGGCCCTGCGGCGCAGGATCTCGGGAAGATATTGCTTGTAACGCGCGAACTGCTCCGGCGAGATATCGCGCAGCGCTCTGATCTGCTGCGCCTGCATACTGCCGGGTTCGTGCTGCGTGATTACATCGCGCAATATCTTCACTGCCTCCTCGCACTGCTGCCGCCGCTCGTTGTAGCCAGAGGTCGCCAGTTCGCGCCTCACGCCAGTATCGATCACCATCAACGAGAGCGCGGGATCCGCGAAGGGCAGGTAACGATATTCAAGCGAGCGGCAATCGATGAGAATAGCTTTTCCCGGCTTGCCCAGGCAAGACGCCGACTGATCCAGAATGCCGGAACGCAGACCCGACGCGCTATGCTCGGCCCGCTGGCAGAGCGCGGCTACCTCCATAGGCTTGAGCGTCGCGTTCTCCTCACCTATAGTGAATTTGCCGCCAGAGAAGAGGGCGCCGGCCTGCACGGTTGCGACCTCCAGCGAGGCCGACGAACTCATGCCGCCGCCCAGCGGCACATCGCCGCCAACCACGGCATCGAAGCCGCTCAGTGGAACGCCGGCCCGCGCCAGTTCGGCCATCACGCCCAGAATATAGCGCGCCCAGCCGGGCAGCCCGCCGCGCTGCTGCTCAAACGTCTCCGGCAGGCCCGCCAGCGAGAACTGCGCGTACTCCTTGAAGTGCTGAGACCAGAGGCGTATAGTCGTATCGTCGCGCCTGCGGCCCGCGAAGACCGCGACGCGATCCACCGCCAGCGGCAGCACGAAGCCGTCATTGTAGTCCGTGTGCTCGCCGATGAGATTCACGCGGCCCGGCGCCCAGGCCGCACCCAATGGCCCCACATAGGTTATCTGGTCATGAAAGGCAATAGGAAATTGCTCCGCCGCCTGCTGCGCCGGCTGTGGAATTTTCGTCGCGTCCATCATTTCTCTTCCTGCGCAATCGCTGTACGTAACTCCTGCGCCTTCTGGAGCGGCGAGGAATCGTTTGTCCACATGCCCCAGATCGATTCTGAAGAGGCCGCGTACTTGAGCTTGCCTGGCGCGCGCCCTATGGCGAGGATCTCCACATGCAGATGAAAGCGCTCATCGGCAAGCTGGTGCAGCCCCAGTAGATAGGGCATCGGCGCCATCGCTCCCTCAAATAAGGCGTTATAGCCACGGATGACCTGTAACAAGAGCGCGGCCAGATCGCGCAGTTCATGATCCTCCATCCGGGCGAGGTTCGCCACATGGCGCCGGGTATAGAGATGCGTTTCATAGGGATAGCGCACGTATGGAGGCAAAAATGCCTGCCAGCTTGCGTTCGCGGCAACCTGATAGGCGCCTCCCGTCAGTTCCGCACGCACGCGGCAGAAGGGGCAGCCGCGCCCGGCGGCGCTCTCCTGCACTACGGTTTCTAATTCACGCTCAAGTGTGGGAGGGATGACCGAGACGCCGAACGCCTGGCCGTGAGGGTGATGCTGCGTCTGTCCAATCGCCTCGCCGCTATTCTCGAAGATCATTACAGCGGCATAGCGCGAGGCGAGATCGCGATAGAGGTCGCGCCAGAGCCTGGTCACGGCGTGGACTTCATCTACAGTGAGCCGGGTGAAGGTGCGGTTATGTTCGCGGTTATAGATCACGACATACGCCTCGCCGATGGGCGGCAGTAACGGCGGGAAGTCGTTCGGATGGAGCCAGACCTGCGTTTCGGGACTCACTCGCCCCTCTATCATATCGGCACAAAAGGGGCACGCCGTCGTTCCCTCACGGCGATTCATGCGGTGCGGCGCGTTCACAAGATATTGCCGCAAGATGGGGTTCCAGATTAAAGGAGTTTCGTGTTCCATAAAGCTTCATCCATCTGATATTTTTTATTTTTAGCCATGTGCAGGTACTATTGACTGCTCACCGCTGCGCGGTTCGCTAGAGTATGAAGTCTGCGGGCGGATCGCC
>Ga0070740_10004537_pt1 | contig 13579 bp, 12 predicted proteins | sample Coa_R2_FD_67286 | JGI IMG/M metagenome (GOLD analysis project Ga0070740, IMG submission 67286) | Surface soil microbial communities from Centralia Pennsylvania, which are recovering from an underground coalmine fire - Coalmine... | ecosystem: Environmental > Terrestrial > Soil > Unclassified ... | reverse complement strand
GCGGCCGGCTGTGCTATCACCACGCCGCCCGAACGAGCCCGGTGGGGGATCGTCTAACGGTAGGACAGCGGACTCTGACTCCGCCAGTCTAGGTTCGAATCCTAGTCCCCCAGCCAATCTTTTGAGTGCCTTATAGGCACCGTTACTCGGCCCTGGCGTCTACGGGTATCACCGGGGTATCCCCGGACCGCATTTCACAGGCTGCCGCGGGATACGAACGTCCGGGGCCGCGGATGTCGGTTGACTGCGAGACACGAACGTCCGGGAGGGAGAGATTGCGAACCGGGTGGCGCGCCTCGTGATCGTCGCGCATCCCTGGCGCCCCTCGACGCTGCTCGCTCCAATCGCTCGCGGACAGGCTGGGTCAGCACGGTGTGATTTCGATAGCGGCGGCCACTGAATTCGCGCCCCTTGAGGGGGGCAGCACCGGCGGGACAGACTCCACGTGGAGTCGACGCGGTTTCGGATCCGCGCCCCCGCGAGGGGGGACGATTCGTTGGGGGAAGAATATGGGACAGAACCAGGGGAATTTTACCCGTAGCCCCCTAATCTGCCATGGATTTCGTGACGCCCTCTTCCTCCGGCGGCGGTCCCCAAGCCGAGGACGTCACATGATCCCCTATTGTTGCACCGCTTCGAAACGCCGATCTCCGTCGGCCATCGTCGAATTCCTTCCTGAAGGATCGCATCGCGTTTTTCGTTGTCCGCTGGTCCCACTCTCCGCAAGCCCGGCTAACTAAGCCGAGTGTGCGAGCGAATTGTCGCGAAAGGCGCGGAATAGTTCCGGGAAGTGCCCAGTGAGGGTCGGGCCGTGCATCAGGGCGACGACGGCGAGGTCGAGGGCGGCGATGCGGTCGAGCGCGCGCTCGAGGCTCGCCCGGTCGTCAGGCTGGTAGCCGAGATGACGCGCAACTTCGAGCGCCTCCGCACCGATCGCGCGGTCGGTCGCAATATCGATGCCCATAGTCGAGAACAGATCGTTCGGGAACAGGGTCCGCGTTGTCTCCTCGTAGACCATCAGGCTGTCCCATTGGTTGACCTGCGGCGTTTCGAGAAAGCGCAGCCGGTGGCTCCCGAGGTCGACGACCTCGCCGTCGCCGACGATGCGCGGTTCGCGCTCGGCAAAATCGGCCAACGACAGGACTGCGCAGAGTTTCGAGCACAGCGCCGTCGCGCGCGGGGCGGCGGAGAGCCACTCGTTGACCGCGCCGCTCGAATCGCCCTCGTGGTGCGGAACGACAACGTATTCGAGCCGCGCCGGATCGACGACTTCCGCGACCGCGGCGCTGATCCGCGGGAAGGTGCGGCGGAACAGGGTCTGGATGATCGCCGGCTTCTCGGCCGCGATCAGGTAGAGGTTATAGGACGCCCCCGGAAAGCTTATCGCCGCCCAGTCCGGCTCGTCCCAGAAGCTGATGCGATGGATGCCAGGCGCGATTTCGGTCCGATCGATCATGGTCGCCTCCCGCGTCGTAATGTGATGCGTTCCTCCGAGCGAGTATGCTCGACTTCCGACATGTGCTCGCGTGCAAGCGCTAGCAGCCCGCGGGCGAGCACGGTCTCGACCGCCTCGCCACCGGCCTCTTCGTCGCGCGCGAGGCGCTGCCAGGCGAGGAAATCGAGCAGAATTTCGCACAACGCCGTCAGCGTATCGGGCGGGCGGCGGCTGAAGGCGGGCGCGAGCGCCAGGTCGAGGAGCTTCCGCCGGCCCTCCGCCATACCGCGCAACCGATCGGCAAGTTCACGCACCAGGACCGATTCATGGACGGTCCAGCGCAACCATGGCGCGGCGTAGCGATAGAACGCCGATAGAGCGCGCGCCAACGCCCCGAGCCGGCTATCGAGATCGTCGGCGCCGGCGAAGATCTCCGGCCCCAAGGGCGGCGCGCCGGCCAAGACGTTTCCGCCGCACGCCGCGAGCAGGTCGCTGATTTTCGGGAAATGATTGTACACGGTCGGGACCGCGACATCGGCGCGCTCCGCGATTTGGGCATAGCTCGTGCGCGTGACGCCTTGTTCGGCGTGCAGCTCGATCACTGCGTCGACGATGCGCCGCCGGGTCTCCTCGCTCGCCGCGCGTCGCCGCGGTGCGTGATAGCGTCGCGGGCTCATATATTGATTTTATAGCCAATCTAATTTTTTTCAATCGTCGGCACAAATCGAATCGCACGGTGCCGCCGAAATCGTGCCGGCCCAGCGGCCGCTGACTGCGGCCGAGTACCAGTGGCTGGCCGGCGTGCCGCCCGAGGCCGAGTGGTTCGTCAACATCACCAACCCGAACAGCCGGCGCGCCTACAAAAGGCGGTCGGCAACTTCATGCGCTTCGCCAGCGTCGAGCTCTGCACCGTCGCGCGTGCGCACGTTATCGTTTGGCGCGACGACCTCGTGCGCCGCGGGCTCGGCGGGGCCACGGTGCGGCACCACCTGGCGGCGCTGTCGTCGCTCTTCGAATACCTCTGCGATCGGAACGCGGTCACCCACAACCCGGACAAGGGCGTCAAGCCCCCGAGGGTCGACAGCGGCGAATGCCGGACGCCGGCGCTCGGCGACCACTAGGCGCGCGACCTGCTTGCCGCGCCCGGCCAGGACGCGGCGGTCGGCGACGAGACTGTCAAGGAAAAGCGCGACCGCGCGATCCTACCTCGATGCAGCCGGGCACTGGGCCGACGACAACGACGCCCTCTTCCGCCCCATTCGCAACAACCGCACCCGACGGCTCGACAAGGCGCTGATCCCCGATGCGGTCTACAAGCTGGCGCGCGCATCTTCGGCGGCGCTCGGGTTCGAGATCGGCGCCCACGCGCTCAGGGCGACCGCCGCCACCAACGCGCTCGACCACCAGGTCGACATCGCCAAGGTCCAGGAATGGCTCGGCCACGCCAACATCGCCACCACACGGATTTACGACCACCGCAAAACCCGGCCCGAGGACAGCCCGAAGCTCAAGGTGGCCTATTGCCTGTCTAAAACGGGCCGATCGGCCCCTTTCTCTTTATTCATTTTCCAGAATGGCGAAACGGGATTTGTGGGCCGCGACGAGCCTCGCAGCACCGATCAGCGGCGCGACCCGACCGGGACCGCAAGCGCTAAGGTATGGTGTGAGATTGCCGGATGGTTTGGGGCCAGATCGGCGAGCGCGCGGATCACGCGGCCGACCGCATCCCAGGCGGCACCGACCCTCACGGCGTCAGGCTCTTGATCGACAACCGCTTTCAGCTCGTTGACGTTGAGGCGCAGGGGCTCAGGGCGTTGTGGTTCAATTTTGCATCGGTGTTCCTCCATTCTGGCGCGGTGTCAGTCTAAAATTTTCGGTTCATCGCCCCAAATCGCCGAGCCGGCACTAGGTGCTCTTGCTGATCCTGCGCGGGCAGCCGCCGCAAACGGCGAGCCGACGCTTGCGCTGTCGGTTGAGTGATACACCAGCCGATCACCGGTGATCGTTCTAACGTATCGCCCGTCGGTGTCGTAAACTTTGCTACCCCTGATTCGCCCGACGACCGCTCCCGAGCCGCTGTAGACGGTCTCACCAGATACCTGCAGCGGTCGCCCATCTTTCGTGTAAAGGCTCAACTCTCCTCCTCCTGTTTGCTAGAAGAGCAAATCTAGCCCTTGGTGCCCGCGCCTGACGGCGGAGATGATTTTCTCAGGATCAGCGATCCAGGTGAAAGGCCTTGGGTCATTATTGGTCTCGGCGAGAAAGCGGTTGATAGCGGCCTGAAGTTCGACGATCGAGCCGAACACTCCGCGCTTGAAGCGGCGTCGCGTCAACTTGGCGAAGAATCCCTCTACGGCGTTAAAGCCATGATGCTGAGGTCGGAGTGTATTGGAACACGAAGCGGGGATGACGATTGAGCCAAGCCCGCGTCTTGGGGTGCTTGTGCGGCCCGTGATTGTCGAGGATCACTGGGACGATCCGGCCTGCCGGCACCTCAGCCTCGATGGCATTGAGGAAGCGGATGAACTCCTGGTGCCGGTGGCGCTGCATGCAGCGGTGCTCGCTCTTCGTCGAGCGCGCCAAGCCCCCCAGCTCGGCTCGCTCCCTCTCCGTCAACCTGATCGGGGTCGCTTTCGGAACGCTGCTCATGCACCATCGAATCGCGACTCACCGACTAGCGATAGTGGGTCCTAGGTTCGAATCCTCGTCCCCCCGCCAGGTTGTTCAATGCGCTGTCGCGCGACATTATCCCGGCGAGCCCCTGCGTTGCGGTCAAGGCGCCGGCCAAGGAAAGCCGCCGTGACCGGGTGCTGAACGCCAACGAGATCGCCGCGCTGTGGCGGGCGCTCGACGCGCCGCTGCGACAGAAGCGACGAGAGCGGCAAGAGGGGGATTCCGATGCCGGAATCGCGATGTCGAAGCCGATCCGTCTGGCGCTCAAGCTGCAACTGGTAACGGCACAGCGCAAAGACGAAGTCATCAACGCAGAATGGCGCGACTTCGACCTCGTAGAAGGCGTCAGGACGATCCCTGGCGAGAAGGCGAAAAACGGGCTGCCGCATCGCGTGCCGCTGGCGCCACTGGCGCTCGCAATACTCGACGAAATCGGTGGCGACCGGACCGGCTGGCTCTTCCAATCACCGAGGAGCCACGGGCCGATCGGGGATCAATCCGTCGATCACGCCATGCGCCGGGATCTCGCGACGATCGGCATCGGCGACGCGACCCCACACGATTTGCGGCGCACCGCAGCGAGCCACATGACCAGCATCGGGATCAGCCGCCGCGTCGTCTCGAAAATCCTCAACCACGCGGAGCCCGGCGTTACCGCGGTCTACGACCGGCACTCCTACGACTTCGAAAAGCGTGCGGCCCTGATCGCATGGAGCGAGCGGCTGTTGGAGATTATCGGCGTTCGCCCTGTGCAGCTGCGGGTTGTGCCGCTGCGCCGTGCCGCAGAATAGCCGGGACGGTGTTGCTCCGGCCCCCGCCTTGAGCGGAACGGGCCTGCTCTTGTCCATCGGCGCGAAGGCCGAGATGGCGAGGGACGCGGTATCTACGGTTCGAAAAACGCGGTTTCGTGTCCCGCGGACAGAAATTCGCTGAGAGCTCCTGACGGGTGGGGACGAACGGGCGACATTTCTTGGGCTTGCTGCGTTGCTGCGGCTGGCGGCACCCTGAAGAAATTAGCAGACACAGGACCAGTGGTCGGAAGATGTGTCGTCCTCATGAGATATTTATTTTCGTGACCCTTCGGCATAGCTCGAATTTTTATTTGAGCATGCCGATTTTGGCCACCGACCGTGCCGCCGGTCGAGGCCGCATGTAAAGACCCTGTGGCCTAAAGCGGAAGGCTTTGTCTTTCGGCGAGGCTCGGCCGCCGGGGCGAGGGAGACGAGTGATGCTCGACGTAGCGATGATCGTGGTGGGATGCGTCTTTCTGGTCGCGGCGATTCTGTACACGCTCGGTTGCGATCGGATCTGAGGAGCGAGCGGTGATTTTCGATTACGGCCTGGCCGCGGCCGTAACGCTCGGCCTCCTCGTTTATCTGGTCTACGCCTTGATCCGCCCCGAACGGTTCTAGCCGCCTGAGCCTAAGGAGCACCTCCAATGACAGCGAACGGCTGGCTCCAGATCGCGATCTACGCGGTTCTGGTGACGGTTTGCGTAAAGCCGCTCGGCGCCTTCATGGCGCGCGTTTTCACGGGCGAGCGGACGTTTCTACACCCGGTTCTGCGGCCGGTCGAGCGGGCCGTTTATCGGTGCTGCGTTGTCGACGAGACCAAGGAACAGCACTGGGTGACCTACACGGTCGCGATGCTGATCTTCAGCATCGTCGGCTTTGTGACGCTCTACGCGCTCCAGCGACTGCAGGGCTATCTGCCGTTCAACCCGGCCGGGCAGGGGCCCGTCGAGCAGATTTCGGCGTTCAACACCGCCGTCAGCTTCGTCAGCAACACGAACTGGCAGGGCTACGGCGGCGAGACGACGATGAGCTATCTGACCCAGATGGCGGGCCTGACGATGCACAATTTCGTCTCGGCCGCCACCGGCATCGCGCTCGCGATCGCCCTCATTCGCGGCTTCGCAAGACGCTCGGCACAGAGCGTCGGCAATTTCTGGGTCGATCTGACCCGCTGCACGCTCTACGTGCTGCTGCCGATGTCGATTGCGGTAGCGCTGGTGCTGGTGTGGCAGGGCATGCCGCAGAACCTCAACGCCTACACCGACGCCACGACGCTCGAGGGCGCCAAGCAGGTCATCGCACAGGGACCGGTCGCCTCGCAGATCGCGATCAAGCAATTTGGCACCAATGGCGGCGGCTTCTTCAATGTCAATTCCGCGCACCCGTTCGAGAACCCCAACGCGATCACCAACCTGGTAGAGATGTGGGGAATCCTGGTTATCAGCGCGGCGCTCACCTACACCTTCGGCAGGATGGTCGGAAACACGCGCCAAGGCTGGGCGCTGTTCGCGGTCATGGCCGTGCTTTTTCTTGCGGGGCTTATCACCTGTTATTGGGCCGAGACGCGGGGCAATCCGGCGTTTGCCGCATTCCATGTCGACCAGACGCCGAGCGCCGTGCAAGCCGGCGGCAACATGGAAGGCAAGGAGGTCCGCTTCGGCATCGTCAACTCGACGATTTGGGCAACGGCCACGACCGACGCCTCGAACGGCTCGGTCAATTCGATGCTCGACAGCTACACGCCATTGGGCGGCATCGTGCCGCTGATCAACATTCAGCTCGGCGAGATCATCTTTGGCGGCGTCGGCTCCGGGCTTTACGGGATGCTGCTGTTCGCCATCCTGGCGGTATTCATCGCCGGGCTGATGGTCGGGCGAACGCCCGAATATCTCGGCAAGAAAATCGAGGCGAAGGAGGTCAAGATGGCAATGCTCGCCATTCTGATCCTGCCCTTGTCGATCCTCGGCTTCACCGCGTTGGCGACGATGCTGCCAGCTGGTCTCGCCGGCCCGGAGAACGCCGGACCACACGGCTTCAGCGAGATCCTCTACGCCTTCACCTCGGCCACCGGCAACAACGGCAGCGCCTTCGCCGGCCTATCCGCCAATACGCCCTTCTACAATCTGACGATCGGCTTTGCGATGCTGCTCGGCCGGTTCTTCTTCATCGTGCCGACGATGGCGGTAGCGGGATCGCTGGCCGCCAAGAGGATCGTGCCGGCCTCGGCCGGCACCTTCCCGACCGAGCGGCCGCTGTTCGTCGGGCTGCTGACCGGCGTCATCCTGATCATCGGCGGCCTGACCTTCTTCCCGGCGCTGGCGCTCGGCCCGATTATCGAGCACTTCGCGATGAACGCCGGCTCCCTCTATTGATCGAATGATCCAAGCACAAGCAAGCCTCAAAGGGGCACGCTGATGTCGACAATCGGAATCACCCCGCATCTGCGCAAGCGGATGCCGGTCGCGACGATGACCGATACGGCAATCCTGGTGCCGGCGATCGGCCAAGTGTTCAAGAAGCTCGACCCGCGGCTTATGGCGAAAAACCCCGTCATGTTCGCGGTCGAAGCCGTCGCGATGCTGACGACGCTGTTGTTTCTACGCGACCTCGTGACCGGCGCCGGCGGGCTCGGCTTCGCATTCCAGATCAATCTGTGGCTCTGGTTCACGGTGCTGTTCGCCAATTTCGCCGAAGCCGTGGCCGAGGGGCGCGGAAAGGCGCAGGCCGCCACCCTGCGCAAATCCAAGACGGAAACGATGGCGAAAATCTTGTCCGCCAACGGCGGCACGCAGCAAGTTGCCGGGACCTCACTGAAGCCGGGCGATATCGTGCTGGTCGAAGCCGGTGATACGATCCCGTCAGACGGCGAGGTCGTCGAGGGCGTCGCTTCGGTAAACGAGGCGGCGATCACCGGCGAGTCGGCGCCGGTGATCCGCGAAAGCGGCGGCGACCGCTCGGCCGTCACCGGCGGCACCGAAGTCATCTCAGACTGGATCAAGGTGCGCATAACCGCGGTGCCGGGCTCGACCTTCCTCGATCGCATGATCGCGCTCGTCGAGGGCGCCGAGCGGCAGAAGACACCGAACGAGATCGCGCTCAACATCCTGTTGGCCGGCATGACGCTGATCTTCGTCTTCGCCGTCGCGACGATCCCGAGCTTTGTCTCCTATGCCGGCGGCAGAATCTCGGTTCTAGTCTTGGTGGCGCTGTTCGTGACGCTGATCCCGACGACGATCGGCGCACTTCTGTCCGCGATCGGCATCGCCGGCATGGACCGGCTCGTGCGCTTCAACGTGCTGGCGATGTCAGGGCGCGCGGTCGAGGCGGCGGGTGATGTCGACACGCTCCTTCTCGACAAAACCGGCACGATCACGCTCGGCAACCGCCAGGCTACCGAGTTCCTGCCGTTGGCCGGCGTTGCTGAGCGCGAGCTGGCGGATGCCGCGCAGCTCGCCTCGCTGTCCGACGAGACGCCGGAAGGGCGCTCGATCGTCGTGCTCGCCAAGGAGAAATACGGCATCCGCGGTCGCGACATGGCGCCGCTCAATGCGCGCTTCATCCCGTTCTCGGCGCAGACCCGGATCAGCGGTATCGACGTCGAGGGATCCTCGATCCGCAAAGGCTCGGTCGATGCGGTGCTCGCCAATGTAGACGGCAGCGGCGCCGCGCCGCTTGCGCGCGGCAATTTTGCTGTCGCAGTGGCCCAGAACGCCGCGGTGCGCGAGCTTCAGAGCATCGCCGAACGCATCGCCACCTCCGGCGGTACCCCCCTCGCCGTGGCCAAGAACAAGCGGCTGCTGGGCATCATCCACCTGAAGGACATCGTCAAGGGCGGCATCCGCGAGCGCTTCGCGGCGTTACGCACGATGGGGATCCGCACCGTCATGGTCACTGGCGACAATCCGATGACCGCGGCGGCGATCGCCGCCGAATCGGGAGTCGACGATTTCCTCGCCCAGGCCACCCCCGAGGACAAGCTGCGGCTGATCCGTCAGGAGCAGACGCAGGGCAAGCTCGTCGCTATGTGCGGCGACGGCACCAACGACGCGCCAGCGCTCGCTCAGGCCGATGTCGGCGTCGCGATGAACACCGGCACGATGGCGGCGCGCGAGGCCGGCAACATGGTCGATCTCGACAGCGATCCGACGAAGCTGATCGAGATCGTCGAGATCGGCAAGCAGCTCCTGATGACTCGCGGCGCCCTGACGACGTTCTCGATCGCGAACGACGTAGCGAAGTATTTCGCGATCATCCCGGCGATCTTTGTCGGCCTGTACGCGACGCAGGGTCATCCGGGTCCGCTGTCGGCGCTCAACATCATGCATCTGCAGACGCCGCAGAGCGCAATCCTTTCGGCGATTATCTTCAATGCTCTGATTATCATCGCGCTGATCCCCCTAGCACTGCGGGGCGTCGCCTACCGGCCGATCGGCGCCGCCGGCATCCTGCGCCGCAACCTGCTGATCTACGGTATCGGCGGCATCATCGTCCCGTTCATTGGCATCAAGCTGCTCGACATGGCCATCACCGCGATCGGCCTCGCCTGAGGTTCAAGGACAACTCCCATGCTGAAAGAAATCCGTCCTGCCATCGTGATGACCGTCGTCATGACGGTCGTCACGGGCCTTGCCTATCCGCTCGCGATTACCGGCATCGCCCAGGTGGTCTTCCCCCGCCAAGCGAACGGGAGCCTGATCGAGCAGCACGGCAAGGTGATCGGCTCCGCGCTGATCGGCCAGAACTTCACCTCGGATAAGTACTTCCACGGGCGCCCCTCCGTGACCGTCGAACCCGATCCAAAGGACCCCTCGAAAACGATTCCGACACCGTACGCCGCCGACAATTCCGCCGGTTCCAATCTCGGTCCGACCTCGAAGGCTCTAATCGAGCGGGTCAAGGCGGATGCCGCCAAACTGCAGAGGGAGAACCCGAACACGCCCGTCCCTGTCGATCTGGTGACGAGCTCAAGCAGCGGCCTCGACCCCGACATCACTCCCGCCGGTGCCCTGTTCCAGGTGCCGCGCGTCGCCAAGGCCCGCGGACTGTCGCAGGCGCAGGTCCACCAACTCGTGGATGCCAACACCGAGGGCCGCTTCCTCGGCGTGATCGGCGAGCCGCACGTCAACGTGCTGAAGCTGAATCTTGCCCTCGACGGAGCAAGCCGCAAATAGTCGTCAGCGAGACAGTGGATCGGACTAAGCTGACTGCGCACCGGTGGGCGCATGGACGAGAGATTAGAACACGATCGGCGCCCCTCTCCAGAAGCACTGCTTCGGCAGGCCGATCAGGAAGGGCGCGGCCGCCTCAAGGTGTTCATCGGCGCCGCGCCGGGGGTCGGCAAGACGTACGAGATGTTGGCGTCCGCGCAGGCCAAGAGGCGCGAGGGGGTGGACCTCGTGGTCGGGATCGTCGAGACGCATGGCCGACGCGAGACGGGGGCCCTGCTGGAAGGCCTGGAGGTCGTCCCACGCCGGCGGGTCGAGTACAAGGGCCGCTGGCTCGATGAGATGGACCTCGACGCGATCCTCAAGCGCCGCCCGCAGCTAGTCCTCGTCGATGAACTCGCCCATACGAACGCCCCGGGCACCCGGCATCCGAAGCGCTATATGGACGTCGAAGAACTGCTCGGCGCCGGCATCGATGTCTATACGACGCTGAACATTCAGCACGTCGAGAGCCTCAACGACGTGGTCGCGCGAATCACCCGCATTCGGGTGCGGGAGACGGTTCCCGATTCGATCATCGACCGCGCCGACGAGATCGAACTGGTCGACCTGACACCCGACGACCTGATCCAGCGCCTGAAGGAGGGGAAAGTTTACGTGCCGCGGCAGGCGGAACGCGCGGTCCGCCATTATTTCCAGCCAGGCAACCTGACGGCGTTGCGAGAGCTCACGCTGCGCCGCACGGCCCAGCGCATCGATGCGCAGATGGTCGATTACATGCGGGCGCACGCCATCGCCGGCCCCTGGGCCGCGAGCGAGCGCGTGCTGGTCGGCGTCAACGAAGGCCCGAACTGTCCGGCGATGGTTCGCTATGGCCGGCGTCTCGCCGACCGCCTGCGCGCGCCGTGGACCGCGATCCACATCGAGACCTCGCGCACGCAACGCCTCTCGTCGGAGGAGCGTGACCGCATCGCCGATTGCCTTCGCCTGGCCGAGCGTCTCGGCGGTGAAGCCCTGACCGTTCCGGGCGTCAACCCCGCGGAGGGCATGATCGAGTACGCGCAGACCAACAACTTCACGCATCTGGTGATCGCCAAATCGCACCGGCCGCGCTGGTCGGAATGGCTGCGCGGCTCTGTCACACACCAACTCATCCGTCAGGCAGGCGACATTAGCGTCCACGTCATTGCCGAGCGGGCGGCGGACAGGGCGGCCTCGGAAGCGAAAGTCGAAGCGGCAACGCCGGTCGCCGCCGGCCTGAGCCGTCGCTACCTCGGCGATCCGAAGGATTACCTGGGGGCGGCAGCCTTCGTTGCGGCAGCTCTCGCGATCGGGGTCGTGCTGCAGCAGTTCCTTGCGGTTTCGAATATCGGCCTCGTCTTTCTGACCGCGGTGCTCGCCGTTGCCGCCACCTACGGCCTGTTGCCTTCGCTGCTTGCCTGCGTGCTCAGCGTCCTCGCCTACAACTTCTTTTTCCTGCCGCCGCTTTATACCTTAACGATCGCCGACCCGGAGAACGTCGTTGCACTGTTCTTCTTCGCCGTTGTGGCGGTTATCGTCAGCAATCTCGCTGCCCGCATTCGCGCCCAGGCCGTCACGGCGCGGCAGCGCGCAAGCACTACCGAGGACCTCTATCTGTTTGCCCGCAAGCTCGCCGGCACCGCGATTCTCGACGATCTGCTGTGGGCAACCGTCTTTCAGATCGCGTCGATGCTGAAGGTCAACGTCGTTCTGCTGCTGCCCCGCGACGGAACCGTGTCCGTCCGGGCCGCGTATCCGCCGGAAGACATTTTGGGCGAGGCGGATCTCGCCGCGGCGAAATGGGCCTGGGAGAACAACCGTCCCGCTGGCCGCGGCGCAGATACCTTAACCGGAGCGAAGCGGCTGTTTCTGCCGATGCGCACCGGCAGTGGCCCGGTTGGGATCGTCGGTCTCGACAGCGACCGGCCAGGCCCGCTGCTGACCCCTGACCAGCGCCGGCTGTTCAATGCGCTCGCCGACCAAGCGGCATTGGCCATCGAACGCATCGGCCTGGCGCAGGATGTTGAGCAAGCGCGCCTTGTCGCCGAGACTGAAAAATTGCGAAGCGCGCTGCTGACCTCGATCTCGCACGATCTGCGAACGCCGCTGGCATCCGTGCTCGGCGCGGCGACGACGCTGAAGAATTACCGGCGATCGCTCGATGATCAGGCGTTGGACGAGTTGATCGGAACGATCCAGGAGGAAGCCGAACGGCTGAGCCGCTTCATCGCGAACCTCCTCGACATGACCCGGCTGGAGGCCGGCGCGGTGCAGCCCAGATCGGACAGCGTCTTTCTCGGCGATGTCGTCGGCAGCGCGCTCGGGCGGGCCCGCAAGGTTCTCGATCGGCATCGCGCTGTGGTCGAAATCGGCGACGACATTCCGATGCTGAAGCTCGATCCGGTCCTATTCGAGCAGGTGCTGTTCAACCTTTTGGACAACGCCGCCAGATATACGCCGCCCGGAACGGAAATCCGCATGCCAGCGCGACGTAAGGGGAGCGTCGTCCAGCTGCGGGTGATGGACGAAGGTCCGGGCATTCCGGATGGCGACCTGGAGCGGATCTTCGACAAGTTCTACCGAGCGCAGGCCGCCGACAGCCGGCGGGTCGGCACAGGCCTCGGTCTCGCAATCTGCCGCGGCTTCATCGAAGCCATGGGAGGCACGATCACCGCGGGAAATCGCCAGGACCGGCGCGGCGCCGTGTTCACGATAACCCTGCCGGTGTCGTCCGAGATCCCGGCCGCGAAGGAGATGGCGGCGTGATCGGCGGGGCGGCGCCCCTGCGGGTGCTGGTCGTCGATGACGAACCGGCCATCCGCCGATTTCTGCGAACCAGCCTCTCGACGCAAGGCTATCAGGTCGGCGAAGCCGAGAATGGTCTCGGGGCGCTCGACGGGCTTCGACGCGGCGCCGTCGACATTCTTGTCCTCGACCTCGGGCTTCCGGATATCGACGGGCTCGACATCATTGAGAATGTCCGCGGCCAGGGGTCGGCCATTCCGATTATCGTCCTCTCGAGCCGTACCGATGAGACCAACAAGGTGAAAGCGCTCGACCTCGGTGCCGACGACTACGTCACGAAGCCATTCGGCATCGACGAACTGCTCGCCCGCATCCGCGCAGCCTTGCGCCACCGTCTGCAGCAGGCCGGCGAGCAGGCGGTGTTCCGCTGCGGCGAATTGAGCATGGACCTGGTGCGCCGCATCGTCAGGATTAGCGGGCAGGAGGTGCACCTGACGCCGCGCGAATACGACCTGCTCCGCCTCTTTGTCGCGCATGCCGGGAAGGTACTGACGCACCGGTTCATCCTGCGCGAGATCTGGGGCGGCGAGGGCGACGTACAGTATCTTCGCGTCTATATCCGCGCCTTACGCCACAAAATCGAACCCGACCCCGAACAGCCGCGCTATATCCTCACCGAGCAGGGTGTCGGCTATCGCATGCGCGCCCCCGACTGATCCGGCCGACTTCGCGCCGCAAGAGGGTCT